>Ga0185299_10007775_pt1 | contig 10828 bp, 7 predicted proteins | sample PaiPotPPA55metaG_FD_128002 | JGI IMG/M metagenome (GOLD analysis project Ga0185299, IMG submission 128002) | Iron sulfur acid spring bacterial and archeal communities from Banff, Canada, to study Microbial Dark Matter (Phase II) - Paint Pots PPA... ...
CTTCGTCCGAGTTCTCGGTGTGAACGGATATCAGGATGTTGCCTTCCCGGATTTTGCCTTCATACCGTTTGGCCTCATATTCGGGAATACCCATCCCGATCAGGCCGCCTGCGATTCCACCGACAGTGCCGCCAGCGGCTACGCCACTCAACGCCGCCAGGATCGGGCCGGCCGCGATAAATGGTCCCACGCCGGGTATCGCCAGGCTGCCGATACCCACGAGCCAGCCAAGTGCGCCGCCGATCACTCCGCCCGTCACAGCGCCCGATACAGCGCCTTCGGGCGCCTTGGTGTGCTGCTCGTGAGCGAAATCACGCGTGCCCTGCTTATCGGGGAAAAGCACCGAGACGTCATTGGCGCTGAAACCCGCTAATTTGAGATCATTAGCAATGCGGATTGCCTGATCTTCACTTTTGGCAATCCCGAAAACTGCCTTTGCCATAGTTTGCTCCTTAATTGGTGCTGAATATTTAGCGACCGGCTATTTCAAGTTGGTCGTTCACATGGCCGACGCCCGCAATGTGCAGGGCCTTATGGGCGATCACGGCTTTCTCGTGTTCTGATTTGACCGGCCCCCGCAACATTACGGTTCCGCGGACGGTAACCACTTTAACGTTCCGGGCCGTGGTCGAGAGTGATTTGTCATCCATTAATGCGCGCCGGATCTTTCTCGTCATTTCGATATCCGAGCGGTCGTTAGATTGAGAGAAAGGGGTAATCGCATCCCGGCTCCTGTCGCGCACATTCTTGCCGGAGTTGTCCGCCGGTACGGAGGAGACATCGGAAGAAGCTTGGCTAGATGATGACGAATCGTAGCCCGCACTAGTTTGTGCGAGAAGTATTCCGGGTGCAGTGAGTAGTGCAAACGTTACTACAAGCGGACGCATCTTTGAGCGTTTCGCGTGCATACTATTGTTCCTCGTTTTAGCCATCAGAGATTTCACTGAGGCAGCAGCAATAGCCGTGCCTGAGTCGTGGACTGCCAGTTATGATCCGATGGTTGTCAAGGATGGCATTGAATATGTCTCGATGGATGAAGGGCCAAAAGAACGCATAGGCTCCCGCCACGCAGCATCGTGCAATCCGTGCCAGGTTTGTAATGTAAGTTACACCAATCGAACCACCGGGTGCTCAGCCGGATTACGGAATGTTTCAGCACCAGGATGCCCCCCTTTCGACGCCAAGGCGCGAACATCATCGGCGCCATAATCACCACTCGTGTGCATGTTTCGAGGGAACGAGTGGTTGATCAAACCACGCACGGTTAACGCATAGGTTCTCCGCTTTCGTGAACGCGACTATAACTGCGCGGTAGGCCTTACGCATCAAACTGGCTTTCGCGTGGCAGAAATCGAGCGCAACGTCGTGATCGAGCGCAGCGTCGCGACGTGAGCGGCGCAGCGTCGAATGAAAAAGGACTCGGTCGCGCACATTCACGAATCCCTCAACAGGTGCATTCGGCGCCTGCATATGAAATTATTGTTCAAAATAGATGTAAAATCTTCCGGCATCAGCGAAGCGATCCCAGCCTACGCGTCGAATCTTGCGATTCGTATTACGCTCTATTGCTTCCGTCTGCGGCATTTCGCCCTCTGGCACGATAGTCGCTTAGACCTTGTGCTGAGATGGCCAACGGCGCTCATATCGTGCCGAAATTGCCTGCCTCTGAGTACGGCTTAGGAAATTTGACTTGAAGTTGCGTTCAGCGCGTCTGATGCAGCGCCGATGGACACACCCTGGTGTCCTTCGTCGCGGCGCAACCACTGTGAACGCCGAGGCTTGGTCTGCGAGGTGTGAGAAAAGTGGGGACCCACAACGTACCGAGATCGGCACGCGGCCTTCGGCCGCTGCGAATCGCGCACATTGCACCCTTATTCGAGAGCGTGCCGCCCCGCCTTTATGGCGGCACCGAACGGTTGTCGCGTACCTGTGCCGGGAATTAAAACGACGCGGACATCATGTGACCTTGTTTGCCTCAGGTGGTGATTCGACCATCGACGTGCCGCTCAAACCAGGCTGCCCAAATTCATTGCGAACCTCCGATCTTGATCGATTCGGAACAGCGTATCACCTGCCAATGCTTAGTGAGTTATGCGAAAGCGCTGAGGATTTCGATATCGTTCATCCTCACATAGACTACTGGAGCTTTCCATTCCAGCGGATGATCCGAGTGCCAACCGTTTCGACCATGCACAATCGCATGGACCAGCCGGAACTCAATTCGGTTTACCGTTACTACAAAAACCTGCCTGTGGTCTCGATCAGTAATGCACAGCGATGCAGATTGCCGGATTTACAATGGATACGGACCATATATCACGGTACACCCGAGGAACGGTGGAAGTTCAATCCCAGACGGGGCAGGCACCTCGCATTTCTTGAACGGTTCTCGCCGGAGAAGCGCCCGGACCTGGCGATAGAAGTAGCTCGACGGGCAGGGATCCCACTCAAGATGGCTGCAACGGTCGACCGCGTCGATCAACAGTACTTTGAGACAGTCGTGAAACCTCTGCTGTCAACACCCGACGTCGATTATGTCGGCGAAATCAGTGAGCGTGAGAAAGCACAGTTTCTAGGCCAGGCGCTTGCGCTACTGTTCCCGATTGATTGGGCCGAGCCATTCGGCCTGGTTAGGATCGAGGTGTTGGCGTGTGGAACGCCGGTGATCGCAAGACCCTGCGGCTCGGTTCCGGAAGTGCTGAAGGCTGGCATTACAGGATTTATCGCGCCGGATGTGGACGGGTTAGTCAAGGGCGTGTGTAAAGCTGGTGACTTTCCGCGCCGGATCGTTCGCGAAGAGTTCGAAAGCCGTTTCAGCGCTGCAATAATGGCGGCACATTACGAAGAACTGTATTACGATTTGATCGAAGACGTTCACAAGCCCACTCATCCATTGACAACAGGCGTTGGAGGTACCGACCCGGTTGCTTCCGACGAAGGCTTGATCGCGGATAGTGAAAGTGCCGTGGACGACGACTTTGCCCCCGTCGTACCAGTCGTTGTGAACAGCGACCCCTTTAGCTGAGCACTAACGTCAGTAACCGCCTATACGGGCACCGTTGGTCGTCAGAACAATTTAGCTCGATTGCGTATGATCAATTCGGGTCGATAGCCACAAGGCGGCAGCCGCTCCGAAAACATTACGCCCATCGGCGCGGTATGTGGATTGCTACTTTTCCGACGCCATCGCCTCTGCACAATAACCCGGAGGGATACGACCTTTTCCTCCGTTTACATAAAGCCGCGCTGCGGGGTCCGGAGCGCGGCCACACTACACAATTACGATTGCAGGTAAACGTTGAGTTAATCCGAATTGGTGGTATGCGGTTAAACGGACAAAGACTGCGTAGCCAGCAAGGAGTGCGTGTGAAAACAACTTGTTTGGCGTGCTGGTCAATCGGGCCAGATTAACTGAACGTTTACGGCAGTCTTGGCGGCAGCATAAGATGCCCGTCGAGGCAATCCACGTCGCAATCGAACGATCCTGTCCGCGCAGAGGATTTGGTTTGGGTATCGCAACGCTGAAGCTGATATCTTTCGGCTTACTCTGGCTCGCAGGGCGGTCCCCTTGCGCGTACAAAAAGCTTACTGGTCGCGCTTTTCGATTAGGCGGACGTCCGCGGACCTCCCGACAAGCTAAGCCATAGTGGCCGTGTGGGTACTGACGATGAGGGCCTGGTCCTGATGAAGCGCAGCGCCGACTTAAAGTCACCTGGACACCCGATGTCGTCTTCAAACCCTCTTAGTGAGTCGAACAACTAGTTAAATCAACACCTTAGCATGCCGGAGCGAGCTGGATTCGAACTCTCGGGCGACTTAATAAACGGTCCGGCGGCCTTGAAAGCGCAACCGGCAGATGACCATCTGCATCGATCCAACCGGCCTGGCACAAATCAAATGACATGAATATTCCGTGCGTTTTGTTTCGGAGGGCTGATCACCGCGGCGGCGGGCTTAATCGCCTATCGTTACGGAACGCGATGGCCGCCTCTTCCTTGCTTTTCCGGCGATCTTTCCGGCCAGCGCGACGCTAGTCGAAAAACACGAAACCCAGAAGAAGAAACGCGCCGGCCTGCAGAGCGCCATCCCCGGGCGCGAAGTGGCGGCGCTCGATGCAGCAGGAGCCGCACTCGGCTGCATCGGCCTTGCCGGATTCGCGACCGTTGTCTGGCAACTGCTGGGTTCCGTATGAACCATGGATCGTCCTCGGAGATGCCAGCCTGCTGTGGCTGGGCGTTTCCGGACTGTGCCGGAGAATCTAAAGGTACTTTAACGACGTTCCGCAGTACTGATTGTTGCCAGTGTACATTCATCACACTGAGTAGCCTTCAATTCCGCGTGAGAGGCTCGAGCCATCCGCCTTCGGCGCGGAGGATTTCGTTTTTAACCGCGTCAATGCTCGCCGAATCGGGCCGCATCGTTGTCCAGGGCGCTGACAGGGCCGACCAATGAGTCTCGGCATTTGTTTTGCGATGGTCACTCCACTCCATCGAATCGACCGCAAGGGATGTCCGGGTTTTAAGATCAACGGAACTCAATTCATGCGGTGCCGGCATCGTTGCAGAAGAATAGCGATTATAGAGAGCAATTATGAAGACAGACGATCCGACTGAGAAAGGTGCAGGAGAACCCCATGCAGAAGAGGCTGGTCCTGAAGGATCTGAGGCTGAAGAATCCATAGCCTCCGCAACCGGAGCCGCGAAGGAGGCAAGCAGGGCGGTTAAAGATACCGCCCAGAAATACCTCGACTTAGCCGGAGTCAAAGTCGATCTGGAAGCCACCGAGAAAAGGATTCGCGACCGTCCGCTTTTTTACCTGGCGCTCGCCGCGGGCTCTGGCTTCGTCATGGGAGGGGGCCTCGCGACAAAAACGGGCGTGGCGCTGCTCGGCCTGTTCGGCCGCAAGGCAGCCGTTGAGACGGCTACAAACTTCGGCCGGCAGGTTGCGGCAGGCTATCGGCGGCGCTGAAGCCACAGCATAGAATGCCGCTCCACGATAAAATGAAGGCACCCTCCAGAAAAACCGTAATCGTGGTGACCGCCGCCATAGCTTTGGCGGCCGCGCGGGCGGGCCTCCCCGCGCTTCTGACCTGGCTGGCAAATCTCGCTGTGCGGAAAATACCGGGTATCCGGGGGAAGGTCCGGCGGGTGCAGATCAATTTCATGACCCCCGGCCTGACGGTAAAGGATGTTTCGCTTACCACGCTCAATGGCGGCGCGCCCGAGCATTTGATCCAGGTAGAGGCTATCGCCGTAAACAGCGAGTGGAAAGCCCTTCTGACCGGCGCACTCGTGGGGTCCCTGCGCATCGATGCGCCGCGGCTGTTGTTCAACGCAGCCGATGGGATTCGCCGCGGCAATGGCGGCAAGGGCAAACCGGAGCAGCAGCCCGAGATAGTCGGCCGCCCTTGGCAGGAGAAGGTCATGCAGCTGCCGAGGTTCAAGTTATCATCGGCCCTTCTGACGGACGGCGAAATCCGCGTCGCTGGCCTCCCTGGCGAGAAGGGAGCGGAAGTCTCGATCGATCACCTGAACCTGTGCGCGGAGAACATCACCAATAGCACCGACCTCACGCCCACCTTGATGGCCAGGCTCACCACGGACGCACGCGTGCTGGCGTCGGGCAAGTTTCAGCTGCAGGCCCAAGGCTATCCGCTGGCGAAGGTGCCGACCTTCAACGCCGATCTCAGCAGCAGCGACATTGATTTGAGCCGCCTGCGCAACATTATCGAAAAAGCCGTGGGCATAGATGTCCGCGGTGGAGTCGCAGGCCTCTATGTCGAGGCCGCCGCGGCCGACGGCTACATACGCGGATATGCGAAGCCTGTATTCGATCATCTCGAATTGGAGCCGCCCGCGCACAGTGGTTTCGTGGCGCATACCAAAGCCAGCATGGCCAGGGCACTGGCTTGGATCGTCAAGAACAAGCGCAAGGACCGGATCGCAACGCGGCTGGATTTCGAAGGCTCCGTCGAGGATCCCGACCTCGACATCGCCGATGCCGTGCTCAGGTTCATCCGCAACGCCTTCAGCACCGCGGAACGGGCGTCACTGGACCATCGCATACGGTTCTTGCGCGCTGGAAAAACTCCCGACGAGGTCATCATTCGCGACCAGAGCGAACCGCGCGGCCGCGCCTCGGCTTTCTTCGCACTGGTCAAGGAGACCTTGAGCCGGTGGAGCGGCGATGGCGCACCGCGGATGGCCGCTGCGCTCTCATACTATACGGCCTTCTCCATGGCCCCGCTTCTGATTCTCGCCATTTCGATCGCCGGGTTGCTGCTCGGGCACGACGCAGCGCAGGGAAAAATCATCGAGGAAATCGGCGGACTGGTGGGCCCGAAAAGCGCGGCGGCGATTCGGGACATGCTTCAGGCCGCCGCCAATCGGCCCTCCAAAGGCATTGTAGCCACTATCATCGGAATCGTTTCCCTGATCGCCGGCGCCAGCGGCGTCCTCTCTGAACTCAAGAGCGCCCTCAACACCATCTGGCGGACGCAGGAACCGGGCAACGTGAAAGAGGTCATTAAAAAGAATGCCTTGTTCCTCGGAATGCTCCTGGGCATCGGTTTCCTGATGACGGTTTCACTGGTCCTGAGCGCCGCGCTGGCGAGTCTGGGCAAATTTTTCGGCGGGTTTCTGCCGGCGCCGGAGTTCATCCTGCACGGCATAGATATCATTCTTTCGGCTGGAATCATCGCCGTTCTCTTTGCTGCGATGTACAGGTTCCTGCCCAATACAAGGGTCGAATGGCGCGACGTCTGGGTCGGCGCCACCGTCACCTCGCTGCTCTTCACTGTCGGAAAGATCGGACTCGGGCTTTATATTGGAAAATCCGTCGTCGCATCATCGTACGGGGCGGCAGGATCGATACTGGTGTTGCTGCTCTGGATTTATTATTCCGGACTGATTTTCTATTTCGGAGCGGAATTCACGAAATCCTATGCGGACCGATATGGGTCGCGGTTGAAAGCTAAGCCCATGGGCCAGCGCGCCGTTCCGGCTGCGAAAACCTTTCCTGCTACAAATTACAAAGAGTAAAATGGGTTTGAAGGCCTGCAAATGTCAACCGGGAATACTATTTCTGGAGTAGACGGATGATGGCCGGTATGCAGTACGAGCAAAGGTGTCCCTAGCGTGCCAGTGGTCTTCGCGATACCCAGGAAGAAGCGCGCCCTCTCGCCAAAAAAGTCAACCCTAACAATCATGCGGACGTGGAACAAGTACGCAATACCTCGGGCGGAAGTCGTGACAGAGTCATCGAGCACTTCGGGGCGCGGGTCCAAGGAGGACCGCGTACAGCGTCTCCGATTCACTTCATACCAAGTTCCTTGAGCTTCGAGTACAGATGCTCCTTCATGTGAGCGGCGTCGGACTCTCCGACAACATCGGCCTTCGCGGCCCGGAAATCGCGATCACCCAAAGCCGGTTGAGCGTCCCGTATAGCTCCCAGGCCACGCAGCCGGCACTGGTTAGGGACCAGGTCCTTCGTGCTGCACGGCTGCGCGAACGACTCTTTCTTTTAGACCGACATTGCCTGGTGGCGCAGGCCAAGGACGACGAGCAGAAACCGAGTGACGATCCCGCGGACTAATGAACTCGGTTCGCTTGTGTGCCGACGTAGGTAGCGGCGTTAGGCCGGACCGCACGATCAAAACCGGGAAGGATCGCCTGGATGAACGCATTGTGCAGCACTTGCACGATCGCCTGCCAGGTGGAAATGTTCGGCCCCGTGAGTTTGCCCTTCAAGTCGACCTTGGTTGCGACCTGCTGCGTGCTGCGATTCTTGAAAAGATGGGAGGCGCTGCCAATCATTAGTTCTTTGGCCTGATGCAGGACGCCGGTGCTCTTGTCCTTTTGGTAGTTATAAACCTCGAGGCCGGAGAACATCGGCTTTACATAACCGTTGATGTCGCCTTCCCTGACGCTGATCTCCGAGAAGATGGTAAGCTTGCCGGCCGCCACGTCGAATCGCCCGTAGGCCCGCAGAATATCGTTCATCGAGGTTAGGTCCGTGTTCTGGATCGAGACATTCAAGTCGAAAGCGGGTCCGTGTTGGCTGGCAAGAAAATCACCCGACACGTTGGTATCGCCGCTGCCCATGAACTTGCCCCGAAGTGTAAGATCCGCCCTCCCCTGCTGCTCATGATTGGATAGATTCTTGAGCGCGATGTCAGCGTCACTGAAAAATAAACGATAGTTGGGGTTCGTGGTTTTGTCGGTATATGAGAAACTGCTGTGGGTGATGTCGAACTCACCAACGCTGATATCGACCGCCGGACGGTTGTTCTGCTTCTCGATCTGCTTGCCAGTCTCTTTTATTCGGCGCGCCTCCGCTTGCCGAGTCGATGGCGCATGCAGATAGCCGAGCGCGACCCCATCGACGGTCGCATTGTCGACCTCGACCCGGGTCACCTTTGGCGAGTATTCGAGCAGGCCGTTGCTGGACAGCCGGCCTCCGCTTACGGCGACATTCATCTGGCGGATCTGCGGATCGAACGCGCTCAGCGGTACGTTCTCAATCGTGTATTGCGCCCGGGCGCCGGGGAAGGGCTCTTCAAGGAAATTGGCATGGCCATCGATAGTGGCTTGGCCGGTGCCGAAGATCACCACGTCAGCGTGGAACTTGGACGGGTAGACGTTGTTGGGCGCGTGGATGTTCCGGATGTTATCGGTCGTGAAGTTGAGCTTCGCCAGATGGAGCGGCGGGTTCACCGCATCCTGGATGTAGACGACATCTCCGTCATCGATAGTGAAACGGTTGATCTTGAACGGGTAGGCGGCTTCGAGCGCGTCCTGCCAGCCCTTCTTTCTCAGCGGGACCGTGTCCTTCTTTTCCGCCACCAACTGCGTCTGATCGATGTGAATCTTCGGATGTGAAAGGAGCACGTCCGCGACTACGCGTCGTGAGAAAAGCTCCTTTACCTGGATGTGGAAGCGCATCATTGGAACGTCGGCGACCGCGGGATGCGGATGCGCCTGCTGAATGACCTTGAGGCCATTCAAGGTGAGAGTCCCGCCAACCAGTTGCAAGTGCGCATGAGCAAGCACCACATGGTAACCTTTAAGTTTCTGGTCCATCGCCACCTGGGTGCGCGTTCGGATCATGTCATCGAGAAAGAACGAAGCGATAAACAGGGCGACGATCAGGGTCCCGAATATGCCCCCGACCCAGAACACAAACCGGTGCTTCCGATAAGCGCCCACTGACGAAGAAGGGGAAGGCGCAGGCTCTCTTGGCATCCCAGAAAGCTCGGATGTTGTACGGGTGCTCATCGCGGTTAATCACGTGGGGCGTAGGTCGTGAACGCTTCTCGGGATTGTGCGACCTCTAATCAAATCGACTGAGAATGCGCCGCGCGTGCTCTGCCGCGGGCGCGACGCTCTTGATTGTGACGCTCTTTAGAGAACGTCCGAATGAAGGCGGGGGTCATTGCGAGGACGAAACCGTAAAGGATATGTGCGATGAAATACGCCAGTGGCATAAGCGCAACCCTCGCCGCCATTGTCGGTTCTCGTACGGCAGCACGAACAAATCCATCGCAATCCAGATAGCGATCCCGGCTATGATTCCGGCACACAGCGCAGCCAGCGTCGATGTTCTTCGGGAAATAAACAGGGCACAAAGACTCGCGCAGATTCTTATGACAAGGAGCAGGCCTCTGGCTAGCTTCGTCTTCGCGATCCTGCTGGAGTCGGCGGCACGGCCTCAGGGGCTGGAGCAATAGTGGCGGCCGTAGGCGGTGCTGGGCTCTGCGACGTACCGCAGCCAGCCACGGCCATGACGACCAGCGCTGCAATGAGGAATTCTGTTTTGCCTAAGCGGTTTTGCAGAGCATGCATCCCACCTCCTGCGGGAGCTAACTGTTCGAGGTGCTTGGAACCGCGCGGTCAGATTTCGCGACCGCAAATCGGCGATGCTGAGGACGGCGCCAAACGCCTTGTGCCTCTGTTAGTCCTAATCAAAGAGGCAAGAAGCATGCCCTGGATTTCCTAAGCAAATGCACCGATCACAACCCTGTACTTTGAAAGTTTTATTCAAAGCATCGATTCGTCTCATACAATCATCGGCAAATTTCACCGATTTCGCTTGGTTCCGAGGAATCCAACCTTCATCGGCGGAGTATTGCGACAAATAGTCAGCCACTTGATCGGCGGTTTTACCGGCCAGGTACTCTATCTGCGAGCTGTAGATCGTTTGTCCGCTCAACGCGGCATCCTTAATTGCGGTGATCAAGTTGATTGGTCCCAGCACGAGCTCTCCGACTCCCATCGAGGGTAAGACTCCAGGCATTTTTCCGCTGTCGGCATGAGTGGTAAACGAAAGCACCTCGGCGCGCTCGCCATGTATCACGCGAAACACGTGGACCAATATCGGCGCTCAGGGATGGCGCTGCCCGTCCTGATGCTGGCGGATCAGCCCTTGAACGGATGGTGCCGCCGGAACTCTTCCGCCATCTCTTCCATCGTGCACCAGTGCACGCCCGGATGTCCGTTTATGTATTCGATGAGCCGCTCGAGCATCAGAAGTACCTGCGGGCGGCCCGAGACGTCCGGATGAATAGTCAGTGGAAATACCGCCCATTCGTATTCGCGGTATACCCAGTCGAACTGATCGCGCCACAACTGTTCGACGTCGCGCGGGTTGACGAAGCCGTGGCTGTTGGGTGAGGCCTTGATAAACATCATCGGCGGAAGATCGTCTAGCAGGCTGAGGAAAAAATTGGGATTTGCGGTGAATTTCTCTGGCAATTTGAGTTTACGACTGGCGGTGAAGGTGAGTAGGTGGGCCCGAGGCCCTCTGTTACTGGGGCTCGGACCGTGGCCGA
>Ga0185299_10007776_pt1 | contig 10827 bp, 8 predicted proteins | sample PaiPotPPA55metaG_FD_128002 | JGI IMG/M metagenome (GOLD analysis project Ga0185299, IMG submission 128002) | Iron sulfur acid spring bacterial and archeal communities from Banff, Canada, to study Microbial Dark Matter (Phase II) - Paint Pots PPA... ...
GGAGACGATAAAGATCTGCTGGCATCATACTCTGCGCCCCCCGAACACAGACGTCGGCAACGACGAGTCCTACTAGTCCACCGACGGATGTTAACATCACAGTTTCGATTAACACCTGGCGAACGATTCGCCAGCGCGACGCCCCTAGCGTAGCCCGGATCATCATCTCCCGTCGACGATGCAATCCCCGAGCGAACAACAGGTTCGCGACGTTTAAACAGGAGACGACCAACAACACGGTCACCGCGGCGGCTAAAAGCCATATGGTCATCGAGTAGTCTTCCACCATGAAGCCGAGCAACGGAAAAATCTGGAGTCCGTAACCGATATTCACACCAGGATATTGACTTGACAGATTGTCATGGATCGTTGTGAGGTCCGTCTCCGCTTCAGCCACGCTCACGCCGGGCTTTAGTCGGCCAAAGCAACCGAACAGATGATCTGTTCTGTGCGCGAATGGGTCACCGACAAAGTTGAAAGGAACGATGGTGTGAAGCGGCAGATAGACATCAGCGCCCGGCGGCCCCCAATCGTCCAATTGCGCCGGCGCAATCCCTATTACCTCAAAACTTAAATAGTTGAGGACGATATTCTTGCCAAGGATGTTCGGATCTGACTGAAACCTGCTTCGCCAACAGCGATCGCTGAGTACCGCCACCATCGGTCCATTCGGAACATCCTCTTTCTCGGTAAAGACCCGGCCAAGAATCACTGGTAGACCGGTTACCTTGAAAAGACTCGGCGAAGCAAAATCGGCCTCCACGAGTTGCGCTTCACCTTTAGTGATTAGGTCGACTGTTATCTGCCTCTTTAACCCTAAGAACTCGAACGTATGTTGGGCCGCAACCGTGTCGACATAGTCAGGATAATCGAAAACGCTGTGAGGGTGGTTATGATGAGGTTCGTCAACTTCGACCAGACGCTCGGAATTCGGGAACGGTAACGGCTTCAGAATAACCGCGTCGACCAGGCTAAAGATTGCAGCGGTCAACCCGATTGTGAACCCAAGGATCGCGATGGCGGTAATAGTAAATCCTGGCTCCTTGAAAAGTTGCCTTACGGAGTAGCGAAGCATCGAAAACATAGCCGGGTTTGGATGTTAGTGCGCGATAAGTGATCGAGCAAAGCACGTTGTAGACCAGGACGAAACTACGGCAGAGTCGAGCTCGTGCTAGGCCGGGAACACGCCTCGCTCACCGCAAGCATCCAGACTTCGCCGAAGCGATAGCTTGAGTTTGTCGTCTCAAACTGAGACCAATTTGTCTCATTTTGGGAGACCCAGCGCGGGGGCTTTAAAGACGATCTCCGAGAGTTGGCGGCAGCTGACCTGATTGCAGTAAGCTAGAATCTGATCGAGGCCTCGCTAATGAGTTTGTTGGATATTGGGGTTACAGTCACCGCCGTCTAATCGGTCTGCGGAGGCCTTTCGGCTTGGAAAGAGCATTGCGACGAAAGCGGTGGACAGAATCTTCGATAAAGTCACGCATCGCGAGCTTCCCGTCCGTCTAGGTAAAGACTAACCGACCAAAGTAGGGTACCAGGCAGATTCGTATAACTTTATAGGCTAAGGAAAGGTGAATGGTATTCACCCGCCTCACTCTTCCCGCATGAGTTTGGATGGATCGACGGCCAGCGCTCGCAGAGCTGGAACGGCGGACGCGGCAACCCCGAGCAGCACCATCGTTAGCACCGCGCCGCCTACGACCACGGGATCCCGCGGATTCGCCTGATACACAATCTGCTCCAATAGCCGGCTAGCGACAACACCCGAGAGCAACCCTACCGCCGATCCCACGCCAAGCAGCACCATTGGCCGCCCCACGGCCGCGCGCAGCACGTGCGTCGCGCGTGCGCCCAACGCCACTCGAATACCCAGTTCCTTGATCCGTCGGCTCACATTGTAGGCCGCCATGCCGAAGATGCCCGTTACCGCCAACATTGCTGCCAGTAGGCCCATTACGCCCAATGCTGCGGTCGCCGCCCGCGCCGGGAACAGGACATAGTATTCCAGCGAATGGTACCAGCTCTCCACGTCGATAGGCACATTCGGCTCGATACTGCTCAGTGCCGGTTGGAGCGCTGCCGCTATCTCGGCCGGCGTCCGCAGCGACCGTACGACGAAAATCGCGTGTTCGTAGTCGTTTTGCGACCACGCCAGGTACACCACCGGTTGGGGCGATTCTTGCAAGTCGTGATACTTGCCGTCCTGGGCTACACCCACCACTTCTGTGAGGTGGCCCGACACAATAAAGTGTTGTCCGATCGCCGGCGTTTCTCTCCACATCTTGCGCGCGAAAGTTTCGTTCACGATCGCCACATAGGGCGTCTCGGTTGTGTCATGCCAAGAGAAATCCCGCCCTCTCAGGAGCCGAGTGCCGGCAGCCTCCAGGTATCCGGGCGACATGGTAAACCGGTATGCCGCCAGTACAGAATTCTTCAGCTTGAACTCGGTTGTTCCCGGAGGAAAAATTGGAATCCCGAACAACCCGCCGGTCATAGGCGTACGGCTCACCGCACCCACTGCGGTCACCCCGGGGATGCGCCGCGCAGCCTCGATCATCTCTTTCTGCTTCTCGAGCACCTGATTGCCTTCCAGTTCCGCCTGACTCAGGTCCACCTCGGCCAGCATCGCGCCTTGCGGCTGGAAACCCAGGGGAGCGTGGAGCGCGTGCACCATGCCTTGCACCGCCACCAGCGAGGCCGTGACTAGCAGCGTGCAGATGGCAATTTGTACGCCCAACAACAGATCGCGCAACGCAACCCGGCGCAGCGGTATTGGATCCATCGGTCCACCCTTGATTATCTGCAACGGGCTGGTCTGCCACGCCTGCCGGGCCGGAACCATCCCGAACAAGAGCGCGCTTCCCAGTGTCAATGCGAGACCTGCCAGGTACACCCGTGCATCCGCGTTGACTGCCAGACGGCCAAGATCGGGATACCATCGGGCCAGGACGCCTAGCAGAAAGTACGCGGTCAAAAGCCCCGCTGCTCCGCCCATCAGCGATACCACGATCGCCTCGGTCAACAGTTGCTTCACCAGCCGCCGCCGGCTCGATCCCAGGGCCGCCCGCAACGCCAATTCCCGGCTACGATCAGTCGCACGCGCAGCAAACAGAGTGGCCAGGTTCGCGCACGCTGCCAGCAACACCAGTACCGCCAACGCCGTCACGCTGTAAAGAAAGCCACGAATAACGTCACCCTGGTCCCCTTCGAGTCCTGGATGGATCAGCCGCAGTGGTTGTCCGTCGTCGCTCTCCGGATATTCCTTACCCAATTCTGCCGCAATCGCATTCAGGTTTTCTGTCGCCTGCTGGGCCGTCACGCCCGGTTTAAGCCGGCCAATTACTGTAACCGCTACGTCCTTCCGATCATTCAGGTAATCCTGTCCCATCTCCCCGTTCACAATGGGTATCCAGTACTCCGGCCACACAAATTGCTCCGTGCCGTGGAACTGCGCCGGCGCCACGCCCATCACCGTAAAGGGATGTTTATTGAGCTCTATCGTCGTCCCGACTACGGCGGGATCCGCATTAAATGCTTCTCGCCATAAACCATCGCTCAAGACCACGAACGGGGCAGAACCCGAGCCATGCTCGTCCGTCGCGTGGAAAAACTGACCTACCTCCGGCTGCACACCCAGTACATCGAAATAATTGCCGGTCACCTCATCGCCGGCGACCCGCAACTCGGCGTTACGCCAAACCAGTCCGGCACTAGAATATGAATTAATGCCGGCCATCCCGCTGAAGGTGGTATTCCGCTGGCGAAAATCATCAAACGCGGGATACGACGTCGTCAGCGCGTGCCCGCTCATCCACTGCTTATGGCGAATTTGATAGAGGCTCGCTAGGTCGGAAACCCCCAGCGGGTGCAGCAAGACGGCATTGATCACTCCGCAGACGACGACGTTTACCCCAATCCCCAGCATCAGAGTGAGTAGGACGACGAGCGTGAACCCGGGAGACTTCCGCAGCACGCGAAGCGCATAACGAACGTCCATTAACAAACTATCCAGGAATGGCAGTCCCGCTTCGGCGTGGTAATCGGCTCGAACCGCCTCCACCGACCCGAACTTCAACCGGGCCTGCCGGTGTGCTTCCTGGGGAGTCATACCGGCGCGGATGTTATCTTCAGTCTGGGCCGCTAGGTGCGCTTCGATCTCTTCTCTAAGCCGTTCGTCGCCGCGGCTCCTGCTCGGGAAATTGAGAACCCGGCTGAATAGCCGCTTCAAAGGTCTCACGCTAGATCTCCCGGTTTTACGTCAAAGAAGCGCGCGATGATCGCCGCTGTCTGCTCCCAGTCACGTTTCTCGGCTGCGAGGAGTTTGTGTCCCGCGCGCGTGAGCCGATAAAATCGCGCCCGGCGGTTGTTTTCCGAGGGGGCCCACTCCGAGGCAATGGCCCCCTCCTGCTCCAGCCTCAGCAAAACAGGATAAAGGGTGCCTTGGTTGACCGAAAGCAGGTCGCCGCTAATCTTCTCGATTCGTCGGGCGATGCCATACCCGTGCAGCGGCCCCAGTAAATCAAGGGTCTTCAGAATCATCAGGGCCAACGTTCCTTGCTGGACATCCCTTTTTGGTCTCATGCGGCTGGGTTCCGTATGACGTTCATTTGCGTTACCAACAGGAAATGCCTCAGTTCCATTGAGAAAGCAATAGGTAACTGGGTCTGACTATCTGCCCCGTTGTCTATTCAAAGCGTTCCGGAGAGCAGTATTCTAAATTACCTGTTGCTTTCCCAATAGACATAGACACCCTCATATGGGTCACCAACATGAAGCCGACTTGGAACCAAGCCGCATGAAGCCGAAAAAGGGATAGCCAACTCCGTATGTCTAATCGTCCCAAACTGGGACATCAGACTTCTCAATTTGAAACGGCGGACTGAAACTTAATCTCACTCGAATGCCACAAAGATACGAAGTTATTAGTCATTCTCCTCTAGGTGCATTTGTGTGAAACTATCTTTGGCAAGTGTCCGGCATAGAAGTTGCGTTTGGCCTCTAGCCGGAGAATGCCGACGATAAACCGTAACCTCCGCCTTCGCCAAGCCTTCGGCGCGACCGAGTTAATTGCTTTTTGCACTATCGCCGGACTCGTTACGAACACGATCGCGGGATCCCCAGCGTTTAACTCTCCTAACTATCCGTTAACGATAGTTGAGGCAGTCGAGTTAGCTTTGAGACAGAACCCGATGATCTTGGTCCAGGTAGAAGAAATTAAGCGTAACCAGGGACTGGTTCTGCAGGCCCAGGCTGCGCTGCTGCCACAGGTTCAAGGGACGGGAACTTATTCGCAAGAGGAGCCAAGCCTGGTCACTTACGGCAGTGGCTCTACCTCGTCTAATGTTGACGCCCTGATTGCGCCGGTCAATCATCCACCGGGCTTAAACCCGAGCACATGGACCACTTTGGTCCTGACCCCAGCCTCGAGTCAGTCGTATATCGGGGTATACAAAAGATGGACTCTTCAAGTCACGATCAGCCAACTGCTTTGGGATGGTGGGGCTGCCCTGGCGAACCGCCGGGAAGCGAAATTCAACGAAGAGGCCGCTTACTGCACGCTGAGAAACGCGATAGACAACGTGGTTGATACGGTCCGGATCCAGTTTTATCAGATTCTTGTGGATCGAGCTCTCGTGCAGGTCCAAGAGGAAGCCGTCAACTTGCTGAGGAGTGAATTAGATGATCAACAGGGACGTTTTGATGCTGGCACCGCCACTCACTTCGATGTTTTACAGGCGCGAACTCAATTGCAGAACCAGCTACCGAGGTTATTGGCTGCTCAGAGAAATTACCTGCTAGCCCAAGCAACTTTAGCTAAGCTTTTGGGTATTCCGGCCGGACGCCGGTACAGCAGTGAAGAACCTTTACCTGTCTCCGGCTCACTAGACGTTGAACCCTTCGAAGTCGACTTAGAAAAAGCTCTGGCGGTTGCTCGGGCTCGTCGCCCCTTGTTGAAAGCGGACCAACGGAACGTGTCGGCTGCTATTGCCAATCGTTCTGCGGCGAAAGCGGGATTTCAGCCCACTATTTCGGCAAATGCCGGTCTTCAATCCGAGAGCAAACCTCATGGGAACGATCTGCAGGACGTCGTTAACGGTTGGCAGTTGGGTGCCTCAGGCCAGTGGAACATCCTGGATGGAGGGACTACGTACGGAAAAGTGAAGGTTGCCAATAGTCAGATTGAGGAAGCAAAGATTGCGTTGAACGACGCACAGCGCCAGGTTGAACTGGATGTTTTTACGGCAATTAGCAATCTCCACCGAGCCCAAGAAAGCATGATCGCCGCAAGAAAGGGAGTCGAAGTCTCGTTGCGATCGTTCAGCGTAGCCTATCAAAGGCGGACCGAAGGCAAAGGAAGTCAGCTCGACGTCTTCGATGCTCGCAACCAGCTCACCCTGGCCCGTTCTACTTTTCTAAGGTCCGAATATCAGTATCTGTCAGCGATTGCTCAATATCAGTACGTTACCGGCACAGAGGCAACCTACAACGACGCGTTTGATCAAGGCGGTATTCATCCCAAGACACTGTCAAAGTGGTAGTGGGGGCCCACCTTTATTCGGCGGGGCGAGGCTCCCGAATGGCCGCATCGCTCTTCAGATAAATCTAAATGAATCCTCTGGCGTCAAGAGCGCCTCAGAGAAGCGCCGGCACCATCGGCGCGCCTAAGCGACTAAACAAACACGGAAGCCTTATCCAAAGCCTTCAAGAGCGCCTGGTGAGCCTGCCCAAAACCCTCTTCTTTTCCAAATGCTGATCGATCGACCCACCGGGCGGCTGCCACCAAGTCGCGAAGCGCCTCGTCCCTCTCGGTCAGGGCCTTCCTCAGTCCCCGTTCCAAAATTCTTCCTTCCTCGACAAAACTCTTCCGCGCCGGTTTTTCCAGTTCCTGGCCGGCCGCAGCCAAGATCGCCCTTAATTCTCCTAAGACCGCCCAGGCTCTCAACCGGGCCGCGCGCGATCGTTCCAACTCCCCAAGTAGCGCGTTTACATCAATCTCTCCCACAAAGCTGAAACTAGTGTTCCTGTGAACATATTCCACTATTTAGGGGAGAGCACACGAAACGGAAAATAAAGTACTGTTAGGCCTTCAAGGGGTTGCGATAGCAACTGGACAAAAACCAACCGTTAGTGCGTCGAAAATGGGCATGGTCGTGGCAGATCCTCTAAGCCACCGAGTCTAGCGTTGATCTTTCAGAGATCGGTGTTTTAAACTGGCTGCCTAACCAGTCGAGCTAAAAAGATGTGTGCGGTTTGCGTGGATAAGGAGAACGCCTGCCGACCGGAAGATTGTGGCCCATGGGGAGGCATAAACGTCTATCCACGCCGCGCGGTTGACGGCGTTGTTGATAAGGCGGATAGGACGAACTTGCGGACCATCACTGCACATCGTCTTTTTGACTTCGCAAAAATTTCTCCGTACGAATGCTCGAATCCCTCGATCTCAGCTTGGCCCAGGTCGACCTTCTCAACGCCGTCGCTTTTGAGCTCTCAAAAATACCAGGCGTCGTAGCGGTAGTCTTGGGCGGCTCCTATGCGAGACGAACCGCCCGCCCTGATTCAGACCTGGATGTGGGCCTTTACTACTCCAAAAATTCGCCACCCGCCATCGAAGCGATTCGCCGTTGCGCCGAAACAATCGCGACGCCAAATACCCCCCCAACCGTAGTTGGCTACTACAAGTGGGGCCCTTGGGTCAACGGCGGCGCGTGGATTCAAACACCAACGGGAAAACTGGACGTTTTGTACCGTAACATTGAACAGGTCCAGCGTGTGCTCGATGAAAGTCAGGAAGGCTTGTATCAGCTTGATTATTATCAGCAACCGACTTTCGGTTTCGTAAGCATCACTTACCTGGCGGAAATCAAATGTTGTCTACCCCTGTTCGATCCTCAGCAGCTGATCCAAGAGTTCAAGCGCAGCGTTGAAATCTATCCCGACGCGTTGCAGCAAATGGTGATCCGGAATTGCCTGACAATCGGCGAATTCAACATAGCCCATGCCCACGGTTTTGCTGACCGCGGAGACATCCTCAACACAGTAGGTTGCCTGACTAAAATCGCGTTCGTACTCTTGCAATCCTTGTTCGCTCTTAACGTCGAATATTATTTTGGAGACAAAGGTAGTCTCGAAGCGGTTGATCGCTTTCCCTTGCGGCCGCGAGGTTTTTCCAATCGGCTCCAGGATTTACTGGCGATGCCGATGCTAACACAGCTCGACCTTAAGTTCGCCACGCTGCAGATTCAGACTTTATGGAAGGAGACCGTCAGTCTCACTGAGGGCAGGTATATCCCAAAGTTTGGTCTCCCTGATTGAAAATCCCCACGGGCCGGCGGTAGCGACTTCGAAAAAAGCGAAAGCCGGCAGCGCTTCGCGGGTCTTTATGCTCGGCGCCACCTACTCGACGTTTTGTTAGGTCGAATGTGCGATGTTTATTGTTTAACAAAATGTTCCCTCGAGCGAGCTGCGAAATCCAGACCACAACCTTCCCATTTTACTATTGTCTCAAGCGCTCCGTCACAAATTAGGGTTCTTTTGAACATCATTTGTGCCACTCTCTCTTAACGTCAACGCAGAGACAACGGTCAGGCGTGCTTTCCTGTAAAATTCGTTCAAATCGATGGCACCGCAATTACACATTGTCGATTTCAATTTTGCGATCGTTATCGCCAAGTTATCCTTTAATTTTCCAGCGTAGGGAACGCAGGCATCGATTCCTTCTTCGAACATCGGCTCCAACCCGCTCGAGGATTCGTCCGGATAGTCATACCGCTGCCAATTTCTTGCCCGATTCGATCCTTCTCCCCAATATTGTTTATAATAGTTCGAGCCGAACTTCACTAGTGGAGCTGGGCTCTCATCAAATCGGGCGAAATATCGTCCCATCATCAAAAAATCAGCGCCGAGGGCCAGCGCGATGATCATGTGATAATCATGGACAATGCCTCCGTCCGAGCAGATCGGCACATATTTACCTGAATCCTTGAAATACTTGTCACGAGCATTCGCTACATCGATCACAGCAGATGCTTGACCTCTACCGATGCCCTTCTCCTCTCTGGTAATGCAGATCGCCCCGCCTCCTATCCCAACTTTCACAAAGTCCGCATCCGAGTCCGCAAGATAGTTGAATCCATCAGCATCCACGACATTCCCAGCTCCGATTCTCACCGTATTCCCGTATCTTTTCTTCACAAATGTCACGACCTGCCTCTGCCAACTAGAGAAGCCATCAGACGAATCGATACAAAGAACATCTGCTCCGGCTTTCACCAGTTCCGGAATTCTTTCCCTGTAGTCACGAGTGTTTACTCCCGCGCCAACGCACAATCGCTTTTTGCTATCGAGTAATTCATTCAGGTTGTGGCTATGCTCTTCATAGTCCTTCCGAAAAACAAAAAACGACAGATGCTGTTTGCTATCAACAATAGGCAATACATTGATTTTGTGGGTCTCAATCATGCCGTTGGCCTCCTTGAGCGATATCCCTTCGTTCGCGTGAATGATATTTCCAAATGGGATCATAATGGAACGAACTTCGAGATGTCGCTCTAGGTTCTCTCGCAGGTAATCGCGCGATTTAATCAGCCCAAGAAGCCTACCGTTCGCCGAGCCGTCGTGTGTAACAGCCATTGTGGAATGGCCAGTTTTTTCCCTTAAGGCCAGTACCTCCTCAATTCGGGTCGTAGGTAAAACATTTGCATCACTGATAACAAAACCCGCTTTATACTTTTTGACCTTTGCTACCATCCCTGCTTGCTTATCGATTGGCTGGCTGCAATAAATGAATGACATTCCTCCTTCCCTAGCAAGGGCTATGGCCATTCGCTCGTCCGATACAGACTGCATTATGGCCGACGCAAGGGGAATGCGGAGCGAGAGCGCCGGAACGATGCCTTGTTCATACCTCACAAGGGGCGCGGACAAATCCACATTACGGGGAACACAATCTTCATTGGTCAAATTCGGCAGTAGCAAATATTCTCCGAACGTTCGAGAAGTATCGCTGAGTATCGTCGCCATAATTAGCGTTCTAACAAAAATTGGAAGTCTAGCTTCGGTAGACTTCCGGAACGTCTAGTCGCAAACCAATGTCGTCGCGATAATGAAAGCCATTGAACGTTTCAGCCAAGGCGGACGCCTGAGAGCGCGCGGCCTCGAAGCTGTTCCCGTACGCGATGGCGCTTGCCACGACGCCACTATTCGAAAGAAAATGATTTGGCGTCTGTAGCTTTGAAGCCCCGGCGATAAGGATACCGACGTCTCGGCGCGTTGTCGTGATCGTCTCCGCAGGAATAGAAAACTCAAGCGGAGAATTCTCTGAGTCCGGATATACGTCGGCCATTTGTTCCGCTGCAACCAGGTAACGCCACACCGTGGAAGGACTAGCATGGACCACGACTTCTTCATGCGAGAATACATCCGCACGTTCTGGCGAATAGCCTGTTGGCCAATGAATCTCTGTTGCTTTCTGCGCCAAGTCTTTAGCGGAAGGGACAGCATCGACTCGGTCGACAAAAATGCTCAGCCCGGCGATCGTAATCAGGGCGGCACACAGTCTCCTTGCAGGAAATTGGACGTGCCGGCGTTCTGTAATAGAGCAGATATACTCTGAGTGTTGCCTTAGCTCAATCATGGCTTCTCAAGCCTACCCCTCTGCCTTCAGTAGTCTAATGCGAACAAGCCACCGATCCCAAAATTTCACGACAACGACAGTCAAGCTCTTCCGTTTTATGCCGCATCCATCATACGCAAAAGGCTGGTTCTACAGGCGAATCTGACTCATGTGCCGTATAAAACTGGATGCGGTATAACGCCACTAGGGTG
>Ga0185299_10007777_pt1 | contig 10826 bp, 8 predicted proteins | sample PaiPotPPA55metaG_FD_128002 | JGI IMG/M metagenome (GOLD analysis project Ga0185299, IMG submission 128002) | Iron sulfur acid spring bacterial and archeal communities from Banff, Canada, to study Microbial Dark Matter (Phase II) - Paint Pots PPA... ...
CTCGATCAAGATGGACAGATGAAGCTCACCGCGTCCGCGAACTTCGAACGTGTCCGGGCTCTGTGTGTCGGCGACGCGCAATGCAACGTTTGATTCCAGCTCGCGAATCAGACGTTCGCGCAGGTGTCGCGATGTAAGAAACCGTCCTTCGCGTCCAGCGAACGGCGAAGTGTTGACGCTGATCGATATGGACACGGTCGGTTCGTCTATGGCCGCCGCGGCGATCGCCTCGGGCCACTCGGCCGCGGCTATCGTATCGCCGATGTTCAAGCCATCGATGCCTGAAACGCAGACGATATCACCGGCTTCGGCCTGCTCGACTTCAACTCGCTCTAAGCCGGCGAAGGCAAGCAGCTTGCTCAAGCGCAGGCCGCTTTCGAGCGCGCCGTCGCGCGCGATCTTGACGATCGGTGCGTTCACTTTGCATGTCCCGCGGAAGACGCGACCGATGCCGATGCGGCCGACGTAGGTGTTGTGGTCTATTGCCGAGACGAGCATTTGGAAGCCGCCGTCTTCAGCGGGCGGCTCAGGAACATGTTGCACGATCGAATCGAAGAGCAGCTCGAGATCGGCATCGGCAGCGTCTGGCCGGGCCTTTGCGATGCCGCGTTTTGCATCGGTGTAGAGAACGGGGAAGTCGGCCTGCTCGTCATTTGCTCCCAAATCAATGAAGAGGTCGAACACCTCGTTGACGACTTCAGCCGGACGCGCATCCCGCCGGTCGATCTTGTTGATGACGACGATCGCGCGCAGATCGGCCTCGAGCGCCTTGCGCAACACGAAACGTGTCTGCGGCATCACTCCTTCGACCGCGTCCACGAGCAGCAGTACGCCTTGGACCATCTGCAAAACGCGTTCGACTTCACCCCCGAAATCGGCGTGGCCGGGCGTGTCGACGATGTTGAATTTGACGGCGCCGCGCTGGATGGCAGTGTTCTTTGCGAGGATCGTGATGCCGCGCTCTCGCTCCAGCGGATTGGAATCCATCACTCGCGTGGCGACGTGTTCGCCGGTGTGAAAGACGCCGCTTTGACCGAGCATCGCGTCGATCAGCGTCGTCTTGCCATGGTCGACGTGCGCGATGATCGCGACGTTGCGGATATCGGGGCGTGTTTTCAGGTTAGTATGCGGTAACTCCGAACGGCTGGGCGAGTTGCGTCAGCGGCCCGTTGATGAACTGGAGTGGGAACACGTTTCCGCTGGTCGTGCTTGGGAATGTGAGCACCGAGTTCGCGTTCGGCCCCGTTCCGTTGTTCGCGGTGTAGAGCACGCCGTGGCCATCGAGCCACAACTCCATCGGCATGTTCAGCAGCGTGCTACCGCCGCTGATCGTCTGCGATGGTGCCACGTTGTTGTTGCCCTTCACGAGGGGGCCTTTGAACACGAGAATCGAGTTGTTCGACTGCGCGACGAAAACATCGCCCGTCCCATCGACGGCCAATCCCGTCGGGAAGGCCAGCGTCGTGGCGGAACCGGAGATCGTAGCGACCAGCGCGCCCGTCGGGCTGTATTCGTTGATACTGTTCGACGTGTGGTTGGCGACATAGAAGTTTGCGCTCGCGTCGACGCCGACGCCGAAGGGCGCATGGAGTCCGGCCGTAATTTGCAGCTTCGGCGCGCTGCCGAAGCCGGCATTCGCAGCGAATACTGCAACGCTATCGGCGCCACCGGTCAGCGTGTTCTGAGTCACGTACACTTGGCCCGCAAGATCGCTGGCGACGAATTGTGGAGAGACGAGGCCCGAAGCCCCGCCACCAAGCACGACGATCGGCGCTTGATTGCCCATCGCGGGTTGTGCGTATTCCGTCACCGTGCCGCCGCCATTCGCGACATAGAGGCGACCACCGGTCGTACCGACGCCAAACGCCAATCCGTTCGGGTTGTTCAACTGCGTGTTCGAGCCGCCTAACATCGTCGCGGGCGGTACGTTGTTGTTCGAGTTCGCCGTGAAGATCAGAAGGGTATTCCGCAAGCCGGTTGCGTTCGAACTATTGGAAACATAGATGAAGCGTGTTACCGGCGGGGGACTCGGCGTCGCGCCCTGCTGCACGGCGTAGAGGACGAAATCATAACTGACGCCTGCTTTGAGGGTATAGGGCGTGCTGCCCACCGGGAACGTGACGGTTTGGCCGCTGACGGTTGCGGGCCCGCGAAAGCCCGTGATCCACCCGGCCCCGGGGTTGCTCGTATCAAAGAAAGCGATGAAGAATTGCTCCCCGGTCGTCGTGATGCTGCTCGGAATCGTGATCGTGATCGCCGGGAAGCCGGCAAACGTGACGTTCTGCGTCGCGACGAACGTGAAGTAGAGTAATGGTGAGTTGGGCGGCCCAAGCGAGGGCGCACCCGACGGCGGCAGACCTCCGGTCTCTGAAATCGTGAACGGCGAGCCGGCCCCCGCGAGAGCGCGCGGGAACGTGAACGTCCCTGTGAATCCGAATGAAGCGGGAATCGCTTGCGCCGATCCGCCGGCCGCGACGTTAAAGGTGACGCTTGTGGGCGGCGTCGGGGTCGGCGCCGGGACCGAACCGGAGTTTGACGACTTGCTGCAGGCCACCACGGCGAGCAGCGTGCCGAAGAGCAGTGCAAAGGCGTTAAAAACGAGGCGCGAGCGGTTGCGCATGGAGCTATTGACCTGCTTTCTGAGCACGGGAGTCGTCGAGTCGCACGTTGGTTGGCGTTAGGCGGGCTTCGCCCCTGGTTTGGAGTGCGCGGTTGAGATCGTCGAGGAGATCGTCGATGTGCTCGATGCCGGTCGAAAGCCGAATCAACGTTGGGGAAATACCGGCGGCCCGCAACTGATCGTCCGACATCAGGCTCCTCCACATCGCGCTCTGGTGGACGAGCGTCGATTCGACACCGCCCAAACTTGTGGCACGCGTAATCAACGACAGCCCGGCAATGAACGGTTCCACCCTCTCCCCGTCGCCTAAGAGCTCAAAGCTCACGATGCCGCCGAAACCGCGCATTTGACTAGCTGCCAATGCATGTGACGGATGGTTGCGCAGGCCGGGATAATGAACCGCCGCCACTTCCGGGCGCGACGCGAGGAATGCCGCAATCGCTTGGGCGTTGTGATTCTGTCGCTCGACACGTAGAACGAGCGTCCGCAGGCCGCGAAGCAGTAGCCAGCTATCGAAGGCGTTCGTTGCAAAACCGAGCTTCACGCAGAACGGCCAGATCCGTTCGATCAGCTCGGAGCGCCCCGCAAGCGCGCCGGCTGAGACATCGGAATGCCCCCCGAGGTATTTCGTGGCGCTATGCATCGCTATGTCGATTCCGAACTCCAGCGGACGTTGGTTGATCGGTGTCGCGAAGGTGTTGTCGGCGACCGTCACCACGCCACGCTCGCGCGCGATCGCAGCGACAGCGCGCAAGTCGGTGATCTTCAACAGTGGATTGCTCGGCGTTTCGACCAAGACGATCCGCGTGCGCTTCCGAAACGCTTGGCGGAACTCGTCGACCTCCGTCTGGTCGACAAATGTGTAGGTCACGCCCAGTGGCGCGAGGACGTCCTCGAGCACCTTGTGCGTTCCGGCATAGGTGTGTTGTTGAGCGATCACATGGTCGCCGTGCCTGCAAAAGGACATGATGGCGGCACTGAGAGCCGCCATACCGGACGGTAAGATCAGTGCATCTTCGGCGCCTTCAAGTTGCGCGATAACCGCCGCGGCCTGCGTATGGTTCGGGTTGCCATAGCGTGTGTAAAAGCGATCGTTACGTGACTGCGTCGCGATGCGCAGATACTCCGCCGCAGTATTTGCCTTGAATGTCGACGTTTGAAAGATCGGCGGGGCCACCGACGTCGTCGCCTGCAGCGGGCCGTCGGCGTGAATGACGACCGTTTCAGGCCGGCGATACACGTTCATAATACTCGGTTCTCTTTGGTGCGTCGCGCGTCATGCGGGTGAAGGACGACGCCGCTCAGCCACTAAATGCACGGGCGCACTTCAGAGAGGCCTTATCACCGCATGGGCAAGGAAATCGTGCCGCGCTCGCAAGGCGATTGGGAGACGTCGCAAACCGTAACGGACGTCGGAACGGCCGATGCGGTCAGCGCGGCGTGGTACCTCACGAGCAGCCGGATTTGGCCCCTCGTCTCTTCACGGATCGCAGGCAAGATCGTCTTCGGCATCGTGCTCTTTGTCGTGGTGGTCGCCTGCGTCATCTTGAGCCCCTCGACGGAGTCGCACTTCATCTATACCGACTTCTAAGTGATCTTCAACACGTGGCTTTTCGCGTTCTTCGCGCTCGTGCTTTTTGCGTTGTACTCGCGCGTGCGAACGCTTTGGGTCCGCAATGCGTTCTTGATCGCCGCCGGTATCGTCTTCTACATCGCGTCGATCCCGCTCTATATCGTGTTGGTCTTGGCGCTCGCGGCCATCACTTGGTCGACAGCCACGCTCCTCGCAAGGACGCCGACGGAAGAACGCGTCCGCCGCAAGTGGATCCTAGCGCTCGGTATCGCCGCCAACGTGGGCGTCCTCGGCTTCTTCAAATATGGAAAGCTATTCGGAACGACCCTGGGACTATGCCATGCTGGCTGCAGTGGAGCGTTTGCCAATCTGATCGTTCCCCTGGCGATCTCTTTTTTCACGTTTGAATTCATCCACTTTCTCGTTGACGTCTACTACGGGAAAATCAAGAACTTCAAGACGGTTGAGTTCTTCGTTTTTGCATTGTTCTTCCCGACGATGGTTGCGGGTCCGATCAAACGCTTTCAGAATTTCGCCCCGCAGCTGGGGCGCTTCGCGCACGTGCACTCACTGCAGGCTGCGGCGGGCGTCTATCGCGTGCTCCTTGGGCTGGCAAAGAAGAGCATCATTGCAGACTCGATGACCCCGTTGACGCAGCCGCTCTTGACGCCGGGGGCGCCGTATATGAGTGGCGACTACTGGCTTGGGGCGCTCGCCTATTCGATCAAGATCTACTTTGATTTCACCGGCTACTCGGACATCGCGATCGGGCTCGCCGAGTTGCTCGGCTTTCGGATCGTTGAAAACTTCGATCGGCCATATTGGGCGCGCAATATCTCGAACTTCTGGCAACGCTGGCACATCTCGCTCAGCTCTTGGATCCGCGATTACCTCTTCATCCCTCTCGGCGGGAGTCGCAGAAAACTCGGGAGAGTGCTCTTCAATTTGGCGCTTGTCATGGCGATCGCCGGTCTCTGGCACGGCGCGAGCTGGCACTTCGTCGTCTGGGGTCTCTTTCAAGGCGCCGGTTTGGCCGTCCATCGTGCCTACAGCCTGATCGTTCCGAAGGACGTGCTCGCGCACTTGGGATCGCTTCGCGCGCTCAATTACGTTAGCGTTGCGGCAACGTTCCTCTTCGTCATGCTCGGATGGGTGCTCTTCGCTTCACCTTCGCTGGCCGCCGCGGCAACGGTCTACCGCGATCTGCTGCCGCTCTAGCCACTGGCGAGGTTATATCGGGGGCAGTTTGCCCGTCACGGTCAACGCAACGCCGCGCGGCACGCTCCCATGCGCAAGCGAGTCAGCAAACGTCTTCGCGTGTAACCGCGCGCCTGCTGCGGGCGCCTTCAGCTCGAAAACCCGTTCGATCCCTTCGAACGTTGCCGTCCCGTAAACCGGGCTGACGGCGCCGGTCTTCTGATAGATGACGCGAATCGTCAGTGTTTTTGCGCGCCGCAATGCACCCGAGCGTTCACCCAAAATCTGCATCGCCTGCGATTCCAGGTCGCGCAGCGCAGCGTCGCGCGGCTGCTTGTTCGCGACGGTCGTCGTGACGACGGGCGTCGCGTCCCATAAGAGCAACGGATTGGCGCCGCCCTTGGCGACGACGACCATGCCCGAATCTGCGCGCGCGGCGACGGCGAGCGCGAGAGAAAAACCGAGAGAACTGATGAACCCGAAGCGTCTCATGGAGAGTGCAACGGCGCTGAGGAGGCCGCGAGTTCCAAGGGAGCAGGGTGTTGGTGCGCGGTGATCGGCAAGAGTGCGTTCAGCTCGCGTTCGAACAGACCGGCGAGCGATTCCCAAGAGAAGCTCCTTCGAACGATGCTGCAACCGGCGTCGGCGTACCGTTGGCGCTGCGCCGGATCCGCTTCAAGCTCGAGGATCTTCTGCGCCAAGCGTCGTGGATCGGAATCTTTCATCCAGACGACCGCATGATCCGGAATCACTTCTCGGATGCCGGGCAAATCGGTCGCGATGACCGGCTTGCCCATCGCCATGTATTCAAAGAGTTTGCACGGAAGCGATACCCGCGTCGTAGCGGTATCCGGGAAAGGCAGCACCGCGAGGTCGCACCGCGCTAGCACCTGCGCCATCCGATCGTACGGTTGGAATCCGAGGAACGTACAATACCGCTGCAATCCGCGCGAAGAGATGGCATCGCGCAACTCCGCCGCGCCGCCGCCATCACCGACGAAGACAAAATTCGCGCGTGTTCCGATACTGGACGCGACGTGTTCCATCACGTCCACGAGTTTATCCGTCCCGGCCCACTTCTCTAATCGCCCTGAATACAGAATGCGAAACGTGCCGTCGTTGGGCGTGAAGCCATTGCGGACGCTAAAGGTTCGCAGATCCGCGCCATTGGGCACGACGGCGATCGGCGCTTTCGCGCCGTCGGCACGAATCGATTTCGCGAGCAGCGCGGTGATCGACGTAATGCGATCGGCACGGCGCGCGACAAATCGTTCAATCCTGCGCATCACGCGTGGGATCCAAGTGCCTCGATGCCCGGACGTCTCAACGGCGAGGGGAGTCCATGCGTCGGGATAGTCCAAGAGCACGGGAATCCGCGCGAGCTTCGCGCATATGACACCGACGACGCCGGTAATGAAGCTCGGATGCCCCACGATGATTGCTGCGGGCTGAATGGTCTTGATGTGGCCCAGCGCTTTGCGGATCAAGATCGGAAGCGAAACGGCATACGCCAGCTGAAGACAAAGGCCGCCCCGGCGGTACAAGCGGTGGATGAACCGTGGCAAGCTCAGGTAACGGCCGATCATGCCGCCAAAGTACACGGTGCTGTCCACGCCGGTGAAGTCGTCTCCATAAGAGAAGAGCGCGCGTTCACAGCGACGCGTGATCACTCTCAGGGGCGGCGTGATGACGTATTCCGGTCGCCACGTTCGCAGGCTCTCCATCAAATGAAAGAGTCGCCGGTCCGAGCCGATATAAGGCGGAAAATACTCCGCGAAGACGGCGACACGGCGATGCACAGAGGATGACGCTGAATCCGCTGCTGCTTCAAAACGATTCTCGACGGCGCTCAGCATGAAGTGTGCGTCATACGTTGCGGAGTATCGGTTCCCTTTCAAGTGCAAGCGGAACAACTTGTGAAGAAGGATCGCTCGCGGATCGGAGCGTGCACGTGAGAATTGCAATGTACTCGCCTTTGGATCCCGCATTGATCGGCGGCGTTCGTACATGGCTGATCGATTTTTGGGGCAGGTACCTCAATTCACGCAATGCGATGCTGCACATCGTACATACCGCGACACGGCCGTCGGCGAGTTCAGATGCCTATCGAGCGCTTCCATCGCATACGCGTGTCTCGATTGAAGAGGTGGCAGGCACGGCACTGCCCGGATCCGGCGGCCGTCTGCCGCGCCCGAGCGCATTGGCAGGCGCGTTTCGATCGGCGGACGTCTGCTATTTCGACAATGGTTACGCCTTGCAAGACGCCGTGGTCCTCAGAGCCGCTCGGTCTGTGAGTATGCCGGTCATCTCCGGACACCACGCGGTGATCAAGTTCGGTGGCCTGCATGATATTGCGTGGGAGCTGGTCGGTCGACGGCTGATTTCGCGTTTTGATTCGGTCCACGCGCTTAATGCGAAAGACGCGCAGTATTTGAAATCAATCGGCGCTCGCAACGTCCATCTGATTCCAATCGCCGTCGATCTCCAGACGTTTGCCCCGAAATCAGTGCGCGCGGCGCAATTTACGGTCTTGTTCGTTGGTCGTTTGCATTTTCAAAAGGGGATCGATCGATTGGTGCGCGTCGTTGAACTCGCGCAGCAGCGAGCGGGCAGCCGCATGCGGTTCGTCATTGCCGGCAGTGGGCCATTGCTCGACGAAGTAGCGCGCATCTCCGATCTACCGACCGTTACTGTGATCGCTTCGGCTGACCGAGGCGAAGTCGCCGAGTTGATGGCCAACGCGCACGCGCTGATCGTTCCGTCGCGCTATGAGACCTTCGGGGTCGTTGCCGCCGAGGCGCTGGCGGCCGGCACGCCGATCGTCGCCACGGACACCGGTGCCATGGAAGAGATGGCGTCAGATGGGCGCGGTGAGATCATACGAGATGCCGACGACCCTGAGTCGTGGTTTGCGGCGCTCAGCTCTCTGCACGACCGTTATCGTGACGACGCATCATTCAGCGCAATCATCGGCGCGAATACGCGTGGCTACGCGGAACAAGCGTTCGCGTTCGATCGCGTCGCTCAGGCCTTCGACGCGCTACTGCAATCCGCCATGCGCTGACGGTTCGAGCAGCCGCCGGTACAGCTCGTACTGTCGGGCGGCGGCGATTTCTGGTCGCCGCTCCATCGCCGCGTGCCGTGCCCGTTCCGCCGCCTCTTCAAGTGCGCCCTGAACGTTTATCAACCCGCTCAACGCATGAGCGATCGCTTCGCTGGAAGCGGGCGCCACGAGTCTCACCGCTTCGCCCAGCATTGCATTGTGTCCAACGGCGGCGGCGATTACCGGCCGTCCCATCCCCAACGCTGCGTGCAAGGGAGCGCTGCAGCCAACCGTCCGCAAGTACGGCACCACGAAGACGCTGCATTCGTGCAGGTAGCGATGCACGTCGCCGTCCGAGAGATACCCCTCGATCAATGTGATGCGATCGTGGCCTTCGCATAGCGCCCGCAGCATCTCGACGTAACGCCGATCCGCGGCAGTCGTGGCGGAACCCGCAATGATCAGCCGGCCAGGACCACCCCGATTGCAGTATTTGAGAAACGCTTCGATGAGGACCTCAAAACCTTTCTCCGGCCTCATGAATCCAAATGCGAAGATCGATGGATGCGCGCTCTTTGGTACCGGCGTGAATTCCAACGCGCAGCTGAAGAGTTCTTCGCCGATATCATGCAGGCCATAGGCACGCGCGAACTCCGCCGTCAGTGGAGATTTGAGGATCGAGACGACGCAGAGAAACGCATCGCAGCTGGCGCGCAACCCGCGCATGAACGAGCGGAAGTATCTCACGATAAGCGGCCGCAAGAGAGCGGGAAAGCGCTGCGCAGGGCGGCTGCAGATGACGTCCTGCGGCTTCCATTGACTGTGCAACGTGAGGACCGTCTTGACACCTTGGCGCCGAAGCCGGCGTAACGCTCCCACAAGCGGCTCGCCCAGGCGTCCGCCATAGTCCTGGTTTGGGCCGAAATGTACGTGCACGATGTCCGCGCCGCTTTCGATGACGGTTCGCACGAGCTCGCGTTGCGGCGCATAGGACGGCGCAGACGTGCGGTCGCGGATGGCGCGTCGCACGATCGAGCCGTTGAAGCGAGTCGCCGACGGCCGATTCTCGTATTGCGAGATGATCGTGATGTTTTCGGGACCGATGAAGTCGGCTAGGGCCTCGCAGGAGCGCTGTAGGTATGCGGCCTCACCTTTTTCTTGCGGCGGAAACGGACCGACGAGCGCAATCTTCACGCCGGCTTGATGCGAGCGATGGCGACGAGCGTTGCGGCGTAAGCCAACAATGTGAGGGTCGCTAAGACGAAAAAGACCGCCTGCGGCTCGTAGACGATCGATATGGCTGTGTTGGGACCGTCGACCAGAAAGGCATTGGCATAGCTGTCGGCCATGCCATGCCAAAGCGTGCGAGCCCCGTGCACCCGCCAACCGGCTGAAAATCGCTCGCGGAAGATCAGCAACGCGCGGTGCTCCGGCGCGCGGCTCAACTGCATTCGCGCGATCCATGGCCAAGGTCGCGTTGTACTGACGCCGATTCCCTGCGCAAACGGACCGCGGGGAAGAGTGCTCTTCCCCGAAGCGACACGGTAAACGGCTGCGCGATCGCCGCTGGAGCGGATCGTGAGCCGTCCGGATGAACTTCGAAATGGAATCCACTGCGCGAATGGAGCGCTGACGCTGCGCGTGTGCTCTCCATCATTCAAAATCAAAGGCGTACTAGACGAAGCAAGGAGCCACCAACTCCCGGGCGGCATCAAGATCGTCAGAGGTGTGCGCGACGTTGTGATGACGCCTTGGGCGAGTGCGTTTGCAGTGTCGGGCGCATCGCTCCGCCACCGATCCAAAGGCACCCAATCCTTCGTCGGATCGTCCGTCTGAACGCTGGCGTTCGGCACGATGATGCGCTGCGCTACGCCTTGCTCGGGAAGGCTGCCGCCCGCGTCGGCGAGCCCGACGACTCCTGGTTGGAACGACCGAAATGAGATCGCTTGCGTCGCGGCGCGTTGCGCAAATTCTGCGATTGGACGGCTTCTGGTTGCATTGAACGCCCAGCCGCGAGCGGAGCGCGTGCCCGCCGTGTTCAGATCGATTTCGCTGTGAAGATTCGGCCGAGAGACGATGCCGACGACGCTGATCTTCTCCAACAAATGGAGCCACCAAGGATCCCCGAGACCACCCGCGATGCCGATCGTCGTCAGTGGAAATTGAGGCGGGTATTCGCTCGTCGGGGGATGCATCGGATCGCCGACCGCGAGAACGTCGACTCCCCCCGGTTCGTGGCCATTCCGAACGAGTGGCGCCAAGGAGGGGAGATAAAGGATGCGCCCCGGCGGCCTTTCGGCGATCTGGGCCGCAAAAGAGACGTCGTTATCGACGACGTTCGGCACGGCTCTTCCGAGCGTTCCCAAAACGATCGGCATCGCCGAGAAGATGAC
>Ga0185299_10007778_pt1 | contig 10826 bp, 10 predicted proteins | sample PaiPotPPA55metaG_FD_128002 | JGI IMG/M metagenome (GOLD analysis project Ga0185299, IMG submission 128002) | Iron sulfur acid spring bacterial and archeal communities from Banff, Canada, to study Microbial Dark Matter (Phase II) - Paint Pots PPA... ...
TGTTCGATCGCTTGCTGTTCTTGCCGCCGAATCTGCGCCGCAGCGCGGTCGAGCATCTGCAATTGTGCGACGGCGGCAGCGTGGCCGAAATCGGCTGCGGCACAGGAATAAGCCTTGCGTATTTGGCAGATGCCGTCGGGTCGAGCGGACGCGTCTATGGCGTCGATCTTTCGTCCGGCATGTTGCAAAGAGCGCAGGCGCGGTGCGCAAGGCAAGGCCGTTGCAATGTCGAACTCTACCAATGCGATGCCGCGGATTTTATTGCGCCCGCGCCGCTCGACGGCGTCCTCTTCAGCCTGTCCTACAACACCATGCCGCATCACCGGGCGGTCTTGCGCCGCGCCTGGAACGCGCTTCGCCCGGGCGGACGGCTCGTGATCATGGACGCGCGGCTGCCGTCCGGGCCATCGGCCAAGTGGCTCCTGCCGTTCAGTCTATGCTTGATGAAACACACGATGCTCGGCAATCCGCTGATCGAGCCATGGAAAGAGTTGGCGGCGCTCTCTGATCGTTTCGCCATGAACAAGTATCTGTTCGGCTCGTATTACATCTGCCGTGCGGTGAAGCCGCTCCCCGGGCTGGCAGCCGCGGATGCCGAAGCCTGGTACGACGAAGCCTGGTACGACGAAGCCGTGCTCGACCCTGCCCATCGCATCGCCGCGGAGTGATCTACACGCGATCGACCCGCGCCGATTTCGCGTGGGCGCTGCTTGTCGGCGCGTCCCGGCTGCCGTAAAAATTCAATCCTGCTGTCGTGCTGGCGCGCCGGCAGCCCATACTTTCGCGAGCGAAAGCACCGTGAAGATCAAGAGAATCGAGCCCATCGCGGTCAGCCTGCCGATGAAAAAGCCGGTGCAAATGGCCGGCGAGACGGTGGCGCATGCCGACAATGTTTTCGTCCGCATCGAATCCGAGGATGGCATGGTCGGCTGGGGCGAAGCCGCCTCGGCGCCGACGATGACCGGCGAAACCGTTGCCGGGATGATGGCGGCGATCGAGCTAATGGCGCCCAAACTGCTCGGCGGCGCGGCCGATGACTTCGTCGCGGCGTCCGCGGCGATGGATGCGCAGCTTTATGGTAATAGCGGCGCCAAAGCGGCGATCGAAATCGCATTGCACGATCTGGTCGGGCGCGCCACGGGACGGCCGGTCTATGCGCTGCTCGGCGGCAAAGCGCGCAGCCGGATGCCGGTGCTCGCGGTCATCGGTTCCGAGGACGCAGCGGCCGATCTACGTGAAGCACTGCAACGCTGGAACGCGGGCTATCGCGCCTTCAAAATTAAAGTCGGTCTCGGCGGGCCCGAGGCGGATGCCGTACGCACGCGGATCCTGTGTGAAGCACTCAAGCGCCAAGCTGTTAGCCAGCAAGGCGAGGCCTGTTTGATTTCGGCCGATGCCAATCAAGGCTTTTCCGTCGATGGCGCGCTGCATTATGTGCGCGCGATCGCCGATTGCGGGCTCGATTTCTTTGAGCAGCCGGTCAATGCGCACGATCTCGACGGCATGAGCCGGGTCGCCGCGGCAAGCGCGGTGCCGATCGGCGCCGATGAGGGCATCCATTCGCCCCACGACATCGCCCGCCATCACGAATGCAAGGCCGCGCGCGGTGTCAGTCTTAAAGCCATCAAGCTCGGCGGCCTACGCGGCGCGCTCGAAGCGAGCCGGCTTTGTGCGCGGCTCGGCATGCAGGTCAATATTTCCTGCAAGACCGGCGAGACGAGTCTCGCCTCGGCCGCCGCGGCGCACGTCGCCGCCGTGGCGCCGCAAATCGCCTGGGGCCTGACTGTGACCAGCGGCGGGCTCGCTGAGGATATCACCACCGCGCCGCTGCGGATCGATGCCGGCCATGTCGAAGTGCCCGAACGCCCAGGGCTTGGCATCGACGTCGACGAGCGTCGGCTGCGGCGCCGCCAGCAGGAATTCAAGCGCGTCGCGTGAGGCAAGCGAAGTAGTATGCGATGAACGACGCCGTAGCGCCGCAGCGCCCGTATCGCTTCATCGGTAAGCCGCTGCCGCGCAAAGAGGACGAGCGGTTCATTACCGGCAAGGGCCGGTTCACTGACGATTTTAATCTCGAAGGCCAGGCCTTTGCGGCGATGGTGCGCTCGCCCCATCCGCACGCACGCATCGTTGCGATCGATATCGCGGCCGCGAAAAACATGCCCGGCGTGCTCGGCGTGTTCACCGGCGCCGACTGCGTGGCCGACGGGCTTGCGCCGATACCGCACGATCCGGTCCCCAAGACCAAATACGACATGAAGCTCACCGGTCCCGGCGGCGGCGAGGTGTTTGGCGGCCCGCACCTATTATTGCCGATCGAGCGCGTGCGCCACGTTGGCGAGGCAGTCGCGATGGTCGTCGCCGCAACCAAGGCGCAGGCGATGGATGCGGCCGAAGCCGTTGTCGTCCGCTACGAGGAACTGGCTTTGGTGCTGCATTCGGAAGACGCGATGCAACCCGGCGCGCCGGCGCTTTGGGACGAGGCGCCGTACAATATTTGCGTCGATACGCGCTTCGGGGATGCCAAAGCCACTGATGAGGCGTTCGCCCGTGCCGCGCATGTCGTAACAAAGAAATTCCATGTCGGTCGCGTCACCGGCGTGCCGCTCGAGCCGCGCGCGGCGCTTGGCGCCTACGATCCAGGGAGCGACCGCTACACGCTTTATGCCGGTTCCGGCGGCGCGGTCCGGCACAAGCGCGAACTTGCCGAGGTGCTCGGCATTGCTGCCGCAAACTTGCGCGTGCTTTCCCATGACGTCGGCGGCAATTTCGGCACGCGCAATCGCGTCTTTGTCGAATTCGGCCTGGTGCTGTGGGCGGCAAAGAAGCTCGGCCGTCCAATAAAATTTGTGGCGACCCGCTCGGAAGCCTTTCTCAGCGATTATCAGGGCCGTGATCTCGTGACCGAAGTTTCGCTCGCGCTCGACGAGCGTGGCCACTTCCTGGCGATGCGCGCCACCAATATCAGCAATGTCGGCGCCCATTGCGTTTCGCTGTCGCCGTTGAGCAAGGGCGCCGGACTCATTCCCGGCTCTTATGCGATTCCTGCGGCCACGCTGCGCGCCGTCGCCGTATTCACCAACACCATGCCGACCCAGGCCTATCGCAGCTCCGGCCGGCCGGAAGTCACCTATGCGATCGAGCGCCTGATCGATCTCGCCGCGGACGAACTGCAAATGGATCGCGTCGCGCTACGCCGTAAGAATCTGGTGCGATCGGCGGCGATGCCTTATCGCAACGCGGTCGGCATGCTCTATGACAGCGGCCGCTACGAAGAGAATATGAAGTGGGCGATGGACGTCGCCGACTGGAAGGGCTTTGCGGCGCGCCGCCGCGAAGCGCGCCGCCGCGGCAAGCTGCTCGGACTTGGTCTTGCCAACTACGTCGAGTCTTCAATCGGCGCGCCGCGCGAACAGGCGCGCATCAAAGTGCAGCCGGAAGGCCGCGTCGATGTCATCATCGGCACCCAGCCATCGGGCCAGGGCCACGAGACAAGTTTCGCCCAGGTTATTTCCGACCTGCTTTTCGTGCCGACCGAAAGCGTGCGCATCATTCTCGGCGACACCGACGTGGTGCAGGTCGGCGGCGGTTCGCATTCCGGCCGCTCGATGCGCCACGCCGCTACGGTCTTTGCCAAGGCGGCGCTCGATCTCATCGCCAAAGGCAAAGCGATCGCGGCTTTGGTGATGGAAACGACGCCGGAGAATGTCTCGTTTAACGACGGACGTTTTGCGTCGCGTGACACCAATCGCAACTTCGATTTTCTCGAATTGGCGCGCGAGGCGGCGCAACACCGGCTGCCGCAAGCGCTGCAGGACGGCATCGCGGTCGTGACCGACAATGAGATGCACGATCCGGTCTTCCCCAACGGCACCGCGATCTGCGAAGTTGAGATCGATCCCGAGACTGGCGAGATGAAGCTGACCCGCTACGCCTCGGTCGACGATGTCGGCCGCTGCATCAATCCGTTGATTGTGCACGGCCAAACCCACGGTGCGATCGCGCAAGGCGTCGGCCAGGCCATGTCGGAGCAGATTTATCTCGATCCGCAGTCCGGCCAGCCCTTGACCGGCTCGCTGATGGATTACGCCATGCCGCGCGCCGATACGCTGCCGGCCTTCGCGGTCGAGATCGCCGAAGTGCTCTCCCCAACCAATCCGCTCGGCATCAAAGCCGGCGGCGAAGGCGGCACCACCGCCGCGCCCGCCGCAGTGATCAGCGGCATACTCGATGCCTTGCGCCCGGTCGGCGTGCGCGAGATCGCGATGCCGGCGACGCCGTACGTGATCTGGTCGGCCATCCAAGCAGCGAGGAAATATTCACCCTCCCCTGAAAGGGGAGGGTCGGATCGCGGCAAGCGATCCGGGGAGGGGTCGCGTTGAGCTACCCCGCAGCGCCATCGACCCCCACCCGGCGACCTTCGGCCGCCGACCTCCCCCTTTCAGGGGAAGGTAAGAACGTGAGCAATCCAATTGCGCTTGAACGAAGGGTGCTATTCGAGGAACGTAGCGTCCGGCCGGAATGACTTATACGAAACGGCGCAGGAAACGGCGCACCAACGACAGCGGCGCTAAAGCGAAATGTCTTTAGGTTGAATCGCCATTTCGCTTTAGCTTATTGTTTGAGCATGATCTTTTCCGAAAACCGGTTTCCACTTTTCGGGATCATGCTTTAGGGAGAAAAAAGAAGCTCATGGCGAACAAGATCATCATCAGTTGCGCGATTACCGGCTCGATTCATACCCCGACCATGTCGGACGCGCTGCCGATCACGCCCGATCAGATCGCGACCCAGGCAATCGACGCGGCGGCGGCCGGCGCCGCGATCCTGCACCTACACGCGCGCGATCCGAAGGACGGCCGGCCGTCGCCCGATCCGAACATTTTCATGCAGTTCCTGCCGCGCATCAAACAATCGACCGACGCGGTGGTGAACATCACGACCGGCGGCGCGGTGACGATGACGGTCGACGAGCGGATCGCCGCAGCGAAGCAATTGTCGCCGGAAATGTGCTCGCTGAACATGGGCTCGATGAATTTCGCGCTCTATCCGATGGCGCGCCGCTACAAGACCTGGAAATACGATTGGGAGGAAGCCTATTTAAAAAATTCCGACGCCTACATTTTTCCCAACACGTTTCGCGACATCGAGAAGGTCTACCGGACGCTCGGCGAGGGCCACGGCGTCAAGTTCGAGCATGAATGCTACGATACCGGACACCTCTACAATCTCGCCCATTGTATCGACAACGGCCTGTTCAAGCCTCCGGTATTCCTGCAGCTCATCTTCGGCATTCTCGGCGGCATCGGCCCCGATCTCGACAATCTGTTCTTCATGAAGCGCACCGCCGACCGGCTGTTCGGCAAGGATTATCTGTGGTCGGTGCTGGCCGGCGGTCGGCACCAGATGAATTTCTGCACCACGGCCTCGATGCTCGGCGGCAATGTGCGCGTCGGGCTCGAGGACTCGCTCTATATCGGCCCGGGCAAGCTCGCCAAAAGCAATGCCGAGCAGGTCGCCAAGATTCGCCGCATCGTCGAGGACCTCGGCTACGAGATCGCCACGCCCAACGAAGCGCGGCAACAGCTTGGGCTCAAGGGGGCGGACCGGGTGAAGTTTTGATTGGCTTGTCATTGCGAGGAGCGAAGCGACGAAGCAATCTAGGGACGTCTGCGCTGGCTGGATTGCTTCGCTTCGCTCGCAATGACGATTGAACGCGTACCGGTCACAATGAACACTATCGATCTGAAAAACCGCAGCGCCATCGTCACCGGCGGCGCGCGCGGCATCGGCTTCGCCATCGCCAAGCGCATGCTCGCGTCCGGCGCAGCGGTGCTGTTGTGGGACGCCGACGCGGCGGCGCTCGATAAGGCCGCCGCGGCGCTGAAAAGCCAAGGCAAGAGCGATGGCCGCGTTCACACCGCGCGCGTCGACATCACCGATGAAGCCGTGGTCGCGCGCGCCGTTGAAGCGGCGATCCGCGACTTCGGCAAGATCGATATTCTCGTCAACAATGCCGGCATCACCGGCGGCAATGCGCCGCTGTGGGAGCTTACGCCCGAGGTCTGGCGGCGCGTCGTCGAGGTCAATCTCGTCGCGCCATATCTCGTCTGCCGCGCGCTGGTGCCGCATATGGCGGTGGCCGGTTACGGCCGGATCGTCAATATCGCGTCCATTGCCGGCAAGGAGGGCAATCCCAACGCCTCGCATTATTCGGCATCGAAGGCCGGCCTGATCGCCCTGACCAAGTCGCTGGCCAAGGAATTGGCGGCAACCGGCGTGCTGGTGAATTGCGTCACGCCGGCGGCGGCGAAAACCGAATTGTTCGCGCAGATGAAGCAGGAGCACATCGACTACATGCTCTCTAAAATTCCGATGAACCGCTTTGTCGAGGTCGAGGAAATCGCGGCGCTGGTGGCGTGGCTCACCTCAGAAGAGTGTTCGTTCTCGACCGGCGCGGTGTTCGATATTTCAGGTGGAAGGGCGGTGTATTGAAGCGTTGAGGCAAGAACTGGTGGGCGGTAGAGGGATCGAACCTCTGACCCCTTCCATGTCAAGGAAGTGCTCTTCCGCTGAGCTAACCGCCCTTCGTTTCGTCATGCCCGCGCTTGTCGCGGGCGTCTACGCCTTGGCAGCTCCACCGACTGAAAGACGTGGATGGCCGGAACAAGTCCGGCCATGACACGGCAATAGGCCGCTCCGCACCGATTTAGCGTCGGGGACCGGGGAGGGTCAAGCCGACAGTCTCAGCCTGCATCCTTCGAGGCCGCCACTTCGCGACGACACCTCAGGATGACGAGCGCCGCGATTACATCCCTTGCGCCTTCTTGCGCTTGTCGCAATCGCTCCAGTATTGCGGCCATTTCATTCCTGCCTGGATTTTCCCAGCCGCCTTGTCGGCCTTCCACTCCGCGCCGCAAGCGCGCTCGCGGGCGATCATGGCTTGGCGGCCAGACGCACCCGTCGCCGGCTTCGCCGTCGTGGTTGCGGGCGCGGGCGTCGCGGCCGGCGCTGGCGCAGCGGTCGCCGGCGCTGCAGTCGGCGCCGATGGTACGGCGGCAGTGCCGGCCATGCACTGCTTGCTGAAATCGCGGTATTTCATGCCGCCGGTCTGTTTCGCCGCCTTCATCTTGTCCCATTCGGCGGCGCACTCCTTCATGGTCTTGGCCTGCGCCGGCGCGAGCGCAACGCCCGAAACGAGTGCTCCGGCCAGTAATGCGGATGCGATCAAACAAATGGTCTTCATGGCAACAAATCTCCTGTTCGGGGGGCAAACCTGTGTTCCGCAGGCTGTTGAAGCCGGCAGGTCATGTTTGTTGGCGCATGATCTTGTCCGAAAACCGGTTCCCACTTTTCGGGATCATGCGCTACGACGCGGTTGCGTCGGACAGGCATTTTTTAGTGAAGCTCGTCTCCGCGGCGCCATGTAGCTTTTGCGCCGTCGCCTGGTCCTTGCAGCACTTTTTGGCGAAGCTCGACAAAGCGGCGCCGTGAAGATTTTTGCCGGTCGCCTGCACCTTGCAGCTATCCTCGGCGAAGGCCGTGGTGACGAGGCAAAATGACGCGAACACGATGGCGATCGATTTCATTTTCGTCTCCGTTTCTCTTTTTCCCCCGATGCAAATTTGCCGCCGCCGCCGAAGCGCGGCGCGACTATGTGGTGCGGCTATTTCGATTGCAGCGTGCCGTTCGGGCTCGCTTTGTCGATGATCTCGGGCAGGTATTGCGCCAGCAATTTCAGCGTCTCGTCGACCGGCAGCCCGAGATGCCGGGCGAATTCCTGAACCTGAGCGTTGCCGAGGACGGCTTTGAGCTGATCTTCGGTGATCGGAAGATTGGCGCCGGGGCCGAGCCAGGATTGCACCTGGCTATTGAGGCCGCCCTTCTGCAGCGCGGCGACCAGCCCGTTGAGGTCGTGATACTGCGTCTTGGCCAGGACCGCATTGATGGCGACGGGCAGTGCGGCGGCTTCGACTTCACCCATCGCGCCCTTGAGCGCGGCGCCGATATTGAGATTGTCAAACAGGCCCATGATGGCCCTCCATACGAAAAACTTTCAGCCCCGCGTGGAGTGCCCCTCACCGCAAGCCTAGTCGAACGCGGCAGGCCGCACCAGAGGCTCTTCGCGCGTTCGCGTCATTTCCGCTCATTCCCGCGCCAGCGGGAATCCAGAGGGTTGCGGGAGCCAATGAATGATTGCGGCGTTTAGCCCGCCGCCGGGCGCAGCAGGCCGGGCGCAACGCGCGCGGCGAGGAAACCGCTCCCGGCGATGACCGCGAGCACGAGCGAAATCAAAACATTGTAGCCGGCGAGCGAGAGACCGAGAAAGCGCCACGCCGCCTCGTCGCAGCGCACGACATGAACGCCATGGAGCTGATCGAGCAGCGAGCCGCCGGTGCGCAGATCGGTCAGTGCCCCGGAGCAATCGGCCGGCCCGGCCCACCAGTGCCACTCCACGCCGGCGTGATAGACGCCGAGCACGATATTGCAACAGGCCGCGATGGCGATGGCGGCGAAGCCAACGATCAGTAATTTGCGCGGCGCGCGCGCCAAAGCTGCGATCGCCAGCAACAGCGAAAGCGGAACGATGACATGATACGGGATGCGCTGCTCGAGACAGAGCGGGCAGGGCGCAAGCTTGAGCACATATTCGAAGAACCAGGCGCCGGCGAGCGTCGCCAGGCTGAGCACGAATGCCGCGCCGGCCGCGGCGGCGGCGGGTTCGGCGGCAATCCGATCGGTCCAGCTTGTCTTCATCTTTGCTTCACCGCCATCTTCGCTTCACCGCCGTCCCGTCGAGCGCGCTCGACCGTAAATAGCGTGGCAATAATAATTTGCCAGTCCCGCGCCCGGGCGAAAAGCCGCGCGGTGGACGCGGCTGTTGCGCGACTATATAGGATAGCAAACTTTGGTGCGCATGGTCTGGTTGGAAAACCGGCTTCCGGTTTTCCGGATCATGCTGGCGGCCCGTGTGGCGGAACTGGTAGACGCGCACGACTCAAAATCGTGTTCCGCAAGGAGTGTGGGTTCGATTCCCTCCACGGGCACCAACGCCAAACTCCGATTTTGATTTTGAAGTAATTCATTGAACTATTTGAGGAAGGGCTTGCCAATGTTGGCACGTTGTTTTGTTTGCTGTGGTCTCGCGCTGGCCTCCATGAGCGGCCTCGGCTTAGCCCAGTCGCCATCGCCCAACGGGGTCAAAACGCTCAATCCGCCGGGCGCAATCAGCGTCGGAAGCGACACATGGAGCGTTGGTGCGCGTGCAGGCGACTTCATCTTTGTCGCAGGAATGCAAGGCGTCGATCCGGCCACCAATAAATTGGTGGACGGCGATGAGGCTCGTATTCGTCAGGCATTCTTGAATCTAAAACTCATTGCCCAATCGGAGGGCGCGACGCTGCAGGATTGCGTCCGCATCACGGTCTACGTATCCGACCTGCACCGCTTCGCCCCACTTGTGAGCAAGATACAGGCAGAACTTTGGGGCAAGCCGCCTTATCCACCGCGCACCATGTTCGAGGTGCAACGCCTATTCGACGACGATATCGTCGAGATCGATAGTGTTTTCTACGCACCGAAAAAAAAGGAATGAGGCGCTCCAATTCAAACCGACCCTGCGGGAAAGATTTAAGTGAATTTTTCTCATCGTATGTGGCTTTTGGGATACATTTTTTGAACGGTCTATCCGCTACTATTGCAGCAATTTCAGTGCAGTAGCGGGAGCGTTCAAATGTATCGGGTACTCACCGCGGCCTTGCTGTGGGTCATTGCGCTAGGCCATGCACTTGCTGCCGATCTTCCACCGGCACCGTCCCCGCGCGCGCCAGCCGTTTACGTTCCAGCGGTCGCGCCCGTCTACAACTGGGGCGGCTTCTACGTCGGCATCAATGGCGGATGGGGTTTTGCCAGCGGCACCACCACAGCCACCGTCACCGGTACGGGCATCCCAGGGCTCGATGGGACAAGCGCAACCGGATCAGGAAGCCTCAACGGCGGCGTCGCCGGCGGTCAGATCGGAGCAAATTATCAAATCGATGCGCTGGTCATCGGCATCGAGGGCGACTTTGACTGGACGGGTCAAAAGCGCACCGATTCTCGATGCAATTGGTCGCACAAATCGATCCAACGGCTGAGCGCTTGTCGCCGGCTGAAGTGGTCTTGAAGCATTTGGCGGGCACGCGCACCCATTCCGGCAACGATCGAGGGGTCACCCAACCAGCGTTCCAGGGTTGCCGCAAGCGCGCTCCATTCGCCTGGAGTAATAACAGCACCACAATCGTGGCGTTGGATCAACATTCCGAGCTCCCCATTTGGATCTCCGATCATCACAATCGGCCTTCCCGTGGCGGCCATACCGTAAAACTTGCTTGGAACGATCAATCCCTCAAGCTGTGGATACAACGATAACCAGTGGACGTCGGCCACGGCTAGGGAGTGTGGCAGCACAGACTGATCCTGATAAGGCATGAAGCGGAACAAGTCCTCCAGGCCCCGCGCCTTCACCGCTCGCTGCAGCTCTTCAAAGCGTTTGCCGCCGCCAATCATCAGAAAAAGGATCCGCGAATTATTGCGGAGGCGGTCGGCCGCCTCGAGCACGGTTTCGTAGTCATGCGCCCAGCCCAGATTGCCTGAATAGCTCACCACAAATTTGGCCTGCAGACGCCATGCCGCGCGTAACGGATTTCCTGCCGGCTCGAGAGACTTGATTGTGTCGTCATTACACCAATTCGGAATGACATGGACTCGTTTGACTGGCGCACCAAGCGCCTCGACCCGCCGCGCCATCAGTTCGCCAACGACCACCGTGGCTTGAGCCTGCCGCA
>Ga0185299_10007781_pt1 | contig 10822 bp, 9 predicted proteins | sample PaiPotPPA55metaG_FD_128002 | JGI IMG/M metagenome (GOLD analysis project Ga0185299, IMG submission 128002) | Iron sulfur acid spring bacterial and archeal communities from Banff, Canada, to study Microbial Dark Matter (Phase II) - Paint Pots PPA... ...
CGCGAGGACCGGGTCTTGTCGCGGGCCAACCCCGCGACCCCTTCGCGCATGAAGCGCTCCTGCCAGCGCCATACCACAGTTTTGTCTTTGCCGACCGTGCGGGTGATGGCGTTGGTGCCCTCGCCCTCCGCCGTCAGCAGCACGATCCGAGCGCGCCAGACATGCTTCTGCGGGCTGTTGCGATCCCGCACGATCGCCTCCAACCGGACCCGATCAGCGGACGTCACCGTGATGGATATTCCTTTGCGCATCGCGCAGGATCGCACAAAATCGCGCCCCGTGGAACTCCTGATGGGAGTCTTCTGTTAGGTTCTATCCACTCTCATGTCCGCCTTTCCAAGTAGCAGGCAAGCGAATTGGTGGCTTTCTTTCAAGCGCTTGTTTCAGGCTCTGCCGGGCAGGGCAGGAGGCGCGGCCGTCGTAACGACGGTTGATCATACTCTGATGCGCGGGTCGGAACCGCATGACCGTTGATGCGTCGCGGAGCTGCCTCGGTCTAGAAACCTGCGTCGGGCCAATGGCCCGGCAGATAGTGGATGCGAGGGTTCTCCTGACCGCGGCCGCGCCCCCGGCCTTGCCCAGCAGCAGCGTATCGGATAATTCGCTGGCGCCTCCCTTGGATGCGATCACGCGTTTGCCTCGGTCAGTTCGTCGCCGGCGGCACGCTGCGGGCGATGGCCCAGATAAAGCCTGCCATCTCGCGTGCGATCGCGGCGGTGACGATATTGGCCGGCTTGCCGGAGCGGGCGAGCTTGCGATAGCGGGCACAGAGCCGAAGCTGTGCCTTCCAGGCGATCTCGCGGATAGACTTGGGCTGCTCCTCCTGTCGCAGCAGCAACTCGCGGCTGACCCGCGCCGGGAAGCGATAGCACCAGGCCGCTTCGATCAGCAGCCGGCGGGCCGCGCTGTTGCCGGCCTTGGTGAGGCCGCCGCGTCTGACGCTGGCACCGCTCGAATGCTCCGACGGCACCAGCCCGAGATAAGCCATCAGCTGGCGCGGATTGGTGAAACGCGAGAGGTCGCCCAACTCGGCGATCAGCGTTGCCGCATTGACCAATGCCATGCCGCGCATCGTCTGCAGCGCCGCCACCACCGGGGCCAGTGTCCAGTCCGGCAGCATCGCCGCGATCTGCGCCGTCAGCCGATCGCGCCGGGCTTCGGCAGCTTCAACCGTCGCGATGTAGTCCTCGAGCACGAGGTGATGCGCCGCCTGCTCGAATTTGAGCCCCGCCAGCCAGCGGCGATGCAGCTTGCTCCAAGCCGGCCGCCCGTAATGGCAGCCGTGGCGCAACAGGAAGCCCGAAAGCTGCTGGCGTGCCCGGCGCAGCGCGTGCACCGCGTCGAGACGGGCCCGCACCAGGTCGCGCATCGCCTCATGTCCGGGGTCCGGAACCCACACCGTCGTCAGCTCGCCGGCCCCGATGCAGCCGCGCTAGGCTGGCGGCATCCCGCCGATCCGTCTTGACCCGGTCACCGGCCCGCCTCGGGATCAGCGACGGCGCCACCACGACGCAGTCGTGTCCGCGCGCCGACAGGTGACGTTGGATGCCATAGCCGCACGGCCCCGCCTCGTAGCAGAACCGAAGCTCTACCCCTTCACGGCCGAGCTTGCGCGCCAAACGATCCAAGGCCGCCGGCGAGTTCGCAATCCGCCCATACTCTCGAACCTCGCCGCGGACGCCGCCCTCGGCTACCGCCACAACGATCCCTGCCTTGTGAACGTCAAGCCCGACATACGTGATACGATCCCCCACGACCCGTCTCCTATGCATGAGGCTTGGCACCGGCCAATCCGGCGCAATCCTCGCTACCTGCATACTGTGAGACGGGTCGGCCCCGCCCTCAGGCGGACATGTGGCCTAGAGCGCTATCCGACCACATAGAATCGTCTTGTGCAGGCCCGGCACGAAGTGTGGTGCCGACGCAGAGAGCGAAGAAAAGCCAGCGGCAAGTATCGCGGAACTGCGCAGGCGCATCTCGCGATTTAGAACCCGGCCGGGGTCGCCCGCGGCCCTTCCTCGGTCCTGAGCCTAGTTCGCGGCAAGGCGGGCGCGCGGATTTCGCTTCCAGCCGACGCGCAGGGCAGGTGAATTGGCCGCGGCTGTTTCCTCATCGAATGAGCATCGGAGTCGAGGGTCGCAAATGCCAATGGCAACCATCGCTTCGGATCGGACGTTTTTTCGGGGTGTCTAAATAGACGGAGAGTAGCTATGGACAGGGATCGCATCGAAGGTGTTGCTCACCAAGGGAGCCGTCAAGGAGACCGTCGACAAAGTAACCGGGGACGCCAAGACGGAGGCCGACGGCGCTGCCGAGAAGACGGCCGGCAAAGTGCAAAACGCAATCGGCGGAGCCAAAGACGCCGCACTTCGACGCGCAACAGTGCGACCCTCCTGGCTCAACCTGTCATTAATTGCGTGGCACGTTGGCCTGGAGGCACAGCAGTTCGTCGGTTTGCGTCTCGCCAAACTCCTCGGCGGCGGTCATTTAGCGGCCACCGAGGCTACCCGCATGACATCTGAGAAGCTGCACGCCTTGTGGGAAGGCTCAGACGGCCGTTGGCATATTGATTGGCAAAAGCGGGCTAATTCCTTTGCGTACCTATGACCTCTACCGCCGAAAAATGCGCGCCAAACGGTCGTGGCTGACCTCGGTGCGATCGCGGCGCAAGGCCCCCCGAAACCGGCCGGCGTGCTGGAGCTGGCCGGATAGCAAAGAGCGACAATGATGACGGAGTTGATCGGTTGGTTCGCTGCTGCGGTGCTGCTCACTACTATCGGCCGCCAAGTTTACACCCAATGGCGCGACCGAAGCTCGAAGGGTTTGTCGCGATGGCTGTTTGTCGGTCAAATAACGGCATCGATCGCTTTCATCGTCTATAGTTGGCTCCTCGGAAACTGGGTGTTTGTGGTGACCAACGCGTTAATGCTGGTTACCGCAGCCCTTGGCCAGTGGGTCTATCTCACCAATCGGCGGAAAGCCGCCGTCGGTTAATTGCCCAACATGCAAATGACGTGCGCCGCTCGATGCGCAAGGAGGTCAGTGTTGCGGTCGAGGATATCGGGCACTCCGGCCGACGCGGCGGCATCGGTTGAGCCACGTGACCTCGAAGGGGCGTTATCCCGACTACCCGACGAGCAGCGGCAAGTCATTCTGCTCGTGGGCCTTGAGGGACTGCGCTACGACGAAGTCTCGGCGATCCTCGGTTCCGATTGGCACCGTCCGATTTCGGCTCTCACGCGGGCGCAACAATCTGCGGACCCTCTGATGGAATGGGAGTAAGACCGCATGTCCACTGAGCGGTTGGAGTGGCTGGTCCCGCGTGTGCGGGATTAAGGATTAAGCGAGGGTTGCCCGGGTGGTCCGGGCCTATCCTGAACGCACAGGGGACGAGCCGTGAAGAGAGATGGGGAGCTGTTTGTCCGGATCGAGCCAAGACGAGGAATGCCATAGCGGTGGCGGAGAGCGGTCGGGATGGCGAGGTTCGCTACCTAGGCGAAATCGACAACACGCCCGATGCTGTCGCCAGGTTGGTCCGCAAGCTGAGCGAGCGCTACGATCCCCGACCGCGGCGGCTCGGCCAGCGTCATCGCGACCAACAGCTCGATCGTCGCCGCCGTCAGCGGCTTCTTCCGGCACGGCCGCGTCGCACCGTGCAGCAGCCCGTCGACCCCCTCGGCCATGAAGCGCGCCTGCCACCGCCAGATCGTCGGCTTGCCGTTGCCGGTCTGGTGCTGGATCGCCATCGTGCCGCTTTGGGAATAGAAGTCGCCACGCCAGTTTCCGTTGCGCTCGCCACGCGGTGCGCCGGGCGACCGTCCGCCGTGCAGGTGGCACCACCGTCAAATGTAAAGCGAGACCAGTCCAACGACTTCGAGTTTTACCTGTACGTCGCCTGCTACCCACACCATTGCGCGACGATCCACAAGGGGCTGTGTCATCGCCGGGCAGGGCAGAGGGGCGGACGGCTCGGCCCGTTTCGGACAAAGGAGGCGGCTCTGGAGCAAGCGAATAGCTTGAGGGGCGTGCGCAGCATTCATTTGTGCGAGCGGTGTAAGCCTGAGTGTTTTGCCGCCTAGTGGGCTTCGGTGCCTGGCGTCGCCAGGTGAAGGAGGGCTGCTGCCCGCCGCAAGTGAAAGGTAACCTCGAAATCGCCGTTCGTCGTCACCTGTTCGAGGTTGCGATACCAGGTTTTGCGCGGATCGAGCCACAATTTGTCGTTCGCCTTGCTGGTCAGCGGTCCCAGGTTGACGTCGGCCGAGGCTGTCGCGCGGCGATCTGGATGAGAACGCCTCTCATCCTGATTGCCGCGCCGCAGCCGAGGCGGCGCGGCGTTGCCCTTCGGCGATCCTCGGCGGGCGGATCCAGCCCTTTCCGGTGAGTTTCGCATTCGTTCGCCAAGGCGGTGACGACAAATTCCTGCATCGTCATCCGTTGTCCGCGCTGGCGGCCGAGACGCAGGCAAAGCTCGTGAATGATGAACAGATCGGTTTTGTCGAGGTAGGCCCCGGCGAGGGTTTTGCCAGCGCGGCCGGTTGTTCGCGATCCCGACATCAGCTCCCCGTCGTCGCCTGTGACAACGCGCCAACGAGTAGACATTGAAACAGGTTAACAATTCGTCATGACGATAATCCAATCTTGCGCGTACTATCCATAAAAATTACTAGATATTGTGTCATAACCTCTGCTCACTACTTGGCCGATTTGGTTAACATTATATTGGATTAGGCTAAAATTTTATGCTTCGCTCGCTGCCTGCGTGACCTCCACGACGGAGATCTACCGCGGTCGCGCGCTATCCTTGGTGCAACTGAGCGGAATTGCAACGCTTCCGAAGATGCCATCTTAACCAGTCCGAGCGATGCCGGTTAATATGTGCCTTAATCGACTGACTCTGGTGGTCGCCTCGGGAGCAGTGCTAGCTGCGTGCGCCAACCCGGACTGGGACCGGTCACAGAACCGGCTGGCCGCGCACATGACCGTCGGGCCCTGGATTCATCCGCCGATGGGCGCGGTCCTGTTTTGCGAGAAGCACGAGAGCGAGTGCCCGGAGCAGCCGTCACAACCGCATGAAGTCACGATGAGCCCTGGGCGGTGGAATGACTTGCGGGCGGTTCAGGATGCCGTCAATCGGCGTATCAACTCCGCTTCGACTGCCGAGATCGACTGGCATTACCCGCATGGCAGGATCGGGAATTGCGTTCAGTACGCTCTCGAAAAGCGTAGAGAACTGATCACGCGGGGCTGGCCTTCCGGCTCGCTGCTACTCGCCACTGTGGTGACGCCGAACAAAAACCGCCATCTGTTGCTGGTAATCGCCACGACCGAAGGCGACTGGGTCCTCGATAATCTGGTGAGCGGGATCACGCGCTGGAACGACCTGCCTTACAAATGGATTGCGCGACAGCAAGCTGCCTCGATCCGGAACTGGGTATCAATCCGCTCGTGAGGCCGCCTGCGTTGTGCTTAACTGGTCCTTGCGACCGGGGAGTGTGGTGCCGGGCGAAGCCGTCCAATTTATCAACAAGTGCGCCGATGTCTGCTCGGTGATCGATGTGGGTTGGAAAGGCTAACGAGTTGGCCGAAACTCGGCTGCCGCCGAATTGCCGGCTCGGCCAGATGCTGACCCCCGCTGGTAGTGACCTGGCATCGACCGAAAAAGTGCCGATGGCCTCGACACTTTTCGACTCGCGCTGGTGGAAGCCGCGATTTGTCATCCCGCGCCCAATAGGCAGCCGCGCAACAACCTCACCACCCTCGCGGTCCTGTGGATGTTATGACTCCTCTGACTCAAAATAATTGAAAACCTGATACACACTTTGACATGTGCTCATTGCATCAACCCAGCCGTCGCGTCATCGAGCATCATCTTTTCGAAATATGTGCTACGCTCGTCGATGCTGTCTCTAATCAACTCCGCTCTCATTTCCATCATCTGCTTTTGTTTGACAATCTCGGAGGTAGCCGAATCATGATATTTGATCTTGGTATAGACAGCCGAACTCGACTTGCCTCTCGAGACGTACTCGGGGATCAACCTCGCCGTCATCTCCTTCCCGAAAGTGACGATGTTCGACATCCGCACGGTCGCAGCGGAATCATGATCTTCCGCCCAGCGTCGAAAATCCTGGTATGCCTGATCGGCGGTACGGGTAACGCCAACTACCCAGTCAACGTCAGTCGCCATGAACCAGCGTTCGACCGCTGAGAGGCTCCAGCCAATGATCTCTACCCGATGCGCGGTTAGAAACGGCCTAGAGATCAGCCTGTCGTCGATCTCGATCGTGGACAGGATGGCGGCGAACCCGCGGATTGCCGCCGCCCGTTCGGTAGCCGTCAGATCGACGTGGAAGGATAATGCCAATCCACGGCGGTCGGGGTCGTCGGTCGTTCGCACGAGCGTGTGCCGGCGGTCGTAGCGGTCAATTTGGATCGGATGCAACTCGTTGGTCGTCAGGATGTAGTTGAGGCAGTTAGGCACCATGAATGCACCGACATGCCGTTTCGTGATCTGTATCAGGGGATTGCCGATCAACTGCTTGAACAGTTGCTTCAACTCTGTCCGGCTGCCGATTTCGAACTCGTCGGCCTCGATTAACAGTTTGTCGGCCAGGAAATCGGTCCAACCACGACCCATTTCGTCCCGGTTTGCCTTGCCGACCCAACGCGAGCCGAGCAGGTCACGCAATATGGAAAGGAGGGTTCCCTTACCGACGCCACCGTCCTTATCAACAAACCATAATGCGGTGCCGATGTGGTGGCCCGGACGCCGATAAATCGAGGCGAGCCAGTGCATCACCCAGCGGAAAATCGTGTTTTGCTCGCCCGTGCACTCCAGGACCATGTCCTCCATCGACGCAGAGTCCGCGTTGCAGAGATTTTCGCGGATGATCCGAAGGATGATTTCGGCAACCACGATATCGTCGATACAAGGCTCGGCACGTTGGTCGCGCCAGGTGTTGATGTATCGGCGTCCTTGGAACCACACAAACTCCGGTGATCCTGGGAAAACACTAGAACCATGAAACTTGACGATCGCATCGCGTAAGAATGCCTTGACCTCTGACTTCGTAATTGCTGGTTCAGTCGTGACGCTGGTGTACATCTGCAAGAGTGTCGAATAGGCATTGCCCTTGTTGTGGGGCTCCCAATGGTGGCCGATCTTGATGAAAAATTGATCGCCCAGCGCGATACACCGGCGCGCAAGGTAATGGAATGCAGGGTTCGCACTCTGGCCGTCGCGTCCGGCAAATAGCTGATCCTCGAAACAATATGGACTGACGCCGGCAAGGGGCGAAATCCTCGGCAGGTGACCGGTGTCCGACACAGCACAGCGTCCCTCGTCCGGGGTGTCTGGGTCCGCGATCTCGTCGATCAACTCACCGTGACCGGTTTTGATTCCAGTATCGTCTTGCCATTCCGATCGCTCGACCTCGTTGGGGCCTTCGTCTTCTTCATCCCAGATGTCGGCCGCGACAGAACCGGTTGTGGCTGTCCCGTGAGTTCGAGCGAATGCCAGGGCATTCTCGGCCTCTCCTTCCAGATCCCGGTCTGGGTACCAGCCGCCGTCGAGGCGATCTAACTCTCGTGCGAGATCGGCGACTTGCCCCGGAGCCAATGCATACCCTTGCACGCGAGCCGACATCGCGACGTGCACCATGAATCGGTAGAGACCGACGTACCACTGTCCCGGCCCGAGATTTCGATATTCGTCGAGCCACGCACCGCGAACAAACGGGCAATCGGCGAGCGTGGTCCAAGTGGTATCGATCGGCTTCGTGTTTCCCGGCGGCTGTGTCGGTTGCGGACCCTCAGGGTCAACCGTCCCGAGTTCGAGCCAGTCCTCGGCGGACAAGATGATGCCTGAGACAGTCTCGAACCGGTTCTCGGCGTCGCGGTAGATGCCCGGGACATAAAACAGGTTGTATGGCCCGATCTTGCCCGCGTCGCCCTTCCAATCGCGACCGCTGATGACCCTACAGATCGCGACCAGCACGCGCTTGTAAGTATCGGGGTCGGTTTGTGTCGTCAGCGGGATGACGATCCTAAATCGGTCCCCTATCTTGTTGCTCGCGGTCGTATAGAGTACAGCCTCCAAGCCGATTGCGGTGATTGACGCCAACGCCTCATCGAAGAGCAAGCCGTCATCGGCATCGATGATTATCGCGCCGGTAGTGGTTGCGTTCGCCTTGCTGCGCTTTCCATCATAGATTGTCGGAGAAAAGAGCGGTGCCGCCTCCTTATTCTGAAATGGCTTGTGCGCGTAACTTCGCAGCACTGCTTTGAAGGCATCCCAATCAACTACATTGGCAGAAGCCGCTGTATTGCTCTTAACTTTACCCGCCTGACGCCTCTAAAGGGCTTGTGTTTCCCCGATGCCCGAAGTGCCGTTTGCTGTTTTTTCGCTGCAGGATCAGCAAAAGCGCTCGGCGTGGCCCCGGGTTGGCGGCTTTGCGGTTCGGCGCAGATCGCCTTCGCGGGCTATCGGGGGTAGAAGGTCGGGCGGTCGAGGATGGGAGACGGGCGATGGCCGGGACGATGATCATGCGCGGCGCCTGGGCGATCACCGATGCGCGGCTCGGCGCCGCCGGAGTGATCCCCCAAGGGGCGGTCGCGATCCGGGGCGGGACGATCGTCGAGACCGGGAATTTCGCCGCGCTCGCGGCGAAATATCCCGAGGCGCGTATTCTCGGCGACGGGACGCAGCTGTTGCTGCCCGGCCTCGTCGACGCGCACAGCCACGGGCGCGGCCTGTCGCCGATCCAGAAGGGTGTGCGCAACGATTTTCTCGAAAACGCGCTGTTCGACTGGGCCTACATGCCGGTATTGCCGCCCGAATTGACCGCGGCGGTGTGCGCCTGGCGCCACCTGCGCGGCGGCTGCACCCTATTGCACCACAACGGTTTCGACGATGACGGCCCCGAGGGCGCCCGGCGCGCCCGGGTCGCGATCGAGACCTATCTCGCGACCGGCATCCGGCTCGCCTTCTCGCCGGGGGTGCGCGACGAGAGCAAGCTGGTGATGGGCGGCGAGGCATTTCTCGACACCTTGCCGTCCGATTTGCGGGAGCAGGCCCGCCCGCTCGTCGTCTTCGACAAAGACGCCTTTGCGGACGCCTATTTCCGCCTGTTCGACGAGCTCTACGACACCTACGACAATGACGACACCCATATCCTGCTGGCGCCGTGCTGGGCGCATGGCGCGAGCGAAGAATTCATGCGCCGGGTGCGCGCCAAATCCGAGGCGCGCGGCGGCGTCATGATCCACATGCACCTGTTGCAGTCGCCGGTGCACAAGTCCTGGGGCCGGCGCCGGCATCAGAAGCCGACGGTGTTCTGGCTCGACGATCTGGGGCTCGTCGAAAGCAACGTCGTCTACGGCCACGCGATCCACGTCACCGCGGCCGAGATCGAGCTGATGGGCCGCCGGCGCGTCTCGGTCACCAGCCACCCGAGCTGCAACTTCATCATGCGCAACGGCATCACCCCGGTGGTGCCGTTGCGCGCCGCCGGGGTCAATGTCGCGATGGGGCTCGACGACAAGACGATCAACGACGACGAGGACGCGGTGATGGAGTTGCGGATGATGCACAAGGTGCACCGCCTGCACAGTTTCGACCTGACGGCGCCGGCGCCGAGCGCCTACGAGGCGCTCGAGATTGCGACCGTCAATGGCGCCCGGGCGGCCGGCTTTGCCGGTCGGGTCGGGGCCTTGCTGCCGGGCATGAAGGCCGACGCGATCCTGGTCGACCTCGACCGCGTCGCGCGCGACCCGTGGCTCGACCCCGATCTCGACATCGCCGACGCCTTTGTCGAGCGCGCGATGGGTTCGGATGTCGCCACCGTCGTGGTCGGCGGCCGGGTCGTGATCGAAGACCGCCGGCCGCAGACGATCGATGTCGACGGGCTCTACCGCGAGGTGCGCGCCTTCTGCGCCAAAGGCCTCTCCTCCGAGCACCGGGCCCGCGCCGATTTCCTCGCCCGCGTCAAACCCTACGCCCAGGCCTGGTACGCCGGCTGGCACCAGGGAATGGTCGACCAGCCTTTCTATGCTGTGAACAGCCGGCGGTAGGGCTGGAGACGCGCCGTACGTCCTTCGAGACGACCGCGGAGCCTGTCCTCGGGCCGCGCGGAGCGCGGACCCGTGGGCGGTCTCTCAGGATAACGTTCTCTCTTAATGCCATCAAAGACATACGTCATCCTGAGGAGCGCCCAGAGGGCGCGCCTCGAAGGACGCAGGATGGCTACCGCATCGTCGATTTGGCGGTCGGGACGATGCGGGTCACGACCATCTTCGAGCGGTCGAGACAGTCGGGCACCTTGGGCGCCAGCTGGTTCTTCCAGTGGTCGCTGTCGTAGACCGCCTTGTACAGCGCCTCGCGCTCGGCTTCGCTCTCGAAGCGGCGCAGCCAGACATAGGTCGAATCGTCGGTCTCGCCGCGGAAGCTGCCGCAGATGACCATGCCCTTCGACACCTGAAACGGGATGATCTCCTGCTCCATGATCTTGACCCACTCTTCCATCTTGCCGGGGCGCACGTGGTACTGCCGCAATTCGTAGAAGGCCATGTCGGGCGTCTCCTGGTTGGTCCCCGCGGCACGATAAGCCTACTCGTCCTCGTCGGCGAGCGCGCTTTCGTGCCAATGCCGCAGCAGCATGCGCGACAGAGCGTCGAGCACCAGGTAGATCGCGATCCCGGTCAGGGACAGCAGCAGCAAGGCCGCGAATAGGCGCGGGATCTCGAGCCGGTAGCCGCTTTCGAGGATGCGGAAGGCAAGCCCGCTTTCGGCGCCGCCGGTGCCGGCGACGAACTCGGCGACGAC
>Ga0185299_10007782_pt1 | contig 10821 bp, 10 predicted proteins | sample PaiPotPPA55metaG_FD_128002 | JGI IMG/M metagenome (GOLD analysis project Ga0185299, IMG submission 128002) | Iron sulfur acid spring bacterial and archeal communities from Banff, Canada, to study Microbial Dark Matter (Phase II) - Paint Pots PPA... ...
GCGCCATGAACATGGCGCGCCGGCGCTCGGCCCGTCTTTGGGGATCGCGCCCGCCGGCACGTGGACATGGATGTCGCTCTTCTCGAAGCGGCTCGCATCGATGCCGAGCGCAGCGGCGCGATTCTTCACGATCGACAATGCGGCTTGGACGCTTTCGCGCATCACTTCGCCGAGCTGACCGGTGAGGATCAGCTTGCCGGAACCGGGCACACGCGTTGCCTCGATGAAGAGAATATCGCCGCCGACCGGCGTCCAGGCGAGCCCGGTGGCGACGCCGGGAACGCTGGTTCGCATCGCCGTTTCGCTTTCGAACTGCGGCGCGCCGAGGATCGCGGCTAGATCGCTGCGCGTGATGCGGATCGGACCGTTTTGACCTTCGGCAATGCGCACCGCGGCATGGCGCAGCGCTTGGCCGATCATGCGCTCCAGGCTGCGCACGCCGGCTTCGCGCGTGTAGTTCTGGATGATCTCGCGCAGCGCCTCGTCGTCGATTTCAGCCTGTCCGGCTTTGAGCCCGTTCGCTTCCATCTGGCGGCGGACCAGATAACGATGCGCGATCTCGAGTTTCTCGTCGGCGGTATAGCCGGCAAGCGTAATGATCTCCATGCGGTCGCGCAGCGGACCCGGAATGGTATCGAGCATATTGGCCGTGGTGATGAAGACCACCCGGCTCAAATCGAACGGCACGCCGAGATAGTTGTCGCGAAACGTGTTGTTCTGCTCCGGATCGAGTACTTCAAGCAAAGCCGCACCGGGATCGCCCTGGATGCCGGCGCCAAGCTTGTCGATCTCGTCGAGCATCATGACGCAATTGCGCGAGCCCGCCTTGCGGATCGCCTGGACGATGTTGCCGGGGAGCGCGCCGATATAGGTGCGCCGGTGACCGCGGATTTCGGCCTCATCGTGCACGCCGCCAAGGCTGACGCGGACGAACTTGCGCTCCATGGCGCGCGCGATCGATTGGCCGAGCGAGGTCTTGCCGACGCCGGGAGGACCGACAAAGCACAGAATCGGCGCCTTGCCTTGCGGACTGAGCTTGCGCACCGCAAGAAATTCGATGATGCGCCGCTTGATCTTCTCCAGATCGTAATGGTCCTCATCAAGGATGCGGCGGGCCGCCGCGATGTCGATCGGTTTCTCCTCGGGCAGTTTCCAGGGCAGCTCGATAAGCCAATCGAGATAGGTACGCACCATGCCGTATTCGCCGGCCGCTTCCGGCATGCGCTGCAGCCGGCGCAATTCCTTGCGCGCCTGGTCCTCGACCTCCGTAGGCATGCCGGCATCGGTGATCGCCTTGTCGAGCTCGGCCATTTCGGCCGCCTTGCCCTCCTCGCCTTCGCCGAGTTGGCGCTGGATCGCGGCCATCTGTTCGCGCAACAGCACTTCGCGCTGGCGTTCGTCGAGCGCGGCCTTGGTTTGCCGTCCGATTTCCTGCGATAGGCGCAAAACCTCGATGCGGTGGGCGAGCATGCGCGAGACCTTGTCCATCCGCGCTGTGATGTCGACCGTCTCCAGGATTTCCTGCTTTTCCTCCGGCTTGATGTCCATATAGGCCGCGGCGAGATCGGTGAGCGCCGGCGGCGCTTCGATCGATTCGATCGCGGCGAGCAGATCGGCCGGCGCTTGCGGCAGCAACTGAATTGCCTCCACCGCTTGTGCTTTAAGATTGACAAAGCGCGCTTCGATTTCGGATGTGCGGGTTTCCGGTTCCGGAATGCGCAGCACGCGGGCCACCAAAAACGGCCAGCCGGTGAGATATTCGACGATCTGGAAACGCTGCTCGCCTTGGCAGACCAGATGATGGGCGCCGTCCGGAGTGGTGATGTAACGCACGATATTGGCGAGCGTGCCCATGCGATGCATGTCGATCGCGGTCGGATCTTCAACCTCGGCTGCACGCTGTAACAGGATGCCGACTTGGCGTTGATCGCGCACGGCTTGTTGCGCAGCCATGATCGACTTTGGCCGGCCGAGCGTGATCGGAAGCACCATGCCGGGAAACAGCACGGTATTGCGCACCGGCACGACAATGAGCGCGTCAGGCGGCAAGGGTGGCGAGGGCGGCGTGCCGCCCACGGACGCGCCTTCCTTTGCGCTGAATTTTTCTTGTTCAGCCACGACTTGTTCCAGCCTTTTGCAGGGTAATCACCAGGCAACCGGCCGCTGCCGCGCGGCGCACGTCGGCATAGCGGCCCGGCGGCAGCCGCAGGCGCCGGTAAAAGCGTCCCTGTGGTAGTTCGAGCCGGTGGATCGTCGCGGTGCGCAATTGCTCTGGCACGACGCGCGTTCCAGCGATGACGAGATCGCCGTCCTCGATCAGGGCTTGCGCATCGTCTGGATCGACTCCCGGCAAAGCGACCAGCGCCAAGACTTCAAATTCGGTTTCCAGAATATCGACCGGCGGTTCCCAGGCCGGCAGTTGCGCCGGTGCGGCGGCCGGTCGAAACAGCTCACGATGCAGGCGTTCGGCGCGCGCCAGCATTTCGCAGGCTTCCGACCACATCCAATCGCGGGGCACGTCGCGGGCCATGAAAACCCCTCCAGTGTGACCGGTTTTATGTGTGGGGCCGGCGCGTCGAATTCAACCGGCGCAGACGTTGTGGGGAGCGAACTCTGCTCTAAATCTTGGCCGCGACACGCGCGCTGCGCACGCCCTCGGCGAGCACCCGCGCGAGATCGGTAACCGCCCGCACGCTTGCCGGGCCAGGCTTCCCATCGGGGCCGAGACTCTGGCGCACAGCATCAACCAGGGCCGAGCCGACAACCACGCCATCGGCGCCTGCCGCGATCGCGCGCGCATGGGCCGCGGTGCGCACGCCGAAACCAACGCAGACTGGAAGCGTCGTATGGCGTTTGATACGCGCCACCGCCGCGGTTACTTTCGCAGCGTCCGGCACCGCGGCACCGGTGATGCCGGTGATCGAGACGTAATAGACAAAGCCCGATGTATTGGTGAGCACCGTCGGCAAGCGCTTATCGTCCGTCGTCGGCGTCGCCAGGCGAATGAAATTAAGCCCGGCCTGCATGGCCGGCAGGCACAATTCGGAATCTTCCTCGGGCGGCAGATCCACCACGATGAGGCCGTCGACGCCGGCCGCTTTGGCGTCGGCAAGAAACCGTTCGACGCCGTAGATATAGATCGGATTGTAATAGCCCATCAGCACGAGCGGCGTCGCGTCGTCGCCAGCGCGGAAGTCGCGCACGGCGGCGAGCGTTTTTTTCATGTTTTGTCCCGCCTTAAGCGCGCGCAATCCGGCGGCCTGAATCGCCGGCCCGTCGGCCATCGGATCGGTGAACGGCATGCCGAGTTCGATGACGTCGGCCCCTGCTTTGGGCAGCGCTTTGAGAATCGCGACCGAAGTCGCGTGATCCGGATCGCCGGCCATCGTGAAGGTGACCAGCGCGGCGCGGCCTTCCTTCTTCAGCTCGGCAAAGCGCCGGTCGATGCGGCCGGTCATCGCGCTTTGCTGCCAAGATGCCGCGCGACGGTGTCGAGATCCTTGTCGCCGCGGCCGGACAAATTGACCACCATCAAATGATCCTTGGGCTTGCGCGGCGCGAGCTCCAAGACCTTGGCGATGGCATGCGCCGGTTCGAGCGCCGGGATGATACCTTCGAGCTTGGACAGCAGTGCAAAAGCATGCAGCGCCTCGTCATCGGTCGCCGACAGGAACGTGACGCGGCCCACATCATGCAGCCACGAATGTTCCGGACCGATGCCCGGATAATCGAGGCCCGCGGAAATCGAATGCGCCTCGTTGATCTGTCCGTCCTCGTTCATGAGCAGATAGGTGCGGTTGCCGTGCAACACGCCCGGGCGGCCGCCGGCGATCGAGGCGGCATGCATGCCGGTCGCAACCCCATGGCCCGCGGCCTCGACGCCATAAATTTCAATGTCATTGTCGTCGAGGAACGGGTGGAACAGTCCCATCGCGTTCGAGCCGCCGCCAATACATGCGATGAGCGAATCCGGCAAACGGCCCTCTGCCGCCTGCATTTGCTCGCGCGTCTCGCGGCCGATGATCGACTGAAAATCGCGCACCATCATCGGATAGGGATGCGGGCCGGCGATGGTGCCGATGCAATAGAATGTCGATTCGACGTTGGTCACCCAATCGCGCAACGCCTCGTTCATCGCATCCTTCAGTGTCTTCGCGCCGGATTCGACCGGCACGACTTTGGCGCCGAGCATGTTCATGCGGAAGACATTCGCTTTTTGCCGCTCGACATCGACCGCGCCCATATAGACGATGCATTCGAGTCCGAACCGCGCGCAAAGCGTTGCGGTGGCGACGCCGTGCATGCCGGCGCCGGTTTCGGCAATGATGCGGTTTTTGCCCATGCGCCGCGCCAGCAGAATCTGGCCGAGCACATTATTCACCTTGTGTGCGCCGGTGTGATTGAGCTCCTCGCGTTTGAGATAAATCTTGGCGCCGTTGCAATGGCGCGTCAGGCGCTCGGCAAAGTAAAGCGGCGACGGCCTGCCGACGTAGTGGGTCAGATAGCCATCCATCTCTTTCTTGAAGTCGGGGTCGGCCTTCGCCGCGGCGTAGGCTTTTTCCAGTTCGAGCACGAGCGGCATCAGCGTCTCGGCGACAAAACGCCCGCCATAGATACCGAAATGGCCGTGCTCGTCCGGACCGGTACGGAATGAATTGAGTTGCTGCACGGTCACGGGTTTCTCACTACTTCGTATGGGGGCAGATGGGCGTGCGCTTGACGAGCAGCCCGAATGAACTCGCGAATTTTTTGAACATCCTTCTTTCCAGGCGAACTTTCGACGCCTGAGGAAACATCCACCGCGGGTACCCGTGTAATTTTTAGCGCCTCTTCAATATTCCTGGCGTCAAGGCCACCCGACAGCATGATGGGTTTGTTAGGAACAGCGCCTCCTAACAGCACCCAATCAAAAGGTTTGCCGAGACCGCCGGGCCTGGTCGCCTCCGCTGGAGCCTTAGCGTCAAACAGCAGCCAATTGGCCACAGCCGCGTATTCTTTTACCTGCTCGAAATCACTTTTTGCCTCGACACCGAGCGCCTTAATTATTGGCAAGCCGAAGCGTTCTTTGAGCGTGGCGACGCGCTCCGGCGATTCTTTGCCGTGAAGTTGCAGGAAGTCGGGTGAGAGTGCCCCGACAATCTTTGAAAACTGATCGTCATCTGCGTCAACGGTCAAAGCAACCTTTTTTCCCCGTTTCTGGACACGCGCACCAAGCGCACGCGCTGTAGCAGGTGAGATGTTGCGCGGTGACGGCTCAAAGAAAACAAAGCCGACCATATCGGCACCCTCCTCGAGCGCGACATCAAGCGCCTCAGGAGTCGAGAGGCCGCATATTTTAACAATCAGCGACATTGCCGGCGCAAGCTTAGGCTGTTTTTAGCGGTCATTCCTTGCCGCCGTTCTACATCGCCACGCCGGCTTTGTCTTGCAAGGCCGGCCGACCAGGCTAGCCGGACGGCGGCCGCAATTGCAGCCGCTCCGACCCGGTGGGGCCCGCAGTGCCGCCGGGAAAGCCGCCACTGGGAAAGCCGCCGCCGGTCTGTTTCAATCCTTCAATCTCAATGTGCAAGTCCGCGATTTCGCGCTCCAGCCGGCGGGCCGTGCGGCGCCACCTTGCCTGCCGCAGCCAGGCGGCTATGCCGCCGATCAGGACGCCGACAACCAGAAGAACAATGACGAGTGCAAACAACGGCAGCGTCAGCGAAGCCGCCGGATGTTCCGAACTGAACGGGTCGAGAGATACCGTGACGATCTGCCGGTTGGCGACGGCGAAGGCAATGATGACAACGGCGAGCGGCACGAGAATGATTGCCGCGATGACCTTGCGGACGACGTTCCCGGCCGATCGAGTAACCTTGGTCAACCTTCGCCCGGCCGATTAAGGCGTTCGCGCATTTCCTTGCCGGTCTTAAAGAACGGCACGCATTTTTTATCGACTGCGACATGGGCGCCGGTACGGGGATTGCGACCGGTGCGTGCCGGGCGCTGCTTCACCGAAAAGGCGCCGAAGCCGCGTAGCTCAACACGATCGCCGCGCGACATCGCCGCGACAATTTCCCCAAGAATAGCGTTGACGATGTTCTCGACGTCGCGCTGGTACAAATGGGGGTTCTGTGCGGAAATACGCTGAACCAGTTCCGATTTGATCATGGCTCGCCCCGCCAACGCTGATTAGAATCCCGAAACCAAGCCGCCGATGGAAAGCCACGCTTAGTTCGCATCGGCAGGGTGCCAAAGGGCCAGTAGACCGTCAAGGTTGAAACGCTGCACCGCCTCGACCGTGCTCCACTGCTCGAGATGCTCGGCCAGCGTGCCTAGCCCTACCGCATCGAGTAGCACGAGCACCGCGGCGTGCAGAAATCGCAGATCGCTAAACCGGCTGTGCAGGTCGTAGTCACGCACCGGCAGATTCGTATCTATGTTCTTTTCCTTTCCGAGCCATGCCAGCGCCGTCCGCTCGTCGCCGAGCTCGTCGATCAATTTGAGATTGACGGCCTGGTGGCCGGTGAAAACGCGCCCGTCGGCGGCAGTCTGCAATTGCGCGTCCGTTAGATGCCGCCGATCTTGCACAATCCCTTTGAACCAGGCGTAGGAATCCTGGATGATCGAATCCAGAGCCGCCCGCGCCTCCGGACTTGTCGGTTCGAAGCCGTCGGGCGCCGCCTTGAGCGGGGTAGATTTCACCGATTCCACTTTCACGCCGAGCTTACCGAGGAGATCGGCGAGATTGGGATACTGAAACAGCACGCCGATCGAGCCGAGCAGTGACGTTTGCTGTGCCACGATGTGATCGCCGGCGAGCGCGGCGATATAACCGCCCGAGGCAGCTAGGCTATCGACGACCACCACCACGGGCTTCTTTTCCCGCAGGCGCGACAGCGCATTGAACAGCTGCTCCGAGCCGGCGGTCGTGCCGCCCGGACTATCGACGTGAAGGACGACCGCGCGCGCGAAGCTCGAGCGCGCCAGCCGGTCAAGCTGCTCTGCACGATTCTGGTCGCCCCGGATCAAGCCCGAGACGGTCAACCGCGCGATGTAAGGGCGCACGCCGAACGGATAAGTGCGATTGCCCGCAAGCGCCGCCGCGCCGGCAATACCGATCACGATCAGCGCAATGGTCGTCACCCGCCAGAAGCTGAGCTTCCGTCGCATGCGGCGGCGGTCGACGATGAGATCGGCATCAAGCGACATGGCTTCTTTTCATCACTGTTGCGCTTCGTCTTTTTCGTCTTTTTCGTCCTTTTCGTCGTCTTCGCCGCCCTCGCCCTTGCGTTTGAGCGCGGTTCCGAGAATGTCGCCCAAGGTGGCGCCGGAATCCGATGAGCCGTATTGGGCGATTGCTTCCTTCTCCTCCGCGACTTCCAGCGCTTTGATCGAAACCGACACGCGCCGCGACCGGCGATCAAACTGGGTAACACGCGCGTCTACCTTTTCGCCGACAGCGAAACGGTCGGGCCGCTGCTCGGAGCGATCGCGCGCCAGTTCGGAGCGCTTGATGAAGGAGGTGTATTCGGTGCCGACGATGCGGACGTCAATGCCGCCTTCCTTGACCTCGATGACTTCGCAGGTAACCACGGCGCCTTTCTTTAGATCGCCGGCTGCCGGCTCCGCCGCCGTCGCGTCTTCCGAGAGCTGCTTGATGCCGAGCGAGATGCGCTCTTTCTCGACATCGACATCGAGGACCTGCGCTTTGACCTTATCGCCCTTCTTGTACTCCTCGATGACCTGCTCGCCCGGCCGTTTCCAGTCGAGGTCGGACAGGTGCACCATGCCGTCGACATCGCCGTCGAGTCCGAGGAACAGGCCGAACTCGGTCTTGTTTTTGACTTCGCCTTCGACCACCGAGCCGGCAGGATATTTCTCGACAAACAGCTCCCATGGATTGCGCATGGTCTGCTTCAGCCCGAGCGAAATGCGGCGTTTGACCGGATCGACTTCGAGCACCTGCACCTCGACCTCCTGTGAGGTCGAGACGATCTTGCCGGGATGGACATTCTTCTTGGTCCACGACATTTCCGAGACGTGGATCAGCCCCTCGATGCCCGGCTCGAGTTCGACGAAAGCGCCATAATCGGTGATGTTGGTGACCCGCCCCGTGAAGCGGGTGCCGACCGGATATTTGGCCTCGATGCCCTGCCAGGGATCGTCAAGCAGTTGCTTCATGCCGAGCGAGATGCGGTGCGTCTCGTGGTTGATCTTGATGATCTTGACCTTCACCTGCTGGCCGATGTTGAGCACCTCGGAAGGGTGATTGACCCGCCGCCAGGCAACATCGGTGACGTGCAGCAGCCCGTCGATCCCGCCGAGATCGACGAACGCACCGTAGTCTGTAATGTTTTTGACGACGCCGTCGATGACCTGGCCTTCTTCGAGATTCTGCACCAGCTCCTGGCGCTGTTCGGCACGGGTCTCTTCCAAGACAGTGCGGCGCGACACGACGATGTTGCCGCGTCGGCGGTCCATCTTGAGAATCTGAAACGGCTGCGGATTGTTCATCAGCGGCGAGACATCCCGAATCGGGCGGATATCGACCTGCGAGCGCGGCAGGAACGCAACGGCGCCGTCGAGGTCGACGGTGAACCCGCCCTTGACCTGATTGAAAATGACGCCCTGGACCTTTTCATTATTCTGGAAGGCTTTCTCAAGCTTGCCCCAGCTTTCCTCGCGCCGCGCTTTGTCGCGCGACAGCACGGCTTCGCCCAGCGCGTTTTCAATCCTTTCGAGATAAACTTCGACGGTATCGCCGATTTTGATCTCGGCCGAACGTCCTGGCCCGGTGAATTCGCGCAAGGCGACGCGGCCTTCGGTCTTCAACCCAACATCGATCACCGCGACATCGCGTTCGATCCCAACGACCGTCCCTTTGACGACCGAGCCTTCGTGCACGTGGCCGTTGCCGAACGATTCATCGATCAGCTTGGCAAAGTCTTCGCGCGTCGGCGCGGCGGTGGCGGATTGAGCCGAAACTTGAGCCATAAATTACTCCCGACCCCGGCGATTGAGACGAGCCCGAACGTATGATCGCCACCGGCGACGCCGATGGTTGGGGTCAATGCCATACGGTCGGACGAGTTGCGTTTCCGGACGAAGCTTTCGGCGCCGTCAGAAGATTTGGCAACAAACGCCTTAAAAGCTGTGAACGGGCTTTACCTCCGATGACGAAAACACCGTTAACGGCGCTTTCGGCCCGCTCGAACAGCCTCGATGATATCGACGGCGGCCCGGAATGCGGCGTCTATACCCAAATGCGTGGTATCGAGCAAGTGCGCGTCCGGAGCGGGTTTAAGTGGGGCGACGCTGCGCCGTGAATCGCGTTCGTCACGGCGTAACAGGTCGGCCAGCACTTCGTGTTCATCGGCTGTCTCGCCGCGCACGCGCAACTCGAGCATGCGGCGCGCGGCGCGCACTTCCGGCGAAGCGATAACGAATAGTTTCACATCGGCGCCGGGCGCGATGACGGTACCGATGTCGCGACCGTCGAGGACCGCGCCCGGTGGCCGCATCGCGAATTCACGCTGGTAGTTGATCAAGGCCTGGCGGACCTGCGGGATCGCGGCAACCACTGACGCTGCTTCGGTGATCGGTTGCAATTTCAGCGCATTCTCTTCGAATTTTGTCGGGTCGAGTTTAGTCGCGATCTCGATCGCATGCGCTGCGTCGTCCGGCGCATGGCCGGCATCGAGCGTTGCCTTGGCCACGGCCCGGTAGAGGAGCCCCGTGTCGAGATGATGCAGCCCATAAACCGACGCGAGCTGCCTGGCGATCGTGCCCTTGCCCGAGGCGGCTGGACCGTCGATCGCAATGATCATTGGCGGCCACCTTTTGCTGTGGCGCGCAGCGCAAGCATAAACGAAGAATGATGCTGTGCTGCCCCGCTCACGACAGATCGGCGCCCAGCGATCGCATCAATTCAACGAATCCCGGGAAGCTCGTCGCGATGAAGCTACTATCGTCGATACGCACCGGATGCTCGCTGGCGAGGCCGAGAACGAGCGCGGCCATGGCGATGCGGTGGTCCATATGCGTCTGAACGAGACCGCCGCCAGCAATCCTGCCGCCGCCCTGCACAATCAAGTCATCGCCTTCGATCTCTGCAGTCACGCCGTTGCCTCGCAACAAAGCCGCAGTCGCCGCCAGACGATCCGATTCCTTGATGCGCAATTCCTTCAAGCCCCGCATGATGGTCACGCCTTCGGCAAAAGCGGCCGCCACGGCGAGGATCGGATATTCATCTATCATCGTCGGTGCGCGCGATGCCGGAACCTCGACCGAATGTAATTGTCCGGTGCGCACGCGCAGATCGGCGACCTCTTCGCCACCCTGTTGGTGCAGCTTTAGCACCTCGATCGAGGCGCCCATCTCGCGCAGCGTGGTGATGAAACCCGTGCGCAAAGGATTCATCATGACGCCGTCCAGGGCGACGTCCGAATGCGGCACAAGGAGTGCGGCGACCAATGGAAAGGCGGCCGAAGACGGGTCAGCGGGCACCGTGATCGGTTGCGGCGTCAGCTCCGGCTGACCGGCCAGCCTGATGCAGCGTCCGTTGCCTTCCAAGGTTTCGACCCGCACATCGGCGCCGAAATAAGCGAGCATCTTCTCGGTATGGTCGCGCGTAGCTTCCGCTTCAATAACGATGGTTTCGCCCGGTGCCGAAAGGCCGGCCAGCAGCGTTGCCGATTTCAATTGCGCCGACGGCGCCGGCGGCTTGAACACGATCGGCAGCGGATCGCGCGCCCCGGCAAGGGTCAACGGCAAGCGGCCATCCGCGGAGGCGAGCGTGCGCGCGCCAATGCGTTCCAAAGGATCAAGCACTCGGCGCAT
>Ga0185299_10007786_pt1 | contig 10820 bp, 5 predicted proteins | sample PaiPotPPA55metaG_FD_128002 | JGI IMG/M metagenome (GOLD analysis project Ga0185299, IMG submission 128002) | Iron sulfur acid spring bacterial and archeal communities from Banff, Canada, to study Microbial Dark Matter (Phase II) - Paint Pots PPA... ...
AGTTCGCTCATGGCGGGTGCGGCGCCGAACCTGCCGACGCTAATCGTCTGCCGGGTGCTCCAAGGCCTGGGCGGCGGTGCGATGATGCCGATGTCGCAGGCCATCCTGATGGAGACCTTTCCGCCGCAGGAGCAAGCCGTCGCGATGTCGGTCTGGGGTCTCGGCATGATGCTCGGACCGGTGCTCGGCCCGATGCTCGGTGGCTGGATCACCGACAACTACAGTTGGCGCTGGATTTTCTACATCAACGTGCCGATCGGATTGCTCGCGGCTGCGATGGTCATCACGTTCGTCCACGACCCGACCTACGTGCGGCGCGGAATCAAAAGAATCGATTGGTGGGGCCTGTGCTATCTCGTCATCGGCGTCACCTGTATCCAGGTGATGCTCGACAAGGGTGAGCGCCTCGACTGGTTCAACTCCGAGACGATCAACATCCTGACCCTCGTGGGGTCGATTGGCGTCCTGCTTTTCATCATCCAGGAATTGCGGACGGCCGAGCCGATCGTGGACTTGCGCGTGCTCAACAATCGGACGTTCGCCGTCGGCACGCTCTTTACGACCGTCATCATGTTCGCGATGTATGGGACTTACGTGCTGATTCCGCTCTACTGTCAGCAGATCGCCGGCTATACGCCGCTCCTGGCCGGTTTCGTGCTGTCGATTCAGAGCTTTGGCACGCTCGCCTCGATCATGGTCGCGGGCCGGCTTTTCAATCTGGTGGACGCGCGAATCCTGGTTTCGCTCGGATGCCTGATTGGCGGCTATGGCACCTGGGATATGGCTCATTTCAATCCGCAGATCGATTTCTGGAACATCGCGCTGCCCGGTCTCTATCGCGGCATCGGATCGGGACTCATTTTTATCCCGATGACTACGCTCAGCCTGGGCGCGGTCTCGAAGGAGGAGATGGGGACGGCCTCGGGCCTGTTCAACATGGTCCGGACGATCGGCGGCAGTATCGGCATCGCGATCCTGGTGGCGATGCTCAGCAGTCATTCGCAGATGCATCAAACCTACCTGACCGAGCAGGTCGATCCATTTACTTTCGGCATTTGGCGGCACTCATTTCCGGCGGCAGCCGGGCAATTCGAGGGGATTACGCGCCATGGCGGTGCGCCCTTGCTCGGGATGGTTTACCAAGAGGTGCAAAAGCAGGCTCAGGTGATGGCCTTCGTCGATGACTTCCGGCTGATTGCATATATTTTCTTCTTCCTGACGCCTTTGGCGTTTGTGATGCGCAAGCAGAAATCGACCGGCGGTCCGGCCGCCGCCCATTAAGGGCGCTCCCGCGATTGGCACTTTTTCTTCATGGAAGTGGCGGTTTGAGGCCACAAATGGCTTTGTTTTCGAGGCAAAGATCGTTTGTTTTCGCGCCCAAAAATTGGGTTTGTTCTGTAAATTTTGGTTTTCGAATTCCGACCGGATTGGCGCAAAAAGACCGTCGCGTTCACTGAGTTCGAGTTGGTGGGGCGATCGTGGTTCATCACTGGTCGTTGCGACCGAACTGTGAGCGTGCGGGAGTGAAGAGCGCGGGATACGCGCGCCGGTGCGGTCAGGAACGGGCGTGCGTCTCCTGGTAGAACTATACTCCTTTCGGAAGATGGGCGGTAGCCGTCGCCCCGAAGTGTGAGCAATCGATAGGTGCTCCAGTCGAAACGGTGTACCGGCGTCAAAGGGTTACGGTCGCTTCGCGAGAAGCTTAGCGACGAGCTTTTCGATGCGCTGGGCAACGCCATCTTCGCGCAGTGCCTTGCGGATGAGGCCGCGCGCACGAATGAAGTGGGTGTCTTCGGGCAATTCGACGAGCGCAGCGATCTTTTCGGCGCGTGACCCTTCGGTCGCTAGTTCCTGATGAAGCGGATTGGATGACTCGAACTCGGGAATCGATTCGGCAAGCAGTTTGTCGAAGTCTCGCGGTCCCCATTGGCCGCGCGACTGGCGTGAGGAGACGTAATCTCGAATCGCCTCACTATTGAGAGCAGCTACGAGGAAGCTCGCCTCGGTCTCTCCCGCAACCTCTGACCAGTAGAGCTTGTGATCAATCACAGCGGACTGGTCGCGCAGGACAGCGGCGGCAGGATTCACGCCGGCTTTAGAATAGATCACGCGAATACTTTCAGACGGCATCTGGGCTGTTAAATTGCCGTAATAATCGAGACGTTCGAGAAGCGACATACGGTTCTTTCCATGCTCGTTCCAAAGGGTCTCCGCGTCCTTCATCCACTTGCCGAGATGACGATATCCGCCTCGTTGTGCAGCTTCGGAATCGAGCAATCCGGGCTTAGTATGATCCCACGGAATAACCGCCTCAACGGGCTCAAGAAGCAAAAAAGGCGCTATTGATTCCGCTAGATACAGGCGCCGCAAAAACTCCTTCTCAATGGGTTGGCGAAGCAAATCCAGGTCTTTCCACGGCGGCTTCTCAAGATTGTTGCGGCGGCTTTCGACCACTGGCGCATCGGGATTCGAACCGAGGCGGCCGGCTGCCGTGCGTATGACGAGGAAGAGGAATCTTGGAACGACAGTGGCGCCCTGGCGGAATCTGTCGCTGTAACCGGCGACGGTCGATTCATTTCCTTTGGGCCAGCTCGCCTGCTGCGAAGTAAGGTGCGCGTCCGCCTCCAACGCAGATGCATCGCGACGCGGAAGCTGACCGGAATAGGCGGTAACTTTCATTGGCAGTGGACCGGGTTCGCCCTCCGTCGCGATGAGCACGCAAGAGGGTATGTTGAACAGCGGAAACACCGATTCATCGAAGGCCCAACCCTCGTTAAAGCGCACCGAAGCGTAAACGCGGACCTCTCTTTTGCGCGTCACCTTACTCGCGAAGATACCGCTACGCAGACCTCGGTACTGCTGTCGTGTCATCGTCGCATAGGGCAACACCATGGCAATCGCGCCGGTTTTCTTGAGGTAAAGTTCCACGCATCTTGCGAAGAAGTAGGCTGACTCGTCCTGATGCGTCGCTACCTTACCGCCCGCCCACAAGGAGCGCTCCTCACATTCTGCACGCAGCCGTTTCTGCATTTCGGAGGACATATCGCGGTAGGCGAGCCAGGGTGGATTGCCTATGATGGCGTCGACTTTCTGACCGGTGGTCGCGAGCCATACGGGACGGCTCAGATTGCGAGCGACGTAGCCCCAAATATGGTTGCGTTCCTCGGCACGCAGCCGGCCGAGGTTTTTATAGGTGGCGGTAAGAGTATCGTGCGTCTCAAGTAGCACCTTGTCGGTTTTCGCTCTTTGCTCAATCCAATTTTCGAAAGCGGATGGCGGAGCTTTCTGTTCGCTCAGCCGCAGCATTTCATTCAACACGTCATCGAAGAGGGCGGGATCGCCGGCGAGCCGAATTGGAAAGGTCAGGTTCGGAACTTTGCCGAGATCGTGTTCTTCTTCGGCGCCAAGGGCGGGCACCCGGATATGCACCGTCTGACCGGTCAGGACTTCCTCGGTGTCCCATTGCAATGAGTCGCCGAGATAAACAGGAATACTCAGACTGGGGTGATCGCGAAGGCGTTCCTCGCCCATCGCGAGCAGATAAGTAACGCGCGCATTGATGACGGCGACAGGATGAACGTCGATGCCGAAGATCGATTCAGTGCATTTGCGTAGGGCTTCGCGATTGCCAATTTTGGCGTCGTCGGCGGCGTTGAGAAAGCGGCGCACCGCATGGAACAGGAAGGTGCCCGAACCACATGATGGGTCGAGCGTCCGCTGCTCAAGTGGCCGATCGAGCACGCGATCGCAAACCTTCTGTGCGAGCCAGTCAGGGGTATAGAATTCGCCGAGAAAATGACGCTGTTCCGGATCGATCAGCGATTCATAGAGGCCCTTGAGGACATCGTGCTTGATGTCGCCAAGACGGAAGCGAGCGACCTGTGCACTGATGCGTCGAATGAGATCATCGCTGCCGGAGGCCGCGAGCACCCAGTCAAAGAAATCCGATTCTACCACCCCGCTGATACCGGCATCCTGGAAAACCTTGCCGGAGAGCAGATCGGCGGGCGCGGGAAGCTCGGCACCGAGGATCAGCGTCGCCATAGTCTTGGCAACTATGGTCAGGTAGCTGTGCTGGAAGAACAGGGCGTCATCGTCGATGCTGGTGCCATATACCAGGCCGAGCCGCTCGGACCACAGCTGGCGCTTGAGCATGACATCGGGAAAGTTCTTGACCTCCGTCCAAAGCGCTTCAATCCGTGAGCGCGCGATTTCATAAGCGACGCTCTCGCGGCCGAGTTCCTGGCGAACGGTATCGGGGTCGGGCGGGAGTTCGGGGCGCAGGGCGAGGAAGGGGCTCAGCCATGCGAGTAGCGCGTGCCCCGCGTCGGCTGCCGACTCACTCTTCTTACGTAGTTCGCCGCGCAAGCTGAACTTAGACGCCAGCTGCTTGAGTTTTCCGGCTTTTAACTCGTATGAAAAGAAATCCGCGCCATCTGTGGCGACGCCAACAAAGCGGTATCCAGTATCGGCCTCGCGCTGTTGAAGATAACGCCCAAGTTCTTCTTCCGCATCGGGTAACTCGTCGCGCAGATCGCTTTTGAACTCAAAGACGGTCCTTCCCAGTAGAGCGTCGGCGCGACCATGAACCTCGGGGAGCTGCTACTCGAAGTGAAGCTCGGTGTTACGCGCACCGAGTCCTTGGACCAAAAGATTGGAGATGTGTAGTCGGACCTTCTCGTGCTTCGGGCGACTCAGGAGATCACGAACTGTATCGCGTAACTCATCATCGGATAATGGCACCGCTCCATCCTCCCCGCTCCGTCCACTTATAGATGCGGCCTCAGCGAGCGCCAATCTAGCCGGTTAGAACTTCTCTTTGAAGGGGCGGACTCCGAGCTTCGTCGTGGGCGCGTTCGGGAAGGACCCGCGGAAAAGGGCACCGGGCGCTCCATGATCATCGATCATGGAGCGGCGGTGCGGACGAATTCAATTCATTGGATGACCAGAGTCACCGGGACGGAGTGCGAGTTATTGGGGTTGGTGCCGGTGATCATCAAGTTGTAGGTTCCCGGAGTTGCCGAAGGGCTGGGCTTAATCGTGACCGTTGGAGTGACAGTGCCAGTCGTCGGTGTGGTAACCGGATTGCCACTGAAGGAAGCGCTGGTTCGTGACGGGACTCCGCTGACGCTCAGAGTCACCGAGCTCGATACTCCACCCGTCGCACCGAGGGTGACCGCGTAAGTACCGCTCGATTTACGCTTCACGGAAAGGTACGACGGTGACGCCGAGATGGTGAAGTCAGCGGCAGGTGCTGAGACCACCACAGTCAGCGTGGTCGAGTGCGTCAAAGCCGGGGTCGTGGTAGTACCGGTGACCGTGATCGGGTACGACCCCGCGGGAGTGGTAGTCCCGAGGCCAATTTTCAGGCTGCTGCTGGGGATGCTCGGCGTCACGGGCGAAGTGCCCAAAGTGCAGGTAATTGCGTTCGCTCCGCAGGCCCCGCCGGGGGTCAGGGTGACGGCGTTGGTGAGTCCATTCAACCAGGTCACCGCGACCGTGCCGCTGGAGCTTCCGCCCGTGCCCTGCGTGAACTTCAGCGGTGAGGCGGATTCAGTGATGCTGAAGTCAGGCGTCTTGGCACAGTTGCTCAACTTGAAGGAGCCGATCGCAGTGGCCCAGCCAATGCTGCTCGAGACCGGGTAATATTCGTTGGTGTACCAGAAGGTACAATCGTCGCTCGGGTCGATGCGCATCGCGGAGTAATCGCCCCATCGCGAGGCGCCGGTCTGGGCGCCGCCGCCGGCCCGGAGGACGCTCTCGGCTTCCATCGTGCCGAGGGGGTCGCTCGGGACGTGGGCGGTGTATCTGATCGACGGAAAGAGCGTGCTGCTGGAGGCGCTGTAGCCGAGCGCAGTATCGCCTGCCGAATCCATCGCGGCGCAGCCCATCCATCGATAGGTGGAATCGGGTGCGAAGGTGCCCTGCTGGAACAGGCTGAAGGCGCTAGTCGGCGTCTGGCGCAATTCGTACCAGCGCACGCCGACGCTCGAGCCGGCGGTGACGGAATGGTTGACGACGATCGCCTCGTGGTCGCCGAAGTTGCGGTAGGCGAGGCGGTACATCAGGCGATCGCCCAAGGAATCGAGCGTTTGCGAGGTGCCGGATTGCGGGACGCAGGTGCCGCCGCCGCAGGCCTCGCTGAAGGTCGCCACGCCGATCTCGCCGCCGCCGGTCAGGGTGGAGCTGCCCGGGTTCGCGAAGTTGGGCGAGAGTTTGTAGAGCTGCACGGTGCTGAAGGTGTCGAAGGCGAGGAAATAGCCGGGAGCGCCGTCCGGCGGGGCGGTCGAGCCGTCGAGGTCGGAGGGCAGGAAGCCGCCGTTGCCGACGGTGAAGCAGATCTGGTTCGCGGGCGCGCCGGTGAGCATCGCGGTACGGTCGTAGGCGCAGAGGTCGGCGCCGGCGAAGAAAGCGCCATTAGCGAAAAGATTGTAGGTGGCCAGATAGGCGCCGTTGGTGGCGGTCGGCCATACGCCGAATTTATCGTAATCGTTGAGGTTGGTGCCGAAGTTGTAGGAATAAAGGTAGTAGGCACCCGTCGGATCGTTCGTTTTTGAGACGGCGATACATTCCACGTAGGGCGCGCTCAGGCTACCCAACTGGGTGATGACGAAGCGGTCGGCGAGCTTGTCGTACTGGGCGATTGGGTCACCCGAGTTGCTGGTGCAGGCGCCGCCGAGACTGGTCCAGAGGGAGCCGAGAGTTTTCGGATATCCCGCGAAGAGGTTCCCGCTTTTGTCGTAGATGCCGATTTCAACGTTGACCGTCTGCACGATGTGGTTGGGGCCGACGGCGATGTTGGGGTCGCCAGGGTAGTACCCGTTGGCCCCGACGCCGGGGAACTTCGCGCCCTTTTTGTGATTGAGGTGCGGACCGAGGTGGGTCTGTAACGCGTCGTCGGTCACGATGCTGGACGCGGTAGAATCCGCAAGCGCCCCTTGATGGGGTAGCGGATGCAACGGATGGATCTTCTTCGCCACGGAGCCGGTGGACGGCGCGGGTGGAAGGTCCGAGAGGGGCTGGGAAACGGCGAAAGCTGCTGGAGGAGTGACGGTCATCGAGGGGGGAGTGGCCTGAGCGGGGGCATATGCGGCCGTCATCGTAATCAAGCCGAGGGCAAGCACGCTGAGGGCAAGCAAGCGGAGAGCGATCAGGAATTGCGACGGTCGCATGCTTTTCATCGGTGATTCACATTTGTTATTGTCTAAGAAACCTTTCAGAGCGGAAAGCTATCTGTTTAGCGCTCTTATAGATAGACTTTTACTATTAGGTTCTATCGTCGTGGTTGACGAAAAATTCTCGCCCGTGGCGATCCTTGCAAGATCGCCAATGAGGATTAATCTCCACTTTGCCTACTTACATCGTCCTCGCGCGAGGAGGCATATGCGAATATTTATTCAAGCCTCTCATCTCCGCGTATCTGACGGTTCGACCGATCAAGACATACGGAAAGCATTCACACTGCTGCGAGAGGCGCGGATTTATTCCGTGCGTGGCGGTGGCACGATCAATGGCCGCGCGGTTATCATGGTGGATGCTGTGAATGTGCCAGAGGCGCTCGCCGCATTGGAAAAAGCTGGCATGCGGACTGCGGTGGAATAATGCAAGATCGAACGAATGAAGCTCCGACACATCGCTGGTCTCGCGCTGGTTTTGGTTGCCAGCAATGCGTTCGCCCTGACGGGAGAACAATACTTGTCACAGGCCACCGTGCGGCCCGCTCAGGCCCGCAAGCTCGCGCTAAAGACGTATTCAGGACGCATCGTCGCGGAAGAATTGGAACAGGAAGCGGGAGGTAGCGGACTCCGGTACTCGTTCGTCATCCGCCACAAGAGCGCGAAGCACGAAGTCGGTATCGATGCGAAAACCGGGAAGGTGCTGGAAAATTCGGTTGAAGGTGAGCATCCCGATTAGGTTAGGACACCGCGCATTTCAACCAAGACGCTCAAGCTGAAGGTCACTATAACTTAACAAGGTTAAGGCTGGCCTTATGGCCGGATGAGCCGTAGCCTTGCTGGTCAGCGACACGGTGAACCCGATGGGCGAGGAGCGCGACACTTTCCGGCAGCTCGAAGCTGCCAACCGGCATCGAACGGTCGAGTTGGTCGCGGTTTTCGTGCTGATTTATGCGGTCTGCGGCGGCGGCCTCGATGTCACTTTTCATACGGTGCGGGTGGTAAACCATCGGCTAACGGGCATCCCTTGGCTGATGATCGCGGCGATCGTGATCGCCGCGATGCAAGCGATTTGGGCTTATTATCGGGGCTCCTCAACCTTAATCGCCGCGGTGCAGGGCGATGATCTCACTCCGACGTCAGTGAAAGAGCAGGCGGTGGTGGACGTGGTCGGCGAGATGGCGCTGGCGGCGCGCATGCCGGTGCCGCGGGTCTGCGTGATGGAGGACCCGGCGCCCAACGCATTCGCGTGCGGCCGCGACCCTGAGCATTCGGTGATTTGCGTGACGCGGGGCCTGATCGATCAGTTGGATCGCGAAGAGCTGCAGGGCGTTATCGCGCACGAGGTGGCGCACATCCGCGGGCATGATACGCGCGTAACGCAGATGGCCGTGGTCATGGTCGGCGGCTTCGCCTTGCTGTCCGGTTTCGGCATGCGGATGGCCGCGGCGATTCGCGAGATGGCGATTCCTTTCGTCGGGCTCCTCTTGGTTCCCATATTTATCCTCGGTGGAATCGGATGGGTCTTCTCGAAGATGGTGGCGATCGCGTTATCGCGTCAGCGCGAATACCTGGCCGACGCGGCTGCGGTCGAGTTCACGCGCAATCCGCAAGGGCTGATACGCGCGCTCGGGCATATCGCGAAAATCGAATCGCCGTTGAAGACGTCGCTACGCGGGGTGGCCCCGCTGTTTATAGTCGACCCGTTGGAATGTGGCGGGAGCGGTTGGACAGACTATCTCGACGAAGTCGCCCGGATCGAAGCGCAGCAAGATAAGTCCAAAGAGCAGCGCGACGCGGAAGCGGCCGCCTACGTGGTAAAGGGAATGCCGCAAGTGTCTTTCCAGGTGGGCCTTTCCAGCCATCCGCCAATTCGCGACCGGGTCGCACGTCTACGTGGGCTGCTGCATGAACCATCGGGAGCGCTTGGGGAGTCCCCTGCGGAATTGCCGACGGAAATTGCTGCGAAGAGGAAAGCGGCGGCGAGGGTCGTGACCGAGACGACGCAGAACAATCCGGAGGTGGCGGCCGCCATGGTCGCATCAATGATTCAGGCGAATCCTTTGGCGCAGATGATTAGCCGGTTGGCGCCGGACCTGCCGGCGGGCGGACCCTCATCGGCGTCGACGGAAGACCAGACATATACCGATCCCACTGAGGAGGCGACGTACCAGAAGCTCTACGAATACAACCTGGGCCTGACCGGCAACAAGCCTCGAGCGGCAGGGGGACACGCGCCCAACCTGGGCTCGCCGCTGGAGGCGCTGGCGGCGGTGGGAAAGATGGATCCCACTCAGCTACAGGCGACGCTGACAGCGGCATTCGCGGCCGCGCAGAAGAAGAACGTGCGGGAGGAGTCAGCGGGCGTAGCCGCAAGCGCGGTCGGCGAGGGGCAGCCGTCGAGAAAACTCCGCTACATGTTCTGGATTGTGATCGCGGTTTCGGCGGGTGCGATACTCGCGTCGCTGGCAATCAAGTAGGCAGGGGACCCGGAACGTCCGCTAAATCTGAAACCAAGACCCTCGCGATTTCAAAATTCAGACCCTCACCGCAAATAAAGACCATATCGAGGGCGGGGCGGGCTTGCTATGGTCAAAAGAGGCATGGTACGGAATCTCGTCCCGGTGAGGGCAGGGCTGACAACGCGTCGGGGGACCCGCTTTGAGCCCGCCCTACACTAGGGAACCAACCGGAGAGCTTTTAATTAATGGCCAGTGCGAGTCGGGGCGAGCCGTGGGGGCTGGGCAAATATATCCTGCAATACCGCGCACCTATCGGACTGGTGCTGATCGCGATAACGGCGTTCATGGGTTACTGGGCGGCGAACGTGCGGATCGCGACGAGCTTCGAGAACTTCTTTCCGTCGGGCCATCAAAACACGCTGCTGTATCGAAAATTCCAGAATCAATACGGCGGCGCGCAAAGCCTCTATGTGATGCTGCGGGTCAAGTCGGGCGACATTTTCAATTACCGTACGCTGAAGAAAATCCAGGACATCACGCGCGACGTTGACGTCCTGCCGGGCGTCGATCATAACCAGGTTTTTTCGCTGGCGTCGTATCGCGTGGCCTTTCAGAAGGCGGTGCCGGGCGCGCTGATCTCGACCGAATACATGTATCCGAACGTGCCGGCGACGCAGGCGGGACTCGACAATCTCCGGCGCAACGTGATGACGCATCGGGAGCCGGTGGCGGGTTTCATCACGTTCGACAACAAGGGCGCGATGGTGACGGCGAGCTTCAACGAGCAGGGCCTCGACTACAAGTTGCTGTTCGACGATATCCAAAAGATCGTGCAGAAGTACTCGGACGACAACACGGAGATTTTCGTTTCGGGCGAACCGGTGATTTCGGGGTGGGGCTACAACTATCTAAACGAGATCAAAATCATTTTCGTGATCGCGGTCGCGCTGATGCTGATCATCCTGTACCTGAGTATCGGCGAGCGGAGCAGCTGGTGGGCGCCGATTCTGACCGGGACATTCTCGGCGATCTGGGGCCTCGGGTTCGTGAGCATCATGGGCTACAACTTCGACCCGGTGATGCTGGTCATCCCGTTCATCCTGACGGCGCGCGACCTGAGTCATGGAATCCAGTGGCAGGGGCGCTATTACGACGAACTCGATCGGCTCGACGACAAGCTGCT
>Ga0185299_10007787_pt1 | contig 10817 bp, 10 predicted proteins | sample PaiPotPPA55metaG_FD_128002 | JGI IMG/M metagenome (GOLD analysis project Ga0185299, IMG submission 128002) | Iron sulfur acid spring bacterial and archeal communities from Banff, Canada, to study Microbial Dark Matter (Phase II) - Paint Pots PPA... ...
CGCCGCCGCCGCTATGTGGAGCATTATGATGACCGCGATGATGCTCCCATCGGCAACCCCGATGCTGTTGTTCTTCTCCGGTGTGCAGCGGTCGCGGCGGGCGGCCCCGTCTTACCCCGGCTGCGCGGGGCCACCGGCCGGCGGGCTGGGCGCAGCGACCGTCTTCTTTGTCGCGGGCTTTATCGTCATCTGGCTGGTATGGAGCTGGCTGGCCGCCGGGCTGCACTGGACGCTGCAGGCCTTCTTTGCGCTGTCCCCTCAACTGATGGTGACGCGGGTCCCCTTGGCCGTCGCCTTTCTCATGGTCGCCGGCGTCTATCAATTCACGCCGCTGAAGCATGCGTGCCTCAGCCGGTGCCAGTCGCCGCTCGGCTTTCTGCTCACGCAGTGGCGGGACGGCGCCTGGGGCGCGGCGCAGATGGGCGTTCGCTACGGCACCTATTGCGTCGGGTGTTGTTGGGCGCTCATGGCGGTGCTCTTCGTGGTTGGCGTGATGAACCTGCTGTGGGTCGCGCTGCTCACGATTTTTGTACTCCTCGAGAAGACGGTGCTGCGCGGCCCGTGGCCGAGCCGCGTGACCGGTACCTTGCTGATTGGTTGGGCGCTGTATCTTCTGCGTGCGCCCGCCATGTAGTTGTTGCTACTTACCGTGGAACAGATTCAGCGCGGAGCCCTTCCGGAACCACTCCAGCTGCGACGTGCTGTAGGAGTGGTTGAGCCACAGCGTCTCCGTGGTTCCGTCGGCGTGGCGCATGCGGCACTCCACCGGCTTGCCGGCCGCCATGCCGGCCAACCCGACCAGGCTCACGCGGTCGTCCTCGCGGAACCGGTCGTAGTCGCCCGGCTCCGCCAGCGTGAGCGCCAGCACACCCTGCTTTTTCAAGTTGGACTCGTGAATGCGGGCAAAGCTCCGCGCGATCACGGCCCCGGCGCCGAGCAGGCGCGGCGACAGCGCCGCGTGCTCGCGGCTGCTGCCCTCGCCGTAGTTATGGTCGCCGATCACGACCCAGCGGAGTCCCCGCGCCTTGTAGTCCCGCCCCACCGCGGAGATGGGCTGGCCCGCCTCGCCGGTCACGGCGTTGCGCACCTTGCCCGCCTCGCCGGTGAACGCGTTGGTGGCTCCCATGAACACGTTGTCGCTGAACTTGTCGAGATGGCCCCGGTACCGCAGCCACGGCCCCGCGGGGGAGATGTGGTCTGTCGTCGTCTTGCCCTTGGCCTTCAATAAGATGGGCATGTCGAGGAAGTCCTTGCCGTCCCACGCCGGCCAGGGTTCCATGAGCTGCAGGCGCTCGCTGCGTGGGTCGACTTTCAACTCGACGCGGCTGCCGTCCGCGGGCGGCGCGACGTACGTGATGCGGCCCGGATCGAACGGGCGGGACGGCACCTCCGGGGCCGGCGCGGGCGGGCGGAGCCGGAACGGCTTGCCGTCGCCGCCGATGAGCGTGTCGGTGAGCGGGTTGAACGACAGCCGCCCAGCGAGCGCGAGCGCCGTGATGAGCTCCGGACTGCCGATGAAGTTCATCGTCGTCGGCTGCCCGTCGTTGCGCCGCGGGAAGTTGCGGTTGTAGGACGTGACGATGGTGTTCGGCACGTCCGCCGCCTCCTTGGCCCGCCGCCACTGCCCGATGCAGGGCCCGCAGGCGTTCGCGAGGACCGTCGCCTTGATCTCGGTCAGCGACTGCATCTGGCCGTCGCGCTCGATCGTCGCCCGGATCTGTTCGGAGCCGGGTGTGACGAGGAAGGGCACGGCCGCGGTGACGCCGTGGGCCCGGGCCTGCTCGGCGACGTCGGCGGCGCGGCTCATGTCCTCGTACGACGAATTGGTGCAGCTGCCGATCAGCGCGGTCGAGATCGCGTCGCGAAATTCGTTCTTCGCATCCTTGACCTCGGCCGCGAGCTTGGATACCGGACGCGCGCGGTCGGGCGAGTGGGGACCGACCACGTACGGTTCCAGCGTCGACAGATCGAGCCGGATGACCCGGTCGTAGTGCCGCTCCGGATCGGCCTCGACTTCCGGATCCGGCGCCAGCAGGTGCTTGTGCGCGCGGGCGGGTTCGACGAGCTCGCCGCGTCCGGTCGCCCGCAGATACGTCGCCATCCGCTCGTCGTACGGAAACATCGACGTCGTGGCGCCCAGCTCGGCCCCCATGTTGGTGATCGTGGCCTTGCCGGTGGCGCTGATCGTCCGGGCGCCGGGTCCGATGTACTCGACGATCGCGTTCGTGCCGCCCGCCACGGTGAGCTGCCCCGCCACGTACAGGATGACATCCTTGGGCGCGGTCCAGCCGGTCAGCTCGCCCGTCAGGTACACCGCGATGTGCTTGGGGTAGAGGACCTCCCACGGCAGGCCCGCCATCACCTCGACCGCGTCGGCCCCGCCGACGCCGACCGCGCAGGCCCCGAGCCCGCCACCGTTCGGCGTGTGCGAGTCGGTACCGATGATCAACTCACCGGGAAACGCGTAGTGCTCGAGCACCACCTGATGGATAATCCCGGCGCCCGGGCCCCAGAATCCGGCCCCGAACTTCGCCGCGGCCGATTTGAGAAAGTCGTACACTTCCGAGTTCTCGGCGATCGACGCCTGCAAGTCCGCCTGGCCCTCGACCCGGGCCTGGATGAGGTGATCGCAGTGGATCGTGGTGGGGACGGCGACGTGGGTCCGCCGGGTCTGCAAGAACTGCAGCATGGCGGTCTGTCCCAACACGTCTTGCAGCACGACGCGATCGGGCCGCAGCAGGAGGTAACTCCGGCCCGGCTCCATCTCCTGCGTGTCGGGGTCGTCGAGGTGCCCCAGCAGGACCTTGTCGGCGAGCGTGAGCGGCCGGCCGAGGCGGCGCCGCACGACGCCGAGCGTCCGGTCCATCCGGTCGTACACCGCGGCCGCCATCGCGGCGGTCGACTCGATTGTGACCATATGAATGCCCCCCAAGCCAAAATCGGACCGACCACGAGCATAGCACTCCGCCGCCCAAGCGTCACCGGAGTCCGGTCTGCGCGGGGGTGTACGGTGGGAGGCCCTGCGACAGACGGGGCAGGGGCGACCGCGTCATCGTCGAACCGCCGTCGCCAATGACCCGCCGCGATCCGCACCCGGGCGGCGTAGCCGGACCCCAGTGAGCGAACGCATCGTCGCGCACGTCGACATGGACGCGTTCTACGCGGCCATCGAGGTGCGCGACCATCCCGAGTACCGCGGCCGGCCGGTCGTGGTCGGCGCCGGTCCGCACGCGCGCGGCGTCGTCGCGGCCGCGTCCTACGAGGCGCGCCGGTACGGCATCCATTCGGCGATGGCGTCGCGGCAGGCGTTCGCCTTGTGCCCCGGCGCGGTCTTCCTGCCGCCCCACATGGCGCGCTACCGCGAGGAATCGGCGCGGGTGTTCGAGGTGCTTGAGACATTCACGCCGCAGATCGAGCCGGTCTCGGTCGACGAGGCGTTCCTCGACCTCACCGGCTGTCCTGTACCCGGAGATGTCCGCATCCCGGATTCCGCGCGCGCGGGGTCTGCCGCCCGCGGCGGGCACGCGGAGCCGGGGGTCGTGTTCGGGCACGCGATCCAGCAGCGCATCCGCGCGCGCCTCGAGCTGCCCGTCTCCGTCGGCGTCGCGCCGAACAAGTTTCTCGCGAAGGTCGCCTCCGAGCTCGCGAAGCCCGACGGCGTGCGGCGCATCACGCCGGACGCCGTCCAGGCCGTGCTCGATCCGCTGCCGGTCGGCGCGCTCTGGGGCGTCGGGCCGGAGACCCGCGCGCGCCTGCAGGCCCGCGGCATTACCACCGTCGGTGCGCTGCGCCGGACCCCGGTGTCGACCTTACGTGCGATCCTCGGTTTCTCGGCGGAGCGGCTCGCGGCGCTGAGCCGCGGCGAAGACAACCGGCCGGTCGATCCGGAGGGTGAGGCGAAGTCGATCGGTCGCGAAGTGACCTTCGACCGCGACACGCGGGATCGCGAACTGATCGCGCGCACCCTGCGGGCGGCGTGCGAGGATGTCGCACACAGCTTGCGGGCCGACGGCCTCGCCGGGCGCGTCGTGACCCTCAAGGTGCGGTTCGAGCCGTTCGACACGCTGACGCGCCGCCTGACCCTGCCCGAGGCGACGGATCACGGCGGCCGCATCTCCCGCGCGGCGACGGACCTGTGGCGGCGGCTGGAGCCGTTGACGCGCCGGGTCCGCCTCGTCGGCGTCACCGTGTCGGCGCTCGAGCAGCCGGCGGCGGCGCAGATCGGCTTGTTTGGGGTTGCGGGCGCCGGCCCCACGGAGCCGGCACTGCACAGCCCGATTGATCACGTTGTGGACGCGATCAACGAGCGCTTCGGCGCCGGCACGGTCGCGCCCGCGCGCGTCCTCGAACCGCAGGAGGTCCCTGGGCCTGCGGGCATCCCTGGCTCACGCCGTAGGCCCAGGGTCAAAGATGCCCAGACAGGGGATCCGCCTACGGCTCGGGACGCCCGGCGGCCCCGGCGTTCGTCCCCGCGGGGGGACCGGCGGCCGCGAGCACCTCGTTCTTGAGCACGCCGATGAACGGCAGGTGGCGGTACCGCTCCCGATAGTCGAGCCCGTACCCGACCAGAAAGCGGTCGGGCACCTCGAAGCCGCGGTAGGTGATGACGAGCGTTTCGAGGATGCGGCGGTACGGCCGGTCGAGCAGGGTGCAGATGCGGAGGCTCGCGGGCGAGCGGGCCTGCAGGAGGCGCAGGAGGTAGCCCGCGGTCAGCCCGGTGTCGATGATGTCCTCCACGAGCACGACGTCGCGCCCCGTGATCTCGACGTCGAGGTCCTTGATCAGCCGCACGACGCCGCTCTGCGCTTTGGCGCTGCCGTAGGTCGTGATCGCCATGAAATCGATCTCGACCGGGACGGCGAGCGCCCGCGTGAGATCCGTGAGGAAGTAGACGGCGCCCTTGAGCACCGAGACGAGGAGGGGAGCGCGACCGGCATAGTCGCGGGAGATGTCGCCGGCGAGGTCGCGGACCCGCCGGGTGATCTGTTCCTCGGTGAACAGAATCTCCTGAATGTCCGCCGCGGGATCGGTCACCCGTCTACCGCGGGGCCATCTGCCGCGCCGGGGCGGCCGGCGCGAGCCCGTACTTCAAGAGCAGCTGCCGGTAGTCGCGGCCGTAGAAGATTTTCACGTTGATGTCCGGGTACAGTTCCCGCAGGCGCCGCAGCTTCCGGTTCTTCTTCGTGACGAGGCTCTGCTTCAACGTCGTGAGTTCAATGTACAGATTGAGGTCGGGAAGGTAGAAGTCCGGGTTGAAGCTTTCGATTGCGCGACCTCGGGCGTCCCAACGGAGGGGGAAACTGCGGGGTTCGTATTCCCACCGGACCCCGTAAAAATCCAGTATTCTCGCGAACTCAGCCTCGCTGGCGTGGGCGAACCGTGGACGCCCGTCGCCGGCGGGCGAACGGCTCCTCACCGAGCCCTCATAATCCTCCGGCGCGTGCCGACCTGAGTGTTAGTATAGCCGCAGGTGTAAAATAGATCAAGGAGAGGTTTTGGGGGGCGGCGAACGTCTGCCGAACCACTGGGAGGCACTGTGCTATGACGACGCCCGCTTCGGGGGCTCGGCCGGAATCTACGGGGTCGGAGCACGACGTGGAGCGCTACGTGCAGCAGCTGCGGAGCACGGATGTGACGCTGCGCAGCGACGCGGCACACGCGCTCGGCAAGCTGGCCGACGAGCGCGCCGTGCCGGCGCTGGCGGAAGCGCTCCACGATCAGGACGAGTACGTCCGAAAGAGCGCGATCATGGCCCTGCGGCGGATCGGCGGCCCGGGCGCGATGGAAGCCATGCGGCAGGCGCTGGGCGACCGCTCGGAGCAGGTCTGCGTGCAGGCGGTGAAGGGCCTCGGCGAGCTACGCGATGCCGGCGCCGCGGAGGCGCTGATCAAGGTGCTCTCGCGCCGGGAGCGGTCGCTCGTGGCCGCGGCCACCGACGCCCTTATCCGCATCGGGCCCGACGCCGTCGGTCCGTTGATGGAGGCGTTCAAGGACCGCTACCTCCGGCGCCGCATCGGCGCGCAGGTCTGGCGCATCCTCACCGAGATGGGCCCGCGCAGCATGGACGCGTTGCTCGCGGCGCTCAGCGACGAGAATTACTACGTCAAGCTGACCGCGCTGACGATTCTGGGGCGCATCGGCGACAAGCGTGTGGTCGCGCCGATCATCGGCGTCTTCCTGAGCGACCCGCGGCTCCAGGAGACCGTCGTCGGGACGATCGGGCGGCTCGAGGAGCGCGCCGTCATCACGCTGCCCCCGGGGGACCGCGAAGCCGGGCTGCCGGTCGAGGTGGTGCAGGCGCTCGCGCAGGGCGACCGCGAGGCCGTGCTTCAGGCGCTCGGCGCCGCCATGGAGAACCCGATCGGAAAGGTCCGGCGGTTTGCGCTGAAGGCGATGTTCTCGCTGCTGGGCGAGTCGTCGTTCGAGCGCCTCTTGGGGTACCTCGCCGACGACGATCCCGACGTCAAGCGGCTGGTGGTCCGCCTGCTCGGCAAGCTGCGGGACAAGCGCGTGATCGAGCCGCTGATGGACCTGCTCCTAAAGGACGGGGGCCAGGTCGAAGAGGCGGTGTGGGACACGCTCAAGGTGCTCACAAACCTTCACGAGTATGAAGAACTGCGCACGCGCGTCGCGCGGGAGAAGGCGGGAACTCGTCCGGTCGTGAAGACATATAAGAAGAAGGATGTCTCCCCAGACTGGTGGCGCGACCAGGACTGACGCGCGGCCCGGAGGCCGCGGCGATTCGCTTCGTGTTCTCCTGACCAACGACGACGGCATCACATCGCCCGGGCTGCTCGCGCTGGCCCGGGCGATGACGCGTGTGGCGACGACGTTTGTGGTCGCCCCGGACCAGGAACGGAGCGCGGCCAGCCACGCGATCACCCTGCACAAGCCGCTGCGCGCGACACGGACGTCGCTCGAGCATGTGGACGCGCAGGTCTGGGCGACGAACGGCACGCCGGCCGACTGCGTCGCGCTCGGCGTGCTCGATCTGCTGGCCCAGCCGCCGGACATCGTCGTGTCCGGCATCAACCTCGGCGCCAATCTCGGCATGGATCTCATCTACTCGGGCACCGTCTCCGGGGCCGTCGAAGGTGCGCTCTTCGGCCTCGCCGCGATCGCCATGTCGGTGACCGCGTTCCGGGACATCCATTGGGACCCCGCGGCCGAGTTCGCGGCGCATTTGGTCCGGCAGGTGGCGGAGCACGGCCTGCCGCCCGACACGTTCCTCAACGTCAACGTGCCCAACCGTCCCTCGTCCGAGATCGGCGGCGTAGAGATCACGCGGCAGAGCACTCGCCGCTACGTCAACCGCGTCGAGAAGCGGTCCGACCCGCGGGGCCGCGACTACTACTGGTTGACGGGCTCGGCTGAGGACGTGGAGAGCCCAGCCGGCACGGACGCGTGGGCCGTCGCCCAGGGCCGGATCTCCGTGACGCCGCTGCGGCTCAGCATGACGGACGAGTCCCTCGAGCCCGTCCTCCGGTCGTGGGCGCTGGCGGCGCCGGGCCGCTGATGGGCATACCGTCATCGTGACAGCGGCCGCCCCGTCTGACCCCGGCTCCGCGGGGCGGGACGGCGCGGGGCGAACGGGCGGGGGGGCGCAGGTGACGGGAGATCGGCGGGACGGTCCGATGGTCGAGTTCTCGGGGGTCTCGAAGACCTACGCGAACGGTGTTACGGCTCTGCACGACGTCTCGCTCGACATTGCGACGGGGGACTTTGTCTTCATCGTCGGCCCGACCGGCGTCGGCAAGTCGACGCTCATGAAGATGATTTACCGTGAGGAGCTGCCGACCCGCGGGACGGTGCGCGTCGAAGGCCGCGATGTGACGCGGATGCCCGCGCGGGACGTGCCGTACCTGCGGCGCCGGGTCGGCGTCGTGTTTCAGGACTTCCGGCTGCTGCCGCGGCGGACGGCCTGGGAGAACGTCGCCTTCGCCCTGGAGGTGACCGGGGCGCTGCCGCTGCACGCCGACCGGCGGGTGACAGATCTGCTGGAGACCGTGGGCCTCGCCGCGCGCGCCGACGCGCGCCCCGGCGAACTCTCCGCGGGCGAGCAGCAGCGCGTCAGCATCGCGCGGGCGCTGGTCCACCGGCCGCGCCTCTTGCTGGCGGATGAGCCGACCGGCAACCTCGATCCGGACACCTCGTGGGAGATCATCCGGCTGCTCGCGCGCATCAACGAAGACGGCACCACGGTCGTCGTCACGACGCACGATCACACCGTCGTCGACCGCCTCCGCCGCCGGGTCATTGCCATCGACCGCGGCGCGGTGGTCCGGGACGACGCCGAAGGCGTCTATGCCGGCCGCAGGGACTGAGGCCTCCGGGCCGGCCACGCGACGCCGGGGAAGCGCGCGGCGCGTGCGGCCCCTCGGGGTGCGGTACGCGCTGGCCGAGGGGGCGCAGGGCTTTGTGCGCAACGGCCTGATGAGCGTGGCGTCCGTTGTCATCACCGCGGTGACGCTCGTGGCGCTCGGCGGCGCGCTCGCCGTCGCCGGTGCCTTGAATCACGTCGCGGCCACGCTTGAGCGGCAGCTGCAGGTGGTCGTCTACCTCCGGCCCGGGGTCACGCCGGAGGAGATCGCCGCGGCCCACAGCCGCCTGGAGGGCATGCCCGGCGTGGCCGGGATCGAGTACGTCTCGCCGGAGGAGGCGATGCGGCGCCTCGAGGCGCAGGTCGGTCCGCAGGCGAAATTCCGCGATCTCCTCCAGCACAATCCGCTGCCGGGCTCGTTCGTCGTGACGGCGACGGGGAGCGACCGGCTGGCGGCGATCGCCGCGGCGGCGCGTGAGCTGCCGGGCGTCGACGAGGTGCGCGACGGCGGGCACGTGCTCGAACGGCTGCTGGCCGTCATCAAGGCGGTGCGGCTCGGCGGGACGGCGGGGGGTGCTGCGCTCGCGTGCATCGCGCTCATCGTGATCGCGGGCACGATCCGCCTCACGGTGTTCGCGCGGCGCGCTGAGATCGAGGTGATGCGGCTCGTCGGCGCGACGGCGTGGTTCATCCGATGGCCGTTCGTGGTCGAAGGCGCCGTCACCGGGGCGTGCGGGGCCTGCGCCGCCGCCGCCGTCGTCGCGGCCGGCTACGCGCTTATCGCCGGCGGCGCCGCGCGGGCGCTGCCGTTCGTGCCGCTGCCGGGGGCGGGGGAGGTTGCGTTCGATATCGTCTGGAAACTGTTGGTGTGGGGCGTGGTAATCGGCGTCGCGGCGAGTCTGCTCGCGGTGCGCCGGTACGTCCGCGCATAGAATCAGGAGGCGAGACCGATGGCAAAGGCCGTGATGACGGCGCCGCGCGAGGACGCGTGGCAGGTGGCGCTCAAGCAGTTTCAGATCGCCGCGGACATGCTGGGGCTCAAGCGCGGCGTGCGGGACCTGCTGGCGCATCCGAAACGCGAGCTGACGGTCAACTTCCCCGTCAAGCTCGAGGACGGCTCGGTGCGGGTCTTCACGGGGTACCGCGTGCACCACACGACGGTCCCCGGGCCGACGAAGGGCGGGATTCGCTACCATCCCGACGTCACGCTCAACGAAGTCCGGGCGCTCGCGATGTGGATGACGTGGAAGTGCGCGGTCGTCGGCCTGCCGTACGGCGGCGCGAAGGGCGGCGTGATCTGCAATCCCAAGGAACTCTCGCTGCCGGAGCTCGAACATCTGACCCGCCGCTACGCCACCGAGATCTCGATGCTGATCGGCCCTGAGAGTGACATCCCGGCCCCCGACGTCGGCACCAACCCCCAAATCATGGCCTGGATCATGGACACGTACAGCATGCACCGCGGCTACTCGGTGCCGGCGGTCGTGACCGGCAAGCCGATCTCGATCGGCGGCTCCCAGGGCCGCATCGAAGCGACGGGCCGGGGCGTGACGATCGTCGCGCGCGAGACGGCCCGGCACCTCGGCGTGCCGCTTGCCGGCGCGCGCGTCATCGTGCAGGGCTACGGCAACGTCGGCAGCATCGCCGCGCAGTTGTTGCACGAACAGGGGTGCAAGATCGTGGCGGCGAGCGACAGCGGCGGCGGCGTCTACAATCCGAAGGGCCTCGACCCGGCCGACCTGCTGCGGCACAAGGAGCATACCGGCAGCGTCGCCGGGTACCGCGGCACCGAGGCGGTCACCAACGACGACCTCCTCGAACTGCCCTGCGAGATCCTGGTGCCGAGCGCGCTCGAGGGCCAGATCACGAAGGACAACGCCGACCGGATCAAGGCGCGCATCATCGTCGAGGGCGCGAACGGTCCGACGACGACCGAGGCCGACGAGATGCTGCGCCAGCGCAAGGTGTTTGTCGTGCCCGACATTCTCGCCAACGCCGGCGGCGTAGTCGTCTCCTACTTCGAGTGGGTGCAGGACCTGCAGTCGTTCTTCTGGACCGAGGAGGAGATCAACGAACGGCTCGAGCGGATCATGGTGCGGAGTTTCCGCGAAGTGCTCGAGACGGCCCAGGAGAAGGAAGTCGACATGCGCACCGCAGCACTCGTGCGCGCCGTGACCCGGCTGAACGACGCGCTGCTGACCCGCGGCATCTACCCTTAGCGGTTCTTCGGACGCTCTTTCCCCGTCTGCCGCAGGACTTCCGGCCGCTGCATCGCCTCCTGCTCGGACTCTCGAGGTCGCGGCGGCTGCGCGACGCGTCGCTGCGGCATCCCGCGCTGCGCCGTGCCGCCCGCCGCTTCATCGCGGGCGAACGCCTCGAGGAGGCCCTGGAGGCGATCGGACGGCTCAACGAGCAGGGACTGTCGACGACGCTTGATCTGCTCGGCGAGGACGTGACGACGCCCGCGCAGGCCGAGGCGAGCGGCGACGCCTACCTC
>Ga0185299_10007789_pt1 | contig 10816 bp, 13 predicted proteins | sample PaiPotPPA55metaG_FD_128002 | JGI IMG/M metagenome (GOLD analysis project Ga0185299, IMG submission 128002) | Iron sulfur acid spring bacterial and archeal communities from Banff, Canada, to study Microbial Dark Matter (Phase II) - Paint Pots PPA... ...
CGCGTTTCGCAGGGAGAAGTACGTCCCGCGGGGCGGACCTTCGGGCGGCGATGGCGGGCACGGTGGCGACGTTTACCTCGAAGCGAATCCGCACGACAACACGCTGCTGCGTTATCGCTACAACCGTGAATTCCACGCGGATCGCGGCGGCCATGGCGAAGGCTCGAACTGTAGCGGGCGCTCGGCGGATGAGATGGTACTGAAGGTGCCGGTGGGGACGATCGTCTACGATTCCGACAGCGGCGAGCAACTTTTTGATTTCACGGTGGCGGGGCAGCGATATCTCGCGGCTCGCGGCGGGCGCGGCGGACGCGGCAACGGGAATCCCGCGTTCGTGCGTCCGTGGCATCAAGCGCCGCGCGAGCATGATGATGGACGTCCCGGCGAAGAGCGTCATCTGCGGCTTGAATTAAAATTGCTGGCTGATATTGGGCTGGTGGGATTTCCGAACGCGGGAAAATCTACTTTGATCTCGCGAATTTCGGCGGCGCGTCCGAAAATCGCGGCGTATCCGTTTACTACGCTGGAGCCGCATCTTGGCGTAGTCTCAGCCGATCCTGACGCAGCGCCTGGTGCGGGGCGCGTGTTCGTTGTCGCCGACGTGCCGGGGTTGATCGAAGGCGCGCACGAAGGCGTGGGGCTTGGCACGCGTTTCTTGAAACATATCGAGCGGACGCGGCTGATCGCGCATCTGGTGGACACCAGCGATGCGAACGATCGGGATCCCGTTCACGACTTTGAAATTCTCGAGCACGAGCTGGCGGCGTTCAGCGCCGGCCTGGCCGAGAAGCCGAGGATGGTAGTCGCCACGAAGCTCGACGCCACGACGAATCGCGAGCATCTCGACGAATTGCGCGCGTTCAGCGAGAAGCGCGGGCTGGAATTTCACGCGATTTCGTCGGCGAGCGGCGAAGGAATCGTTGAACTGGTGCGCGCGATGGCCGCGGCGCTGGATCGCATTCCGAAACCAAGCGTCTCCGTGGAAATGGCGGAGCAAGCGGATGCCGAAAAAGCGCGGGCCGTATCGGCAGGCGACGATTCTTCGTCCGAGAACGAGCGGGAGGGGCGTTGACGACGCATCCTGCGCCTAAACCGCACGTTCATGGGCATGGGCACGGCGGAGGGCACGCACACGCGCATCGGCGTTCGGTGGCGCTGTTCGGCGGCACATTCGACCCCGTACATGCCGCGCACATCGCAGTGGCGCAAGCGGCGCAGAAACGGTTTCATCTCGACGCGATTTATTTCGTCCCGTCTTCGCGTCCGCCGCACAAAGCGAAACCTGCGCTGACGCCGTTCCTGCATCGCTATGCGATGGTGGCGCTGGCTTGCGGCGGCCACGCTAATTTCCATCCGTCGCTCGCCGAAGCGCCCGATGGCGCCGCGCCGCACGTTTTCTACACATACGACACGGTGCGGCGATTCCATCGCGAGCATCCCGACGATCATTTATATTTTATTCTCGGCGCCGATCAATTCCTCGAGATTCCGACGTGGAAAAACTACGAGGCGCTGCTCGATTCCTGCGATTTCATCATCGCGAGCCGTCCGGGATTTCGTTTGGACGCGCTGCGCCTGGTGATCCCGCCGGAAATGCTGGGCAGAACGCATGGACACGATGCGCAGAAAATTGCGCTTCGCAAGTCCGCGGTCCATTTGCTGACCACCGTCTCGAGCCATATTTCGTCCACTGAAGTCCGTCACCGCCTGGAGCGCGGGCAAACCATTCGCGGACTTGTGCCGGCGCTCGTAGAGGAATACATTCTGGGACAGGCCCTGTACCGGTGACGTCCAACTCCCTTCGCCAAGAAATCCGCTGGGCCGTAGAAGCGGCTCAGGACAAGCAGGCCGTGGATATTACGGCGCTGAAACTTTCGGGCGCCGGCGCGTTCGTTGAATATTTTCTGCTGTGCTCCGGTTCCAGCTCGCCGCAGATCCAGGCGATCTGCGACGCAATCGACGAACGCCTGCACCGGCACGGGGTGCGGCTGCTGCATCGCGAAGGAAAAGGCGAATCGGAGTGGATGCTGATGGACTACGGCGACTTCATCGTCCACATTTTTAGCGAGCGGGCGCGCGAATATTACGCTCTAGAGCGTCTGTGGCGTTCGGCGGAACGCATCGACTTTCCGGCGCCGTCGCGTCCCGGCGAAACGTCGCAGCCGGGATCGAGTGACGAAACATCTACACGCACATCCACACGCACATCCACCCGCACCTCTTCCGGCACATCCACTCCATGAGGGGGACGCGATGAACCGGATCGACGTTCCATGGATCGCCATCGATCCGACTTCACAGCACGTCCTCGAAATCGCGCAAAAGCTTTCCGAAACATCCACGACGATTCTCATTACGGGCGAAAGCGGCACCGGAAAAGATCAGCTTGCGCGCTGGATCCACGAGCGCGGGCCGCGCCACGACACCCCTTTTTTGAAGATTGATTGCGCGAGCCTTCCGGCCGAACTTGTGGAATCCGAATTGTTCGGGCACGAGCGCGGGGCGTTCACGGGTGCGGTGGCGCGGAAGCCGGGGCGGCTTGAGCTGGCCGAGGGCGGCACGATCGTTCTCGACGAAGTCGCTGCACTTGCTCCCGGAATGCAGGCGAAGTTGCTGCGCGTGCTCGAAGAGCGTACTTTCGAGCGTCTCGGAGGGACGGAAACGCTGCGCATCGACGCGCGCCTGATGGCGCTCACGAACACAGACCTGACAAAAGCCGTCGCCACCGGGCGCTTTCGCGAAGACCTTTACTTTCGTTTGGCCGTGCTGGCGATTTCCGTGCCGCCGTTGCGCGAGCGCCGTGACGATATCGCGCCGCTTGCGGCACATTTCCTAGCGCGGCTCGGCCCGGTGCACGGCCAGCCCGGCGCGATTCTCGATCCGGCAGCTCTTCGTTTGCTGGAATCGTATGCGTGGCCTGGGAATGTGCGGGAGCTCAAGAACGCGATCGAGCATGCGCTTGTGTTCGCGAAGGAACCGCTCCTTCGGCCCGAAGATTTCCCGGGGATTCTGCGCGCTGCGGCTGAAACTCACGGTTCGGATGGTCCGATGCGTTCGCTCGAAGACATGGAGCGCGACGCCATCAAGGCGACGCTGGAAGGCACGCGTTACAAAATTGGGCGCGCCGCCGAGATTCTCGGCATCAGCCGCAAGACGCTGCTCGAAAAACGCAAAAAGTTCGGCCTGATTGAGTGAGAAAGTCCGGCAGGCTTCGGCCTGCCGTTTTTCAGCCGCATCATGAAAATCCGCCTCGTCATGCTGGGCAAGATGCGCCGCGAAGAAACGCGCGCGCTTCTCGATGACTACGTCGCTCGCATCCGGCATTACGGCGAAATTGAAATCAGCGAACTCCGCGACGCTTCCCATGCCGCGCTGCGCAAACTCAAGCTTGATTCCAGCGCCACTGTCGTATTGCTCGATGCGGCGGGAAAGCAACTCACGTCGCAGCAGTTCGCCCGTTGGCTGGGCGACTTGCGCGATCGGGGCACGCGCGAGCTGGTTTTTCTGTGCGGGGATGCGGAAGGCTTTCCCGATGAACTTCGCGCGCGCGCGAAACAGAAAATCTCGCTTTCGACGCTCACCATGCCGCACGAGTTCGCCCGCGTCGTGCTCGCCGAGCAAATCTATCGCGCGTTCGCAATTCTGGCAGGGCATCCATACCCGAAATGAACATCCATGTGATATAGGAATCAAGATGGAACTTGGGGACCGATCGATCATTGCCACCACGGTGACCGCGATTACGCTGCCGGACGGATGTACGCTGGCATCCATTGGACGCAGGGCACTAGCTGCCATCATCGACTTAGTTGTTGTAGGCGTAGGAATCTGGCTGCCATTTTTCGTGAAATGGGGCCACGTGGACTCCTGGGATCACCAATACAAGGTGACGGGCCAACCTGCATTTGTTCTTTTCTTCCTCGCTGCTTCGTATTGGATTTTTACTGAATGGCCGTTTGGAGCAACGTTTGGCAAGCTCATGTGCGACTTGAGGGTCGTTTCAGTCAAAGGAACGAAGTGTACATTTACCCAGTCCTTGAAACGGAACCTGACTCGCGCCCTCGATATTGTAGGTTTCTATCTGGTGGGATACATGGCTGCCAAATTCAGCCCGCTGCGCCAACGATTGGGCGATCAATGGGCGCGAACCATTGTAATTGTAACACCTAAGAAATTCCCGGAAACGAGCGCGCCCAGCAATCACTAGAGGCAGAGCAAAATGTCACTCAAGATTTCACACGATGCTGGAGCGCCGGCGGCTTCTATCGAGCTGATGATCATGCATCCGTTGCCTGATTACGATCTGGACGAGGTGGAAGCACTTGTTCCGCGCGATGTGGACCCGATGCTTGCGTCGCAAGGATTCAAGGACTTGCTCGATGAAGTGCGCACGATTCTGGAGCGCGAGCTGGCTGGAACCGGACTTGAAATCGCGCAGCTTACCGGAGCGATTTGCCACGATAAGGGCGTCCATCGCCCCGGCGTCTGGCTGGTTCTTCGAGAGCGAACCGCGGCCAAGGAAATGTCAGCTGCCGCGCGCGAGCGCGTGGCCGCCGTTGCAGAAAGCATCCGCGAGACTCTACAGCTTTCCTGACTTTTTGCTGCTGCCAGCTACTTCTTCTCGGCGATCTCGACCGAGGCGCGCGTCGATTCCCAATCGAGGCGCATGGTGCAGGCCGCTCCGGAATGGTCGAACGCGATCGTGAAATTTTCAAGCGGCGAAGGAAGCTGCGAGACTTTCATGCTGATACGCGCAAAGTCGTCGCCTTCGCCAGGATAAGGAATGCCCCACTCACCCGTCTTCTTGCTGATGATGAGCGTCCACTTGTCCGCGGTCGGCAGAGCAAAGATGGTATAGCTTCCTGCCGGCACGTCTTTGCCGCCGACGCTGAGATTCGCATCGGTTACGAACGTTGTCGCCTTGTTCGCGCCCGCGCGCCACACCTCTCCGTACGGCACCAGACCGCCGAAAATCTTGCGGCCGTCCATGCGGGGGCTCGAATAGTTGACTGTGATTGTCTTGCCGTCCGCGAACTGGCAGTCTGCTTTCGCCGGAGGGCTGGTACGCTTCGCCTGTCCCGTGCAGGAAGTCGCCACCACGGCAAGGCCCAGGACAACCACGCTGAAAAACGCTATGAGTCTTTGCATATTCTCTCCTTAACTCGTTTGATCCCTTGATTAGGTTCGCTTAAGAATGTCCGGCTAACTTAGACGATTCCATTCGCGATGCGGTAGCCGCGCGCTCCGCGGATTCTCCGCCTCTCCGACGCTATGAGTCAATTGAGAACCCTGTTTATAGGCAGTTACTTGACGTTTCCGCGGCCTGCGGCCACTATGTAATTCGTCTTCGGGACTCGCGCGCATGCCGGAAGGTAAGGGACTTTTGATCGTTTATACCGGGCCGGGCAAGGGCAAAACGACTTGCGCGCTGGGCACCGGGTTTCGAGCCGTCGGGCAGGGACTTCGAGTGCTGATGGTGCAATTCATCAAGGGTTCGTGGCACTACGGCGAGCTCGACGCCGCAAAAATGCTCGGGGACGACAAATTCGAAATTCGCCCGATGGGGCGCGGGTTCGTCAAGTTGGGCGGCGCGGCAACGGACCCGGAAGACGTCCGCTTGTGCGAGCAGGCCTGGGAATACGGCCGCGAACAGATTTACAGCGAGAAATACGATTTGGTGGTGCTCGACGAGATCAATTACGTGATCAGCTATAAGATGCTCGATCCCGAGCGCGTTGCCGATGCACTCACCAAGCGCCCGGAACGCGTGCACGTAATCTGCACGGGCCGCAACGCGCATCCGAAACTCGTCGAAGCCGCTGATTTGGTTACCGAGATGCGTGAAGTGAAACACCCGTACACGAAGGGCATTCTGGCGCAGCGGGGGATCGACTACTAGCCATGGCCTGGTTCAAACGCGAAAGGAAAAAACTCGATAATCCGACGCCAGTCGAAGAGCGCCGCGTCCGCACTGAAGGCATGTGGACGAAATGCACTTCGTGCCGCGCGATCATCTGGAAGAAAGACCTCGAAGCGAACTGGGAAGTGTGCACGAAGTGCGATCATCATTTCCGCCTTGGCGCGCGGCGGCGCCTGGAATTGCTGCTCGATGACGATACGTGGACCGAGCACGATGCGGACCTCACATCGAGCGATCCTCTCCAATTCGTCGATACGAAACCCTACGCGCAGCGCCTGAAAGAAGCGCGCCACAAGCTTGGCATGAACGACGCGATCCTCACGGCCGAAGGAACTCTCAGCGGCCGTCCCGTGATTTGCTGCTCGATGGAGTTTGGTTTCATAGGCGGCTCGATGGGCGCAGTCGTCGGCGAAAAAGTAGCACGCGCGATTGAACTTTCTCTCGCGCACAAGCGGCCGTTGATAATTGTTTCGTGTTCGGGCGGCGCGCGCATGATGGAAGGCGTAGTCAGCCTGATGCAGCTCGCGAAAGTTTCGGCCGCGCTTGCGAAACTGGACGAGGCGCGAATTCCTTTTATCTCAATTCTCACCGACCCAACCACGGGCGGAGTCACCGCCAGCTTCGCGATGCTCGGAGATTTGAATATCGCGGAACCCGAAGCGCTAATTGGCTTCGCCGGTCCGCGCGTAATCGAGCAGACCATCCGCCAGAAGCTGCCCGAAGGGTTTCAGACCTCCGAGTTTCTCCTCGAGCACGGGTTTCTGGACGCGGTCGTTCCCCGCAAAGAATTGAAGCCTTACGTTTCGCAGGCGCTCAGCTTCTTCCTCGACTAAGCATGGACTACGACGCATCCGTGCGCGCTTTGCTGGCGCTGGGCCGCGAACTCGGCGCGCCGCGCCAACCCGCGCGCAGTGACGCCGCCGGTGCGCACGTGCAAAAATTCGGCCTCGAGAATATCACCGCTCTTTCCGCTGCTCTCGGAAACCCGCATCGCGCCGTGCGCTGCGCGCACATTGCCGGCACGAATGGCAAGGGTTCCACCGCCGCGATGCTCGAATCGATCTTGCGCGCGGCGGGATTGCGCACCGGCCTCTATACCTCGCCGCACCTAGAAAGCATTAACGAGCGCGTCCGCATCGGCGGCGAAAATATCTCTGACGAAGATTTTGCGGCCGCCTGGACCCGCGTTCACGCCGCGATCGAATCACTGATCGCCTGCGGGAAATTGGCCGCGCATCCCACGTTTTTCGAATGCGTCACCGCAATGGCGTTTCTCTCTTTTGCGGAACATGCCGTGGACGTGGCCGTCTACGAAGTGGGCCTCGGCGGGCGCCTGGATTCGACGAATATCGTCGCGCCGGAGGTGGCTGTAATTACCTCCATCGATTTCGATCACGAAAATTTCCTCGGGCACTCGATCGAAGAAATCGCGCGCGAAAAAGCGGGAATCATTAAACGCGGAGCGTGGGTGGTGAGTTCGGCGGAGCGACCTGAAGCGCGCGCGGTGATTGCACGGCAATGCGCGGAATTGGAAGCGCGGCTTGTGGAGGTCGACGAGGCTTGGCGTTTGGACGACGTCCGAGCGTCATCGGATGGATGCTATCGCGCCGTTGCCGCTTCAACGAATTCGGGCGCGCAAATTGCGCTGGAGCCGCCGCTTGCCGGCCGATTTCAACTCCGCAACGCGCTAACAGCTGCCGCGGCGGCGCGACTGTTCGCCGAACGCGGCTTCCCCGTCACCGACGCCGCAATCGCGCACGGGATTGCCGCCGTGCGCTGGCCCGGCCGCCTCGAACGCATCTCCGAGCGGCCCGCGGTGTATCTCGATGGAACGCACAATACAGCCGGCGCACGCGAGTTGCTGAAATTCTGGGAAGAGAACCTCGCGGGACGGCGGATTTGGCTCGTTTACGGGGCGATGCGTGACAAAGCAGTTGACGAAATCGCAGGCCTTCTTTTTCCCGCGGCCGAGGCCGTGATTCTCACCGAGGCGCGCCAGCCGCGCGCGATTTCTGCTCCGCTGCTTGCCGAAATGGCCGGGCATCACGCGAGAAAATTCACCGTCGTGAGCGATCCGTTTGAAGCCCTCGATCGCGCCATCGGAATGGCGCAGCCGGAAGATGCCGTCTTTGCAACCGGCTCGCTGTATCTGGTGGGAGATCTACGCGGTCGTTTGGTAAACCGCCCGAATGGCGCAGCCCAACCGGCAAAGCCTAACCGCTAAAGTGCTTTCCCGAAGGCTGTAGAATTCTCCGCCAATTCATACCATTGGCATTCCGATTTCGGCACAAATGTTCGAAACCGCATAGCAATTCCGCGGCCAGCGACCGAATTTATCACCTGGCCTTCTGCCTCGCGTCCCAGCGGTGAACACACTTTTCCCGCCTTCGAACGTGGTCAGACGGTCGTTCAAAAATAGTTGCAGAACTTGAAACAAATATGGGTTTTTCTTCGTTTATTCGCGTGGGCGTTGGCAGCGAAACTGCAATTTCATGCGTCTAAGGTGGAAAGGCCTGGGAGGAATTTTGAGATGATGCGAGAGGAGAGAAGACAAAAGTTAGAATCGTTCGGGCGCGCCCCTGCGTTGTTGTCCGCTGCCCTGCGTCAGTTTCCAAAGAAAATGTGGCTCTACAAACATTCGCCCGACCGCTGGAGCATCCACGAAATCATCTTGCACCTTGCCGATAGCGAAGCTTCTTCTTACGTGCGGTGCCGCCGATTCATCGCAGAACCCGGAAGCCCAGTGCTGCAATTCGACGCGGCGCGCTGGGCCGGAACTCTCGGATATTTCCATCAGAGCACTCGCGAGGCGCTTGAAATTATCCGCCGCCTTCGCAAGATGACCTACCAACTGATCGTCACGCTTCCTGAGCCGGTGTGGTCGCATACGGTCGATCACCCGAGAGACGGCGAAATTAATTTGGACCGCTGGATCGAAATCCAGGAACGCCACGTTCCGCACCATATCGAACAAATGAGGCAGAATTTCGAAAACTGGCTCTCGACGCATCCTCCGCGAAAATCCGCTACGCCGTCTGCGAAGCCAAGTTTGCCCTCGCGCATGGTTTCGCTCACCGCTGGATTCTGACTCGTCCGCGCCTGCCAAGGTGGCATTTCTTTCGCCGGCCTGGCACTCCACGAACGAACGTTGTCCCGCGCCGAATTCAGCTCGTGCAAAGTAACACTTGAATCCGCCAATTGTGACATTTAGCGCCGGTTGCCGGGTTCCGGCGCCAATGGAGGATGAGAGCGTTATGAACCTCGAGCAGCCCCACAAGCCACGCGTTGGAATCCCGTATCGCACACGAAACGAAGAACTTAACAACGTGCGCGGCAAGTATGAGAAGTACGTTGAAGCGGTAACGCGCGCCGGTGGCGAGGCGATTGAAATCTCGTTGAAGCAATCGCCGAAGGCTTTCCGCAAGCTTGTGCAGTCTCTCGACGCGATCGTTCTACCCGGTAGCCCGGCTGACGTTGATCCGGCCCTCTACCACGCGCCGCCGCACGCGAAAACCGCAGCACCCGATAAAGACCTTGAGCAAACCGATGGCGCTCTCCTGAGTCACGCCGTTGCGGAGCAGAAGCCGCTCCTCGCCATCTGTTATGGAGTTCAGTTTTTGAATGTCGAGTTTGGCGGCAGCCTGATTCAACATGTTTCGGCGGAGGATGACTCGGCAGAATTAAAAACGACCATCCCGCATACGCTCTCGGAGCAAAAGGCCTCTGATTTCCTTCACCCCATCCGCATCGAGCCTGGGTCCCGGCTCGCGCAATTGGCCGGCGCCACGGAGGCGGCCGTGAACAGCTCGCATCATCAGGCCATCCGAACGCTGGGACGCGATCTGCGAATTGCAGCGCGGGCGGCCGATGGTGTGGTCGAAGCCGTCGAATGGACCGGCGCTGGAAACTGGATTGTGGGCGTTCAGTGGCACCCGGAGAAAATGACCGGAGATCCGCTGGCGGACGCGTTGTTCAGCAACCTGATCGCGGCCGCGCGAAAATCGCCTGTTGCGTCGTAGGGTTTACGAAGCTGGGAATGCGCGCAGACTCATCTGACTCTTCACTCTTAGCCTTCTTCTTTTTGGGGGACCCATGATCTCGCTGGCGGGAAAGGCGACACTGGTAACGGGAGGCTCGCGAGGAATCGGCGCCGCAACCGTGAAATTGTTCGCGCGCGCAGGCGCGGACGTTGTTTTCAACTACCACCGCAGCCGCGAATCCGCGGAAGCAGTGGAACAAGACGCGCGCAGGCACGGGACCCGCGTCGAATCGCTCAAAGCAGATCTAGCCAAATCCGCTGATGCTAAGAAGCTCGTCGACTTCACGCGCGAGCGACTGGGCCGCATCGACATCCTGATCGCCAACGCCGGCATCTGGAACGCGGATGACATACCGATCGAGAAACTCACCGAGCGCGAGTGGAACGAAATGCTGCGGGTCAACCTAAATAGCGTGTACTCCATCATACATTATGCGGTTCCGCACATGATTGCGCAGCGCAGCGGCCGGATCATCGCCATCAGCTCCACTGCCGGCCAGCGCGGCGAAGCTTTTCATACGCATTACGGCGCCACAAAAGGTGCGATCATCAGTTTCATCAAGGGCCTCGCCATGGAGTTAGCGCGGCATAACATTCTCGCGAATTGCGTCGCACCCGGCTGGGTGGATACGGATATGTCTGCGGCGGTGCTGCGAACGAAAGCCGGATTGAAATCCGCTGTCGGGGCGATTCCTTTAAAGCGCCCGGGAACGGCTGAAGAAATCGCCGGACCGATCCTTTTCGTGGCGTCGGAGCTGGCAACCTTCATCACCGGTGAAGTAATCAACGTAAATGGAGGCGCCGTCCTGTGCGGATAACGTCACGCTCGATCTGGTTCGCAATTCTACTGGCAAGTG
>Ga0185299_10007791_pt1 | contig 10815 bp, 9 predicted proteins | sample PaiPotPPA55metaG_FD_128002 | JGI IMG/M metagenome (GOLD analysis project Ga0185299, IMG submission 128002) | Iron sulfur acid spring bacterial and archeal communities from Banff, Canada, to study Microbial Dark Matter (Phase II) - Paint Pots PPA... ...
TGTTGGGTAATAAATATCCGGAATTGCCCAGTGGGACGGTTCCGTAGCGTTGCAGTTTTCGCCAGACCTCCACCCGCTGACTAGCCCGCTTCGTAGGCAGCGTGAAAGCCAGCAGCAGCCATGCCATGCCTGGCCGTTTTCTAGTATCCATTTCTCTATGATGTTAGAGCTATAACAATAGTTATGTCAATTTTTATGTCACTTTTTTGTAAAATTAGAAGCGACTCGCCCTTTACGTAAGGAGTGAATTGTCCGTTAGTACGGCGTTCGGGTACACCGCATTATGCGAACTACATGTTCGCCGAAGTCTTATTGGCTTGTGGATTCCGACGACATCCGCTGTCCCGCTAATGCCAGCCTTTCGCGCAAGGCGTGTTCTTGCGCCAACAGCGGAACGAATTCCTCGTGCCAGAACTGAACCTGCTCCTCATTGGGCAAGGAACTCATATCGCGGATCACCGACGCTTCCTTCCTCATCACCCCACTGATCGCCCGAACGAGCTGGATGATTTCCGAAGCATTACGCCATACGTCAGAACTGTAGGAGTTCTGGTTTCTCAAGATATTGATGAGCGAGCGTCGCTCATCTCTTCGTTGAGCCCTCTTGCAAAGATCAGCGTATGCCTCCAATTTATGATCATAATCATCCAGCAAGGGCGCAACCTGCACGTACGCGTTAACGTATTCCGCCATCGTCTTGAATTCATGGTCCTTAATACCGGAAATCTCGGCCCCAGTGGTTTGTAGTTTCACTTCACTCCGTATCATTTGAGCGGCCAACTGTTGGTCATTGTGACGTTGAACGCCAATCGCGACGACTCCAGCGACCACTGTGCCGGCTACCAATAGAGAAATGATAATTATCCAGAGGCGGAATTCCGTGGCGTGCTTTTTCGGCGTCGAACGATCGACGCCGCTGTTTTTAAAGGGCATGCCATCCTCCTACAACGGCATTGCAATACGTTGCATTTGGCGAGACTATTTTGCGACCACTCTCAAGTCGTCAAAGTAAGTCACGGAATCGGCTTTCGTCCAGAGACCCACTTTGCCGGCATCCTTGAACGTTTCGTCCGTAGCCTCGATTTTCCGAACTCCATCGAAATAACAAATAATTTTGTCGCCAACACATTCAATTCGAAGTTCGTGCCACTCCCCGGAGCTGACCGCAAAGTTCGCACCGGCGAACGGGTGTTTCTTACCCGCGGCCACGTGATATAGACGGAACTTATCCTCCAGAGCGTTGACCTGAGCGACGTAGTAGTTATTCGCATCTTTCAGCCGAAATACCAAACCGGCGGTGCGATCAACCTCACCGGAGACAGTCTTGAACCTCACGCTTAGGTCAAAATCCTTGAAGCTGCCTTCGTCGCCGACGAGAAGCACTAAACGCAAGTCGGTCGGGTCAGCCGAATTCTGCGCGACCACATTCGGTCGGGACGGCGCCGATGGTTCCGCAATCACAACCCATTGCCCTGGTGCCCCAGGTCCGGTGCGAACAGCGTGAAATTTAGACGGCATATCTCCTGCCTTTTCGCTGTCGAAGTTATACGTGAGAGAGCTTCCTGCGGTTTGGACCGGTGCCGGAGTTTCGGCTGGAACGTGATGAGAAGAGAAATAATCACCTCCCCGCAACGTGAAAAGTAGTAAGGCGACCAAAGCAACGACTGATAAGGCCAAGAACAGGGACACTTGTTTTTTCATAGAGAAACGTCTTACTTCGGAACCGTAGATGGCACGCTTGTGATCGGCAGGGAGACCCGGAAAGTAGCACCTTGACCTTCCTTGCTATCCAGAGTTATCTCTCCGCCATGGGCTTCCACAACCCAGCGAGTGATGGAAAGGCCTAAGCCAACGCCACCGAATTCTCGCGACCTTGCTGGGTCGACTCTATAGAACCGGTCGAACACATGAGACTGATGTTCAAAGGGGATGCCCGGCCCTTCGTCCGAAATGTCGAGCCACGCGGTGTTTTTAGTTCCGCGCCGCACCTCAATTTTTATCTGACTGTTCACCGGGGAATACTTGATGGCATTATCCAACAGGTTCGCAATCGCCTGACGCAGGAGCAACCGATCCGCGCTCACAATTATGTTCGCCTCACCCACAATGTCGACCCTTTGCCCTTTCTCCTCGGCGAGAACTTCCACCATTGAATGAGCTTCCTGCGCAACTGTAATCAGGGCGATATCTGTCCGTTTAAGCTGAACGTGACCCGCATCGGCGCGAGAGAGTTCGAGCAGGCTTTCCGAGAGTCGCGTCAATTGCTCCACTTCCTCCAACATACTCCCCATCACGTCGCGGTATTCGGAAGGTATAGCCTGGTCTTGCAGAGCCACCTCGCCGACGCTGCGCATGGCCGTCAATGGCGTGCGCAATTCGTGGGAAGCATCCGCAGTGAAGCGGCGCAATTGATCGAAAGCTGCCTGGAGTCTTCCGAGCATCGCGTTAAGAACGCTCGCTAACTTTCCTAGTTCATCATCCGGATTCTCGACTGATAGTCGTTCATTCAATCTTTCCGCGGATATTTTCTCCGTTTGGCTGGTCATCGCATCGATGGGAGCGAGGGCTTTTCGGGCGAGCGCATAGCCGCCCAAGCCCGCGAGTGACACTACGAGCGGAAAAGCGAGCGCCAGAATCCCGGTGAATTCGCGAAGCTCACGTGAGAGATCTTCTTCATCGTAAGCGACCCGAAGCACCACCCGGTGATCTTCAATATAGTAGATAGTGCTTACTACTCGCGCCGCTGTTCCACGCGCTAGAACCATCGTCCGAGGAATCGGATCCCGCGTGAGTTCGCTTGGCTCTGGAGGGAAGCCCAAAGTTTGTTCTCGGAGTGCCGGACTCCGAAGAGGAGTGAGCCTGTGGGCGACCAGACCTCAATAAAGTGTCCGACTCTTGGCTCATCCCCCACACCGTGCTTTAAATGTAAGGACACCGATCCGTCAAGTTCGGTGGCTAACAATCCTTCCACGTCGTCCAGATCTTTCACCAAATTGCGATCCTGCTCTTCTCGTAAACTCAGAAACAAAAACAACGCAGCCCCGCCCGCATAGAAGGCCAAAAGACTGGCGAGCACGAGGACGTACCACAGCGTCAAACGGGAACGAACGTGCCCAGGCCAGAACCTCATGATTCCCGCAATACGTAGCCCACGCCCCGCACGGTGTGGATCAATTTCGTGTCGAATCCGTCATCGACTTTGCGACGAATCCTCGCCATGTGAACATCGATTACGTTTGTCAATGGCGTCGCACGGGACACCTCAGTCCATAACTCCCGACCGAGCATGTCGCGCGATACCGTCTCTCCCTGATGTCGAACCAAGTAAACAAGCAGCTCATATTCGCGATGGGTCAAATCAAGATCTTTACCGGACCGGGATACTCGGTGGGCAATCACGTCGACCTCTAAATCGCTAACTGTCAGACGTAATGCTTGATCTGTCCTCCGAAGTAATGCCCGTACGCGGGCGATCAACTCCGCGAAAGCAAACGGTTTGACCAGGTAATCGTCTGCGCCACTGTTCAAACCCAAGACTCGGTCTTCCAACGTGTCTCTCGCCGTTAAAACTAGAACTGGCGTCCGCTTTCCCTGTTTGCGGAGAGCTTTCAGAACTTCCAGTCCGTCCCGTTTGGGAAGCATGATATCCAATATGACCAGGTCAAAATCTTGGTCCGTCATTTGGAAAAAGCCATCTTCACCGCTGCGAGCGATGGACACCTCGTATTGCTCGCGCTGCAACCCCTCGCGAAGGGCTCTCGCGACTTTTGCCTCATCTTCCACCACGAGAATGCGCAACGTGCTGCCTCGCTTCGTATAACTACTTCACAAGCACTCTTCTGCGAAAGGTCTTACTCTATCCGGAAAAGCAGCCCGCCCGAAATCCAGTTACCAGATCACCTTGAGAGCAAACTGGATTTGCCGAGACGGAGTCTGCGTAGACGTAATGAGCCCGGCATTGCCGATGGGTGTTCCCGCTGAATCAAAGATATTTCGATTGTCGAGCGGAGGAGCGAAATTCGTGTGATTCAGAATATTAAAAAATTCTGCGCGGAACTGTACATTAAAAGTGTCAGAAATCCGTTTGATGCGGTTGTTCTTGAATAGTGAAAAATCGAAATTGAGCAAGCCTGGACCGATCAAAGTGTTGCGTCCCAGGTTGCCACGAAGGCTGATCGGGTTTGGTACTGCGAAGCACTGAGTTTTGATGTAGTGGGTGGGATCGCCCGGATTGATTAGCGAACCGCAACCTGGACCATTTACGAGGTTCGGAACATCGATACTTGGATCAGTGCTCTTCACACCAAGAGCATCTCCGCCGAACCCAGGGGTGAACGGCACACCTGTGCTCGCTTCAAAAACTCCTCCTATTTCCCATCCGCTCAGAGGCCACTGCTTGAAGCCTGTAGCCCATTTTGGCGTCGCGATTTCCCACGTGTAATTCACTTCCAGATTGTGTGCCACGTTGAAATCTGCCAAACCGCGATTTATCTGAGGGGCAAAGAAGAGCGGGCTCGCGATGGAATTTGAATATTCATCTCCAACCAAACTTCCCGAGGAGGTATCAATCGTTTTCCCCCACGTGTAAGAGCCCTCAATCTCGGCTCCGCCGCGCAACTTTGCCTTAACCTTAAATTGAAGCGCATCGTAGAACGAATTCCCTTGCCACAGACCGGCGTTGATAAGTCCGGCATTAGGATTCAGCCGCGTGCCGCTTCCAACCGGCGAAGGCCACAAATAGCCCTGAGGCGTGAGTGTCGGTAATACAATGTTGGCGTCCTCCACCCGGAACATCTGGTGTACTCCCCGCGAACCGACGTAACCAATTCTCACGCTTAAGTCCTTGGCGAGGTCGCGGGCTAATGTCAGGTTCCACTGCATCACATAATTCCGTTTCGGGTTTGGATCAAAGTACGCCTGGCGAAATCCAGACCCGGTGGAAGACGCTGCATCCACAATATCGAAGGCCAACGTTGGAAACGACCCGGCAGGTAGATCCGTAGAATTTCCGAGTTTGAAATATGGAGCGGAATTGAGCTCATTGAACTGGATTAAATACGGCAGCGGGAGGACGTCAAACATTCCGAAACCCGCACTGACAGATGTCTTCCCATCGCTAAAAGGATCCCACGAGATACCAATGCGCGGCTCAAAATTGCGAAGCGTCGGATTCGAAAACAATGGATCGCCGAGATGCGGTTGGGCATCGGTAAGGTTACGCAGAACGGTCAATTTCCCCTGGACTTCTGTCGGCACGGTAGCCATTTCGTAACGCACTCCGAGATTCACAGTCACATTCGGGCGCCAGCGCCAGTCATCTTGAAGATACGCTCCGAAAATAGTTTGACGAAACCCTCTTTCTGAGATCGCGCTCGGGATGGCTACGCTCAAGGAGAAAGGCCGATTGCTCACGAAGTCAGAAAGCGAGCTGAATGCAAATTCTCCGCCGCGGTTGGAAATAGCCAGAATGTTGTCCCGCATGCGCTCAACACTGACACCGAATTTCACCGAATGAGCACCTCTCGTTAGCGAGATGCCGTCAGACGCCTGAATTGAGGTCCAGTGGAAACGATACTGAGAGGGTGTCCCCAACCCGCCGGAAAAGAATGTAAGCCCCGGTACAATGATGGCCGTGGCATTTAGACCCGGCACAGTCCCGAACGACGAGTCTGCGACCAGTGAATTTCCACTCTGAAATGTTAAACCCGTCGTCGCCACGACCCGGTTGATCCCGAATTGAAAGGAATTCAAACTCCGCGGACTGAAGGTGTGATTCTCATGTAGGGTAAAAACTTGCCGCCGAGAGTCATACCCGGTCCTCTTGTTATTTAGTTCATCCGGTTGTTGCACGGTTCCACTATCAAACATATATGTGCCGGCAAGGGCGTCCGATTCGGCAAGTTTGTGATCCACCTTGACTGTGAAATAATTTTCTGGCGTGACTTGCTGTCCAGCGAAGGTATAAATCCCCGTGTCCCCGGACCCTAAAAGAAGTCCGTTAGGCAGCGGATAGAACGCATTCAAGTAGCGCACGATGTTCGCATCGGGCGTAACTTGCCCGGTGGAAAGGTTGCCGGCACGAGCTGCCGCTGACGGAACCGTTGTGACCTGCGTAACACCCTGGGATTGCCGCAAGCCTTCGTAGTCGCCAAAAATAAACGTTCGTTCCTTTAATATCGGCCCTCCCGCGGATCCCCCAAACTGATTTCGACGGAACGGAGGCTTGGCGGTGTCGAAGAAATTTCGAGCATCGAGCGCACTATTGCGTATGTACTCGAATGCATCGCCGTGAAAGCCCGGGGTTCCGGAACGTGTGGACGCCCCAATGATCCCGCCGGACGACCGGCCGAATTGCGCGGGATAATTGCTGGTAAGAACCGAAAACTGTTCGACCGCGTCAGACCCTAGATTCACTCCCAATGCGCTGCCCGGTGGCCCGTTTACGTAGTCATTGACACTGATCCCGTCTAAGCGGGCGTCATTCTGACGAGGCCGTCCCCCGGATATCGTCATCTGGTTGCCAAAGCCGCGCTGCGCCTGTCCACTCTGTTGCGTACGCGCGCTTGAAACTCCCGGTTCCAGTGCCGCCAGGTCGGACGCCGATCGGCCATTCAGCGGAAGATTGCTGACGCTGTTCGAATCAACAACGCCGCTGACGGTAGAGCCCCCAGAAGTTTTGGCCGATCCACCAGAAGGAAGAGGCTGAAGCACCAGGTTCGCTGGCGGCGATGAACCCTCTGTCAAGGTAACGGCGATGACGGCTGGAGCATAACCGGGCGCGGAAGCTGTTACTTCATACCTCCCTCGACCGAGATTCTTTAGTTCATAGCTTCCATCCGCATTTGCAGCAAAACTTCTGGCTTCGTTGGTGGCCAGATTCTTCAGCGTAATCACCACATTGGCGATGGGAACGCCGCTTGGCGAACTAATCGAGCCCGAAATCCTCGTGCCGGGTACCTGCCCAGCACATGGGAGCGCCATCAAGGAAAACAGCAAAAGGGCTAGGTGGCCCGCCCAGACGTTGCGATGCTTTCTGGATAGACGAGGATGAACCAACATGCAGGCCCCTTCAATTTTTTGACGTTGTAATCCGAAACGCAGAGTATTTCCATGCTGTGCGACGCATATTAATAGCCCGGCTGCGCCGCACCTAATTAAGATTTCCTGAACGAATCTTCATGATTCGACTCACTCCTGCCCTAATCGAGAACCGTAGTTAGCCACAGGTTCGATCGATGACTGAAACCGGCCTACGAAGTTTTGGGGAGCTGAAATATGTGAGATTGGAAATGCACTCCCTTGGCATTGCACAGTGAGGAGAATTTTTCTTCGTTATTGTCGGCGGCCGAAACTGACACTCTTTCGAATCATAGAAACATGAGCCACTACATCTAGTTTTCTCTAATCCATTATTCTGGCATACCTAAGCGATAGCCCATTCCACGCACCGTGTGAATGAGTTTCACCCCTCCGTTCTGGTCCACCTTCCGCCGCACACGGTTGATATATACGTCAATAAGATTGCTATCGGAGTGATGTTCCCAAACATGCTCTAAGATGGCGCTGCGCGTTACCAAGGCGTCTGCATGCAGAAGAAAAAGTTCCAGAATAGCGAACTCCTTGGACGTTAAAGGAATCGTCTGCTTGCCGCGCTTAGCGCGTCGTTGATGTTGATCCAGTTCCAAATCGGCGTAACGGAGTGGCACGTGTCCTTTGTGAATTCCTCGGCGAATCAGTGCCCTTACCCTTGCCAAAAGTTCCGCCAGTACAAACGGCTTCGTCAGGTAGTCGTCGGCGCCGGCATCCAATCCCTCCACCCGCTGCTCGATGAGAGCTCGCGCCGTCAGCATCATGACGGGAACTTCAACTCTTCGCCGTCGCAATTCGCGGCAGACCTCAATTCCGCTTACCCCTGGCAACCGAAGGTCCAGAAGGATTGCGTCGTAATTTGTATTTTTGCTGAGATCCAGGGCTTTCTCGCCGGTATCCGCTACATCAACAGCGTATGCATTCTCCCTAAGCGTCCGCGCAATGAAACTGGCGACCTTTCGCTCATCTTCAACCAGCAAAACTCGCATATCCGATTGCTTTCTTTCAAATCGTTCTAGTCGGGAATCTTCTTAAAATCTATCCATGATCGTAAGATCTGTGTCTTCGTGCGATTCATACCCTCTCTCGACACCACCGGAGTTTGGGCTCCTAAGAACACCATCACCGGTTCAATATGACCGGCCCATCCGGGAGTTCTGTTACAGAGGTTCTTGCGTCTGTTTCATGCGAAGAGACAATCTTCTTGCAGGGGCAGCACCATCGTAGTTCTCACGATCCCTCCGAACCTAATTAAGTTTTGCTGAACGAATCTTCATGATTCGCCTGAGGAGCTTAGGCGGTGCGGGATTGAAGTTCTGGTGCGGTACCGCATGTGACCGGAGGGTGCTTAAACGAGGAAAGTGTGAGTCGTGTCACTAGATTACGGCGTCTGCCGCGAACTGAATGTCTTGCGATCGTAGTTCTGACAGAAACAATTTCGACGCCGCCGATAAAAACGCCCGGCTCCAGGCCGGGCGTTTTTGCTATGACGGTTTAGCACACGGACGCTTGAGCCGAGGTGAGGCCCGCATACTCATTGCAAACCTACTTCGTTTTCTTCCCGGCGACCTTCTCAGCCCTGATCTTCGCCCATCGGACTTTCGCCGTTCTAGAAATTCTGGCTCGAACAGCGGCAGACATTGTTCTTTTGCCGTTCGTGTTATTTAGATTGAGCTTCTGACGCGATGTTACCGAGGCCTTGTTGGCGTCGCCGTTTAGCGCGGAGATCGCCCCTTGCACCGCGTTCAGTTGCCGGTGCAGCTTCGATTCTTCCTCTTTGAGTGCTGCAATAATATCCATGAAACCTCCGCTCCGTATTTAACACTCGCCGCCCTCAAACTACAAGTCGTCGCGCCAGCCCCGTCACCATGCGGCCGAAAAATGCCGCCTTCGTTCTCACAGACTGCCTCCGATTCAACCGCAAGGCTGAAGATTTTTTCCGTAACGAACCGGTATCTTCTGCCCTTCCTGCCCGAACTCTGCGCCTGATCCGTCCGCTCCTTCCGTCAAGGGTTTCCGCTTCGCTCCAATGAACGCCGCACCCCGGCGCCCTTGACGGCGCGGACGGACAGTCGCCTCCCTCGTCATGAAGGGCATTTGTTTTTCATGCGCGGCGACACGCCGCGCCTCTGTAAAGCAAAACCTAAATCCACACGAAGGAGTAATTCAATGCAAAAGATAGAACGTAAACCGTTGTTTGACTTGGGCCAGCTCGTGGCTACACCCGGCGCGCTGGCTGTTCTCGAAAAATCCGGTAAATCTCCGATGGAATTCCTCACGCGCCATGTAACTGGCGATTGGGGCGCAGTTCCAGAAGAAGATCGCAAGGAAAACCAATTCAGCTTGGAAAAGGGTTTTCGTCTCTTGAGCAGCTATCGAACAACCGCGAACGAGACTTCGATGCTCAATGCACTCGGGAAATTCATTCCCTCCGATGAGCGTGTCCTCCTCATCGAGGATACGTCTGAAATTCATATGGGTCAGGACAACCTTGTCCGTTTCGAAGCGCGGCAGCCGCAAAACGGTCTGCCAGCCGTCACCATTCGGGATCTTCTGAAAGCATCGCTTCGCCACCGGCCGGACCGGTTAATCCTCGGTGAAATACGTGGAAGCGAGGCTTTTGATCTCTTGCAGCTTCTCAACACCGGACACGCGGGAAGCCTTTCCACCGTACACGCAACTTCCGCAAGCCAGGCCTTGGCCCGCTTCACGAGTTGCGTTTTGCAGAGTGGGGTGGACCTGCCCTATCGAGCCGTCAAGACCAACGTCGGTGATTCCGTCAACGTCGTCGTGCACCTCGAACGCCGCCCCGGCCGGCGCTTCGTCTCCGAAGTCGTGGAAATTCACGGCTACGATCCCGATCGCGATGAATTCAACTACCGCTTCATTTTTGATAGTCACAAGGAGCTTGTATGAATCCCGCTGAAAAACCGGCACTGACCATTCCGTCTGCTCCAGAATACATTCTCGACAATTTCGAGCACACCGATCGTATTGCTGTGCTTGTGTTAAACCGGGAATTCGGCGAAACCATCCAGCGAATCACCAGCGCGCAGAAAACCGCAAGTCCCGAGTTTCAGGCCTGGCTTCGCTACAAGAACGCGAACGGCTCGGACATTTATATAGGTATGAACCCGCTCAAGAAAGATGCTTCGACCCGGACCAAGGAAGACATTGAATCTATCAAGCATGTCTACATCGACCTGGATCACGGCGGCTCTGAAGCCCTCGAAGCTATCGAGAGCTCTAGCGTCGTCCCCAAGCCGAACTACGTGCTGAACAGTTCACCCGAAAAGCACCAGGTTGTCTGGAAAGTCGAAGGCATCAATCTCGAACAGGCCGAAGGTCTCTTGCATGCGATGGCGCGCGAGTTCGGTGGCGATCTTGCGGCCACCGACGCGACCCGTGTCTTGCGAGTTCCGGGTTTTGCCAACAAGAAGTACGACACAAACTTCTATGTCGAAGCTCGCAGAGAGTCCACGGAAACGTACCATTTCCGCGATTTCAAACTACACATCGATTCCCAAGACTCGCCGCGCCACGACAACCGCGCTAAACGCGAGCCCTCGCCACTGACAAATCTGAGCCAGTCCGAACACGACTGGGCTTTTGCCAAACGCGCACTCGCCCGCGGCGAAGATCCAGAAGAAGTGATTCGCCAGGTTGCACAACATCGTGCGGGTGATAAATCCGACCCGGACTACTACGCCCGTCATACGGTCGAAA
>Ga0185299_10007794_pt1 | contig 10812 bp, 9 predicted proteins | sample PaiPotPPA55metaG_FD_128002 | JGI IMG/M metagenome (GOLD analysis project Ga0185299, IMG submission 128002) | Iron sulfur acid spring bacterial and archeal communities from Banff, Canada, to study Microbial Dark Matter (Phase II) - Paint Pots PPA... ...
TCCACGATGTCCTCAAGGTGCGCGAATTCCCGTGGGCCGAATTCCCGCATCGCGTTGGGTTGCACAATAGCTGCAGCGCCATCCGGCATTTGAAGGAAGTGTCTGCATCGGAGATCAATGGGACGCCGTTTTCCAAACCTCGCGCATTGCTCGAAGGCGTGAAAGGCATCGAATTCGTCACGCCTGCACGCCCGGACGAATGCTGCGGCTTCGGCGGCACGTTTTCAGTGACCGAAGAAGCGGTATCGGTGAGGATGGGGCAGGACAAGGTCCGCGATCACCTCGGCGCGGGCGCGCAATATATCGTCTCAGGCGATATGTCGTGCCTCATGCATCAGCAAGGCTGCGCCGAACGCCTGAAACTCGATGCCCGTTTTATCCACATCGCCCAGATCTTGAACGGAGCACGCGCATGAGCGACGTCGTGAAGGGGAAAAGCAAGCGGCTCGATCACGCGAAGGCGGCGGGCGTGTTTATCGCGAAGGAAGATCACCTCGCTTTCCACGACAAACGCCTCTGGGACCTGCGCAGCAAACGCGACGCACAGGCGCACGGCATGCCCGAATGGGAGACGCTGCGCGAGCTGGCGTCGGGGATCAAGGAGCACACGCTCTCGAATCTCGCCGACTACCTCGACCAGTTCATCACCCAGGCCGAGTCGCATGGCGTGACCGTGCATTACGCATCGACGGCCGAGGAACACAACGAGATCGTCTACAAGCTGATGTCCGAGCGTGGCCTCACCACGCTTGTTAAAAGCAAATCCATGCTCACCGATGAATGCAAGATGCGCGAATACATCGAGCCGCGCGGCATCACGGTGATGGAAACGGATCTCGGCGAACGCATCCAGCAACTGGATAACCAGGATCCGAGCCACATGGTCGTGCCCGCCGTGCATAAACTGCGCGCGGATGTGGCCGAGTTGTTCGGCCGCACGATAGGCACCGATCCGCAAAACAGCGACATCCACTATCTCGCCGAAAGCCAGCGCATGAACACTCGGCCGTATTTCGTGCGCGAGAAAACCGCCGGCATGACGGGCTGCAACTTCGCTGTCGCGGAGACGGGAACGGTCGTGGTGTGCACGAACGAGGGCAACGCGGATCTGTCCGCGAACGTGCCGCCGCTGCACATTGCATCGATAGGGATCGAAAAGCTGATTCCCCGGATTTCCGATCTTGGCGTGTTCATCCGCATGCTGTCGCGCAGTGCGCTCGGCTCGCCGATCACGCAATACACCTCGCATTTCCGCGCGCCGCGACCCGGCTCGGAGATGCATTACATCCTCGTCGATCACGGCCGTTCCGAACGCCTCGCGATGGAGGATTTCTGGTACTCGCTGAAATGCATCCGCTGCGGCGCATGCATGAATACGTGCCCGGTGTATCGGCGGAGCGGGGGCTTGTCGTATGGCTTCACATACTCCGGGCCGATCGGCGCAATCATCAATCCTACTTACGATATGAAGCGTTTCAGCAGCCTGCCATTTGCATCGACTCTTAACGGCAGTTGCACGAACGTCTGCCCGACGAAGGTCAACATCCACGAGCAGATCTACAAGTGGCGCGAAGTGATTGCGGCGAATCATGAAGTGCCGTTCGTAAAGCAGGAAGTCCTGAAGATGGCAGGGCGCCTGCTTGCCAGTCCGACGCTGTATCGAGGCACGGTTGCGTCGCTGGGCGGCGCGCTCAAGCGGTTGCCGAACTTCGTGCTCTACAACCCGCTGAACATCTGGGGCCGGCAGCGCGATCTGCCCGAAACGCCCGCGGAAACCTTCCACGAGTGGTACAAGAAAAATCGCAAGGCGGCCAAAAAATGACGACGACCACGCGCGACACTTTTCTCGCGAAGATTCGTGCGGCGCAACCGGCCGCGCGGCCGCGTCCTGACGTGCCGCTCTTCGATACCCCGCCCGGTGAGCGCCTCGAACGCTTTCGCACCGCCCTGGCCGCGATGGGAGGGACAATCGTCGAAGGCGAATCGCTCGATACGGTGCGTGCGCTGCTCAGCGAGCGTTTCGGCCCGGGCGCGATAGTCGCGTCGGCCGTGCCGGGTATCGAGGGGAACCGTGCGCTCGCCGCCGATATGCCGCCTGCGTTGCTTCAGGATGTCGATGCAGGCGTGGTGCGCGCGCGCTTCGGCGTGGCGGAAACGGGCTCGGTCTGGTTCAGCGAGGACGAATACATCGTCAATTCGATCGGCTATCTGGTGCAGCATCTGGTCGTGCTGCTCGACCCCGCGCAAATCGTGGATGGGCTGCAGGATGTGTATCGACGCGATGACTTCAAGGCCGCGCGTTATGCCGTGCTGGTGACGGGGCCATCGGCGACGGCGGATATCGAAGGGGTGCTGATTCGCGGCGCGCAAGGCGTGCGGTCGCTGACGGTGGTGTTGCTCGCGGCTTAGGTCAAGCGCGTTTTTATGCTTACTGCCAAGTGCAATAAAGCCGTTCCAACTCGCGTTGGAACGGCTTTTTAACTAGCGCGGATCTTATTGAGCGCCGAGCTTTTTGATCAGCACATCGAGTTGCGCCATTTCGTCTTCGGTCAGATCGGTCAGCGGTGCGCGCACAGGACCGGCGCTGCGGCCAATCAGCTTCGCCCCCGCCTTCACGATACTCACCGCATAACCTGCCTTGCGGTTGCGAATAGCCAGGTACGGCATAAAGAACTCATCGAGCAGACGGCCAGTGGTCGCGTGATCCTGCGATGCTACCGCACGATAAAACTCCATCGCTGTCTTCGGAATGAAGTTGAACACCGCCGACGAATACACCGGCACGCCCAGCGCCTTATACGCTTCGGCATAAACCTCGGCTGTCGGCAAGCCACCGAGGTACGAAAACCGGTCGCCCAGACGGCGACGGATCGTCACCATGTTTTCAATCTCGCCCACGCCGTCCTTGAAGCCGATCAGGTTCGGGCAGGTATCGGCGAGCCGTTCGAGCATGTCGGCGTTGAGCTTCGAATTGGCGCGGTTATACACGATCACGCCAATGTTCTTCACCGCCTTGCACACCTGTTCGACGTGCGCGGCAATACCTTCCTGGCTGGCTTCGGTGAGGTAGTGCGGCATCAGCAGGATACCGTTTGCACCAAGCCGTTCGGCCTCCTGCGCATAAGCTATCGCAACCCGCGTCGCGCCGCCCGCACCGGCGAGAATCGGCACCTTGCCCTTGCAGGTTTCCGTCGCCGTGCGAATCACGTTTGAATATTCGCTATGCGTCAGCGAGAAAAATTCACCCGTGCCGCCGGCCGCGAACAACGCTGTCGCGCCATAGGGCGCAAGCCACTCGAGACGTTCGGCGTAGGTGTCGGCGCGAAAGTCGCCTTGTTCGTCGAAGTCGGTCAGCGGAAAGGACAGCAGCCCTTCGGAAACGATTTGCTTGAGCTCTTGAGGTGTCGTCATGGTTGGTCGTGAATTGGTTTTGGGTGAGTCGCTAAATCAGTCGTCGCATTAGCCGTTGAGTCAGGCCGTTGAAGAAATCAGCGCACGAGACACGGGCGCTTGTTGTCGAAGGTCCAGTTCGGAATCAGGTACTGCATTGCGATGGCGTCATCGCGGGCGCCGAGACCGTGTTCCTGATACAGCGCGTGGGCTTTCTCGAGCTCGTCCATATCGATATCCACGCCCAGTCCCGGCCGCGCCGGCACCTTCACCTTGCCGCCCACAATCTGCAGCGGCTCGCGCGTGAGACGCTGGCCGTCCTGCCAGATCCAGTGGGTGTCGATAGCGGTGATCTTGCCGGGCGCCGCCGCCGCGACGTGCGTGAACATGGCGAGCGAAATATCGAAGTGATTGTTCGAGTGCGAACCCCAGGTCAGGCCCCACTCGTTGCACATTTGCGCGACGCGCACCGAGCCTTGCATCGTCCAGAAATGAGGATCGGCGAGGGGAATATCCACCGATTGCAACTGGATTGCGTGGCCCATCTGGCGCCAGTCGGTTGCGATCATGTTGGTGGCGGTCGGCAAGCCCGTTGCGCGGCGGAATTCAGCCATCACCTCGCGGCCGGAATAACCGTTTTCGGCACCGCACGGGTCCTCGGCGTACGCGAGCACGTGATGCTGGTCGCGGCACAGGCGCACGGCTTCGGACAGCGACCATGCGCCGTTCGGATCGAGCGTCACGCGGGCCTTGGGGAAACGTTCGGCGAGCGCGGTGACCGCTTCTATTTCGGCGTCGCCCGACAGCACGCCGCCCTTGAGCTTGAAGTCGTTGAAGCCGTAGCGCGCGTGCGCCGCTTCCGCCAGCCGCACGACGGCTTCGGGCGTCATCGCTTCTTCGTTGCGCACGCGAGTCCAGTCGTCGGTTGCGTCCGCCCCGGCGGAATAGGGCAGGTCGGTCTTGTTTCTATCGCCGATATAAAACAGGTAGCCGAGCATTTCCACTTCATCGCGCTGCTGGCCTTCGCCCAGCAGCGCTGCAACGGGCACGCCCAGATGCTGGCCGAGCAAGTCGAGCAACGCGGCTTCGAGACCCGTCACGGCATGAATGGTCGTGCGCAGGTCGAAGGTTTGCGTGCCGCGTCCGCCCGCATCGCGATCCGCGAATTGCTTGCGCGTGGTGTTGAGCACGGCGTGCAGATTTCCGATCGACTGGCCGACGACGAGTGGTCGTGCGTCATCGATCGTCTTGCGGATGCTCTCGCCGCCCGGCACCTCACCCACGCCTGTGTGCCCCGCGCTGTCACGCAGGATCACGACGTTGCGAGTGAAGAACGGGCCGTGTGCGCCGCTCAGGTTCAGCAACATGCTGTCGCGCCCGGCAACCGGAATCACGCGCAGTTCGGTGACGGTGGGCGTGGCGTTTGAAGCGGTTGAGTTCGTGGACATGGACGTGGTCAGTGTGCGTTGATCGGGGCGGTGCGCTTGGGGTGAGTAGGGCTCGCTTAGGCGACGTGGGTCGAATCCGGTCCGGCAGCGTGTTCGGATTGGCCGATCAACCGGTCCTTCGCGAAAAATCCGACAACAGCCGCAGTAGTCGACGCGATCCACGGCTGGTTATTTCGCAAATTTCAATCTGTGATATGTTGTCTGATGACATTTTACGAGTTGTACGGGCACGGTCAATATGGGTGTTAACCCGGAATTTCGCCATGACAAAGCGTGATCTGATCTATTCTTGCAATGTTTTGCATCGAAAGGATTATGAATTAAAGTACGACGTCAGACAAGATGGGTGATATCGCAGGAAGTCGCTGAGGGATGGGTGGAGGACCTGCCAATGTTGCTGCAGGTGCCCAACGGCGCGATCGTTGTGTCGGCGCCAAGTATTTCGTGCGGCTCATGCCAGCCAGGCTGGCGACAAGTGAGCGCTCAGCCCTTTGCTTCGCTCGACTGATTCGCGCGGCGCAACCGTTCCCGGCTATTCGACAAATGCATGCGCATGGCGGCGCGCGCGCTTTCGGCGTCGCGTCGTGTGATCGCTTCCAGAATGCTTTCGTGTTCGAGATTGACGAGCGAGACGTACGCTTTCGGGTCAGCCTTCGCGATCCCTGCTGAATCGATGCGGTTGCGCGGGATCAGCGCAGTGCCCATCTGCGTCAGGATATCGACGAAATAGCGGTTCCCGGTCGCCCGCGCGAGCGCGATGTGAAACTGGAGATCGGCCGCGACGCTGTCGCTGCCATTGCGGCTGGTCGCTTCTATTGCGTCGAGCGCCGCACGCATGCGTACGAGATCTTCCGGCTGGGCGCGTTGCGCTGCCAGCCCGGCGCATTCGGTTTCCAGGCTGATGCGCAGCTCGAGCACGGACAGCACGTCGCGCAGCGTGGTGGCCGGCACCATGTCGATACCCAGTTTCTCGCGGCGCGGCTCCAGCACGAAACTGCCGATTCCATGACGTGTTTCGATGACCTCGTTGGCTTGCAGGCGAGAAATGCCTTCGCGCACGACGGTGCGGCTCACGCCGAGCGTCAGCATGAGTTTCGCTTCGGTGGGCAGTTTGTCGCCCGGCTTCAACGCAGCCGATTCGATCTGTCCGATCACGTAGTCGAACACGCTCTCCGCCAGATTACGGGCGCGTCGGGGTGTGACGACGGATGTGAGGGGTTCAGCCATCAGAAACGCTCCTTGGGTCAGCCGTTTGGCGATGCCATAGTTTGAAGAGGGGCTGGATCAATAGATTATACCGTTGTCTGACGACTCTCAATTTTAAAGATTGGAGGGTGGCGGGTGGGTGGTGGTTGAATCTGTCTGCGAGGGAGGGAGTGAACAGGATCCTGGGTTGACCTTGCAGGCCATGTTCAATTGTCCTGATTGATCGACGGTGATGGCAGCGATAGCGGTGCTAGTCGCATTTGCGACCTCAAATTCTTGTGTTCAATTGCAGCCCGGAAATGCAAAAAGCCCAATCTTTCGATTGGGCTTTTTGGTCTGAAACTTTTCTGGCTCCTCGACCTGGGCTCGAACCAGGGACCTACGGATTAACAGTCCGGCGCTCTACCAACTGAGCTATCGAGGAACATCTGCAGCAGAGAAACGAAATTATATGGAGGGGAATCTAGCCTGTCAACACCCTGCGTTCATCTCAATTCAAAAAGTCACAAACGAGCGGGGCGTTACGAAGGATGCGACGACATGCGGCCCCTTGGGCCTTAACGCACCAGCAGTTCAAGCTTCTCTTTCACGTCCTTGAACTCATCGGCCTCGGGCAGCGGCGCCTTGGTCTTCGTGATGCTTGGCCAGCCGCGCGACAGTTCGGCGTTCAATTCAATGAAATGCTGTTGATCACCAGGGACATCTTCTTCGGCATAGATTGCGTTGACCGGGCATTCGGCCACACAAACGGCGCAGTCGATGCACTCGTCAGGATCGATCGAGAGGAAATTGGGACCTTCGCGGAAGCAATCCACCGGGCACACGTCCACGCAATCGGTATAGCGGCACTTAATGCAGCTTTCGGTCACAACGTGAGTCATTCAGGCTCCTGCGTACGGAATTCGTGGGGCGGCGGCGAGGGCGACATGAACGTCGGGTTCGACCAGTGGAACCGGCTGTCTCTTACCGAGCGTCTTTATCCGGGGCTGTACAGCCGGACTGTGCACGATCTGCGCGCCAAAACCGATATTGTAGCGTACCGGTATATTTGAGCGCGACCCCCATCCCTAAGGCCTTATATCGTTTAGTGATTTGTTTATGGGCCTCCGCAGGGCCTGGTGCGGGGTGTTTCGGCCAAGGCGGGAGCGGCGCTCCGGGCGGACACTTCGGGTAACATGCACTGGAGGCCGCCGGGGGCAACGCATAGAGTGCGTTGGGGCGTGCCGGGTCCGTTTGCGGTTCTACCCGCGCGCTTGTCCGCGGCTTTACCCGTTTTCCTAGCTGTTCGTCTGGAACCATGATTATCCATTCGCTGCTCGATACCGATCTCTACAAGTTCACGATGATGCAGGTCGTGCTGCATCACTTCCCGGCGGCACACGCGGAATACAAGTTCCGTTGCCGTACGCCGGACGTCGATCTCGTGCCGTATATAGATGAAATACGCGACGAAGTGCGCCAGCTCTGCCATTTGCGCTTCAAGGAGGACGAGCTCGAATACCTTCGCCGGATGCGCTTCATCAAGAGCGATTTCATTGACTTCCTCGCGCTATTTCAACTCAACGAAAAGGCCATCACGATCAAGCCGTCCGCCAAGCAGAACGGCGAGATCGACATTGATATCATCGGCCCCTGGCTGCATACCATCCTCTTCGAAATCCCGATCCTCGCGATTGTCAACGAGGTCTATTTCCGCAACACGCAACGCGACCCGACCTTCGATGTTGGCCGCGACCGCCTGCGCGACAAGATCCAGTTGCTCGGCGGCCGACCCGAAGTCTCCGACTGCAAGATTGCCGACTACGGCACCCGCCGGCGTTTCTCCAAGCAGTGGCATGAGGAGGTCATCCTCAAGCTGAAGGAAGGCCTGGACGAGCAGTTCACGGGCACGAGCAACGTCCACTACGCCATGAAGCACGGCTTGCGTCCGCTCGGCACCATGGCGCATGAATACCTGCAGGCTTGCCAGGCGCTCGGCCCCCGGCTGCGCGATTCGCAGGTCTTCGGCTTCGAGATGTGGGCGAAGGAGTACCGCGGCGACCTGGGTATTGCGCTCTCCGACGTCTATGGCATGAAGGCGTTCCTGAACGACTTCGACATGTACTTCTGCAAACTCTTTGACGGCGCCCGCCACGACTCCGGCGACCCGTTCGACTGGGGCGAGCGCCTGATCCGCCACTATGAGCAGAACCGTTGCGACCCGCGTACCAAGGTTCTCGTGTTCTCCGATGCACTCGACATTCCTAAGGTCCTGCGCCTCTACGAACGTTTCCGCGGCCGCTGTCAGCTTGCTTTCGGCGTGGGCACCAACCTGACCAACGACCTTGGCTATCAACCGCTGCAGATCGTGATCAAGATGGTTCGCTGCAACGGCCAGCCTGTGGCCAAACTCTCCGATTCCCCCGGCAAGAACATGTGCGACGACCAGGCTTACCTTGCCTACCTACGCCAGGTGTTCGACATCGCCAAGCCCGTGGAAGAACAGTAACCCGCGCAAGCGGTTTTGAGGGGCGGTGCTGTCCGCGTTAGCCGTTCGGTCAGGGTTATTCGAGCCGGAGCGCTCGTTATAATCAAGTCCTTGATCGACGCACAGGCCTACGAGGACAGCATCATGAATACATCGGCCGCACGCCGGAACTCAAGAGAGCAGGGCTTAAAGCTGCATGCTCCGGCTCCAGCCGCAACCGGCGCTGCTCCCGCATGAGCACATCCGCGACTATGCGGCGTGCATGGCAAGGCCTGGCGCTTCTCTTATTGCCGTTGACCGCGTCTGCGGCATCGCTTGATGGCGCCACGCTGTCTCCGCTGTGGGCACTTCCGTTCGCCGGGATCCTGTTGTCCATCGCGGTTGTTCCGCTGATTGCGCCGCATGCGTGGCATGCTCACTTCGGCAAGATATCGGCAGCTTGGGCGCTTGTGTTCCTGGTCCCTTTTGCGCTCGGCTTTGGTACGCAGGCCGCATTCGCCACCTTCGTGCACGCCATGCTGGAAGAGTATGTGCCGTTCATCATCCTGCTGACGGCGCTGTTCACTGTCGCGGGCGGAATTTGCCTGCATGGCGACCTGCATGGGTCCCCGCGCCTGAATACGGGACTGCTCGCGCTCGGCACGGTGCTCGCCAGCATCATGGGGACAACGGGCGCAGCCATGCTGCTGATTCGCCCATTGCTGCGCGCCAATGAACATTGCAGGCACGTTGTGCATCGCGTGGTGTTCTTCATTTTTCTTGTGGCCAATGCCGGCGGTTCGCTCTCGCCGCTTGGGGATCCGCCGCTGTTCCTCGGCTTCCTGAATGGCGTGAGCTTTTTCTGGACCACCGTGCATCTCGCCGCGCCAACGCTTTTCATCTGCGTGGTTTTGCTGGCACTCTTCTACGTCCTCGACCGCTATTACTTCGCCAAGGAAGAGGTGGTGCATCGGAGTGAGGTGAAAACGCCGTTGCGTGTCGAAGGCAAGATCAATTTCGTTTTGCTCGCGGCGGTGGTCGCGCTCGTGCTGATGAGCGGCTTGTGGAAACCGGGCATTGAGTTCGATGTATTCGGTACGCACGTCGGGTTGCAGAATGTCGTGCGCGACGCGCTGCTTGTCGTGGTGACGCTCTTGTCGCTAATCCTCACGCCGAAAAGCGCGCGCGCGGGCAACGCGTTCAACTGGGCGCCTATTGAAGAAGTCGCGAAGTTGTTCGCCGCCATCTTCATTACCATTGCGCCCGTGATCATGATCCTGCGCGCGGGAGCTGACGGCGCATTTGCCGGCATCGTGCACATGGTGACCGATTCAAGCGGCAAGCCTATCGACATTGCGTACTTCTGGGCGACGGGGCTGCTGTCGTCGTTCCTCGACAACGCGCCGACTTATCTCGTGTTTTTCAACCTTGCCGGCGGCGATGCACCCACGTTGATGACGGCCGGCGCCAGCACGCTCGCCGCCATCTCGGCGGGCGCTGTGTTCATGGGTGCGAACAGCTATATCGGCAACGCGCCCAACTTCATGGTCAAGGCGATTGCCGAATCGCGCGGCATTGTCATGCCCGGATTCTTTGCGTACGTCGGCTGGTCGACAGTTATTTTGCTGCCCTTGTTCCTACTTACTGGATGGTTGTTCTTTTAGGAGAAGTCGATGAAAAAAGTGCTGGTTGCCCGTCCCATCTTCCCGGACGTGATCGAACGCCTCCGGCAGTATTTCGAAGTCGATGCCAATCCGGGCGCACCGCTCGCCGCCGACGAATTCGCGCGCCGCATGGCCGATCGCGACGGTGCGTTGCTGGCCGGCGATCCCGTCACGGCGAAGGTACTTGAAGGCGCGCCGAATCTGAAGGTGGTGTCGAACATGGCGGTTGGCTACAACAACTTCGACATGCAGGCGTTGAACGCGCACGGCGTGCTCGGCACCAACACGCCGGACGTATTGAACGAAAGTACGGCGGACTTCGGCTGGGCGCTGATGATGGCGGCCGCACGCCGAATTGCCGAATCCGAACACTTCCTGCGCGCGGGCAAGTGGGGTACATGGTCCTACGACGCTTTTCTCGGTACCGACGTGTACGGCGCCACGCTCGGCGTGCTTGGCATGGGGCGCATCGGCCAGGCGCTTGCCCGGCGTGCGCGCGGTTTCAACATGCGCGTGATCTATCACAACCGTTCGCGCGTCGCGCCGGAGATCGAGGCGGAACTGAATGCCGAGTATGTGTCGAAGGCTGACTTGCTCAAGCGTGCAGACCACCTCGTGCTGGTGCTCCCGTATACCGCCGAGAATCGCCACACCATCG
>Ga0185299_10007795_pt1 | contig 10811 bp, 10 predicted proteins | sample PaiPotPPA55metaG_FD_128002 | JGI IMG/M metagenome (GOLD analysis project Ga0185299, IMG submission 128002) | Iron sulfur acid spring bacterial and archeal communities from Banff, Canada, to study Microbial Dark Matter (Phase II) - Paint Pots PPA... ...
GCCGGTGATCATCGTCGCCGGCGAATACGATCACTTTGCCTTATGCTGTTCACGCAACGCGGTCGCCACCGCCAATAGGTTTCCCGAATCAAACGCGGCTAGCGCGCATATATTCGGCTGTTCGGCAATCGTCGCTGCTGTCGCGTATCCTTCCGCTATTACAAGCACCGGGGAGACGGCTATTTTCTGGAGCGCCGCCGCACTATTCGGTGCCCCGACGACGTGAAAACACCCGTGTTTACGCGAGTCTTTTGCGAATCGTTTTGTTCCGTCCGCCTTAATGTATTGAACTGTCCACAGCTTCCCTTGCCAATCATAGCCTGGCACCAACACGTCGCCGTTGCGCACTGGGGCGCCAAGCCTCGCGTCTATCTGCTTCGCCTTGTGGTACTCCGTTGTTTCCAGGCTATGACCAAGACCGCGAAGTTCTTCGCTTAGGCGCATTGAGGTCGCCTCGTACATCTGTTGCTCCGCTTGTCGCCGCGCGTATCGCTTTTGATCGGCTCGAGCTAACAGCTCCGCTTTGGTCTCCTGACTTAAGAGCTGTCCCCGCGCCGTCCAACGCACGACCTCTTTAGTCCGATTGTTTTCCGCGTAGCCGTTCGGCACGCCGTCCACGTGCGCCACGTAGAAGATCGTCCGGTCACCGCGTTTATCATCATGCGCCGAAATCCGCTGCGGCTCGCCGTTCATGATCGGATGATCCCCATCCACAATCCCACCGATACTCCTTAGCACTGCCGCAAATTCCGCCCGCGGATCCAAAGTCGGTTCCGGTTGATGCCGAAGCTCCCATTTCGTTAACTTTGCCGGATCCACCTCCGGTCCGACATACCACGCTTTTTTAACTGCATCCCAACGTGCTCCGAGTGCCTTCGCTTCGTTCCGCTCGTCGTACGGCACGGCCAGGTATATGCGCTCCTTGAGCGCAATATCTCGCTTCAATTGCCTTGCCCCCTGGGTCTGTAGCGACTCCGGCTTTTGTTTTTCTTCGACGCACAAGATGTACTCGCTGATTCGCTCGGCGTCCGCGGCAGCGTACAGGATTTCTTTGGGAGATTCGGTTAGGATCTGGATCCAGTGATCCACATAAGATGCGTGCTGACTCGGATCGTAACCGATCCCTAACTCCGAGCCGAGAATTAGACTCGCGATCTCCGCACGGAGCTCCTCCCGGGCGTAGCCGGCCGAGCCAAAGGGATTTTCAAGGTCACGGTTGAGCCGGTCCCGGTGCCCAGTCCAATGGCCGAGTTCGTGCAGTGCAGTCGAATAGTAACCTCCGGCGCTGCTGAACCGATCCTGGTTCGGCAAATGAATCGTGTCGGTCGCTAGGCGATAAAAGGCGTCCCTCTGTGCTGAATGCTGAACTCTAGCGTTAGACGCCTTTAGGAGCTTCTCGGCTCTCTCAATGGGATCCCATCCCAAATCGCGCTTTGCTTCAAGGGGCGAAATGCCCTCTATCTGCTGAGCGTTGAAAACCGCTGCGACGATCACTCTGGGCCGCTCCAGACGCACCAGCTCCTTGATTGGTTTTCCCTGGTCGTCCAGTTCTGGCTCGCCATTTCCACCGAGTCGCACCCTTGGTTCTTCCCAGATCCAGTGCTGAATATGTATTGCTTTCTCCCCTCCCCTCACCTGCCATCCTTGCCATTGCGCTTGCTTGTACGTCATCCAGCGAGGATCGCTAAAATCCATCGCCATCAACGCAACAATATTAACGCCGCGATAGCGATTCCCTGTGGTCGGGTTGTATGGACCAAATGCCTGGCCATCCTTCCATGGCTTCTGCCACGGAGACGTCCCATCCTTGAGCTGCGCAATCAGTTTGTCCGCTAATCGCCGCGCGAAATCACTTGTATCCATGCGTTTCTTTTCGGCGTTAAAGATCGGTGACACTGTCACGAGCATCCTGGTCCGATAGCGCGTCTTCGTGGAACGCAATCCGCTCCGCTTCATCCGGATCAAACGCGACTTCGTAACCCGGCGTTTCCGCATCCCGTAGTTTTTGACCGATCACGTCGTCTTGGCTAACTTCTTCGTCCTGATTCTCGTTCATCCTCGCTAGAGTATGTATCTGTATAGTACATTTACAATAAAAATTTTGGCCTTTATTCTCGGCCTACGATTTCCTTGCCAGCTCTTAGGTCTTCGCGTCTCCTCATCTTACGGTTCGCTCGCTTCCTCCAATAGTCCCCCATGTGATCCTTGTGCTACAACCCGAGAATCGCCAGCGAATGAAATGTGGAGCTCCGTCCAAGATGCACCGGATAGAGAGTTCGAGGTAACACCCCGGGCTGCATTGCCAACTCCGCCTTGGACAAGCCAAGCCGTCTTCAAATCCAATCCGGCGTTCTCCCCTCCCTTTTTTATGCCAACCCAACTATCCAAGAGTGTCTTATGACGTTACATTGTTCCGGACCTCATTCCGGACTGGTAGCCACCGCCCAAACTGAATTCTGGTCACCACGCAAAACTCGGATTGGCCTACGGATCTTTGCTTTCAGATCATCAGCCGCGCTGTTTGTCATCGCTACCAGTCTACGGCCAACGCACAAGGTCGCCGCCATCAGCGCCGAGGATAGCTAACTGAATCATCCGATCCGGTTCGGGATGTAATTGAGTGCTTTTGCACAGGCCAATACCTTGTTTCTTGTCGACTCTCTGATCCGGACGTAGTTGTTCAGCGCTAAAGACGCCGTTGCCACTGACACGCCGGCAAGCTCAGAGGCTTCTTTTAAGGTTGGCATTGTCGTCTGATCAAACTACGTACCTGTGATTGTGGCTAGCAAGGAGAGATTTATGGCAGATGGTCTATTCGAAATGCTATCTCTCCACCCTGGAATGGCTGGTTTTGGTGGGCCATCACGGTAACAATCGCTTTTGGCCCGACCTGGATGTGCGGCAATATCAATCTCGCTAAGTGGAGATTTGCTTTGGCCGACGCAAGCTGCGCCTGAGCAGCGGCGAAGCTGTCCCGAGCGATTTGAAAATCCTGCAAGGCGTCACGTGCGTCCGTAAAGCCGGGTTTGCCGCTGTAGATTCTGCTCCTGCTGTTTTAGATTCGCTTCGTCATTCCGAACTTGGCCAGCGACACGTCGACCTTGGCCTGAAAGTCGGCCGAATCGATCTCTACGGCTAACTTTTCATGGTGCTGGCCCCGGCATCTGTTAAAAAATGCAGGCCATGCGTGCGGTGTCTCCCAGCGCTCGAAAAATACCCCAAATCCCTCCTAATAGTTTCGCTCCACGGCCCCAGACGATACGTTATTCGGACAAATACTCAAAACTGGAAAACGATGCAATATCCGGGTTAAGCAGGAGCAGTGAAACCGATCAGCTTCCTGGGCAGCTTGTCGACCACCGCTTTGGTGAGACCAAAATTATCTTCAACGATGCTAGCCGGGTTAGCAGCAAGCCAGGTCGAAAGGTTTATTTCCGCGTAAACCGGCGAATTGAATATAAGGAGCAGTCGCAACGGCTCGCTTCCAACCTGTTCAATATAGTGACCAAAACCCTGCTTAATGAAGCCTACCTCACCTTGACCGAACTCCGCGGTTTTGGTTCGCGCGTGAGCTCCGAATATCGTTACACGCGCGCGTCCGGAAAGAACGAACTGCCATTCGTCGGCGTTCGGATGCCAGTGTAGCTCGCGAACGCTGCCTGGGTTAATCAGCATGGTCGCACCCGTCATGGTTGCAATCGGGAACTCCTTTTGCGAGACAATGCGCAGTTCCCCTCCCGGGAATTCCATAATGGGCGGAGTCGCATCAAGACTGTACTTATGCGGAAATTGGTTCGCTTGCGGTTTGATCTCCCGTAGCGGCTCATGTTGCGCGACCGGTACTTGGCCCTGTACGATATACACCTCACTTTTCGGGAAAGTGGCAAAGACAGATTCTGGTAGTCCTAAATTCTTGGAAAGGATGTCAGGGGGCGTGTGACCGAGCCAATCTGTGATTGAAAAAGTCCCAAATTCGCTGAAATGCCCATCGTCAAAACCCAGAATAAAGTGGGTCTCGTCGGGTCCAAGGCCTTGTAAGGCGTGGCCATATCCCTTTGGAAAGAACCAGACGTCGCCCGGTCCGAAATCATCCTGGCCGGCCTCCCCATTAGGCGAAATGACAGTCGTCCGGACGTTCCCTGTGACGACATAGGCCCACTCGGCCGCAATCGCGTGCCAGTGCAGTTCCCGGAGACCGCCGGGTTGCAAGCGCATCGAAACGCCGGCGATACTCTGGGACACCGAAAGTTGTTTCACGGTTTGCTCTTTCGCCGTCCCCCCTTGGCCAACCCAGCCCGTGCTTCCTTCCAAGTCATATGTCAAGTCTTCAAGGGGAGGTAGACCATCGGAACTCGGCATCGCAGCGTGGCCTTCGGTTGCCGCCTTCGCTTTTGGCGCCCCCATCGATGCGGCGGCCAAACCGGCACCCGTGAGTGTGGCCATGCCAAGAAGTTGCCGCCGACTTAAACCGCTTTGATTATCAATATTCCTGTCTTTCATCTGTTTATCTCTACTTTTTTTAGTTACCTAATCCTAGTTTTATGCTCACTGCTTAGCCGCCTAACCAAGATCTTTTTAGACACCTGTCTCAATCACTGAATCAACATTTTTCCTAAGGGAAACGCGACTCGCTGAAAAACGTGAGCCCTGCCTGCGACTTGCGTCCGGCCCTCTCTCACCTAGTGCCCGTTTAGTTTTGGCCCCTCCTTGATCACCCGTATGGCTTCGAAACAAAGAGCCAACACGCAATCTGAAGCTAATGCTTTACCGGCTAAGAATATAGTTAACATCAGACGCTACTTTGGAAGCTTGCTGCAGTTGCTCGAAATCGTAGATAAGCTCCCATTGCCCTTTTGGATTTACGAGGTAGACGTTGGACGAATGCATCACGTTGTAGTTTTCCGGAGCGTCGCCGGGTGTATGAATAAAAGCATAAGAGGCCCCGTATCCGCCTATCGTCCCGTCGATGTCCTCTTTCGATCCGGTGAGCCCAATAAATGCCGGATCGAAATACGAAAGATAATCTTTCAGCGTCTGCGGCGTATCCCTTTTCGTATCTACACTAATGAAGGCCATTCGCACTCGGTCACGGTCCGCTACCGGCAACGCTCGGTAAACGCCGACCAAATTCGTCAGGGTGGTCGGACAGACATTTGGACAGTGAATGAACCCGAAACAAAAAAGGACTACTTTTCCTCGCCACTGGCTGAGCCGTATCTCCACACCCTGCTGATTGATCAATCGAAAATCATACGCGCCCTTTGCCGGACTGATCGAGTGGCCGAAAAAGCCAGACGAGCGTGTTCTTTCGTTGTGCCAGAGGAAGGAAACAACAACTGCAGCACTCACGGCTATCAGCGAGAAGGCATAGTGTCGCCAGTGAGATCGGGGACGCGCCGAAGATTCCTTCTCCCTGGACTCCAACGTCTTCACACTCATAGCTATCGACCTGCGGTTTTGGATTCGTTACTGCCAAAATACTCCGTTAATCGCACAACTTCTTGTGGCGTCAGTCGACTAGCGATCAGTCTCATCTGGCGATTTATGTCGTTACTTCGGGTACCCCGGGGGGAGGCAACGAGCTGGTTTGAAAGGTACTCGGTAGGCTGACCAGCCAGAGGGGGCGCCCCAGTCTTCACGCCTTCTGGTCCGTGACAAGCTGCGCATGCCACCACGTTGCGCATCGGGTCGCCATCCGTGACCAGGCGACTGATATCCGCATCTGAGGGTGCGGTTCTTTGGCTATTTACCAGATTGTTTCGTGGACAACTCGAGTAGTAGGCTGCTACATCGGCCGTATCCCGGTCCGAGAGGCCGGTCGCGACAGCGTTCATCACTACCCAGTTGCGTTTACCTGTCCGATAATCGGTCAGCTCTTTGTAGATAACTTCCGGAGGTAACCCTGCCAGGTTGGGAATGTACTCGGCTGTACTAATCCCCTGTGGGCCGTGGCACGTTACACAGCTAAGGGCGATTCCTGCACCCCGTCGCAGGTCTCCGCTCCGAATCTTCTTCCAGGTGGCATCGGTCCACGCCAAGTCACTCGAGACGACTGGCGATGGCCCTGGTTGTGCGCCGTAAGCACGATTGTCAACAAAACCGAGCCCGCCACAGATTAGCTGGAGAAAGCCGCGCGGCTTGTTTCCACTCGCGATCGCGGGGTACCAAAGAAATCCAATTAAAAGAGAAGCTATCCAAAAAGCAACTATCAGACAGATACTTCCTAGGATCCAAGGACTAAAGGTTGCAAAAGGACCGTGCTTGCGTGCCATAATTCATTCTTCCTTGTAGGCACCTTCACCTACCGCAAACGGCGCCGTGGGATGATTTTGTTTTAAAAATACAAGTTGAGTCAGCGGTATCCCGTAGTTCACTACTAGGAGGACGAAGAGCAGCGCGTTCCAGACAGCGAAACCATTCAGGACCCTTGGTACCCGCACTGGTGGATTGACTGCGAGTGCAAATCGCACGCGGTTCTCCAACTCTCCTTTCGGTTGAAAGTGCGTGGCGAAAAGGTTTACCATCAGCAGGACAGACGAGAGAACAATAATGAATGCACCCAGGACCGAGACGGCAACGTAGGGTGCCTGTGGAGCTATCGCTGGATTGTGGTAGTCGAAAAATGCCATCCGCCTTGGCTGCCCCATCAAGCCCACTAGATGCCATGGAATGGTAGTTAGCATCAGTCCGATAAACCAGAGCCAAAGCTGCCAGCGAGCCAGTCGGACCGAATAGAGATGCCGGCCCGTCAGCTTTGGCCACAGCTCGTACGCTATGGCGAAATACATAATTACGATTGCGCCGCCGTAGATCAGATGAAAATGAGCGGTCACCCACTGTGTGTTGTGAATAGTATTATCCAAGCCATAGCTCATATTGATCATGCCACCAACTCCGCCGAGTCCAAGCATAATCAGGGATAATCCACAGGCCAGAACCATGGGCCTTTCCCAGGGTAACGCGCCAATCCAGCCAAAGAGTCCTTTCCCGCCGCGAATCCGGCCGCCGATCTCTAGCGACGCACTGATGCTGAACACTGTCAGGAGCGTGGGAACCACGACTAGAGCGGTGAAGAGAGCGTGCACAAATTTCGGACCTCCGCCGACCTCGGGGTCACCGAACACGTGGTGCATGCCTACTGGGACGGAGAATAGAAGAAAAAGAATAAAGGTGACTCGGCCCATCGTGTCGCTGTAGAGCCGCGCGTCGGCTTCTTGGGGAACCATGGTGTAGAAAGCGACGTAACTGGGAATCAGCCAAAAATAGACAATCCCGTGCAGCGTCCACGAAAACAGCACGCGCCCTAACCCGGCGTCCATAGCCGTCGTCCAGCCCAAAAGGTAAGGTACCACGGAGCTCAAGAGCTCAATCGTGACACCCAGCGACGCCCAGAACCAAAGCAAACCGCCGGCACAAGACGCGAACATTGCCAAAGGTACGGGCACATTGCGATGTCGTATCTTCCATACAGTTAAGTTGGTTAGCATTACTCCTACCCACACCCAGGAACCCAGGACAACGAGGATCAACCCGACGTAGTACCAGGTGTTCCCCATTAACGGCAGATAAAACGTGTAGAGTGTTGCCGACTTGCCGAGCAGTACGGGGATCAAAGCGGCGAGACTCCCGATGATCATCAAGACAAAGCCCAGCCAGGCGAAAGGCTGTCCTATGATTCTTCGGCCCAACGAATTGGCGCACACCGCATAGCCAAATCCCATGGCCAGAAAGGTCGGGAAAATATATCCGAAGAATGAGCCGTGCGCGGTAACCGAACTATAGTAAACCCTCGGATCGTGCACCTCTAACCAAGGACTCCGGGCTAGCATTTGAAACGCGCCAAGAAAAATGGCCGGAACGAAAGCGGCAAAAGCCGCCCACAAATGACACAAAACCAACCGCTGACTTCGATACATGTTGCTTAGACTTAGAATCGGCTCTTACCAGTCGGATCCACTGGGAAATCGGCCTTGCTTCCGACAACCAATGTCGCCCACATATCCTGATGCCCCATCCCACAGAACTCGTGACAGGGAACTAAATATTCTCCCCGATGATTGAACCGCACACGAAGCGTCGTGACATAACCCGGCACAACCATTGCGTTGACGTTCGTCCCTTCCAGCAGAAAGCCGTGCACCACATCCGCACTCACAGCCCGAATAACAACCGGAGTGTTCACCGGCACTTTAATAATCGAGGGAGAAAATGAAAACTGCTGCAGCACCAATCTGACTACGGCGGAACCGTCCGGTTGCATTGCGGTTCCCACATTAGACTCAACAAACTCGCCGGATTGATGGATTTGATCCGACTGAATGGTTTCCACACTCGAGGGCAGTGCATCATGAAAAAGCGCGGCACTTGCCGCAAAGGTTGCTACTATGAGAACCGTGATCGCACAAACAACCAGGAGCCAGCGGTTCTCCGCTCGAGTTATTTCTTCTTCCGGCAAGTCGCCGCTGCGCAAGAGATCGTCGGAGCTCATATCCTCAGCCTCCCGCAGCTAGGTTCTTGGCACGTACGCGAAGAAGTAAAATGCGTACCAGATGATCAGCAGACAAAGGACAGCAATAGACGCGACGACTACGGCTCCATGTGGCCCTCGGCGTAATGTCGCAATTGCTATCTCTCGGCCACAGGGGTCGGATACGTGTTCTGGCAGGTCGGCCGCAGAGGTTACGAGCTCACCGGCTGCATTGGTCGTGGAATTGGTTGGTTTATCCATAAAACGGCGGTGTCCAATATTGTTAAATTACCGAACGCTAATGAACGCCGGAATTTGCTAGTTGTTCAAAATACGCGGCCACTGCTTGCATATCATCTGCGCTTAAAGCGGACGCGACGGGAAACATCAGATCGGCATCATTGCGAGCGGCCGCCAATTGCTGCAGACGCTGGACAATGTAGTTGCTATACTGTCCTTGCAGGGTCGGAATACTAGGATACTCTCCTGCGCCCTGCGGCCCATGACAATTGTTGCATGATTGCACTGTAAGTTTATCGTCCCCTAAGTTGGCCAATTGCCTTCCGCGCTCCAAGAGAGATGGGGTTAAATCGTTTAGCGGCGGCGGGAAGCTGGACCGCAGCGATGCGTAGTAAGCAGCTACGTCCGCCCGCTCCTGCGCATTGAGTCGCTGCGCGAAATTGGCCATGATTACGTGATTGCGTTTGCCGCTCGCGTAATCATGCAATTGCTGCAGGAGATAGGCGCTACTTTGCCCGGCTAACCGCGGAACGCGACTGTCTCCATTTCCTACGCCGTCATAGCCGTGGCACGACGAACAGGACGCCACACCCCTCGAAGTGCCCCAGGCCGCAATCCTCGCTCCGCGTCCCACGTCGCCGTGATATGCTTCCGGGCCCCAGGTACTCTGAGCGACGACCATGACCGAAACATTCAGGACAACGGCTCCTGCGATGGTCGCTTTAATCAGCTTTTTCATCGGTCGCTCCTAGACCAACGGCCCCGGGCTTTTGAGATACCGATTCCGAATAGCGTCCGCAGTAAGCAGATTGAGCGCCATGAGCGTATTCGTATAATTGTAGGTGCCGTTCTGCGGAAACGAGGACGCACCCAGCGAGAACAGATTCGGCACATCCCAGGATTGCTGATATTTATTGACCACACTGGTATTCGGATCCGTGCCCATGATTGCCCCTCCGGCGTTGTGAGTTGACTGATAAATGGCCACATCGAACGGTCGCTCCCCGTATATCTTGCTGGAAACCCCTTTACTGCCAGCCATCCCTTTCCCGATCTCCAGGGCGCGGTCCGTGCAGAAACGGATCATCCGCACGTCATTCTCCGGAAAATCGAACGTCATGCGCAGGAGCGGTAAACCCCAGGCATCCCGGTAGGTAGGTTCAAGATCGAGGTAATTTCCTCGGGTAGACATGCTGGTGCCATGAATCAACATTTGGCCGACGTGGCCGTAGTGTTTGCGTATCGCATCCTTCCAACCCTTACCCCAGGCCGGCGTTCCCGGCGGAACTGGATTCTGCTCAATCGGACGTCCTCCGGTCCAGGCTGCCAGTATATAAGATCCGCCAATGAAACCATAGGGGCCATGGTCGAAGTTATCTCCGCTGAAGTCATCGATCATCGTCCCGACAGCACCTGAACCCATGAATGGATTGATGTTGACGTCTTCGTCAAAGTAGCTCCACACGTTCGCTGTCGTCTGATAGGAATAATTTCTCCCGACCACGCCGGTAAGAGTTTGCGGATCGTATGGCTTCCCGATTTTGGACAACAACAGCATGCGAACATTGTTGATTGGGAACATGGAAATCACCACCAGGGACGCCGGCTGAAATACTTCACGCCCGGCGGCGTCATAGTAAGTGACTCCCGTGGCCTTCTTACCGGTCGAATCCCGGTTCACTTGCACCACCTGGCATTGGGTGCGCAACTCGAAGTTAGGACTTCGGAGTAGAATGGGTAAGCTAATAGTCTGTGGACTCGCTTTGGCGTAATGCGCGCAAGCAAAGCGTTCACAATAGCCACAGTAGACGCAGGCGTTGAGCTTGAGACCATCCGGATTGGTGTAGGAGGCAACGCTTAGGTTTGAGGCAGGTTGTGGATAGGGATGGTACCCAAGTTCCGTGGCCGCTTTCCGGAACAGGGCTCCATTATACTGTTCCTTTAGCGGCGGGGTTGGATATTCGCGAGACCGTGGCGTCTCGAATGGATTACCGCCCGATTGAATTTGTCCTTTGATGTTGCCTGCCTTTCCACTCGTTCCGCAGAGATACTCAAACCTGTCGTAGTATGGTTCGAGCTCCTGGTAGGTTATTCCCCAGTCCTG
>Ga0185299_10007797_pt1 | contig 10807 bp, 8 predicted proteins | sample PaiPotPPA55metaG_FD_128002 | JGI IMG/M metagenome (GOLD analysis project Ga0185299, IMG submission 128002) | Iron sulfur acid spring bacterial and archeal communities from Banff, Canada, to study Microbial Dark Matter (Phase II) - Paint Pots PPA... ...
CACTGGTTCCCCGAATCGCAAGTGCCACGCCCATCGCGGCTGCCACTCCAATTGCAGGCGCGCCGCGAATTACCATGGTCCGGATAGCCCGGGCTACACCTTGATAATCGCGATAAGTTCGAATGACTTCGCGGCCCGGCAATAGCCGCTGATCTATCATGCGAACAGTATCCGCACGCCATTCTATGGTTTTGACCGCCACCGCGTTCGCTGTTCTCCGCAAGTTCGACCCAATCGATATCGTCCTTCTGATGATGCGACTTAGCACTCATATTTGCATAGCAGGAACCGTGTCGCAGACGAAGCCATCCCGAGCGACCTTCATCTGCCACCTGCTACTTACAGCTAAGTGTCCCACTGCTATGTTTGTGCTGCCTGCGGTGCTATAAGGAACTCGCAAGTTGGGGCATGATACGATGGATTTGATGCCGCGAGGTGAAGCTTCTAGTGCAGAGTGAGCGGCGGCGGCCAGCTCGTGGCAGATCGGTATCCGAGGCCCCCGAGGGAGAACCTAATGGGGTGCAGATTGTACGTTGGCAATTTGGCCTGGACGGTGACCGACCAAGACCTGCAAGACGCTTTCTCAGAAGCAGGGCAGGTGGAAAGTTCGCAGGTGATAATGGACCGTGCGACCAATCGGTCCCGCGGCTTCGGTTTTGTCGAAATGGCAACCGATGAGGCCGCTGATGCCGCGATCAAACGCCTTAACGGCAGAGAAATCAAAGGTCGACCTATCCGTGTGAACGAGGCACAGGCCCGTAGCGGTGGTGGCGGCGGTGGGCGCGGCTCAGGTTCCGGACGCGACCGCTGAAGTCCCCGTCCCATCCGTTCGATAAGTGAGTCATGCCCGACGGCGCAGGCGGAGATAGGTCGCGCTGGCCTTGTGAAGCCGCCAGGTTTCACGCCAGACTCATGCGCAATTCGCTTGGGTTTCGATCCAAATGTGTGCCGAATCAAATTTAATCTCGACCGCGGTTTAATGAAAAAATAAAGAGCCGGGCGGTTTTCGCCGCCCAGCCCTCGCCAACCGGGAAAAGGGGGGGCAAACCCCAGCTAGCGAATTGTTATTATAAACAATCTTTAGCGACTTGCAATAGCCAATGAGATGGAATTGCACCAAATCTGGCGCACACATCGCTTTGCAGCTATAGGACTGGATAAGATACTTACATCTGGTAAACCATCCCACACCGTCTGCCCTTTTCCTCAGTCGGCAGCGGCAGCCTGCGTCTCCGACGAATCGCCATGTTTTCGCAATAACGCCTTCAGGAGACGAGGAGGCGAGATTGGTAATTCGGTCATTCGGACTCCCACAGCGCGATAGATAGCATTTGCCACAGCAGCCATGGGTGGAACGATCGACACTTCACCGACGCCGCGCACACCTAGCGGATGATTAGGATTCGGCACTTCGACTACTATTGCGTCGATCAGCGGCAGATCCAGACAGGTCGGCATGCGGTAATCAAGCAGGCCAGCATTGCGCAAAACGCCGCGGCTATCATAGACGTATTCCTCGTTCAGAGCCCATCCAATGCCTTGTGCGAAGCCGCCCTGCATCTGCCCTTCTACGTAGCTCGGATGAATTGCACGGCCGACGTCCTGCGCGATCGTTGCGCGCAGGATCTGGACCTTGCCTGTATCAGGATCAACTTCGACGTCTACACAAACCGTGGCGAAGGCGTTGCCCACTGCACCGACTGCTCCTGCATTGACGGTGGCCCGGCCAGTGACCGGTCCGCCAGTTCTCGCCAGACGCGACGCGAGCAGCTTGAGTGGCATCGGCGCGGTGCCATCGGCACGGGCTTTGAAAAGTCCCTCTATAAACTCGATTTCGTCAGGCTGCTTTTCCCAAAGCTTCGCAACGCGTTCCTTCAGTTGGCGCACCGCATCATGCGCTGCATCATAGACTGCGAGCCCGGTAGCGAGAGCGATCCGGCTGCCGCCGGTCACGTCAGTGTGACCGCTCACGTCGGTGTCGGCAACAAGTGGACGGACATCGCCCGCGTCCAGTCCGAGTACCTCGGCCGCAACCATCGCCATCGCCGCCCGCGAGCCGCCAATGTCGACCGAGCCGGTCACCACACTCACCGTGCCGTCGGTATGGATATTGACGGTTGCGGAAGACTGTAGGCCGCCGTTGAACCAGAAGCCCGAAGCAACGCCACGCCCACGATACTTGCCGGTCAACTGGGAACGGTAGTGCGTGCTGTTCTTAACTGCCACGACCGTCTCGACGTAGCCGATTCTCTTGAATGGGGGCCCGGCCGGTTGCGGTGTTCCTTCATGCGATGCGTTGCGAAGACGCAGCTCTAATGGATCGATTCCACATTTTTCCGCCAACTCATCGAGAACTGTTTCACAGGCGAAGGCCGAAGCCGGCGAGCCGGGCGCTCGATAGGCGGCCACCTTGGGGCGATTAACGACCACGTCGAACGAATCGATCTTGAGGTTCTCGATATTATAAGAACCAAGTGTAGTCATGGCGCCCGGCGCAAACGGGGAGCCCGGAAACGCACCCGCCTCATACGCCATCCAAACCTCCGCCGCAGTGATTCTGCCATCACGCGAAGCCCCCATCTTGGCCCGCATCTTGGTTCCCGAAGTGGGGCCGGTCGCACGCAAGACCTCTCCGCGGGACATGGTGAGTTTGACCGGCCGCCCTGACTTCTTTGACAACATCACCGCCAGGGGTTCGAGATAGATGGTGGTCTTGCCGCCAAAACCACCGCCGATCTCAGCCGGCACCACTCGAATCATGCCCTCGGAAAGTCCCAACATACTGGCAGTCAAGGTGCGCACGTTGAATGATCCCTGGGTCGAACAATAGATGGTGACGTGGTCGTCGGCGCTGTACACCGCAAGCGCATTTTGCGGCTCGATGTATCCCTGATGCACGGTGGCAGTGGTGTACTCACGCTCGACCACAATATCGGCTGCTCTGAAACCTGCTCCCAAGTCTCCGCGTTGAAACTGGATATGAGCGGCAATGTTGCTCGGACGGTCGGGGCCTTCAGGCGAACCGGGATCCGTGCGATGCGCGATGAACCTGCTGCGCAGTTCGGGCAGCAGAATAGGCGCGTCCGGCTTCATCGCTTCCTCAGCGGTCATCACCGCCGGCAACTCCTTATACACTACGTCGATCAGCTCGAGTGCTTCCTCAGCAACGTGCTTGCTCGTAGCTGCAACGGCGGCGACTGGATGACCGTCGTAGAGAACTTTGTCACGCGCCATGACGTTGAGCGACAGGTAATGGGTGTTGACGACGAGCTCGCCAACCTGCGCCATCACGCCTTTAACTTCGGGGAAGTCAGCGCCTGTGATGACGGCGTAAACGCCGGGATGCCTGAGCGCTTTGTCGACGTTGATCGATTTGATGAACGCATGGGCATGCGGGCTGCGCAGTACTTTGCCGTGAAGCATCCCGGGCATCGAATAATCCGCGCCATACAACGCGCGGCCGGTTACTTTCTCCAGCCCGTCATGGCGGACAGGACGAGTTCCGATAACTCTGAAAGCGCCATTCCTGGAATCGTTGGAATCTGCCATCAAAGCACCTCTTAAGGGATGAGAGGGTGAGGGGAACTGAGGGGGAGAAGGACGCAGGAAGGCTCCTCTCCTCACTCGTTTGTCTCTGGTCTCCTCTCGTTTCAGCCGCCGCCGAGTGCGGGCAGAAAAAAGACCTCGCTATCTTCGCCGACCGGTTCAAGGACCCCGCCAGTGCCCATCTCCCCATCGATCGATACCGCGATTGACGGTTTTACGTCGCCGTCTTGAAGCAATTGTTCGCGAAAGCCGGGGAATTGGCGATCGAGGTCTTCGATCAAACGTCCGATGTTGCGGCCGCTGGCCTCTACACGGTCTTTGCCGCCGGTCAGTTTGCGAAGTTGAGCCGGGATAACAACAGTAGCCATAATTGGAGACGGGCCGGGCGCTAAGCCCCGGCCCGGTTGGATTACTCGTCGTTGGCAGAGCCGGCCGTTGCAAAAGTCCTTATGCAACGGGTTGAGGCCAAACTTTCAGCAAACACCATTAGCAAGCTTTTTCTCCCAACCTGCTAGCGGCCGGCTGCTGCGGCCTGAGCCTCCACTCCGCCACGTTTGTTCAGCATAGCCTTGAGCAGCCGTGGAGGTGACATCGGCAGTTCAGTCATTCGCACGCCAACCGCATCGGCGATCGCATTGGCAACCGCGGCCGGGGGCGGCACAATCGAAACCTCGCCTACGCCCCGGATACCGAGCGGATGACCCGGAGTCGGCACTTCAACGATGCAGGTCTCGATTAGCGGGAGGTCAAGGCAAGTCGGCATCCGGTAATCAAGCAGGCCGCTGTTGCGCAAAATTCCCTTATCGTCGTAAAAGTACTCCTCGTTTAGGGCCCAGCCGATTCCCTGCGCTGTGCCACCCTGCATCTGACCCTCGACGTAGCTCGGATGAATTGCCTTGCCGACGTCCTGCGCCACGGTGGCGCGCAGGATTTCAACCTTACCAGTCTGGGGATCGACTTCCACGTCGATCAGCGCGGCAGCGAAGGCCGGGCCAACGCCCCGCGCGTTAACCGTGGCGCGGCCTGAGATCGGCCCGCCGGTCCGGGCCAGACGCCCGGCCAATTCCTTGACCGTCATCGGCTTGACACCATCGCCTTGCGCGGTGAACTGCCCGTTGCTGAATGCGACCTCTTCGGGCTTCTTCTCCCACAACCTGGCTGCACGTTCCTTGAGCTGACGCACTGCATCCTGCGCCGCTTCATAGGTCGCCCATCCGGTGGCAAAGGCCGTACGGCTGCCACCGGTCACGTCGGTGTGTCCGATTGAATCCGTGTCAGCGACAAATGGCCGCACGTCGTTAGCATCGAGCCCTAGCACCTCCGCTGCGATCATCGCCTGAGCGGCGCGCGTGCCGCCGATATCAACCGAACCGATTACCAGGCTGGCCGTTCCGTCGGTATGGATATTGACCATGGCCGACGACTGCAGACCAACATTAAACCAGAATCCGGAAGCGACACCGCGTCCGCGATTGGGCCCCTCCAGTTTCGACTTGTAATGGGGGCTATTTTTAATGGCCTCGACCGTCTCGATAAAACCGATTCTGCGATATGGAGGACCAGCCGTCTGCGGCGTCCCTTCCTTGGCGCCATTCATGATGCGGAAGTCGCATGGGTCCAAGCCACATTTGTCAGCGAGCTCATCGATGACCGTCTCCGACGCCATCGCTGCGTTACTAGCGCCGGGCGCCCGATAAGCCGCGGTTTTCGGCCGATTTACTACCACGTCATACGCGTCGACCAGTAGGTGGGGGATGTTATAGGGCGCCACAATCGTCATCGCGCCAGCACCTACTGGTGAGCCGGGAAATCCGCCCGCCTCATATGCCATCCAGATTTGGGCAGCGACGAGCTTGCCGTCCTTTGTGCAGCCCATCTTGCATCGAATGGTCGAGCCTGAAGTCGGACCACTCGCACGCAGGACTTCGGCGCGTGTCATCGTAAGCTTCACGGGATGGCCGGTCTTTCTGGACAACAACACCGAGAGCGGTTCGAGATAGATCGTGGTTTTGCCACCGAAGCCGCCCCCAATTTCCGCAGGCACCACTTTGATATTACCCTCCGGGATCCCGAGCACGGCGGCCGACAATGAACGCACTACGAAGCTGCCCTGGGTCGAGCAGTATATCGTCGCGTGGCCGTCGGAATTGTAAATGCCTACGGCGTTATGCGGTTCGATATAACCTTGATGGACCATCGCGGTCTTGAACTCACGCTCGACCACATGGTCGGCACCCTTAAATCCTTCGCTGATATCGCCGCGCTTGAATTGGAGATGGGTCGCGACATTGGTCTGCTGGTCGGGGCCTTCCTCCTTGTTGCGCAGTCCGGGGAGCAAGATTACCGCACCCGGTTTCATCGCGTCCTCGACCGACATCACCGGCGGCAGGACTTCATAATCGACCTCGATGAGCCGCAGCGCTTCGTCGGCGATATGTGGGCTGGTGGCGGCAACGGCTGCCACGGCGTGGCCATCGTATAGGACCTTGCCGCGTGCAAGGATATTGGCAGAGAGCTGGCTCATATTGATAGCCATCTCTCCCGCCTGTTCCATCTTGTCCGCCAATGCGGGCAGGTCGCCCGCGGTGACGACCGCCTTGACCCCGGGCAAGGCCGCGGCCTTATCAATCTTGATCGATTTGATATTCGCGTGAGCGTAAGGGCTGCGCAGGACCTTGCCATAGAGCATGCCGGGAAAACTGTAATCCGCGCCGTACTTAGCGCGGCCCGTCACCTTGTCGACGCCATCGTGGCGGACCGGACGCGTGCCGATCACCCGGTAGCCCTGACCATTCGCTGAAGCTGCCATCTACTTGACCTCCTGTTCCTGGAGGAACTGATCAGTCTGTTCCGAGGCCGAGGGACCGCTGCCGAGCCGCCCCTCACGTCCTTTGCGGGTGCCGGAGGCAAGCGTCTGCGCCGCATCTGTCACCGCTCTTACTATTTTGTCATAGCCAGTGCAGCGGCAAAGATTCCCGGCCAGTGCATAGCGAATCTCGCCCTCGGTCGGCTTGGGATTGTGGTCGAGCAAGGCCTTGGCTGACATCAGGAAGCCCGGGGTGCAGATTCCGCATTGGAGACTGGCATGCTCCAGAAACTTCTGTTGCAGAACGTGCAGGCCGTCTGGCTGGGCCATGCCCTCAATGGTCTGGATGGTCTTGCCCTGTGCCTCGACGCTCAGCATCAGACAGGAGCAAAGCGGGCGGCCGTCAACGATTACAGTGCAAGCGCCGCAGTCCCCGGTCAGGCAACCCTCTTTACTGCCGGTAAGTTCCAGCACGTCGCGCAAAGCTTCAAGCAGGCTCTGGCGCGGTTCGCATAGAAACTCGGTCTGCTCGCCATTGATAGTTGCTTCGACTACTACTTTCTTTGCCATTTTGATCGCCGGTTCAACTCTTTTAAAGCTTCTCGAAAATATTCGTTATTGTCATCCAGCTCAGCGGCTGGTTTGGGTGGAGCGCGCCCGCTCGATCGCTTTTGCCACAGTGCGCCGCGTCAGCACGCCAGTGATATGGCGGCGGAACTCAGCAGTGCCGCGCATGTCATCGATCGGGGAGGCCGCGGCGATCGCGAACTGTGCCGCCCGTTCGACGGTCTCGTCACTGATCCGCTTGCCGGCGAGCGCTTGCGAAGCTTCGCGGGCGAAGATTGGGGTGGGCCCGACGGCCGCGAGGCCGATGCGTGCTTCACTGATGCGTTCGTCGCTCAGGTCAAGGGTGACTGAGGCGCCTACACCAACGACCGCGATATCCATCTCGTTGCGCGGGATAAAGCGCAGATAGGCATCGCTCGAATTACGCGCGGGCGACGGAATCTGAAATTCAACCAGCAGTTCGCCCGCTTGGAGTACGGTGCGTCCGGGCGCCGTGCAAAAATCCTCGACCGCAACCAGCCGTTCGCCACCCGGCCCCACTACCCGGCATTTCGCCCCTAGTGCAATCAGGGCCGGAGTGGTATCCGCCGCCGGCGAGCCGTTGCAAAGATTGCCGCCCACCGAAGCACGGCTTTGGATCTGGAGCGAACCGATGAGATGCGCAGCTTCGGTCAAGCCGGGGTAATACTTGCGCATGTCACCATTTTCGTAAATCTCGACACAGGGCACGGCCGCACCCAGCCGCAAGCCATGCTGCATTGAGAATTCGATGCGGCGCATCTCCCGAATATTCTTAATATCGACTACATATTCGGGGCGGCGCACACCGGCGCGAAGTTGGATAATCAAGTCCGTACCGCCGCACAATGGCCGCGCCTGCTCGCCATGCGCAGCCAGCAATTTCACGGCTTCGTCAACTGTTTTGGGTGACTCGTAATTAATGGCGTGCAAGGCCCACAATCCTCCCGGGGCCGGGCTGTTATCATGCCCGTCCCTCCGTTTCAGTCATTCAATCTAGCGCAAAGATCCGCAAAAAAACCATCCTGCAAGCACCCGGAGCGGAGCGCGAGACAAGAGCGCGCGTGCCGCTACCTCGGCGCACTCGCGGAGGGCGCTCGTCCACTCAGTTTCTTCTGGTTACTCCACGAAACCCAACTTCGCAACGATATCCGCCGCTGTACGAGCCAGAATCGGCGGCTGCCTGCCCATGCTCTCGAAACGCGGATCGGTGGTCTGTCCGCGCACGAACCGAACGTAAATCTGTTGTACCACGGTCGCAGTTTTCCAGAGCGCCCACGCCCAGTAGAAATCGATGTTACTCACGTCGCGGCCAGTCTGCTGCGCATAGCGCTCAACCAACTGGTCGCGCTTGAAAAATCCGGGGCGCGCAGTATGCGCGTAACCTTCACTCAATTCGATGAGATCGGCGGCGTCGACCGCCTCCCGCCAGTAATTGAGCGCGATTCCCAGATCGACCATAGGATCGCCGAGCGTCGACATCTCCCAGTCGAACACCCCGGCCACCTGGCCCGAATTGTCGGGCGCGAACATGACGTTGTGAAGGTAGAAATCGTTATGCAGCAGGACCGGTTTTTGTGGCGGTGGTATGTGATCGAGAAACCACGCACCCAGCTTGTTCATCAGCAGCACTTCCGCCGTCTTTGCCTTCTCCCAGCGATCCATCCAACCAGCAATCTGTCGCCGTACGAAACCCTCGGGACGCCCCAGCCCGCCAAGCCCGATGAGCTCGTAATCGACCTTGTGGAGGCCGGCGAGTGCATCCACGAATCCTTCTGACATCCGCTGAAAGGTAGCCGGATCGGTGACGATTCCCTGGGGCAGCGGCCGGCGATTGGGAATAACGAAGCCCCGGCGCCGTTCCATCACAAAAAAAGGCGCTCCAATGATCGCCGGGTCATCGGAGAAGACAATTGCGCGCGGCGCCTCAGGAAAGCTCTCCCATAGCCGCGACAGCACGCGGTATTCGCGCGCCATATCGTGTCCGCCCACCGGCAACGGTCCGAACGGCGGACGTCTGACGACCCATTCCTGCTCATCGCCGAAGCGAAGCAGATAAGTGAGATTGGAGTGCCCGCCATGAAATTGCTTAACCTTAAGCGAGCGATCGGCACCTGGCACCTCATGTGCCCGCAGAAAGGCGGCGAGTTTCAGCCAGTCGAGCTGCTCCTCGTCGCGAACCTCGCCGTATTCGGGAAGAGGCTGGTCTTTATCTTCAATTTCTTCGTGTACCATTTTCTAACCGACCTGGCATGCGCCGCGTCAGGGCGGGCTGCAAGACGCCGACGGCTTACTGGCTTACTTCCATTTGCGGCATTCGCGGCGAGCGATCGTCATGCGATGGACTTCGTCGGGACCGTCGACAATCCGCATCGAACGATTCTCGCGCCAGAAGCGCGCAATCGGAATGTCGTCGCTCATGCCCATCGCGCCATGTAACTGGATTGCGCGATCGAGCACATTCATCACCATGTTCGCCGCCAGCACTTTAATCTCGGCGATTTCCTGGCGTGCCGCGCGCTTGCCGACCGTATCGATCATCCAGGCCGCATTCATCACCAGCAGCCGGGTCGCATCGATCTCGATTCGAGAATCGGCGATCCATTGTTGCACGTTGGCTTTGTCGGCCAGATAGCTGCCGTGGGTGAAACGGCTGTTGGCCCGTTTGCACATCAATTCCAAGGCGCGCTCAGCTACTCCAATATTGCGCATACAATGATGGATGCGGCCGGGTCCGAGGCGTGCCTGTGCAATCGCAAAGCCGTCGCCTTCGCGCCCAAGCATATTGGTCGCAGGGACGCGGCAATCCTTGTAGACGATTTCACAATGGCCGCCACCGCCCACATGACCCATTACTGGCACCGCTCGAATCAGGTTAAACCCCGGCGTATTCGTCGGCACGATCAACATGCTGGCGCGGCGATGCGGTTCGGCTTGCGCATCAGTAACCACCATTGCAATCGCGAAGCTCGAACCGATTGCATTGGAAGTGAACCATTTATGGCCGTTGATTACGTAATCGTCACCGTCGCGGACGGCGCTGGTGGCGAGCTGTGTTGGATCAGATCCGGCGGTCTCCGGCTCGGTCATCGAAAAGCAGGTACGCATTTCGCCGTCGAGGCAGGGCTGCAACCATTGTCGCTTCAGCTCGGTAGTGGCGAATTCAGCCAGAATTTCCATATTGCCGGTGTCCGGCGCCATGCAATTAAAGGCGCGTGCCCCGATCGGACTACGGCCCATGATCTCGCACAAAGGGGCGTATTCGGCGACCTTAAGGCCTTTACCGTCTTCAGCGTCGGGCAAAAACAAGTTCCACAATCCGCCTGCTTTGGCCTTCTTGCGAACGTCCTTCAAAACCTGCGGCTCGGTATGCTCACGGCCCGGCTGACTCATCTCCTCTTCGACCTTTTTCTCGATCGGGTAGACGTACTCGTTCATAAAGCCAGAGATTTGCCGCTGCAGATCCTTGACCTTAGGCGAAAGTTCGAAATCCATGGGCTCCCCTGTAGCTCCGATATAGAGGGGCGTTGCCAACCCCAGCTCACTTCATAGTCCAGCTTGAAGATGCAGGAAAGCCTTTGCGGCCATTCTGGGTTTGCGAGCACCGAAGAAGCGCCACCGTCCACGTATCCGGAGTAGCGCTTGACCGTCAGGCATCACACCTTTGCCTATCCCTGATAAGCGGTTGTGCGAGTTTCAACATCCGACGGATCATGATGCGGTCCACCCGGCAGATGTGCGCGTCCCTTGAAGGCAAACTGTTCATTTTCATGAGCGCAAGATAAGAACCGGGATTACTCGCGCGCAGACACGCGCTGGAATGACAAAACAACGGGCCTATTCTCTTCGGTTTGACATATATGGACCCCG
>Ga0185299_10007799_pt1 | contig 10805 bp, 11 predicted proteins | sample PaiPotPPA55metaG_FD_128002 | JGI IMG/M metagenome (GOLD analysis project Ga0185299, IMG submission 128002) | Iron sulfur acid spring bacterial and archeal communities from Banff, Canada, to study Microbial Dark Matter (Phase II) - Paint Pots PPA... ...
GCCGATACTGGATTCCGGTAGCGCAAATGGCGGTACGCGCGACGAGCTTGGTTCCGTCGGCAAGAATCCCCACACTTTTCCCATTGGAAAATTCGCCACGCAGCCCTTCGCGGCCAAGCAAAATTTCAGCGCCGAATTTGCAGGCCTGGTCGCGGGCGCGTTCCGCGAGTTCGGCGCCACTGATGCCTGCGGGAAAACCGAGGTAGTTTTCAATCCTGGGGCTGCTGCCGGCTTGTCCCCCGAGAGCCCAGCGCTCGACCACAACGGTCTTGAGACCCTCGGATGCCCCGTAGACTGCCGCGCTCAAACCGGCGGGCCCGGCTCCGTAGATGGCCACGTCGTACTCAGAGTACGAAGGATTACGAAACCATCCCAGCTTCTCGGTGATCTGCCGGATGGTGGGGTTTTCGAGCCGCGTGCCGTCAGAAAACAAACAAACCGGGAGCCGTGGATCATTGATGCCGTCGACACCGATTTCACGGGCGTGCCCGTCACTCTTGAGTTCGATCCATTCGAACGGTATATCGCATCGTTGCAGGAAATCGCGCATCGCGTAGGCCTGTGCCGAAGCGCTTTTTCCGAAGATCTTCACGCCCGCCGTCGGATGTACCGGTAGCTTGTCTGTCATGGCTCGTGCCGCTCACCAAGTGAGTGTGCCATTATCCTACGGATACTACGGAGCCAGAAATGCGTTCAGCCACCGAGATGCTCAAGCCAAAGCGCTGACGAGGCGGCGCGCTGCCAAAGAAAGCATGAGACGCGAGATGCCGCTGAATAGCATGCTGATCCCGACAAGGACCCCAATCACCCATGCGGTATTCACGGGCCACGTCCTCCATATCATGAAGGCGAGAATCAACGTGATGATACCGTCGACGAACAACCATCCGGAACCCGGAGCCGGGCGGAGCCGGATTGCCAAAATGAATTCCAGTACTCCTTCAAAGAACAGGTAGACGGCGAGCCCGAACGTGAGGGACACCAGGCCCGCAATCGGGTTCAGCAGCAAGTAGGTGCCGATCACGACGTAGAGAAGACCTAACAGCAGTTCCCACAGAAGGCCGCCCGTCTCGCGGGTCTGCCATGCAAAAACTAAATGCATTGCGCCGCTGAAAACCAGCAACCAGCCGACGAAGATGGTTACCGCGATTCCGGCGACCGGCGGTATGATGATCGCAAGAATGCCCGACAGGATCATCAGCACACTGAGGGCGATGGACCACCCGACGGTTTTCCTCGCCACCGACAACATTGGAGTAGATGCAGCGTTCATAACTTCTCCTCCTTTAAGAGACTTGTCATTCATTACCGAGTGCCAGGCAAATTCCATCCCTGGTTACTGAAAAGGCCGTGTTCCTACTGCGAGTCACCGCTGTCCGGCGAGATCACGACAAAACTCGCTTGGCCTCCATGCATAATTCGCAGCAGAGTCCTGCCTTTGGCTTCGGCCGCGAGCTTATTGAAGTCAGCCACTGAGTTCACATCGTGCCGGTTGACGCTCATGATGAGATCGCCTTGTTCGAGGTATTGAGCGGCAGGACTGCCTGGGTCGACGCTCGTTACGACGACACCTCGTGCGTCAGCGGGGAGTCCGAGCTGCTGACGGATCGCCGGGGTCAGGTTCTGCACGGCAATTCCTCGCAGGGAGCCTTCTGACGGAGGCCGTTTGCTACTCGCCGTATATCCGAGTTCGGCGGGCCGTGGGTCGAGCGGGACCTTGACGGTCAAAGGCTGGCCATTGCGGAGAACTTCGAGCGTGACCGGAGTGCCGGGGTTGGTATTAGCCACAACCGCGAGTAAGTCGCTCGAGTCGCTGACCGTCCGTCCATCGATTTTGCGAATCACATCGCCGGGCTTGAGGCCTGCCTTATCCGCTGGCCCGCCGCGCGTAACATCCTGAATCAAGGCTCCGGAAGTGTCCGGCACCTTAAACTCTTGCGCCAGCTCCGGCGTTACCGGACCAATGCTCACACCTAGGTAGCCACGGCTGACTTTGCCGTTTTTAATGAGAGCCTCCATGGTGCGCTTCGCCATGTTGATTGGAATTGCGAAACCGATCCCAACGGAGCCACCTTCTCCTCCCATGCCGGCGCCAGGGCTCAAGATCGCGGTATTGATTCCAACAACCTGGCCTCTCACGTCCACGAGCGCGCCGCCCGAATTTCCCGGGTTGATTGCCGCGTCCGTCTGGATGAAGTCCTGAACGGGCTCGATATTGAATTGCGAACGGCCGAGTGCGCTTACGGTGCCGCGTGTCACAGTGAAGTTCAAGCCGAACGGATTGCCGAAAGCCATAACGGTGTCGCCGACATGCACATTCGATGAATCGCCAAGGGGCATTGTGGGCAAAGCCTTGGCTTCGATTTTGACAACGGCAATGTCGATATCAGGATCGGTGCCAATCACTTTTGCTTTGAACATGCGCTTATCCGTGAGCATCACCTCGACGGTGCTGGCGTGATCGATGACGTGGTTGTTGGTAACGACATAACCGTTGGGCTCGAAGAGTACGCCGGTACCCAACGCATGCTGCTTCTGGTCTTTGGGGATTTGCGGAAGAATATCTCCGAAGAATTGGCGGAAGGTAGGATCCAAAAACATCGGTGATTGCTCTGCCTTGATGACCTGCTCGGTTCGGATATAAACGATCCCGGGTATGCTGGCCTGAATGATTCGTTCATAGGCCTGATTCTGCTTCTCGAGCATTTGAATTTCGGGACCGTCGAGGCCGGGGCGAGCAGCGATCGCTAACTGATTGCGCCCCGAATGAACGAAGTAAAGGACAATCAAGGCGGCGAGCCCGATCGCGGCGACGATCGTAGCGTTTTGAACCGCGACGCTCGTGCCTCTTGATGGATATTCTGGGTCGTGCCTCATATGTTCCTCCTGTCGCTTTCCCTCTTTCGGCCTTCTTTGTGGCCCCGCCGCCGAACCTCCCGATGATGGTTTCGTCTGTTTCCAACACGCGGCGACCTAGTCACCAGTTGCCGCGTGCGGGATGTAGCTCAATTGAACGAAGACCTTCGATGCCACGACCTTGCCAGTTGAATCACGGATCTTTAGCGCCTCGCCGGTCTTAGGATCGATGAGGTCGACGCGAATCTTTCGCGGCGGTCCAGCTGTCGCTGTATTCGACGAAACGTAGCTAACGACATAACGAAGACGAAGATTTTCCATGATGTCGTCGTAAATCGCCGGGGCTTGAATGTCGGACTCAAGTTCGTAAGCGCGCCCGCCTGAGACCTTTGCTAAGTTCTCAAGACGTTTCTGGGCGGCGTTCCAGTCGATACGAGCAAATGGTGCTGTTGAACCATAGGCCGCGATTTCCCGCTGAATGAGGCGCGCCAAACCAATTGCATAGATCGGGATCGCAGAGTCTTTCGCGGCCTCCAAGACTTGCTCGTAAGTAGCTTTGCTAAAAGTGTCGAGACCGCTCGACACAACAATGATAGCCTTTCGTTCGCCGACGTCCCGCATTCGATTTAGCGTATCGAGAAGAGCGTCGTAAAAATTAAGCTCTGAAAACTCAGGTGCCCCAAGATCCTCCAAGGCTTTGTCGATACGATCTCGATCTTGATTGAAGTCGACGAGCGTATCGAGCTTTCCGTCGTACTTGAGTACCGCAACTTTATCGTCGCGACCGATGACGTCGATGAATTGCCTGCCAATTTCATGAACATCGAGTCCAAGTGCGCGGTTTAGCTCGTGGTAGCGGCCGCCGAATTCCATCAGCAGGGCCACGGAAACCGGCGAGTGCTCGACTTCCACGCTGACGGTCTTCTGACGGACTCCGTCCTCATAGACCGCGAAATTCTCGCGCCGAAGGTTTGGGAGAAAGTATCCATTGGGATCCTCTACTTGGAGCTTCATGGTGACCATGCGAGTCAGAGGAGCGAACTGGATCTCTGGTCGCGGTGTACCTTGCTCCCCTTTGAAGAGTGGCGTGCCCGGCCTGTTGGGAACCGTGACCTGCGAATCGTCGGCGGGCCGCTGCGCAGGAGTCTTGTTTTCCTGAGGCAGCCTTCCGCTCCACGCGGCGGCGATCAGCGAGAACATCAAAAGGCTGGCGAGGCTTAAGCGTGTGGTCGTCTTCATAGCCAACTCCGAAAAATCCGGCACCCTCTCTTAAGAGGCGGCCGGTACCCAAACCTTGCTGGCAGCTACGAGCTCTGCGTTTGGCACTTCGGTCCTAGGCCTGACGGGCTGGAGTTCGGACTTCTTCCCCGGCTTGGCGAGGAACACCAGCAAGTATTGGTGATTCAGCCTGCGATTCAGATCCTCAAGGTATGGAGCAAAGGAAACCGGAGTCTCAAAGCCTAGAAAGTACGCTTCACCTCCGGTTTCGCTGGCCACTTGCGAGAGATAGTTCTGGCCCCAATTGATAGGCCAAAACATGCGGCCATAGTGCCCCACGCCGGTCGCAAAAATGGCGTGGATGATCAGTCCCGCCTTTTGAGCCAGCTCGATTGCGGTATCTACGTAGGGGTTTGCAGGGCCGACGCCTCCCAACCGGTCGATACCATCGGTGATCATGAGGATCTCGCGGCGCATGGGGCTTTCGGGCCAACGACTGATCAGGTCCCCAACGGATAACCAAGGACTGGCGAATGCTGCCGTCGTGCCGAGCGGGAGCCGCAGCGCTTTAACCGCTTGAACGTGGTCGGTGGTGAAATTCTGTACCGTATCCACGCCGCCATCCCGCATGTAGCCGATGCCGATCAAAGTGGTTGGCGGCTGCGTGGCGATGAACTGACGAATATCCTCTAATTGCGAACCCAAGCTTGTGGCGGAGGCATCGTCAAGCAACAAGAACAGTTGGAGTCCCGCGCGTTCTCCCTGGAGCGGCACCCAGTCCATTATTTGGGCGCGATTGCGGCCTTGATAGACGGTGACGTCTTCGCGCCTTATGACGGGAACCTCGCCACCATGGCGTGCTTCCGCTGTGACCACCATGTGGACCGGAACCATCCCGGCTTCCTGAGATCTGAGGTATGGGGACCCGCACGTCAGCAAAGCGCTTGCGATCATCAGGACTGCGAATGCGGAATGGCGATTCGTCATCTATCTCTCCTTTAGTGAACTAGCCGTCAGTGAACTGGCATTCTTTGGACAAAAGACTGCATCCACGCCCGCGAATCCTCCGCGCGGACGATCGAGTCCTGCTTGCTCTCAAACAATAAATCGAAGAACCGGGGCGCCTTGAGCATTGCAAGCTCAAGAATTCCGTTTTGAAGCGCTGCAGTAACATTGCTCGGGTCAACCGCGGCTGGGAGAGTGAAAACAACCAGGAGTTGGTCGGAGGTGGGCTGCTGATCAACCGTGTTTCGCTCGCCTACGATGGTCACTCGATACGGCTCGACACATACCTCCAGCTGATCTGCCGAAAAGCCCGGAACAGCCGTGTGGACGATCAGAGCATCGTCAAGCTCCGTAACTTCGAGACGCACGCCTTGACACAGTTCGGCTTCCGCCTGGAACCAGTCGTCAAGATCGGAGCCATTTGTACCTCCGCGGCCCTTAAAAATCTCAAAGGCCCGGCGCGCAATCCGCTCGCGCAGAGTGCTGAGCCGGCTCAATAACCGATCGATGCCGACAAGCCTGGGCTGGCGAGACTGTTCGTTGCCCATCGAAGAAGACGTCGAAGCTTGTTGCATTGGCTTTCTTCCTGTTCTGCTTTTCCGCCGAGGCGGACTCGCGGCAGTAAGAGCCGGAGTGGCATCATTCGTAAAAGTGTTAGGCGCCGGCTTTTTTGGACTTTGGCTGACTTTGGATTTCGATTCGCTTCGGTTGCGCCGCGGAACTGAACGGCGCGGTGATCTCCAGAACGCCATTCTTGTACTCAGCGGTAAGCTTTTCCGTGTCTAGTCCTTCGGGTAACGTGATCGTGCGCCGGAAGCGTTCATAGGAGAATTCGCGATGTAAGTAGTCGGCGCCTTTTTTCTCTTCTTCGTTTTTATGCTCGCCGGTAACGCTGAGGTTGTTGCCCCGAAGATTGAGTAGTATCTCGTTAGGCTCTACGCCCGGAATCGCGATGCTGAGGTGGTACTTTTTCTGCTCGTTGTCTACCCAGGCCTCGATCGGCGGAGCGGCTATGAGGGTGCGCCCGTGCTGCGCTGAGGATGCCGAGCCGGACAGCAGTTGATTGAAGATTTGTTCGAAATTGTTTCTGAAATTGAATAAGTTCTCGCTCACATTGTCTCTGCGTGCCAAATCTGCCATGGACGTGCTCCTTTTTTAAGATTTTGCCGTACCGATTTCCGGATGAACTTCCTCGAATCTGTCAAACCGCCGCGGCGCTAGCCCCGATGGTGATGCGGTTTTCGACACTTCGGACGCCGGGCGCTCTCCATGCTGCGCGTTCGGCTTCTTCCTTCTCTGACCACGAGCGAACGGTGCCGCGGAGGATGATTTTGTCCCCGTCGGTCTCTACCTTGATTCTGCTTGCGTCGACTTTCGCGCTGCGCTTCAGAGCTTCTTCAATGGCGGCTTTTACTTCCTTGGGCGCCACCCGTGGCTTGACCTCCACGAGGTTGCTTACCCCTCGAACACCCGTCAGATGGCGCATCGTTTTCTCGGCCGCGGTCTTCTGAAATTGCCAGTCCACGGTCCCCTCAAGCGTTACCCAACCCTTGGAGACCTTGACCTTGATTCGGTTGCCCGGGATCAAGACGTTCCAATCAAGGGCCTTCACCGCGGCTCGTGCGATGTCTTCGTCGGTACGTTCGCTGGATTCCGGCAGTTGAATTTCGAGCTCGTTGACTACGGCCTTCACTCCTTCGACACGAGCTGCGGCACGCTCTGCCGCCACTTTTTCCCAGTAGCTGTGCACGCGCCCGGCGAGCGTGACGATCCCGTCCTTGACGGCGACGGCTGTCATGGCCGCATGTACGCTGGGTTCCCATTCAAGCTCGGACTCCACGTTACTTTTTATTTCTAAGTCGGTCATATCGATTGCTCCTGTCGGTATATCGCGAGCATTCAGCCGCCATTGCCCTTGTTGACGGACTTTTGCCCCTCGGTGAAGCGGCGAACTTCCGCAACCAGGTCACGCGCCGCCTCAGGCACCGGAACCTTGCCGCTTAAAATGGCCTCGCGGTCCACACCACTGCCATACAAGTCCTCGTCGGCCTTGCGGTCGGGAGTCACAACAGCTCCTTCCAAGCTCACGCCCGCAAAGACGCCGCGGCTGCGGGAATACGTCAGAATCTCCGCGTGCATTTCAAGGTCTGTGGCCGCAGCAGCGTGGCGGCCGACAGGGCCTGCCGCGGCAGTGGCGTCTGCTCCGATCTTGAATTTGTCGCTGAGTAGTTTCTGAAAGCCTTCGCGGTTGCGGAAGACCATCACCACATCGGTCGAGGCGCCCCCGATCTGCGGGCCAAAACCTCCGCCGGCGACCGTCAGAAAGACCGGGCTGCTCCAGCCGTGCTCGGTGCGACACATCGCAAGACCCTTTCCGTATTCGGCAGCGACAATGAAGCCGGCTTTCTTCTCTCCAGGAATAATGGCGATACACTTTGCGGATTCAAGCAGTTCGCGCGGGATCGACTGATCAGGGGTCTGCACTAACTCATGGAAAACTTCTTGCGCGTTGTGGATTCGTCTCAGCTCACCGCTATTTTCATCGGCACGTGTATTCGGGCTCGCGCTGAGCATCCCGAGTACCACCGCGGATATCATTCCGATTCCTTTTTTCATTTTCATAGCAACCCTCCTTGGGAGATCTGCCGCGACCTAGCCTGCGGGGAAATGTTTTTCGAATAAAACGGCGCCGCAACGGGCGAATCCTCTACGTACCTTTTTTCCCCGATTAACAAGTGAGCCGCGAGGCTCCCGCCTCCCGCTTCCATTTCGGGGCTCACTTGGGCGGGAAATCCTTGAACAACTTCTCGATGTCTTTGTCGAGCTTCTTGGTCTCTTTCTTAGGATTGTCTGGCAAGGCGTCGGTTGCCCAGCCACGAAAGATGACCTGCTTCGTTTGCGTATCGAAAAGGTCCACGACGAGAGTGCCTACCGTATAAGTTTCAACGTGGGTGGTGGCAATGCCCATACCACCGCCCCAGTGGTGCCATCCCCATCCACCCCCGAAGCCATTGTAAAAAGTTTCCAAATCATGTTGTTTTCTTGTGGCTACGTGAGCGACCACTCCAACATCAGCGCCATCCTGAACGAGCGTCCAACCTTTGGCGGTCAGTGCTGCGTTAATCGCGTTAACGATCCGGTCGTCCATCAGGGGATCGTCCATGTGTGGGCGCTTGATCCACATGAAGGTTTTGTACTGCGAAAAATTCGCCTTAGGGTCAAAGTCGCTAAATATTTTGGCGGCTACGGCTAGACCCGCGAAGGAAAGCAGAAAAAAGAAGCCGAGCAGTACCCTTTGCGTTCGAGTTTTCATTGTTGCCTCACAAGCGTGGCGGTCGACGCCCGAAGTTCTTCCCGACACGCTCAAGAGAGGCAACTCGGTTTCCACACATATGACTGAAGAACTCTCTGGCGCATCGCGCTCACGCGCAAAGGGTTAGGCCCGGTGGGTGTTGGATGAGGCGGCAAATAGGCGACGCGAAACGCCAGCATACCGACATAGGGCCGACAGCGGCCCTGGGGGGCGAAAGTTTCGGTTGTAACGCCGGAGATCAGTTTCCTCGAAGGCGACGATGTCTAGCTCGGTCCTCTCGATGTGCGCCTCTAATTGCTAAGTTCTTTTGAAAACGTCGGACGCACGACGCGCAGCGTCGTTCTCCCGACATCGAACCTTTGAGCGCAGCGCACGGTTCGGCGCCTTCGCTTGTAACTTACGCAATATCAATATCTCAAAAGCATTGTCCGGCTTCGGCGAACGCACTTGATTGGACCTTGCTTTGCTGTTTCAGCCCCTGCCGTCCTGGGTTCAGCCACCGCTTGCGGTGCTGCACTTAATGGGAACGTCGAGTTATCTGTCAACGGTAGAGATCTTGAAGCGTAGAGGAGGCTTTATGGCGATGTTGTCGAAGGTGTGTTCCGTCCTGGCGATCAGTTCTGCGGTGTTGTTTTTCGGATGCAGTCACAAAGCACATGCGGATTCAAAAACGATCTCCGCGAGTTCCGATTCCAAGGGCAATCACCCTGCTAGTTCCGCTGTGCAGGGCCCTGTGCAGATAACCTGTGTCAGCGCCACCGACGACAGCGGTAACCCAACTCCTCCAGCATGTGTCATCGACGGTCCAGGCACCACCGGGGTGGTGGATGTCGGGCACAAGGTCGCAATCACCAGCGCCGGCAATGTCACATTGACCTGCAAAGGAGCCGGCACGCTTGCGTGTACCGCGCGAATCGATGAATAGCACAGCCGGTTTCGAATCCGCGATCAGGCGCGAGAGGATCTAAGAGAACGCTATGCAAACATCTCGAATTCGAAAAGCCAGGTCCGCGCAAACCCGGCGCGTTGGCTCCGTGGCTGCAACGCGATACCCCGTACCGAAAACGATGCGCGCCATTGCTGTCGAACGATACGGAGGCCCGGACGTGCTCACACTCGAAGAATTGCCCGTTCCCGAGCTTGGCCCGAAAGAGGTCTTAATCGCCGTGCACACTGCGGGAGTAGGGGGTTGGGACGCGGACATTCGCGAAGGATGGAATCCTGGTGGACGCATTCGTTTCCCCCTGGTCCTCGGGACGGATGGCTCGGGCACAATTGCTCAGTTGGGTTCGCGGGTACGCCGCTTCAAAATGGGCGACGAGGTTTATTCCTATAGTTGGAATAATCCCAAGGGTGGATTTTATGCGCAGTACGTTGTGGTGTCCGCCGAGCTGGTCGCACCGTTTCCGCAGCCACCGCTTGACTTCGAACACGCAGGCGCCGTGCCTACCACCGGCCTCACAGCGCTCCAGGGAATCGCGGACCATTTGGATGTCCAAACGGGCGAGCACGTCATGATTCATGGCGCGTCTGGCGCCGTTGGAACGTTGGCCATCCAGTTTGCCAAGGAACGCGGCGCAAAAGTCTTGGCCGTGGCGTCCGGCCGAGATGGGACGGCGCTGGCGAGGCGGCTCGGCGCCGACGCTGTAGTGGACGGCCACAGGGACGACTTCGTTGAGGCCGCATTCAAGTTCGCGCTCAAGGGCGTCGACGCTGTGCTCGTTCTGGGCAGCGGCGACTCCGTGTTGCGCTGCCTCGACGCCCTCCGCCAAGGTGGCCGACTCGCGTATCCGAACGGCGTCGAGCCCACGCTTAAAAAAGGGCACGGTTTGCGAGTCATTGCATATGACGCGAAAGCTGGCATTCGCGAGTTCGAAAAACTGAACCGCACGGTGAGGAAAGCAAACCTGCAAGTCCCGATCGCCGCGGAGTTCAGCCTCGATCAGGCTGCCGAGGCCCATCGCCGTATCGACCAAGGGCACGTCTTGGGTAAGATCGTCCTCCTTGTCCGCTGAAGGCGCCGGTTAAGGGATTCGTTGTTATCGCGATTCGGTCTGAAAATCCCTGGTCACAATCTCAGGGACGCACGGTCGGCGCTGCAAGTGGCAGCCGAAATACAAAAGCCAAGGTGATGGAAGAACGCACGGGTGTCGCGTCGAGCTCTGCGGGCTTGAACTTCCATTCTGGAAGAACACGAATAGCAGCGGAAGTAAGAGAAGGCATTCGGCGGGCCGGTATGGTCTTTACGACTTTACCGGTCTCATCGACTATGACCCGCAGTACGACGGTTCCGAAAGCAACACTATTAATAGGATATTGAGGAAAGGATGCTGCCAAGACGTCAACCGGCTGCGGGGGCACGGTGTCGTCGCGTGATTTTGCGTTTGGAGAGACAGGCGGCAGCGGTACATTT
>Ga0185299_10007800_pt1 | contig 10803 bp, 7 predicted proteins | sample PaiPotPPA55metaG_FD_128002 | JGI IMG/M metagenome (GOLD analysis project Ga0185299, IMG submission 128002) | Iron sulfur acid spring bacterial and archeal communities from Banff, Canada, to study Microbial Dark Matter (Phase II) - Paint Pots PPA... ...
TCGAGAACGTACCGCCGGACGCCGCCACTCGTATCGCCGAACCATTCGGTAATGTCCAGGGCGCCAAATTCACGGTTGGGGCGCAGGCGAGTCGGGAGCGGATCTCTATTGATGTCGAGCGGAACCTGGCCGGCAAAGCCGAACGGCTGGGCCTCGGCGGCGTCGCCGGCGGGGCCGCGCCGAACGAGCCGGCGGGCTCGGGCGCTCGCAGGGGGAAAGCTCAACTGGTATGCAGCTTACGCAACTGGGTCTATGGCTTACGTAGTTAGTCTATAGAGTATATAGCCTCCGTGACGCACCCCCCAAACACACGCGCCCCCTCTGGGCAACCCGGCCAACCCGGCCAACCCGGCCAACCCGGCCAACCTGGGCCAACGGGACATCCCGGGCCACCCGGTCCCCAGACGTTGCGCCAACGTTTGCGCTTTCGCACGCGACTGTTTCTCTTCTTGTCGCTGTTCGCGGTCGTTCCGGCGGCGGCGCTGACCATCATATGGGCTGGGACCCTCGGAACGGCTCTCCCTCTACTCAGCGGTAGCGCGGCCTGGGATCGTGTAGCGGCAACCGGTGAGCGCGCACTAGCGGCAACCCGTGGCTTGGCGCTCACGCCAAAACAGCGGGCCGCGGTCGCGGCCCATGAGCAAGAGCTGGCGCTCTCTGTTACGCAGGCGCGGCGGTACCAATACCTCGCCGCTCGTGCGGCGTCGATTGTGTCGTTCGTCGCCATCGGGGCCGTATTGCTGCTAGCGCTCGTCGCCTCACGCGTCGCGGGGCATCTGTCGCGACAGTTGAGTCGTCCGCTGGACGAGCTCGTGGGATGGACGGATCGAATCGCTCACGCATCGCCGCTGCCGACTGGGCCCCCAACCCGCGGCGCACCGGAGTTTGAAGTGCTACGGGAGCGTATGCGAGTCATGGCGGCCGATCTGGAGGCTGGCCGAGCCCGTGCGCTAGAATCGGAGCGCTTGCGCGCATTCAGAGAGACGGCCCACCAGGTCGCGCACGAGCTCAAGAACCCCTTAACGCCGATTCGCCTGGCGGTAGCGCGGTTGCAGCGCGCCGAGGCGAATCTGCCTGCTGCTCTGGCAGACACGATCGAGGTCCTCGCGACCGAGTCGGCACGCCTCGAATCCATGGCGCAGAGCTTCTCTCAGTTCGGTCGATTGCCCGAAGGACCGCCCGCCGACGTCGACCTGGGCGAGCTCGTTCGCTACGCCGCGCGATCGACCGTGCCGCCAAATGTTCCGGTCGCGGTGGATGTCGGCGCCGACGTGCCGCTTGTTCGTGGGCACCACGACGCGCTTGCGCGGGCGCTGTCCAACGTGCTGCTCAACGCGGTGGACGCATGTACGAGGACGCCGGCTGGCACGGGCCGCATTGATGTGCGTGTGGTGCTCGAGGCGCGTCCGCCCGATGCGGGCATGAATGGCGCGGTGGATGGCGTGCGGAACGTCAGGATCGACGTCCGGGATACCGGAATCGGCATCTCATCGGACCGTCTCGCGCGCATCTGGGAGCCGTACGAGACAGACAAGCCTGGCGGCACTGGACTCGGGCTCGCCATCGCACGTCAAACGGTACTGGCGCACCATGGAAGCGTGGATGCCTGGAGCGCACTCGGCGAGGGCACGGAGATCCGATTCACACTGCCCGTGAACGGCGTCGCGGGGAGCGGCTAGGTGCCCTCGGTTCTCATAATCGACGACGAGCCCAACATCCGACGCATGGTCGGAGCTCTCCTGACCGGCGAGGGCTACGAGGTTCGCGAGGCGGCCGATGGCGCAGCAGTGGCCGTTGCTACGGACGATGGCGTTCCCGATGTCGCCCTGCTGGATCTCATGATGCCAACAGCCGCTGATGGGCTGGCGACGCTAGCGGCGCTCAGAGAACGTGATGCCGAGATGCCGGTAATCATGATGAGCGGACGGGCCGGGCTGGCCGATGCCGTGCGCGCCACCAAGCTTGGCGCGTTCAACTTCCTCGAGAAGCCACTCGCTCCCGAGAGTCTCTTGCTTGCGCTCAGCGCGGCGCTCGAGCTTCGACAGGCGCGCCTCGCCGCTCGCGCGCTGAGGGAGGCATTGGGGCCGGCTGGTGAGATCGTGGGTGGAAGCGCCGAGATGCGCGAGGTGATGGACCTGATCGCGCGCATTGCGCCGACTGACGCGCGCGTGCTAGTCACCGGCGAATCTGGGACTGGGAAGGAGCTCGTGGCCGCCGCAATCCATGGGGCGAGCGCGCGGCGCGACCGACCGTTCATTCGTGTCAATTGCGCGGCGATTCCACGCGACCTCGTGGAGAGTGAAATGTTCGGCCACGAACGCGGCGCCTTCACTGGGGCGACAGAGCGTCGCGTGGGCCGCTTCGAGCTGGCGCACACCGGCACGCTCTTTCTCGACGAGGTGGGTGACCTCGGCCCCGAGGCACAGGCGAAGCTGCTGCGAGCGATAGAGGCGAAAGAGATCGAGCGCGTCGGCGGGTCCAAGCCCGTGCGGGTAGATGTTCGCATCCTCGCCGCCACGAACAAGAATCTGGCCCGCGCCGTTACAGAGGGCGCGTTTCGCGAGGACCTGTACTTTCGGCTCAACGTGATCCCGCTCGCGATTCCTCCGCTCCGGGAACGCCCGGGCGACATTCCGGCCCTTGTACGCCACTTCGAGCTGCTGCACCGGTCGCGAACCGGCCGAGCGCCTGGCGAATGGCGCCCCGAAGCGCTTGCGCTGCTTGGCCAATATCAGTGGCCGGGGAACGTCCGCGAGCTGGCCAACATCGTCGAGCGGCTAGCGATTCTGCACCCGTCTGAAGAAGTCACCGCGGCGCACGTGCGCGCGGTGCTGCCTCAGCTGGGCGGCGGCATGGCTGCATCTGCGCTCACAGCCGTTTCATCGTCCGACGCCAACGGGCGCGCGAGTCCGCCCGGAACACCCGCGCGTGCGGACACGCCGGCCCGCGAGCCCGACGCGCCGCTAACAGACTCGCTCGACGCGTACGAGCGAACGCTGATCGCCGACGCGCTCTCCGCTTCCGGCGGAAACGTCACAGAGGCTGCTCGGCGGCTGCAGACAGACCGTCCAAATCTCTATCGCCGGATGCGTCGGCTCGGCATCGCGATCACGTGCTTCGCGGCCTGTGCTTTGTCTGTTCTGCCGGGCCTCGCGCCACAACTCGCCGCGCAAGCAACAGCGCCAGCCCAACGGGACTCGACGGCGCGTGACTCCGTTTCACGGGACACCGTGCCGCCGGACACGACCGCGGCCCGTCCTTCTACGACCGACTCGACGCACGACTCCACGTCCGGCGGCAGTGAGCGCTGGTGGCGGCGCTGGCTCGCTGGGCGCCGCCCGGGAAGCTGGGTTGGCTTGTCGGTGAGCTCGGCGCACACGTACAACCGCGTCGAAGGGCTTCCGATATACGTCGGTCCAGCGGCACGCGCAGAGCTTCCGTGGGGCACCATCGTAGGCGACGCGTACGGCATCGTGCGCACGTTCGAGTGGCCTCGCTGGAGCAACCAGAACCTGGGGTACGGCGTGCGCAGCGAGCTGCGCATCGGGCGGGGACACGCCATAGCGATCGGCGGACGGTTGTACGACGAGGTCGCGCCGGTCGAGGCGTGGCAGCTCAGCGAAGGCGAGGTTGGGCTGGCGTCGTTCCTCTTTCACCGCGATTACCGGGACTACTACGAGCGGCATGGCGGAATCGGCTATGTAACGCTCTCGGCGAGCGAGAATGCATCGCTCACGTTGTCGTACGCGAATGAGAATTGGTCGAGTCGCCTGACGCGCGATCCGATCACGGTTCTGCTCGACGGGGCGCATTGGCGTCCCAATCCCGACCTCGATGCCGGCGTCTTTCGAACCGCGGGAGCCAGGCTGCAGCTGGATTCACGAAATGACGAGAGCGACCCACTGGCCGGGTGGTACGCGTCTGCGAGCGTCGAACGTGGAGACGGCTTAGTAAGCGGGTTCGGGCCTACGACCGGCTTTTCGCTGGCACCGGACACTTCCAGCGGCGGACGCGCAGCCGCGATTACGTACTGGAAGGGGTTTCTCGACCTGCGCCGCTACAATCGCATCGACCCTGTGACACAGCTCAACTTTAGAGCTGTCTTGGCGGGATGGCTGGGCGGCGACCAACTGCCGCTGGAGCAACGCCTGTCGGTCGGCGGCGCAGGCTCGATTCCCGGTTTCGCGTTCCGGAACAACGGAGACCTTGGAGACCCGCGTGTAGTCGACGTCGCGGCGTGCAGCCTGCGGGGGCCCCCTGCGCCTGGTGATCCGGCGCTGTGCGACAGGGTCGCGCTGGTGCAGGCCGAGCTGCGACACGACTTGCCGGTGCATCTGGGTAAGTGGGCTCGCGGCGTATCGAATGATTGGACGTGGGTTCTTTTTGCTGACGCTGGCCGCGGGTGGATGGTCGGTCCTCCCGACGGAGGGCTGCATTACGCGGCGGATGCGTTTCCGAATCCCGACTCGTTCTTGGCGGATGCGGGGCTCGGAATCGTCGTCAATCCGGTCGGATTGTACGTCGCGCAGGCAATTTCGCGGGCGGGACTCGCGCCCCGACTCGTCGTGCGCATCCGGCAGCGTTTCTAGGTCGCGTCCATGCGACGGCTCGCGACGCTGCCTACACTCTGTTTGTTGGCCCTGCCGATGGCTGGCGCCGCGCAGGCCAATCCTCGGTTGGAAATCTCCCTTCCCCACGCCGCAGCGCCGGCAGCAGTTGCCTCAGCGGGTTTGACTGACAACTCCGGCGCCGCTGTCGATCCACCAGGCAATTCGGGGCCAGACACCGCGCGCTCGGCGTTGGCCGAACCCGCGGCTCTGCCTTCTGCCGCGAGAAGCAATGGCTCGATCCCGGACCCGCACAGCTCTGCTCAAAGCCCAGCGGTTCGAGGAATCGACATGCTCGCGGACGGGCAGACGCGCGATCTCCTGCGCAGCGGTTTTCCAGCGCGCTTGCACTTTCGCGTGGAGCGCTGGACGGCGGGCGGTCTGTTCAATCATCTGGACGCTACGCGAGAATGGGACGTGGTGGTTCGATACGACCCACTCACAAAACAATTTCGCGCGGCGCGGATCGTCGACAACAGCGTGACCGTGCTGGGTGATTTTGGAGCGTATTCCGATCTTGCGGCCGCCCTCTCAGCTCCCTACATGGTACCGCTCGCGCCGGCGCGGCACGGGCGCTACTACTACAGCGCCGACTTGGACGTGGAAATGCTTTCCCTGGGCGACTTGGATGAGGTAGAGCGGTGGCTCCGCGGCGAGCTCCGACCTGCCGTCAAAGGCCAGCGCAACGCGGGAACAGCTGTCACCAGCGGCCTGCGCACGCTCTTTCTGAAGTTGATCGGCGGGGAGCGCCGGCACTACGAGGCGCGCTCAAAGACTTTTCGCGCGTAAGGACCTAGCGCCGCAGTCAGGGCGTCTTTGCCGGCCGGCGCTAGCCCGCCGCGCTTCGCCGCTCCAACTCTTCCAACTGATGCAGCGTATCCTCGCCGTAGAACAACCGGATATAGCGCGCCTGTGTAGGCGTCAGGCGACGAACCGCCCAGCTCAAGTGCACGAAGTGCGGCTCGACTGGCGGCACCAGCGGGTGCATTCCGATTTCTGTTGGAAGTCGATTCGCCTTGCGCGTGTTGCACGACCCACATGCCGTGACGACGTTCGACCAATCGTTGGTGCCGCCACGCGAGAGTGGCACGAGGTGGTCGCGGGTCAACCCTTCCCTCGGCTTGAGGTCGGTCGCAGAGCGCAAACAAGAACGTGTTCGTCACTTGCCGCCGAAACCGCCGCGGCACGTGAATGAATTTCATGAGGCGAATCACGATTGGCCGCGGAAGCGTCAGCCGCTCTGATCGCACGACTCGATCGGCGTCCGTCTCGACGACTTCCGCCTTCCCGTCGATCACCAAGCGCAGCGCGCGCCGCATCGGGACCATCGTGAGCGGCTCGAATGACGCGTTGAGCGCTAGACAGCCGGCGATCACGCGTACCTTGGCCGCGCGGAAATCATCTCAAGGCTGCTGCGGGCTCGGGCACCAGGGTGAGCCAGCCATACGGATCCGCGGCGCGCCCACGCGCAATGTCCAGATAGCGCTGCTGAACAGCGCGAGTGACGGGGCCTGGACGGCCCTCGGCCACCGGAATGCGGTCCACCGAGCGGATTGGCGTGACCTCCGCGGCCGTCCCAGTAAAGAACACTTCGTCCGCCACGTACAGCATTTCGCGCGGGATCGACTGCTCGCGTACGTCGTGTCCCATGTCGCGAGCGATGCGGATGATCGAATCGCGCGTGACACCGTTGAGAATCGCGCCAGAGATCGGCGTGGTATAGATCACGCCTTCTCGCACGACAAACAGGTTCTCGCCGCTGCCTTCGGAGACAAAGCCAAATGAGTCCAGCATTATGCCCTCGGTGTAGCCGTGCTGCTTGGCCTCCAAGAGCGTTAGCTGCGAGTTTAGGTAATGACCACCGGCCTTCGCCATGGTCGGATACGTGTCCGGCGCGGCACGTCGCCAACTCGATACACATACATCGACGCCGCGCTGGAGTGCCTCGTCACCGAGATACTGTCCCCACGTCCACGCGAGGATGAAAGTCTCGACTGCGTCCGCCGAATCGTCCGGCGCGACCCCCATCCGCTGCCCTGTGCGGACTACCACCGGACGGAGATAGCACTCCTGTAGCTCATTCGCCTGAACCGTATCAATGCACGCCTGCGCAAGCGTTTCGGCCGAATGGCGAAGCGGAATCCGATAGATGCGCGCAGAGTCGAGCAGTCGGCGCACGTGCTCGCGGAGGCGGAAAATTGCGCCTCCCTCGGGCGTCTCGTAGCACCGAATACCCTCGAAGACGCTCGATCCATAGTGCACCACGTGGCTGAGCACGTGGATGGTGGCGTCTTCCCAATTCACGAACTGGCCGTCGCGCCAGATCTTGCTCGTGCGCACGCCCAAAGCTAATGCCGCGACTGGTCCATGCGCCACGCTGCGAGCGCATCGGCGGACGCTTGCACTCGTGCGGCGACCCCCGAAGCGTCGAAGCCCAGGACACGCCCGTCCCGGACGCGCTCCACGCCCGCGATTGTCACCAGCAGGGCCCGCCCGGCACCTCCCGCTAGGGCGCACACCGTAGTCGTTACGGGGTCGTAAGCCGGCGTCGAGGCAGCGTCCGCGAGCGAGAACGCGACGAGATCCGCGTCTTTACCCACCTCGAGCGAGCCCACCCGATCATTCAAGCCCAGCGCGCGCGCGCCACCGATTGTGGCAAGCGCTAGCGCGTCATGCGCCGAAAGTGCCGACGGGGACCCACACTTCGCGTCTTGCAGCAGCAGCGCGAGCCGTGCTTCGGCCAAGAGATCCATGCGGTTGTTGCTGGCGACCGAATCTGTGCCTAGGCCCACCACGACCCCAGCATCGAGCAGCTGGCGTAGCGGGGCGATGCCGTGGCCCAGTTTTGCGTTCGACGCGGGACAGTGCGCGACGGGGCAGTGATTCTCGGCGATGAACTCGATGTCGGTCGCATCGACTTTGACGCAGTGAATGAGCAACGGATGCGCCAGGACCACGCGTAGCTCGACCAAAAGGTGCACTGGCGAGTGTGATCGCCGGTGTACCGCGATTCCCCGGGCGCGAAGCCCATCCGCGAACGGTCCCTCGCCCTCGCGCAGGAACGCGATCTCGGCATCGCTCTCCGCGAGATGCATGGCCATTGGTAGCCGTTCCGCGATCGCGTATGCCGCGGTATCGATCAGTAGATCCTCGTGCACGGTGTATACGGCGTGCGGCGAGATCCCTAGCCGGGTGAGCGGCGTCTCCAGTGGACGAAGGCTGTCCACGGCCGCACGCAGACCGGCGAGCGAGGCATCGTGCTGCTCGGGCGAAGGGCCGAAGACCTCCTGATACATGATGCCGCGCACGCCCATTTCGCCCAGCGCGCGCAACACGACGCCCGAGGCGCTGGTATCGGCGTACGTCGTTACGCCGGCCGCAAGCCCTTCGGCTAATCCCCAGCGGGCTCCGTCGAGTAAAGCATCGTTCGAAAGGACTTCGGCGCGCGCGCGTGTCAACGTCCGGATCCAATCGACGAATGGCACACCCTCCAGGAATCCGCGCATTGGCGTCAGCTCGAGGTGCGTGTGGGCGTTTACCAGGCCTGGCAGCAGTACAGAGTCTTCCAGATCCAGCGACTCGCCACCCGGTGCGCTGCCCCGTGATCCGACGTATGTGATGCGCGGACCGTCAACTGAGACGGTCGCATCGCGGAGCGGAGGGCTGGTCACGGGGACCACCCACCGCGCGTGGTAGTTCACGCGGCTGTGCTGGCCGCCTGGGGCGCGCCCATCGTGCGCGAGCCATGCACGATCGGATCGTACAGCTCCTCATCGCGGGCGCCAACCGACCGCGCAAGCGCCAGCGGCCAGAGGATGTCGCCAACGCCCGTGGCCACGTGACCGTCAGACCCTAGCGAAAGACGGACCCCGCTATCGTGGGCCCTGCGGACGAATCGCTCGTGCGCGCGATAGCGATTGGAGACCTCGAACGCTATCCCTGCTCCGCGAATCGCGGCCACGGCCCGTTCCTCTCGCTCTTCAGTCCACAGCTCTTCGAGCGGGATTCCACGGATCGCGACAGGGAGCAGGGTGGGATGCGCCCAAATATCCGCGGGCATCTCCCGGGCGAAATGCTCCACTGCCGCGACGTGAATGTCCATGTAGGCATCCGGCGTGAGCCCTAGCGGGAAGTCAGGCCCGAACATGTCGAGCAGCGAGCCGTCCGGAAGGCGAATAGCGTGCAGAGAGCCTAGCCGGTGCGTGAACCGACGCACAACGTCGGCAGGGAGCTCGCGCCACAACGAATCATGCCAGCAAAACTCCGCGGCACGTCCCAGGTCCTCATCATGCAGCGCATCGAGGGCGTCCAGGTAGCGACGCACCATGTCAATCGATGTGAGCCCGTGCGTCGTGTCGCGCGTTGCGTGGTCGGAGATCGATGGGCGGACTCCGCGAGCGCGCACACGTGCAATGAGCTCGGCGGGCTCGAGCTCGCCATCCGAAAAGGTGGTGTGCGCGTGGCAATCGCGAGGAACCCAGCTCATCGACGTGGCCTCAGGGCAGCTTGAAAACATTGGCGAGGGAGTCAGCTCGGCTGCGGGCGCCCGCAGGCGGAACTCGCGGCGGTGGCCCGGGCACCGGATGCGCGTGCAGTGTGTCGCCGACCACGCCGTTTGTAGGTGTGTGCACGTCGCATTCGCGCACGGGCTCCGTACCTGGAATGTAGTACTCAGTCATAATGACTTCCGCCGGGCAATACTGGTTACGCAACAGTCCTGTCGTCTTGTCGATGTCGCGCGCGATTAGCCCGTCCGGGCGTGGCCAGTCGGGCGGCGCCGGCCGGCCCCTGTACACATCGGTCATGAAAGCTGTCCACGCCGGCGCGGCGAGCACGCCACCCTGGGCGTTCGCTTTAATCCTGCTGGGGAGATCCATGCCCATCCACACGCCCGCCACTAGGTCTGCCGTGTATCCAATGAACCACACGTCGTTTCCGTCATTGGTAGTCCCGGTCTTACCGGCCGCGGGAAGCCGGAAACCGGCGGCATAAACCGCACCGTATGCCGTGCCATGTTGAATGACGTCCTTCATCATGTCCACCATTAGCCACGATTCTTCCGGCGTCATCACTGAAACCGTCGATGGGGTCGGCTCCCACAGTACGTCGCCCTTGGCATTTTCCACGCGCGTGATCGCCGTTGGCTCGGCGCGCTGGCCGAGGTTCGCGAACGTCGTGTAAGCGGCCACCATCTCGATTGGGTAGACGTCCTCCGAGCCGATGTAGATCGATGGATACGGATGGATCGGCGTGGTAATACCGAACTTGCGGGCCGCGTCAATTACGCTCTCCGGGCCGAGCTCCATGCCCAAGCGGATGGCGACCAGGTTGCGCGACTCGTACAGGCCCCGGCGCATGGTCATGGTGCCTTCGAAGCTTTTCTCGTAGTTCTGCGGCGTCCACTCGCTGCCATCGGGCTGCGGCACCGTTAGCGGAGTGTCATCGACCATGTATGACGGCGGGCGGCCATTCTGAATCGCGTCGGCGAACACTATCGGCTTGAAAGTCGATCCAGGCTGCCGCAACGCTTGCGTTGCGCGATCGAATTTGGAGTCATCGAAGTCGCGTCCGCCCACCAGAGCGCGGACGGCACCGGTCCGTGGATCCATGGCCACGAAACAACCCTGGAGATACGGCGACGTTGGGGCCGCGGTCTGCTCACCCGAGGCACTGCGCGCGACGTATTGCTCGAGCGTCGGGTGAGGAAACTTGCCGTACTTCCCGCCCTCGATCGCTCGTAGCTGTGTCTCGAGCGCTCGTTCCGCGGCGGCCTGCATCTGGGGATCAAGCGTCGTGTAGACCTTCAGTCCCTGTTCGTACAGCTGCTGTCCGAACTGGGCGTCCAGTTGCTCCCGCACCCACTCGACGAAGTACGGCGCCAGATCGCCTGACTGGCTTCGCCGCGCGAGTTGCAACGGATACGCTTTCGCCGCGCCCGCATCCGCATCGTCGACCGCGCCACCGCGGCGCATCAGCTCGATGACAGTATTCCTCCTGGCGATCGCGCGGTCAGGGTAAAGACGGGGATTGTACCGCCTCGTCGATTTTGGCAAGCCCGCCAGCGTGGCCGCCTCAGCCAGGTTGAGCTCGCGCGCCGACTTGCCGAAATAGCGCTGCGCGGCTGTCTCGACGCCGTAGGCACCGTTGCCCAGATATATCTGATTGAGGTAGAGCTCGAGAATCTTGTCTTTCGAGT
>Ga0185299_10007801_pt1 | contig 10802 bp, 9 predicted proteins | sample PaiPotPPA55metaG_FD_128002 | JGI IMG/M metagenome (GOLD analysis project Ga0185299, IMG submission 128002) | Iron sulfur acid spring bacterial and archeal communities from Banff, Canada, to study Microbial Dark Matter (Phase II) - Paint Pots PPA... ...
AAGGTACTTTGGTGATGCTGATGGGAATGGAACGCCTTGATGCGATCGTTTCACAGTTGCTCGCGAGCGGCGCGGACCTGCACCTGCCGGTAGCCTTGATTCGTTGGGGTACAACGGGTCGCCAGGAAACGGTGGTCGGAGAACTTGGATCGATCGTCGGGGCGGCTGACGGGTTGCAACCGCCGGCAATTGCGATATTTGGTCACGTTGTTGAGCTCCGAGACAAACTGAGCTGGTTCGAACAACGGCCGCTCTTTGGGCGGCGGATTGTGGTTACGCGCACGCGCAAACAGGCGGGCGCTCTGAGCGCAAAATTGAGACTCCTTGGCGCCGATGTTTACGAGCTACCGACGATCCAGGTAGAGCCGCCGGAGAATCTCATGGAATTCGGTGAATTAGTCCGGGATGCGTATCAGTATGATTGGCTGATTTTTACCAGTCCGAATGGTGTCGATGCGTTCTTTGAAATGTTCTACCGGCTCTATAGTGATGCGCGCAACATCGGTAACGTAAAGATTGCGGCGATTGGCCCCGCAACCGCTCAACGGGTTAAAGATTTCCATCTCTCGGTTGATATGCAGCCGAAGGAGTTCGTCGCCGAGGCAATTATCGATGGGGTTCAGGAATTCGGCAGCGTCGAAAACCTGAGATTCCTGGTGGCGAGAGCCCAGGGAGCGAGGGAAGTCTTGCCGAAGCGCCTTTCCGAACTTGGCGCCATTGTCGATGAGGTGATCGCCTATCGAACTGTGCCGGAGACAAAAGATGTCTCGGGCGGTCTGGAGAGATTTCGAGCGGAGGGTGCGGATCTCGTGACCTTCACAAGCTCATCTACTGTAGAGAATTTTCTGGCGTTGAAGCTTCCATGGCCGGAGCACTTAAAAACGGCCAGTATCGGACCAATCACCTCCGAAACAATGCGGAAAATGGGTCTCAAAGTGGATGCGGAAGCCAAGCGGTATGATATGGACGGCCTGGTGGAAGCAATTCTGCAGTTGTATTCGGTGTAAGCGAAGGCTCGAGCCCTTGCGCGGTTCTGGATGGGCAAAGGCTGGAGCCTTCGCTTACGCCCTCTGTTCGCCTGCAAAAAAAAACCCCGCCGCGAGGGTGGAGTTCGATAAGTTACTTAACGAGAACAATTTAAGGATTGAAACGGAACTTGAGCTTGCCACGCTTAGCGGCTAACTTCGCTTTTCGGCGGACCTTTTGTGATGGTGTTTCGAAAGCGCGCAGACGGCGAACCTCCTCCATAATCCCCTCGGCATCGAGCTTGTTCTTGAGCCGTTTAAGGGCTCTGTCGATGGGTTCACCTTTTCTGACGATAACTTCGGGCATAAAAATCCTCTTCTTGCAGATGCTTTTTCCTATGAGGGGTAAATAGTAGCCGGGGTTTTTCGGAGCGTCAATCGATCAAGCGAAAATCCTTCGGGCGAGTTTTCAGTTGCCTCGAGAGCCTGTTTTAGCAAGGATGCGAAGCCTGAAAGCTGGGGTGCGGGCTGCGCGTGGACATAAACCGTCGTTTTCGGTTCTCCAGTGCTTCGAAATTTTGATAACACCATGAACAAAGCCGTCGTTTTCGGTCTCGGTTGCCTGGGAATAATATTTATTGTGGTTGTCGGCTTCGTCCTGGCTCTCGCGGGAGGCTACAATGGGTTGGTGAGGTCCTCCACGGCGGTCGATGCGTCCTGGGCGCAGGTGCAGACACAGTATCAACGGCGGGCGGATCTGATACCCAACCTTGTACGGACGGTCGAGGGAGCTGCTAATTTCGAGAAGTCGACACTGACCGACGTCATCAACGCCCGTGCAAACGCAACCAAGGTAACGATCGATCCGTCGAAGGCTCCCACTGACCCCGAACAACTTCGACAGTTTGAACAGGCACAAAACGCACTCACCGGCACGCTGGGTCGGCTGTTGGCGGTGAGCGAAAGGTATCCAGAGCTGAAAACGAACGGTAATTTTCGTGATCTTCAGGCCCAAATCGAAGGAACGGAAAATCGGATTGCTGTAGCGCGCCGCGATTTCAACAACACCGCTCAAACGTATAATGCTCAAGTACGTTCGTTTCCTACCGTGATCTACGCCGGTTGGTTCGGGTTCCAACCCAAGCCCTACTTCCAAAGCGTCGCGGGCGCCGAAGCCGCGCCGAGCGTTAGTTTCCCTTCGTTCAGTCCGGCCTCGAGCCCGAAATAGAAACGTATCGGCGTGTCGGCGTGTCGGCGAACCGTGACGGTAAGACGTGAGAGGGGCGCAGAACGGTGAGACATGAGAGGTGAAAGGTGAGAGAACGGTGAACGGTGAACGGTGAACGGTGAACGGTGAACGGCGGAAAAGGCTTCATACAGAACAGACCTGTCGAAACTTATCTCCAACACTGTTAGATTCAGCCATGGTTTCGCTTGCAGCACGCCTGTATTTCCTCGCCTTCCTTAGTCTATTCATTCTGCATGCGGTTGCTTCCGACGTTCCGCCGAAGCCGCCGCGTTACTTTAACGACTTTGCTTCGTTGGTTGATTCGCAGATGGCCGAGAAGCTCAATCGACAGCTGGAAGATTTCGAGCGCCAAACTTCAAACCAACTCCTGGTTGTCGTCTATCCCAGTTTACCGCCAGATGCGGCTATTGAAGACTTCACCCAGGATGCATTCCGCGCATGGAAACCCGGTCAGCAGGGACGAAACAACGGCGCAATACTATTCGTGTTTGTGAAAGACAGAAAAATGCGAATCCAGACTGGGTACGGTCTGGAAGGGGCGTTGCCTGATGCAATCTGCAAACGCATCATCTCGGACGAGATAACACCGCGCTTTCAGGCGCGCGATTTTGCAGGCGGATTGACGGCAGGTGTCAATGCGATGATAGCGGCCACGCGTGGCGAGTACAAAGGCATCGGTCGAACCGTTGCGGAGACTCGCGGTCAGGGACAGCGCGGCCAGGGGGCTTTAGTGGACCTGATTATCTTTCTCGTGGTTCTCGGTTTCATCGGGTTGTCGTGGTTACGCCGCGCGCGCAGTGGGACCGTTTACACAAGCTCTGGATCGCGCGGATCCGGAGGTATCTGGTGGATGGGCGGCGGCGGTGGTGGTGGAGGCGGCTTCTCCGGTGGCGGCGGTGATGGGGGTGGATTTTCGGGGGGCGGAGGTGACAGCGGCGGCGGCGGGGCGAGTGGTGGCTGGTGATCCAATTGGAGATTCCGCATGAAACCGCACCACTTCCTGCGAGCCGTCGATCATGAGAAGATTGTAGCGGCGATTGTCGCGGCGGAAAAACGGACAAGCGCTCAGATTCGCGTATACGTAAGCCATCACGAGCGAGTCGATGCGCTGGCTTTTGCCAACCGCCGCTTCCTCAAGCTGAAGATGGATCGCACTCCGATGCGGAATGCCGTAATGATTTTCCTGGCACCGAGGACGCACAAGTTCGCTGTCGTCGGCGACGTGGCTGTCCATGCTAAGTGCGGAGATGGTTTTTGGCGCAGCGTGGTCGCTGCCATGGAACCGCTGCTGAAACATGGAGATTTTACGGAAGCAATAGTGGTTGGAGTGACAAACGTCGGGGAGGTTCTCGCCGAGCATTTTCCTCCGTTGCCGCATGATCGGAACGATCGATCCGATGCCGTGGTGGAAGAGTAAAGCGGCCATGCATCCGACTCGAATCTTGACGGCAGTCCCAATTTGTGACGGCCACGATAGTGCCATTAACACGATTAACTTGGAATTCATTCGTCATGGCATTGAGGTGATTTACCTCGGTTATCACCGCTCGGCGAAGGATATCGTGCGAGCCGCTATTCAAGAGGACGTCGTCGCGATCGGGCTTTCGACGTATAACGGCGGTCACATTGAATTCTTTGACGAGGTCATCGACCGCCTCGAGAAGCACCGCCTTGCGCCGCCGATAAAGCTTTTCGGCGGAGGCGGCGGGACGATTACCCACGAAGATGCTGAAATCATGTACGGGCGAGGGGTTGACCGGATCTTCTTTGCCGGGACGCCACTTGAGGAGATGATGAAATACTTAAGAGCGGCTTACTCTGAGGTAGTTCAGTTACCATATGATTTCGAGTTTGCGGGCGCCGACCAGTTTCTATCGCGACAATTAACTTTAGCCGAAGGCCAAAGTGGCTGCGTGCCGAAGGTGCCCGAAATGGCCTTGGCAACCGATAAACCTGGGCACATTCCAAAGGTGATCGGTTTGACTGGTCCGGGAGGCGCCGGGAAGACCACCTTGATCGATGAGCTGGTTCTGCGGTTTCTTCGCTCGCATCCAGGAGATGAGCGCGTGGCGATCCTCTCTCACGATCCTAGCATCGGCGGATCAGGTGCGCTTCTGGGAGATCGGGCGACAATGATCTACTCGCAAAATGACCGTGTCTTCATGAGGAGCGTAGCCACGCGAGGTATGATGGGGGGTCTTAGCCTTTCCACCAGAGAGTCTCTGAAAATCCTGATCGATAGCAATCGATTCGAAATCATCTTCGTGGAGACGGTTGGCACTGGCCAAGAAGCGATTCCTTTCGGGATCGAAGAGCGCTTGGTCGACAAGGCTGTCCTGGTCATGCCGCCGGACTACGGAAGTCGATTGCAACTGCAGAAAATCGCGATGATCGATGCAGCGGATGTCATCGTCGTAAATAAATCGGACATGCGAGGAGCTCGAACTGCACTCGCCGAAATTGAGTCCAGGATTCGCATGAATCGAAAGGGACAGAGTTTGCTCCGTACCCAGGCGAACCAGCATCGAGACCCAGGCGTCAACGAACTTTTTGAGCTATTGTTGGGTCAACTGTCCTAAGAGGTGGAGAATTCAGGAGTTGCAGGAGTTCAGGAGTTACGGAATGGCGGACTGGGAGAGCGGATTTCGGTTCTTGGTTCTTGGATGGTTGGAAGATTCTCTCAGCCCTCCGCTGCCTGAGCCGGCATCGCTTACAAATCTCTGAGGATTTGTGAGCGATGCCGGCTAATGTAGCTCGTTAACCCACCTTCGGAACTTCTATAACTTCTGCACTCCTGGATTCCCCTTCTAGCCACTAGTCACTAGCCACCAGCCACTAACCATGACCTCCCTGGGCCAAGTTGTTTTTGCCGTCGAGAATTACCGCCGATTCATCTTTGAACAGGTGCTCAAAGCCCGTACCGACAGTGAATTTGGTGAACAGGTTTTAAAGAATTGGCGAGAAGCAAAAGCAAAAATCGGGGTTGGCATAACCCCGACTGGACTGCAACTACCGCGCCTGGCTTTACCGGATCTCGACGAAGCTGGAGAAATTGTGCGATTCATTTGCGCCGAGGGGCTGCCCGGCGAATTCCCTTTTCTAACAGCTGCGTATCCGGAGCAATATCTTGAGCCGGCGGCGACGGGATCGAAGGGCAATGGAAATAGCCGAAACGGCGATCCTGCGCTAAGCGAAGAACCGACACGTTTGTTTGCGGGTTTAGGCCTGCCTGAGGACACCAATGCGCGATTTCATTTTTTGTCCCGCAATCAACGTAGCAAACGATTGAGCACCGCATTTGATGGCCCGACTCTTTACGGGGTAGGCGCAGGGGCAGAAGGAGTTTTCGGCAAGATTGGAGAGGGCGGCGTGGCGATTGACACCGTGGAAGATATGGAACGGTTGTACGCAGGGTTCGAACTCGACCAACCGAACGTCTCAGTTTCGATGACGATCTCCGGTCCTGCGCCAATTCTTCTGGCCATGTACCTTGCTGCGGCGAAACATCGGTTCGGACCGGACGTCGGCCTTAAATTACGCGGCACTGTCCAGGCCGATGTCTTAAAAGAAATTCAGGCCCAGAATGAGTTGATTTTTCCAATCGAGCCATCTCTCCGTTTTTTGGCAGACATGGTTGATTATTGTTGTCGAGAGATGCCGCGTTGGTATCCGATCTCGATCAGCGGATACCACATTGCGGAAGCCGGCGCGACTCCAGTTCAGCAGGCGGCCTACACTCTATCTAATGGTTTCGCTTATGTGGACTATTTCCGGAATCACGGCCTGGAAGTGAACGTATTTGGGCCGCGGCTCTCGTTCTTCCTCGATTGCGGGTTGGATGTCGAATATGTCGCGCTTGCGCGCGTCTGCCGGAAGATCTGGGCGATCGGGATGCGCGATGTATTTGCCGGAGACAAACGGGCACAAATCCTGAAGCTTCACACCCAAACGAGCGGCCGTTCGCTGATCGCCGCGGACTGGCGAAATAACCTCACGCGAACGGCATTGGAGTTGATGCTGGCTTGCATGAATGCGACAAACTCCTGCCACAGCAATTCGGCGGATGAACCCTTTACCACGCCGAGCGCGGAATACGCCCGGTATGCGGCACACGCTCAAGCTATCCTGCTCGAGGAGAGCGGCTTGTTTAAGCATATGATGAACACGCTCCAAGGGTCACCGGGAATGAAGGTAATTGGTAACGCCGTGGAGGAAGCGATCCTGGAAGAATTTCGTGAAATTGAAGAACAAGGCGGCGTGATCGGCGCGGTCGAACGACGTTACCAGCGGAGTCAGATTCAAGCATCCGGCCATAGGTTAGAACGCCAAATTTATGATGGGGTTCGCCCGGTAATAGGCCTGAATCGATATAACGATCCTGCCGAAGGCTGGCCCGAGGTCAGCATGAGCCGTACGCCGAAAGAGAAGAAACAACTTCAACAAGATCGATTGCACGCTTTTGAAAAACGGCATGCTAAAGAATCCGAGCGTTGCCTGGATCGGTTGTCCAGCGTGGTCGAAAGCAGAGGCAATGTGTTCGAGGAGCTGACCTGCACGGTGGAGCATTGTTCGCTGGGTCAGATTACTGAGCGGCTGTGCGAGGTCGTCGGAAAATTTCGTCCGATGGTCTAACCCGCAAAAATCACACGCTTTAAGAATCGACGAGACTTCGGCGAGCTCAGTCGAGTCGCTCATTGCAGGTTAGGAACAATCACTCGTGCCTACTCAGAACAACCTGCGACGGTGCAAGAGTCGTTTCACGCACCCAAAGCTCGGGGTTTATCAGTATCCGGCGAACTCGGCCTTCGCCACCCCTGCGGATGCGCTCGAGGAGCGCGCTCGCAGCGATCTCGCCTTGTCGGTGAATGGATTGGCCGACAGTAGTCAAAGCCGGGTAGAAGTACCGGCTCAGTTCGATGCCGTCGAAGCCGATCACTGAGAGTTGGCCAGGTACGCGAATTCCGTGCTCGGCTGCGAATCGCAGCAGACCGATGCCCATGAGATCGTTGGACGCAAACACGGCTGTTAGTTCCGCCCTCTTTAGCAACTTTCGGGCAGCCTTGTACCCGCCTTCGGCAGTAAAATCTCCCATAACCACCCATTCAGATCGAAAGGGTGCACCCGCTTCTGCCAGAGCCTTTTTATATCCGTTCAATCGCTCGATGCTAACGGTTGTATCAGGAGGCCCAGAGATACAGCCGATCGATTTATGCCTCAGCTCCAGCAGATGCCGAGTCGCGAGGTAAGCTCCTTTCAAATGATCAACCTGTACGAGATCGGCAGTCACTCCCTTGACCGCACGGTCGACGATGATAATCGGCACCTGAGCTTCCCGAACATGTTCCGCTAAACCCTGGTCATCGCCTGCGGAACAGATTATCAAGCCGTCGATACGTTTTTCGAGCAGAACGCGGAGGTAAGTTTGCTGTCGTTCGGGGTGATCATCCGAGTTGCATAAGATCACTGAATAACCGGCGCGGTAACAGGTGTCTTCGATGCCGCGTGCCAACTCCGAGAAAAAAGGATTGGTGCTATTGGATACGAGCAGACCGATAGTGAATGTTTCCTGATGCTTCAGCGATCGAGCAACGGCGCTGGGCACGTAGTTCAATTGACGGATTGCAGCCTCGACCCCACTACGCACCTTATCGCTCACGGGGCGTGTCTTATTAATCACGTGAGAAACAGTGGTATATGAAACTCCCGCTAGGGCAGCTACATCCTTGATCGTCGACATGGAGAAAATGATTATCGCGCGATGAGCGTTTAGCGCATTGTTCTTAGTGTTGTAGCAGATCCGCTTCCATGTTGCGAGATTTCCCTTTCGTCCTCGAACTTGCGCTCGAAGGAGAGGTACTGGAGCGTCACCATTATCACCCCATATTCTCTAGTCGTTGAAGTCGATGTGTCTGTCGAACACGATCTTGCCGTTAACGTTCTTGACGATGTTGTAGCCGTGGAGCCCATCGCCGTTTTGATCAAAATCGTAGGTACCCTCTGCACCAGGGTAGCCCTTCACGCTCAGGATTGCCTCGCGGATCTTCTGCGAATCCAGGCTCTTGGCGTTGTCGATGGCGAGTGCAAGCACGTGAACCGCGTCGTAGGTCCACGCTCCGAAGAAGTCGGGCGCAGACTTGTAGGCCTCTTCGTATTTGAAAGCGAACTCCTTTGCCGCCGGACTCGAGTCTCGACTGAAGTCGGACACGATATAGGAGCCGTTGAGTGCTGCTCCGCCGAGCCTGAGAGCCGTGCTGGTAGCCGTTGAGGGTGAGCCTACCCAGGCGATGTTAACGCCCAGCCGATCGAGCTGCTTAGCGAAGATGCCTACATCCGTCTCGAAAGTCATATAGGTGCCCACGACATCGGCGCCCGACTGTTTAGTGGCAAGCGCGACCGGCGTGAAATCCTGGGAATTATTAGTGTAGCCCTGGACCAACAGAGGCTCAACACCCATGCCATTCAGGACTGCAACCAAATTTTTCATGCCGTTGGTGCCGAAGGCGTCGGTCGAGTGCACGATTGCCCACTTCTTCTTGCCGAGGGTTTTCACACCGTAGTCGGCGATCGCCCGGGCCGAATAGAAGTCGTTTGGGCGAAATCGGAATAACCATGGATTGCCCATGTGGGTAAGCTGCGGATCGGTGCCACCAATCATCACTGGCTTGCCGATTCTCTGGATGTCTGGCGCCACGGCATGAACCTGGATGCTGCGGACCGGTCCGATGAACGCGGGAACATCCTTGTCGCCGGCAAGCTTGCTGAACGCGAGCACAATGCCCGGGTTGGTCGTCTGGTCATCTTCGATGACGAGCTCAATTGGTCGGCCAAGCACGCCGCCAGCTTTGTTCACTTCTTCAGCAGCGAGCTTTGCGCCCTGAGTTTGGTAGCGACCAGATTCAACAGCGGCTCCGGTGAGCGGAGTCATCATGCCGATTTTGAGCGGTTCCGCGCCACGAGCAAAACAGAGGAACATTGCCATCAAGCCGGCCAGGACGATTGCACTTTTGGGTAGAGCCGGCGACACTCGACTTTGACTTTTATTGCTCAACTTAGAAGATTCAGCTTTTCCTGTACAGGGATTTCAGGCGCGGTTTTGTTCTCGCAAACGACGAGGTTGAAAATGTTATCCATCTTGCGCCATTGACCGGCAACCAGCGGTGTCTTGGTGACGTTCTTCACGGGTTCGCCTGTCCACTTAAGCGGGCCGACGACGGAATTATAATCGGTTGTCTTCATGGCCTCCAAAAGCGAGGCCGAATCGTCTGGATTCTTGGCCCTCTTGAGGATGTCGATTGCGACCTCGAACAGCGCGTGTGCGAAGCCGATCGGCTGGGTCCACGGTCGACCGGTCGCGTGCACGTAGGCATCAACAAGTTCACGAGCGCTCTGTCCTGTAAGCCCTGACTTAAATGGGTGATTAGGTGTCCACCAGATTTCGCTCGAGAGACCATCCGCGCGGGTTCCGAGAGCGGCCACTGAGGAAGGAAACAGCAGCGCCTTAGCGACTGTCACAACTTTAGGTTTGAGTCCCTGCTTCGCAGCCTGGGTCCAGAAGAGCGCAAAGTCCGGTGCCGCCAGAACGCCAGTGACGATCTCGACTCGGGCGGTTTTGAACGCAGAAATCTGTTCTGTGAAATCCTCAACAAACGGCTCAAAACGGCCGGTATCTACCAGCTTGAAGCCGGCCTCCTTCAATGAGGGTGGAAAACCAATTCGCACATCACCCCAGGCATTGCCGTCACCGTCATTCGGAAAAAGTCCGCCAACAACTCGATTGGTTTCGACCGAGCTCCAAAGTGTCAGATAAGCTGCAATCACGTCTTCAAGTCCCCAGAAAAAATGGTAAGTCCATGTGAACCCCTTGGCTGGGTTGCCATTGCGGCCAAAAAAGTAAGACTGCCACGGAGCGACCGTCGTTAGACATAGCGTTTCGTGGGCTTCAGCCTGGTCAGCCACTGGATTGGTCGTATCGGGCGTACCTGCTGCCAGCAAGAGATCAACTTTTTCACGGCGAATTAGCTCCAGCGCGACCTCTGAGGCACGGCTGGCATTCGATTGGCTGTCCTTGTGGATAATTTCGACCCCGTAAGTGACATCTCCATTTACAAGACCTTGGGCGAGTGCACTCCTGACTTGGCCCAAGATAAATCGATCCGCTTCCCCGAAACCGGCAAGTGGGCCCGTTAATGGGCTGACATAACCAATTTTAATAATCCTGCGCGCGGTGATAGCGGTTTCTCCACGCAGTATCGCCGGTGCGACGATCGCGGTTGCGGCAATAGCTTTGAGCAAATCACGGCGATGCCATAATCGATTCGGGTTCATTCTAGGTTTCTTTCTACAGCTCGGCACACCTCAGCTATAGCCCGGCTACCATTCGGAGATTCTCCAAAATCCTGGATTGACGACGACTGTTTGCCTATGGTTTACCGACCTCATTATAATGGATATTGAGTTTATTGTCTCTAGCAAAAAGCATCTCCTGTTTAGCGCTAGCGAGGCCTATGCCTTGGTGCCCCCGATTTGCCCAAACCAAGCCCGGTCTAATTTTGAAACGCTAGTCTCCAACGTTCCAACACTGCCTGAAG
>Ga0185299_10007807_pt1 | contig 10794 bp, 8 predicted proteins | sample PaiPotPPA55metaG_FD_128002 | JGI IMG/M metagenome (GOLD analysis project Ga0185299, IMG submission 128002) | Iron sulfur acid spring bacterial and archeal communities from Banff, Canada, to study Microbial Dark Matter (Phase II) - Paint Pots PPA... ...
GCATCTCAAGACCGGGCAGTATATTGCCGAACATAAAAGCGTTCCTCACACCGACCCTTTTTCCTACACTCGTGCCAGCCAGCCCTGGGTCGCGCATGAGTGGCTAACCGAAATTCTGCTGTACGAACTGGAACGCACCACAGGTTTTGGCGGACTGATCGTTGTCTTTTCTACAGTCCTCTGCGCGGCATTCTTCGTGCTTTACTTGCGCTGCGGCCCGGCCCCCTACCTTGCCGGCGTGGCCACGCTGTGCGCGGCCTGGGCCACTGCGCCGGTCTGGGGAGTTCGTCCTCAGGTTCTTTCGCTTCTGCTGACCAGTCTGTGGCTGCTGGTTCTCGAACGATCCGAGCATGATGCAAAACTTCTTTGGTGGACGCTCCCACTGACTTTGCTCTGGGTAAATCTGCACGCCGGATTCGCTCTGGGTCTGGTTCTATATGCATTGTTCCTCGCAGGAGAACTGGTTGAGAAGGTGCTTGGAGGCTCCCATCAGAGCGCGCCGCGCCGGCGCATTGCCGCGCTTATCTTCCTCCTCGATCTACTGATCGTTCCTCTAAATCCCAACGGCCTGCGGATGTTCTCCTACCCGGTGGAAACTCTTCGGTCGGCCGCCATGCAGAGCTATATCGCCGAGTGGGCCTCGCCCAACTTCCATCATGCCGCGTACTGGCCTTTCCTGCTGATCGTGCTGGGTACGTTCGCAACTCTCAGTTGGTCCCGTCGTGAGGTGCGACCGCGAGATTTGCTTCTTTTAGTGGTCAGCCTGTACGCGGGCCTCGGTTCGATCCGAATGATGCCGTTGTTCGTTTTGATCGAAGCGCCGCTGGTCTGCCGTCGGCTCGGGAACTGGCCTGCGAGCCGTGCCCAGCCGCGACCGGCATCTGCGCCGTTGCTCAACGGAGCGATCGTGCTGGCGATGGCTGTCTTTGCCTGTTTCCACACCGCCCACGTAATTCAGCGCCAGCCGCAGGCTGAAATGGAATGCTTCCCTGTCCGCGCAGGAGCATTTCTCCAGACCCATTTGCCCTCTGGCCCGATCTTTAACCATTACGACTGGGGCGGTTATCTAATCTGGAAGCTTTACCCCGGCACTCGCGTCTTCATCGACGGCCGGGCCGACCTTTACGGCAAGCCACTGCTGAATCAGTTCGCGAACACTTACCAGTTCAAAGGCGAATGGCAGCAGACCCTGCAACAATGGGGTGTCGATACGGTGCTCGTTCCCGCGGATTCCGCCCTGGCGACCGGTTTGCGGAGCTCTCCCGGTTGGACCGTCGCCTACGAGGATCTGCAGGCCGTCGTCTTGAGTGCGCCCTCCAATGCCATCCCGTGCACAACAGGAGTTACCGGGCTCTGCAAGAAATTACACCCCTCAGGGCATTTTGCGGGTTATTATGAGTGAGATCAGTTTGGGATACATATCTTTGCAGCCCAGCACGAGTGAAAGGGACGTAAGTCTCTGAGAGGCCATGGGCTTTTGATCTGTTTGGGGGGAGTTGCTGAAAGGCTTGCGGTTTTCTTTAGGAGGGCGGAACGTATGGATCATCTTTGGAGATTGTGGCGCGAGGATGAGGGCCAGGATATTGCGGAATACGCCGTGATGCTGGCCGTCATCCTTGTCATAGTCGTGGGCACGATTCGGCTCATCGGCTCTAACGCGAATAATGTTTTCTCCAATGTCGCCAGTTCGATTCAGTAGGGAATCTGCACGGGCACGACACAGAGTGTTTTCCCCGGTGACGATGGGGATAATTGCGCTTGCCCTGTCTGACGGAGCACTATGAACCGCACTCGTTTGTTGATGATCGGAGCTCTGGCTTTGGCCTTGGGGGCCTTCGTCAGTCTCCTCGTCTACAAGAACATGCAAGGCAAAGGTCCGTCGAGCAACGAACCCGGCGCCGACGTGGTCGTGGCCCAGGATGAGATTCAAGTGGGAGCCCGAGTCGAAGACCATAACGTGCGGATCGCCAGGTTTCCCGCCTCGGGTCTGCCTCCTGGAGCCTACAGCAAGAAGTCTCAAGTGCTTGGCCGCGGCGTGATCATCCCCATCTCCAAAGGCGAATTTATTCTGCCCAGCAAGCTGGCCCCTGAAAATGCAGGATCCGGTTTGCCTTCTCTGATTCCTCCGGGCATGCGTGCGGTTTCGGTGCGGGTGAATGAGGTGGTCTCGGTCGCTGGCTTCGTCGGTCCTGGAACCCGCGTCGATGTACTCCTCACCGGCACTCCCAATGGAAGCACCGAGAACCAAACCACAACCGTCTTGCAGAATGTAGCCGTGATCGCCTCCGGCCACACTCTGGAACGCAGCGCCTCCGGGGAAGCTCAGAATACCCCGGTGATCACCCTTCTGGCTTCGCCCGAGGACGCCGAACGCCTCACCCTGGCCAGTTCCGAAGGCAAGATTCAACTCTCCCTGCGCAACCCGCTCGACACGCATCAGGATTCGGTGGATCCAGCCAATGCCAAGGGGCTGTACAAGGGCGGCACCGCGCCCGCGGCTCCGCCCAAGCCGGCTGTTCATGCTGCTAAGCAGAAGAAAACTGAGAAACCACCTCCACCTCCATCGGTCCTCAGTGTCGAGGTCTACAAAGGTGACAAGAAGACTGTCGTCCCGTTGGCGGAACAAAGCAGTGATGAACCCAAGTAGCCGGAGAGCGGTTTCGGCTTGTGCGTTCGGTACGCTCCATAGCACGTCTCCTCATGTGGAGAGGAATCACACGATGAAGGTTCGTACGACATTTTTGGCAGCGGTCATCATTTCGTATCTCCTTCTGGTATTCGTTCTTCCAGGGCTTGCCCTGGCTGAGGGGCCGCCCCAACAGCCCGCGATTCAAGCGCCCCAGGAACCGGTTCCACCGGCCGCCGCTCAGACCACGCTTCCGCCGCAGTCGTCTCAGCCTCAAGGTTCGGCGCCGCTGCGCGTCATGGTCAATAAATCTCTGCTCATCAATACCACGGAGCAGATCAAGCGCATCTCCGTCACTGACCCCGCGGTCGCCGATCCCACTGTACTCACTCCCACCCAGATCCTGGTTCATGGACGAGCCCCTGGCGAAGTTTCGCTGATCATCTGGGACGAAAACGAACGCTCGCGCAGCTTCGATCTCCGCGTCGACGTCGATGTCAGCGCCGCCGCCGAAGAAGAACATCGTGTCTTCCCCGAAGAACAGATTTCCGTCACCCCTTCGCGCGCCGCCATCGTTCTCTCCGGCCACGTTACGACCGAGGATGTTGCCAAGCGTGCTGGAGAACTGGCCTCCGCTTATTCCAAAAATGTTGTCAACGTGCTCACCTTCGGTCCCGTGGGCGCACAGGAGATCATGCTGGAAGTAAAGTTTGCCGAGGTTGACCGCTCTGCAACGATCCAACTGGGGGCCAATTTTTTCTCCACCGGCGCCGGCAATTTCTTGGGTACCTCTACCACGGGCCAATATGGCGGCTTCGGCCCGGTACAGATCAGCCAAACCCAGGGACAAAGCCCGCCCATCACGGCCAACCAAACCGTTAGCAATGTCTTGAACATGTTTTTGTTCCGCCCCGACATTCACCTGGGCGCGGTGATTGAGGCGCTCCAGTCCAAAAATCTTCTCCAGATTCTGGCCGAACCCAATCTCATCGCCGTCAACGGCAAAAAGGCCAGCTTCCTCGCCGGTGGCCAGTTTCCCTTCCCCATCGTGCAACCCGGAGCCGGATTCACTGCCGTCACTATTTCTTTTAAGGAATTTGGCGTGAAGCTGGAGTTCACTCCCGTGATCATGCCCAATGGCAACATTCACCTCACTGTCGCCCCTGAAGTCAGCACCCTGGATTTCGCTGACGCCCTGACCATATCCGGCTTCACCGTCCCGGCTTTGAGTACGCGCAAAGCGGAGACCGAATTCGAGTTGACGGATGGGCAAAGTTTCGTCATTGCCGGCCTGATCGACAATCGCGTCACTGATATTTGGAACAAGGTTCCCGGCCTGGCGGACATTCCGATCCTGGGCAATTTCTTCAAGAGCAAGAGTCTCCAGAAGAGCAACTCGGAGTTGATGGTGCTGTGCACGGTGCATCGGGTCTCGCCCAATACCCAGGCACCGTCCGGACCCAAGAATCCGGAACCCTTCATGAACAACGAGAAGTTCGACGCGAAAAAGCCTTTGCTGAGCGTTCCACACGTTCCACGGCCCTGGTGATTGGATGAACTGACTGGCAACACTGGACATTGGCAACTGGGTTTGAAGGAGTAGAGTAGGCGTAGGTTATGCCCGACCTTTCAGTCGTTATCGTGGCCACTGACAATGAGCAGCGCACCGTGCTCCAGGTGTTGGTGGATGGCACCAGCGTGGCCCGCACGGTTCATTTGTGCGCCAGTTTTCCGGTAGCCGCCTCGGATCCGGTTATGCGCCGCGTCCAGGCCTCCACTCCCGACGTCGTTCTGGTCGATATCCCCAGTGACAATCCCGCCATGGCCATGCGCGCCATTGAACTTCTGCATCAGGAGTTGCCCGACTCGGCTTTGTTTGCGATTGGAAACCTCAACCAGCCACAGGTCATCGTGAGCGCCATGCGCGCTGGCGCTCGTGAGTTCATTGAGCGCCCCACCACGACCACCGATCTGCTGGAGGCTTTTGTCCGCCTGACCACAGCCCAGCGCCGGGTTCAAAAGGAAGGTGCGCGCGGCAAGGTATTTACCGCCGTCAACGCCAAGGGCGGCAGCGGAGCCACCACCGTCGCCGTCAACCTCGCTCTGGCGCTGCAGGCCGCCCACGGCCAAACCGCGCTCGTGGACCTCGCTCCCCTCGGACACACCGCGCTGCATCTGAACCTTAAGCCCTTGTTCACCCTGGCCGATGCCACGCGCAATCTCCACCGCATGGATAGTTCCCTGCTGGAGAGCTTCATGACCCGCCACGCCGGCGGATTGCAGTTGCTGGCGGGAACCAACGCTCCCGCCTCGATCGAACCCTCAACCACCGAGTTTGTCCGGTTGTTCGACATGCTGGCCGGCCACTACCGCTATGTGGTCGTGGACAATTCCTCCCGCCTCGATGCCGCCAGTCGGCTGGTCGCGAACCTGTCAGAGTGCGTACTGCTGGTCGCCTGCACCGACGTGGCGTCACTGTGGAGCGCGGCTCGCGTGCAACAGTATCTGGGAGAAACCGGGCACCGGGAACGCGTTCGGCTGGTCCTCAACCGTTTCCGCAAAGTGCCGGGCTTCAGCGAGGCCGATGCGGAGAACGCTGCCGGCGTCAAGTTGTTGTGGCGCATCCCCAATCAGTACTTCGCCATCTCCTCGGCCATTGATCGGGGCTCACCAGTAATGGAGCAGAGTCACACTGAGATTGCGCGCTGTTTTTCCGGGCTGGCCAGCGAATTGACGCGCAATGACGTGGATGTGAAACGCGCTCACTGGTCGCTGTTCAAGACGGTATAAAGGTTTCGAAGGGCTAACGTTTTGAAGGGGTAAGGTTTTGAAAGGGTGCGCCTTTAGCCGCACCGTAAACGAACGCGAATCGACAGCGGCTTTAGCCGCCGGGTCATCACGATCATCCAGAAATTTATGGCCAATCTGCAAACCTTCGAGCACAGCGAGTACCAGCAGGTAAAGGCCGACCTGCATCGCAAGATCCTCGATCGCCTGGATCTGGAAAAGTTGGGCCGCTCCACCGGCGACTCCGCCCGCGAAGAAGTTCTCGTGCTCATCCGCAACTCGGTGAACAGCGAGATTATTCCCCTCAGCTTCGCCGAGCGCGAGCGCCTGTCGCGCGAGATCCTGGACGAAATTTTCGGACTCGGTCCGCTCGAACCCCTGCTCAAGGACCACACCATCTCCGACATTCTGGTCAACCGCTTCGACAAGGTTTATATCGAGCGCGCCGGCAAACTGGAATTGACCGGCTTGTCCTTCAAAGACAATCAGCACCTCATGCAGATCATCGAGCGCATCGTCTCCCGCGTGGGCCGCCGCGTCGACGAATCTTCTCCCATGGTTGATGCCCGCCTGGCCGATGGCTCCCGTGTGAACGCCATTATTCCTCCGCTGGCACTCGACGGCGCTTGCCTCTCCATCCGCCGTTTCGGGCGCGATCCCGTCACCGCCCGCAACATGATCGAGAATCACACCCTGACCGAGGCCATGCTCGAACTTCTCTCCATCATGGTGAAGGGGAAGTTGAATCTCCTGATCTCGGGCGGCACCGGCGCCGGCAAGACCACATTGCTCAACGTGCTCTCCGGCTACATTCCCAACGTGGAGCGCATTGTCACCATCGAAGACGCGGCCGAACTGCAACTCAAGCAGGAGCATGTGGTCCGCCTCGAAACCCGCGCCCCCAACATCGAAGGCAAAGGCGCGGTCCGCCAGCGCCAGTTGGTCATCAACAGCCTGCGTATGCGCCCCGACCGCATCGTGGTCGGCGAGGTCCGCGGCGAAGAAGCTTTCGATATGTTACAGGCCATGAATACCGGTCATGAAGGTTCTCTCACCACGGTCCACGCCAACTCCGTGCGCGACGCATTGGCCCGCATCGAGAACATGGTTTCGATGGCGAATCTCAACATTCCCGAGCGCGCGGTGCGCCATCAGATCGCTTCCGCCATTCATGCCGTGGTGCAAGTCGCCCGCTTGTCGGACGGCACACGCAAGGTCGTCTCGATTTCCGAAGTCACCGGCATGGAGGATGAATCCATCGCGATGCAGGATATTTTTGCGTTTGAACGGCGCGGCATCGACGAGAGCGGCAAGGTGCGCGGAACCTTCCGCGCCACCGGATTCCGCCCGTTATTTGCCGATCGTCTGGCAACCGCGGGCGCTCGGCTACGCCCGGCGCTATTTGAGTCGAAGACGGAGATTTGAAAAGAAATATGCCCGAACTCCTAATCGCGCTTCTAGTCTTCGTCGTGGTTGCCCTGGCAACCTTTGCCATCGCTTCGCTGCTCGACGAACGGCGCGCTCAAGCCCGCCTTATCAGAGACCGGCTGGCCGCCGTGCAGAAGGCGCCGGAACGCAATCCTGACGAAGAACTGGCTCTGGTGCGCGACGAGCAACTCAGCAAGATTCCTGCTCTCGACACTCTGCTGCGCCGGTCCGCGCGGGTCTCGGCCATGCAGGACTCGTTGTTACAGGCGGGCATGAAATTTCGCGCCGGCAATTTTCTCGTGCTGTGCGCGGGCTGCGGCGTTCTGGCCGCGTTCGTGGTTGTGGTCTTGAGCAGGAATCCTGCGATTGCCTGGGCCGCGCTCGTCATCGGCGCGTTTCTTCCCTACGCGGTTGTCTCCTACCGGCGCCAGAAACGTTTTGAAAGAATTGAAGAGCTCTTTCCCGAGGCCATCGACACCCTGGCCCGCGCCGTCCGCGCCGGACACGCCTTCACTACCGCTCTGGAAATGATTGCCAACGAAATCTCCGAGCCTCTGGCCGGCGAATTCCGCAAACTCTTTGAAGAGCAGAAGTTCGGCATGCCGGTACGCGACGCCCTCTTGAATCTCACTCAGCGCGTTCCCCTGGTGGACGTCAAGTTCTTCGTCACGGCGGTCATGCTGCAGCGCGAAACCGGCGGCAACCTTGCCGAAATCCTCGATAACTTGTCCTACGTAATCCGCGAGCGTTTCAAGATTCAGCGCCAGGTGCGGGTCCACACCGCCCAGGGACGCCTGACCATGGCCCTGCTCATGGCCATGCCGCCGACGGTCGTGGCGGTTCTTTTGACGTTCAGCCCAGATTTTGTGAAGCCGCTTTTCTATGATCCCTTTGGCCACATCTTGCTTGTGGTCGCGATTACCCTGCAAACCGTCGGCTATTTCGTGATCCGGAAGATCATTAAGATCCAGGTTTAGTCAGGGTTAAGGTTTAAGATCAGGTATAAGAAATGCCTTTGCTGATTCTCACCATCGTGATATTCGTGACCGTCGTGCTGGTGGTGTTTGCCTTCGGCGCGGCCGTGGTCACGCCCAGTTCGGTGCTGGGAGCCCGCCTGCGTGCTCTGGGCGGGCAGCAGGTCCAGGCCCCCGAGAAGCCCGTGGTCAAGGTGAGAGAGCGGCTGGAGCAGGCCCTCGAGCCCATCAGCAAGGCCATTCCGTTGTCGCCCACCGACGTTTCCCGCACTCGCGCCTGGCTGATCCAGGCCGGGCTTCGTGAGCCTCGCCATGTCAGCTACTATCTCGGCACCCGTCTGCTGCTCGCATTCCTCGGCCTGGCGGGGGTTGTGGCTTTTTCCGGTTTCAGCAGCTTTCCTTTGCTGGTTTGCGTCCCCGCGTTCGGTTTCTTCCTTCCCCGCTTCTTCCTGAAGCGCATGATTAAAGACCGCCAGCAGCGCATCCGCATTGCCCTGCCCGACGCTCTCGACCTTACCGTGATTTGCGTCGAGGCCGGATTGGCACTCGACCAGGCCTTGATGCGCGTCGGAAAAGACTTACATCATGCCCATCCCGACCTCAGCGAAGAATTTCACTTCGTCAATCTGGAGATGCGCGCCGGCAAGCCCCGCGCCGAGGCGCTGCGCAACCTCGTGGACCGCACCGGCGTGGATGACATTCGCTCTCTCGTGGGCACTCTCATCCAGACCGACCGCTTCGGTACCAGCGTAGCTCAAGCACTACGGGTTCACTCGGACTCTCTACGCACCGCCCGCCGCCAGCGCGCCGAAGAGCAGGCCGCAAAAACTACCATCAAGATGGTCCCACCTCTCGTGATATTCATTCTGGTACCGTTCCTCGCCGTCACTATTGGTCCGCCCCTCATTCAGGCTTATCGCTCAGTATTTGGAAAGTGAGCAGCCAACAGGCTGTTAAAAAACTTAATTCGTATCAAGCTATGCCTTCAGGCATACCGTAAAAAGACGCGTTATCAGTCACGCCTTTAGGCGCGGCGATTCGGAGTCGTCATGCCCGGTTTTCCAAGATGGGGTTTAGTCCCTCACCGCCAGGCTTTCAACCAAACCCGCCAGCTCTATCTCGCAACTAATCTCGCAGTCGCCCAGACGCACTGGTCCCGCTTGCGTGGCTTGCTGGGAACCTCCGAAGGTGACTTTGGTAACGGCTGCGGCCTGTGGATTCGTCCTTGCCGCGGAGTTCACACCCTTGCTATGCAGTTCCCCATTGACGTAGTCTATTTAGACCACGCCGGGACGGTGGTACACGTCGAGCACAATCTCCAGCCCTGGCGCTTTTCCCCCGTCCGCCTGCAGGCCGCCTCAGTCCTGGAGTTACCCAGCCACACGCTGGCCAGAACTGGCACTGCATTGGGCGATCATATTGAAATCGTGATGAAAATGAAGGAAACTAGCTAACAGATTGTTTCCCCCCGGCATCACACCGAAGCCAGAGTCAGACACTCGCTTGACCAGTACTCTCCAACTCGAAGAGACCGCGATTGCCCACCTTCATGACGAGCCCAAGCTCCTCGTCGAGTGGTCGCCGCGCTGGCAGGAATTTGTCACCAGCATCGGTCCCGCTTTTTCACGCTCGCGCCCGCGGCTGGCCGGGGAAGCTCCCGACACCCTCATGCCGTATCGGGGCATGCTCAAGTCGTTCTCGATACAGTTTCTCTTGGTCTTTATGGCCATTGTGATGCCGCACGAGATTAATCGCCTGCGTCCTTACGCCGCGCCCAAAGTACGTCCCTATGAAGTGATCTACTACTCCGGCGACGAACTGCCCCGCACCCAGGACCTCGGCGGCGCCCAATCCGGAGCCACCGGCCGCGCCGGCGGCCAGGAAGCGCATCACCGTACTCAGACCATTCACGTGGCTCGCGGCGCTTCGCTGACGCCGCAGGTTGTCGACGCTCCCAACCTTAAACTTCCCTCCTCCTCAGACGCGGTCGCCAACTTGCTTGCCGTCAAGGCCAACCCCGGACCGCCGCCGGCGGAAGGTCTGCGCTCTTCGCTCACTGCTCCCAGCCTTCCCGCCAACGTAATCGCCCCGGCGCAGGTCAATGTCACGCGCGAGCAATCCCGCGGCGGTATCGCTCTCAATTCGGTCGTGCCTCCCGCGCCCAGCGTCCGGTCCGACCACACACTCTACACGCCGGCTTTCGACCCCAGCGTCATCGCCCCGGCTCCCAATGTTTCGCGGGACCGCACTCGTTCGGCACCGTCTTTGAACGCGAACGTGATTGGCCCCGCATCTGCAAGCGTCTCCCGCGACCGGGCGCGTTCTACTCCAGCGCTGAGCGCCAGCGTGATCCCTCCCGCTCCGGCGGCTGCTGGCCGCGAAGTCTCGCCATCGCGAGTGCAGATGAACGACGTCGCCGTCGTGCCTCCTCCCGTTTCCGCGCCGGAGCGCGAGTCTGGCCGCAATGCGAAACTCAACCTTCCCGCGCCTTCAGTTATCGCACCACCGCCATCGGCCGATTCCGCGCGCGACCTGCGCCAGCTGGAAAGCGGCGCTGGCGCGGCGTCTACAGCGGTGGTTCCTCCTCCACCTACAACACCGGCCAGCAACTCGATGCTGAGCAACATCATCGGCAAGTTCTTCGGCACGCAGGACGTGGTTCCGCCTCCTCCCACGGTCTCCCCCGGAAGCGGCTCTGGAACCGGCCGCAACGCCAGCGCATCGGGTGGATCGCTGGGCAGCAACGTAATTCCGCCTCCGCCCCAAGTCGGAGGTTCGACCGGAGGCTCCGGCACGGCAGCGCGAGGCTCGGGAAGATCCCAAGGCACATCCTTGGGCGGATCGAACGTAATCCCTCCGCCTCCATCCGTCACGGGCTCAGGCACCGATGGCGGCTCGCCATCGGGCTCGGGAAATTCCGGCGGATCCGGCAACGGCACGCTTCTGGCAGACAACGTTATTCCGCCGCCTCCTTCAGTC
>Ga0185299_10007808_pt1 | contig 10793 bp, 8 predicted proteins | sample PaiPotPPA55metaG_FD_128002 | JGI IMG/M metagenome (GOLD analysis project Ga0185299, IMG submission 128002) | Iron sulfur acid spring bacterial and archeal communities from Banff, Canada, to study Microbial Dark Matter (Phase II) - Paint Pots PPA... ...
GTTCGCAAACCCCGAAACGCCGTAGTGTGCCCTCACCCTTAAAACCATCGCACGAGAGCGTTGCGAAGTGAAAGGTTTCTTGACGCTTCGCTGTACCAGCGATTGATTTTTCTCGCGGGTCATCTGACCTATACTTCCGGAATGCTTGGAGTGCTTGGTCGCAGAGTAGTCCGTCATTGGACGGACAGAAGATATGTGCCGCTGAGAATACGTGCTAAGTCATTTCCATTCGAAGGCGGCACGCTCCCTATCGGGAGAATAGAGCCAAAGGCATCCATGAGGCGAACATAAGGCGAACGCGATCAGAATGTTTTCCTGCACGGCACGATCTGTTTACAACGGCACAACTTCAATCTGGTTTGCCACCCAGGCCTACCTTACAGGCCTGAAGGATGGGGAGTTCGTGCTAGGGCTCAACGGTTAAGCAGACAATATTTTTCCGTTGTATTCTCCAAATGTCCATGATTTTTCGCCCGTTGCTGGAAGTAACGCCCGGCCTAGCATCGACGTTTTCGGTTGTCTTGAGATAACTCGTTGATTTAAAGTATCATGTGTGGTAGTTAGCAATTGTAAATAACTTTGGTTACGGAATCTGCTGTGCAAGGATAACTCCAACCGCAGTTCCCCCTGCGCTTTTGTGTCTCTGCATGTCTTTCCGTGCTGGTCGGGAGTCGCAATGCTTGATGAACAAGAGCTAAAGCCGTTGCGCAGCCTGGATGAATACTGGGCAATGGCGAAGAGGCGGCGGTGGTACATCATACTTCCCGCTTTTGCTTGCTGGGCGGTCGCGTGGGCTGGAAGCTGGCTGGTGCAGTCGACCTACCAGTCCGACGCCTTAATCCTCGTGGAACAGCAAAAGGTTCCTGAGCACTACGTCGTGCCCAACGTCACCGTAAACCTCCAGGACCGTCTACAGAGCATGACGCAGCAGATTCTTAGCCGTACTCGCCTGCAATCTACGGTCAACCGTTTCCACCTTTATGAAACACGCCGCCAGGGTTTTTTTGCGCGCTCCGAGGATCCGATTGAGCAAATGCGCAGCGACATTAAGATCGATCTGGTAGAGGCTCCCGGCCATCCTGGACAACTCACTGCCTTCAAAATTCGCTATTCCTCCACTTCACCGCAACTGGCGCAGCAGGTGAACAGCGAACTTACATCTCTTTTCATCGACGAAAATCTGAAGTCGCAACAGCAACTCTCCGAGAGCACTACAAGTTTTTTGCAAACCCAACTGACGGAGGCTAGGGGAAAGTTGGAGGAGCAGGAAGCGAAAGTGCGCGCATTCAAAGCGCAACACTTCGGCAACCTACCCACACAGGTAGAATCGAACGTACAGATTTTGTCTGGCTTGCAGAGTCAATTGCAGAGCACGCAGCACGCGATCGACGGCGCGAATCAGCAAAAACTATATCTAGAATCCTTACAGCAGGAATATCGAACAGTACAAGGAAGCCTAGATAACGGAGACTCCACCGATGCCTCTCCCGATATGTTGAATAAAGATCTCACGGACGCGCGAGAGAGGCTACAGGAAGCCCGATTACGCTATACCGAGGATCATCCAGACGTGGCGAAATTGAAAGACCGGGTCGCTAAACTCGAAAAGCTTAAGCAGGACACGGACGCCGCTATTGCCACTGCCGAAAAAGCGCAAAAGCCTGCTACCGAAGGCGATCCCGGCGCGACTGGAAACACGCAGCATTGGGCAACCTCACCAATGATCCAGGTGCAAAGCCAGCTGAAGGCCAACCGTTTGGAAATTGAAAATTATAAGCAACGCGCTCAGAAAATCGAGTCAGACATCGCAGTCTACCAGGCGCGTTTGAATCTGACCCCGGCTACGGAGCAGGAACTCGCTGACATCTCGCGCGGATACGAAGAGTCCAAAGCAAATTACAATTCACTACTGCAAAAACAAAATCAGTCGCAATTGGCAACCAGCCTCGAACAGCGACAACAGGGCGAACAGTTTCACATCCTTGATCCACCGAGTTTGCCTGCCAGACCTTCCTCACCCAATCACTTGATCATTAGCTTGGGAGGCTTAGCGCTGGGCCTCGCAATGGGCGCTGGCTTGACAATTTTAATGGAAATGATCAATGTTCGAGTGCGCCATGAAAAAGATCTCGAAGGCGTAATTCCATTAAAAGTGTTGGTCGGCATTCCGCATCTAGATGTACCCGGAGAGGACCGTTCCCGCGTTCTTTTTCGACGGATGGAATTTGGAGCAGCCGTACTCCTGGCGAGTTTGATTCTGGTTGGAACTCTTTTCGCGTTCTACAAGAGCTAAAAAACGATGTACAAAGAATTTTATGGTCTGAGCCGTAATCCTTTTGAGCTTAGCCCAAACCCATTTTTCTTTTACCCCACGTCACGGCATGCGGAAGCACTTGCCACGTTGACTTACGGGGTGCTGCGGCGAAAGGGATTTGTAGTGGTCACTGGCGAGGTGGGCACCGGGAAAACATTACTGGTGCGTTGCCTGTTGGACGCCCTCACGCAAAATAAAGTCGCCTTTGCCTACATCTATAACCCTGTTATTTCAGTGCCCGAATTTCTGACTCAGGTCATCGATGATCTGGGAATCTCTTCTTCCCCAACCCTATCTAAAAGAGAAGCGTTGGCGCGTCTGACTAATTATTTAGTGAAGCGTTCCAGCAAAGACCAGATTACCGCGCTAGTTGTAGATGAGGCTCAACTGCTTAGCTGGGAGCTCCTCGAAGAAATCCGGCTGCTCACCAACTTGGAGACTACCGAACACAAACTTTTGCAAATTGTGCTCTTGGGACAACCCGAATTCGAACGCAAGTTGGATTCGCCGGAACTTCGGCAGTTAAAGCAGAGAGTGGGTCTGCGCTGCTGTTTGAGGCCGCTGGACCCCTTAGAAATTAAGGGCTACATTCATCAGAGACTAAAATTGGCTGGCGCCAATTCCCGCGCCGCGGCTATTTTCCCGGACGAAACGATCACGTTGATTCAACAAGTTACCTTGGGCATACCGCGATTGATCAACACCGTCTGCGAGAATTCGCTGCTACTGGGTCTCTGGCATCAACAGCGTCAGATTAGTTGGGAAATTGTGCTCGAGGCTGCCGCCGATCTTCGTTTGAATTTCCTAACCCAACCATTTTCGGACGAAAACAGCGACGTGAAATTACCGGGGAGTCAAATCTGAAATGAGCCGGCTCTACGACACCCTGCGAAGAATGGAGAATCAGAAACGAAAGCCGGGAACCGCGGCGGTCGAACCAGACAAGCCTGTGGACCTGCTGAGTAGGGTTATCCAGCCATCTGGAGAATTGCCATCGGGACGTAGTGCGCAAATCAGAGTTAGTGACACATCCCGTTTAGTCGCACTCACCGATCCGACCAGTCTGGGCGCTGAAAAGTTTCGGGCGCTAGTGGCTCGACTGGAGGCCTTTCGCCAAAAATCCGAGCTGAAAGCCATTCAGATTACTAGCGCGACAATCAACGAAGGGAAGAGCCTGGTGGCCGCAAATCTGGCCGTCACACTAGTGAAACATTTTGGATATAAGGTGCTTCTGGTCGAAGGTGACTTGCAGCGGCCGAGCCTTGATGAGTTGTTTGGCCTGACGAATTTGGAAGGGATTAATCAATGGTGGCAGAAGAGCCCAGTAGAGACCGAAATTGCTCAGTATGTTTATCATTTGGACAATATTCCCATGTCGTTTTTGAGCGCCGGATCTTCATACGATCAGCCATCCCAGATTTTGCAATCTTCACGATTCGCGGAAGCCTTCGTGCACGTATCAGCATTTTTTGACTGGGTGATCGTAGATTCAACGCCCATGTCCCCTATCGTCGACGTTAACTTGTGGTCAAGACTCGTGGACGGCACGCTGCTAGTCGTCCGCGAAGGCGTAGCCCCCATTAAGGCCCTGATAGTGGGCATCAGTGGCTTGGACAATCCGAAATGGGTGGGAGTAGTGCTGAACGAAGCTTCCCAATTCGATCGGGTAAATTACTCCGACCAATACTACGGCGCAAAAAAGAGAAACCGCGCGGAAAAACAGAAATCGAAGGCTGCTCCGTGATACGCCCTTTGAGTTTATTTTCCAAGGCTCACGCTCTTCCTGGGTATTTCAGAAGCGTGCTTGGCGGCACTTGCATATGTCACGCGACTTGGTGTGACCGACGCGAGATGTCGCGTTCTATTTGCTATTTTAGAGCATGATGTTGCCAAGAAATATACCGGATTAAAAGCAAGTTTTTGAGTATAATCGAGTACGTTTTATTGTCTGTTTTGTCCCCGCAACATCTCAATCAGTTAGGAGTCGATGTGTCAGCCGGATCTCTCTCAGATAGAGAGCACGTTGGTGCACAGGTGTGGAGTCGTCGACTGGCGCCGTGGGCGGTGATTCTCGCCGGCCTGATTGTGTTGCTATATGCTTCGATATTCAAAAACTTGGTAATGCAATGGTGGAATGACCCGGACTACAGCCATGGTTTTTTTGTCCCGTTGTTCTCAGGTTTTATCCTGTGGCGCGAGCGCGACCGCTGGACCAGAGCACAAATCAAGCCGAGCAATTTTGGATTCCTGGTCATGCTTGCAGCTATTGCCCTTCTTTTACTCGGCTCGTTAGGCGCCGAACTTTTCACTAGCAGATTTTCTTTTCTGGTTTTACTCGCAGGAATGATCTTGTTTTTGGCCGGTTGGAAGATGCTGCGTGCGCTGTTTTTTCCTCTCGGCTATCTGTTCTGGATGATTCCCTTGCCCGTCATCATTTACAATCAGATTACGTTTCCGTTGCAGTTGATTGCATCCCGCATCGCGACTTCGTGGTTGGAGCTAGCGCAAGTTCCCGTACTGCGAGATGGCAATATTCTGGTAATGTCCAATTATTCTTTGGAAGTAGTGGAGGCTTGCAGCGGCATCCGGTCGCTTATGACTCTCATGGCGCTGGCGCTCGCGTACGGCTACCTGGTGTCACCGCGCCGTTGGATTCGCTATGTTCTTGCTGCATTGATGGTTCCCATTGCCATCATCACCAACGCCATCCGAATCATGGGAGCAGGTATACTGAGCCGCCATTACGGGCCCTCAGCGTCAGAGGGATTCTTACACGAGTTTTCCGGCTGGGCTATTTTCCTCCTGGCTCTCGTCCTCATGTTTGGCAGTTATGGAATACTCAGGCAGGTCGCCGATCGGAGAAATAAACCAGCACATGTATAGTCTGCTCCCGTCCAACCGAGTTATCATTACGGCCGGTCTTTTGATTGGTGCACTTATCCTCCTACACAGCGTTGGTCACGGAGAAACAATCATCCCGCATCAACCGTTACATGAGCTGCCCTACACGATTGGTGCATGGTCAGGCCAGGAATATCCTTTATCACAGCAGGTTTTGCACGCTGTGAGCGTAAGTGACTACACTAACCGACTTTACTCTACTACTGGAACTGCGCCCGTTCAGTTGTACGTAGGCTTCTATGGCAGCCAAAAGACCGGAGACACTATTCACTCTCCGAAAAATTGCTTACCCGGATCCGGATGGAATCCCATCCGTGCTGGCGAGACAACTATCGGCGTTGCTCGGGGACGCCAGATTGTCGTGAACGAGTACCTCATTCAGCACGACCAAGATAAACAACTGGTCTTTTACTGGTACCAGGGCAGAGGCCGCGTCATCGCCAGCGAATATGCGGCCGAGTTTTGGATGGTCACTGACGCTGTCTCGAAGAATCGCACCGACGGTGCTTTAGTTCGTGTGATTACTCCCGTGGCCAATAACGAAGCCGCTGCTCAGGCCAGTCTTGTCAGCTTCACCCAGGGTCTTTTCCCCCAACTAGACGAAATTATTCCGAAGTAAACCTCGGGGAGGTATCGGAGAAACAGAGATGGAACGCGTCACAAAGCTGAAACACGCGGTTGTAGCAATTTCGGTGTCGCTTGCGCTTTGCTCGTGCGCTCGGGATCCACAGAAAGCCAAAGCCAAATACCTCGCCGAGGGGCAGAAGTACATGAGGAAAGGCCAATATGGCGACGCGAGCGTCGAATTTCGCAACGCTCTAAGGCTCGATCCTCGTTTTGTAGACGCCTATTATCAACTCGCTCAGGCTGACTTGGCCCAGCGCGACTGGCGGGGAGCCTACAATTCGCTTGAGAAAGCCATCGAACTCGATCCTGGACGCCTGGACGCCCGATTAGACCGCGGGCGCCTCTACCTCGCAGCTCGCCAGTTCGATAAAGCCCAGGAGGAAGCCAACTCTATCCTGCAGGGGCAGCCTAACAATGTCGGCGCCTACCAACTCCTAGGTGCTGCGTTGATTGGGCAGCAGAAGCCCGACAAGGCCCTCGAAGCGTTTTCCCAAGTCATCACGTTTGTTCCCAATGACGCGAGCGCCTACGTCAATTTGGCTCTGGTGGAAATTAGCCTGCGACGTTTCAAAGACGCCGAGGAGCACCTAAAGAAAGCTGTCGCTACCGATCCCAAGTCATTGCAAGCGAATATCGACCTGGCAAATTTTTATCATCTGCAGAACAAGTTGCCGGAAGCGCAGCAAGCGCTAGAAACAGGCATTCAGAATGATCCCAACGCCCCGCAGCTTTATATCGACTTGGCGAACATGCAATCGACCGCCGGCAAGCCCGAGGATGCCGCTGCGACACTGGATAAGCTTCGTAATCACATGGCCAAGTCGCCCGGGGCGAGCGTCGCCATCGGTGACTATTACGCCCAACGCCGCGACGTGGATAAAGCCCTTGCCGAATACCGACGCGGCCTTTCTAACTCACCTAAAAATCTCGATATCGAAAAACGTATGGAGGAGCTTTACCTGCTGTCCAATCGCCCAGATGAAGCTTCCAAGCTTGACACTCAACTCACTAAACAAGCTCCTAAAGACCCGGTCGTCACTGTCAATCACGGCCGCATCCTGCTGGCACAGGGTAAACAACAGGACGCGCTCATCGCTCTTCAAGCTGCAGTAAAAGGCGCGCCCGATTCTGCCTTCGCGCACTATTATCTCGGTGTCGCGTACTGGCAAACTAACAGCCTCGGTCAGGCTAGTAGTGAGTTCCAGGAAGCACTGAAAGTAAGTCCCGGCTTCCCTTTGGCCTTGCAGAGTCTCGCGCAACTGAATTTGGCCCAGAATCATTCCTCCGATGCCCAGGTCTACGCCCAGGAGTTAGTCCAGAAATTCCCGGCAGAAGTTAATTACAGGTTGCTACTCGGAGCTATTTATTTGCGCGACGGAAAGCCCCGCCCCGCGGAAGAACAATTTCTGGCGGCCAAGCAGTTGGCGCCCAATCAAGCAGCTGTGCACCTGGACTTGGGGCAGTTGTACTCCTCTCAAAAAGACTTCGCCAAAGCTGAAAAGGAATACGAAACAGCCATTCAGCTCGCTCCTTCCGATCCCGCCATGTTGTCTATGTATGCCAATTTCCTGGTAGCTCGCCAACAAGCTCCCAAGGCGGTCACTCTTCTTCAGCAATTTGTAAACGCAAATCCCAATAATTCTCAAGGTCACGCAATTCTGGGCACTTTGCAATTCGCCGTTAAAAATAATACCGCTGCGGAAGCTGAGTTCAGACGGGCTATAGAGATCGATCCAAAGAGCGTTCAGGGTTATATGAGAATGGGCGGTCTCTATATTGAAGAGCAACAGACCGACGCGGCCATCGGACAATACCAGAAAGCGGCGGAATTGCAGCCGAAATCGGCTCCGCTCGTGACTATGGTCGGGAACCTTTATCTCCAGAAAGGCGATCTCGAGACCGCTCGAAAATACTACACACGCGCCCTTGAACTTGATCCAAATTTCGTCGTAGCCAACGCAAACATGGCTTGGGTAGACGCAGAAGAAGGGAAGGATCTGGACGTTGCGTTGGGCATGGCACAAAAGGCCATATCGCTAATGCCCGACGTGCCCTCCATCTCCGACACGCTAGCCTGGGTTATGTACAAGAAGGGAAACTATTCTGGAGCGATTCCTTTGCTCGAAACTTGTGTGAAAAAAGTTCCGGATTCCCCTCAGTTTCATTATCACCTGGGCCTTGCTCTTATAGCGGCCGGCCAGAAATCAAAGGGCAAAACTCAGTTACAAGCAGCTCTACAGACCAACAAGCTCGCGACCGCTGATCAAGAACAAGCCAAACGTGCCCTGGAGCAAACAAACTAATATCGGACCAGAGTATCTAGACTACGCACGTCAAACAATGGAAGCGCAGACTACCTTTGAGTGAGTGGCCGTCGAAATTTGACATCCGAGATTTTATTTTGTGCACTCTCCTTCGATCACAAAATTTGCTGCAAAGTTTGTTTGGTTTACTGCCGAGTCTGTGGGGCAAAGCCAGGGACGGAAGATATAACACGAGGATCCGTATAAGCATCTAAGCATCAAACCAGTCATCCGCAGCAGACTAATCGAAATTATACGTCGTTCTGTTCCAAGCGATTCAGGAAATCACGGGAAGAGACTGTGTCATATTTCGCCGAAGTATCACACCCACCAGTAATAAGCCAGTTCCATAGAGCAACAGGGAATTGGGCTCGGGAGTGGCACTCACGGGGGTGTTCCAGGAGGCGAAGTTGATGTCGAACGTCGCGCCAATTGGAATTCCCGCGTCGGTCCACCCGGCGACGGTGACGATTTGAATCCTCTGACGCCGGAAGTCCGAATTTATGAGGATGAGTCTCACTTACAGACGTAAGCGAGACTCATCCACAACACTAAGTTTGACGATTACACCGTTTTGTTCTGTGCGATTTAAGAAATCGCGGGAGCCGAGTGGGTCTTGCGACGCCGAAGGAACCCACCGATTGCGAATAAGCCGGTGCCGAAGAGCAGCATTGACGCGGGTTCAGGAGTAAGGTTGGTTGTTGTAATTACGCCGGTTCTGGTGATTGGCACGGCTCCAAAATTGCTGGCTGGTCCTGCGCACGCCCCCGACGTCGCCACCGCACAAGTGGAGGCGGATATGAACGTGCCGGCGACGTAATTATGAATGTCCATTGTAATGGGGGTGGAACAGCTGGCAGTGCCAAGTGAGCAATTGACGGCGAACACGTCGAGGGTAAAGCTGCTGGGAACGGGGATTCCGTGGGCTGTGTCATAGCCGGTATAATTCGTGTACGACTGAGAGTTGGGTCCGGGCAGATTAAGGACGCTGTAAACGTCCTGACCACTCGAGAGTGATTTCGAGGAGTTAAGGCCACCGGTGAACGTCAGACCGTAAAATGGCCCGGATAAAAAAGTAACATTTGAGAGTGTTGGGGTTGGGTGACCCGTCGGAACAGCGACGATAATTAAGAGCGGGGCCCCAGCTTGAGCGTGCGGAGACGTTGGATCCTGAAATCCCACATAGATAGTGGCGGGATTGAGCACGTTCGGATCACCACCGGTATTATTGAGGTCAGAAGTGACGAATATCGGGGGATCCAGATTCAAGTCTGTTTGAGCCTTGATTTGACTGGTGCACATTAAGCCGAGACACCCCGCGACGGCGAAGAAAGTAGCCACTCGGTATATGGCCGCACGGATAAGAATTTTTTTGACGCTGGACGTTAACATTTGTAGCCTTTCTCGCTTAGAAAATTCCAAAGTTTTCTAAGGGTCCCAAGCCTGGAAAACTTATTAGAGCCGTGGTGAAAACAGGGTACCGGTGGCCAATTTCTCTGAAGTAGTTCCCGGGCACAGGAAGCTTCAGTAGGCGACGCACTTTGGGAAGGGGACACGCTACCCGCTATCATCGGCCTTCCCCGCCGTTTTTGAATTTGGCACCCATAACTCATGGAGAGTGCGCGGCTCAACGCAGAGGTTCATGGTGCCACCCGAGTCGCTTGCGCACAAAAGCGCCGATTACTATAAGTCCAGTACCGAATAACGCCATATTCGCAGGGTCCGGGGCAGTCGCTGGGGCATTGGGCATTTTTGTGCCGACGGCACCAGTCTTTCCATTGTTTCCGAGGATGTCGGCGGTAAAAAAAGCCGATCCATTGCTGGTAAAATTTGCTGGAGTCAATCCAGAAGGATCTGTCACTAGGAAGCTGAGGATCTTAGGATTGTTTGGATTGCTAGCCCCCGGGCCGCATCCCGGGCAATCAATCGCATTCGAAAATGCGCCGAAGTTAGGTTGCGTGAAGGGGCCCGGCGGTGCCGCAACGGCGAAAAAAGTCGGCGACGACAAGTTCGTTATAGTAGGTGTCCCGGTGACATTGGAAAGGTTAAAAGTGAAAGCATAATGTGCGCCGGTATCAATGATCTCAACGATCTGTTCACCAGGTTGGGTGAGAGTCAGAGTAACCATAACAGCGGTGCTTGACTTCGCTTGAACTTCCACAGTGCCAAAGGGAGGGGTGCCGCACGTACCCGTGCAACCATCTAAGTTTAGCGTGTAAAAAGTTTGGGCTTTCGCCGACACCCCGTTCAAAAGCACGGAACTCAATAAAATGGAAATTATTATCACAGCTCTTATTAACAAGAAACGCTCCTTTTCACCTTGAGCGTCAAGGGAATAAAGTTCCTATGGGGACTTGGCCGGAGATAATAAAACTTCGTTGAAACAAAGAAATAAACGCACGTCACTTCTAGTGGGCCTTATATGATGATTGCAGCGACCTGGCGAACGGAATCTTTCTGTCTAGGACGTTTGCACTTGCGCGAGGCTTTGTTTCGGGGAAAACTCCACCTGACGCGAGGGTGTATCTGTATCATATCTTAATTTCAAATGTCTACAGAATTTTCAGTATTGTGTATATATTTTAACTTATTTTTGGTTTAGTACACCCATTACTAGGCGGGGTGCTGCACACCGCGACGACCCGCGC
>Ga0185299_10007809_pt1 | contig 10791 bp, 7 predicted proteins | sample PaiPotPPA55metaG_FD_128002 | JGI IMG/M metagenome (GOLD analysis project Ga0185299, IMG submission 128002) | Iron sulfur acid spring bacterial and archeal communities from Banff, Canada, to study Microbial Dark Matter (Phase II) - Paint Pots PPA... ...
CCGTCGTACCCATCCAATGGCCGTGCTAACGGCAACCCCGAACTGCTTGCCGGCCTCGTTGCACGACAGCCCCCCGGTCACAACCGCCGCAACGACGCGCTTCCTAAAATCCAAAGAGTAAGGCTTGCCCATCCATGCTGGCCTCCAGCCCAGCCAGCATGGTGAATCAGAAATCGCCCGATTTGTGAATCCCAAATCGATTCAATCTAACTTCATCCCGCTTTAGCTAAATTCGGCGTCTTGCCGATGACCGCTTTGCGCCAGAAGCGGCCATTCCATAGCCGACCCACCGGGCAGCCACTGGACGCTTCGGTCAATTCGACCTAAGTGTAGCGCGAGCCGCTGGGACTGTGCTGCACATGGCCAATGTCGATCCAATCCGCCGTGCCGAAATCGGCCGCGAGAAGCGGGCAAGAACGCGGTCTCAGCTGGTTGCGGCAGCTCGATCGCTGTTCGGGAAGCGACCGGTCGAATCAGTTACCGTTGATGACGTCGTGGAGGAGGCGGGCGTCGCGAAGGGAACATTTTATGTTCATTTCGAGGACTTGAACGCTCTGACTGCGGCTGTCGCAGACGAGTTGGTGAGGACGTTTGACGAACTCCTGCAGCCGCAGCGCCTGTCTATGCCCGACCCGCTCATGCGGATCGCCTTCGCCTGCAACGCCTTCATCGAAAAGGCCATGAAAGATCCATCCTGGGCCGCAGTTGTCGCGCGGATGGCGTGGTCCTATCCAACGGTTGGCCGAGTCGCCCGAAGCCGGCTTCGTGAGGACTTGAAACTTGTTCTCAAAGGAATGCCGCAACAGGAGACCTCGCTGGAGCTAAGTCTTGAAGTAGCGTTGGGCATCATGCTTCAAGTGCTGGCGGCAATTAGCCAAGGGCGACTATCTTGCCGTGATCAAAAAGCGGCGATTGGCTCTATCTTGCGTGCGATTGGTGTGGCGAGCCGTCAAGTGAAATCCACGCTGGCACATTTGCCACAGATCGAACTCGCCGCAGGGTAGCGCGGTGGCTAGGGAACGCCAAACAATTCGATCCAAAGGAACAAGCGTCGGACAACGTCCAGTTGACAGCCGCAAGGCTTAGCGCCTTCTGATCTCCCTGCGGCGGCCGCCGATCCAATGACCCGTCTGCAATTTGGTTAGCTCGAGACGTTCGTCATCTGCTCACCAAGATCTATGCGGCCATCCGCGCTGTGTATGTAAGCGTTGATAACGTCTCCAGGCTGGAGGTATTGCGGGCGGCGACGCTGGGCTTTGATAAACAAATTCCAGAACTGTCGCTCCGGAAGCAACTGCAGGAGCCTCCGAATCGGGGCAGGCGGTACGCGAAGCGCACATCCGGAGGGCGTACCCGTCAGCAATACATCGCCCGGCCTGACGTTTGCGAAAGTCGACAATTCGGAAATCGTTTCTGCGGGCTTGAACACGAGATTCTTTGTCGTATCGCGCTGACGAGGGGAACCGTTTACGGAGAGTTGTAATTCGAGCTGGTCGAGGTAGGCGAATTCGTCGGGCTCAAGAACCGTCAGCCAAGGACCTATCGGGCAAAATCCACGATAGCTCTTGCCCTTGAAGAATTGCATCTGCGGAAGCTGGACGTCCCGTGCGCTGAGATCGTTCGCGATCGTGACGGCGAACACGTAATCCTTCAGCGTATCCTGGGTGACGGCGACAGATGACGAAATTGGCCGACGAAATACCAACGCAAGTTCGATTTCGTAGTCGAGCAACATGACGTGTTTTGGTCGCTGCACCGAGCCTCTTGCGGGGCTGATCGACGCATCCGACTTGGTGAAAAGCATGTTGAACAGCTTTGCATCTGGGTCCATGCCAGATTCAATCATATGTTGTCGATAATTGGCGCCCTGGCAATAAACGCGGCAGGGTGCCGTTATCGGGGAAAGAATCTTCACCGAATCTATCGGTACGCTGGCCGCTTTTCCCAATGCTGCGCGCCAGTCGGCCTCGCCTTGCTCGATCAATGCTGCCGTCGTCGGATAGACGCCGTCGAGTGGTGATATTCCTGATGTTGATACGACACCCCAATACGCAGTTCCCTCGGTTTCGTAGCGAGCTATGTTGGTAGCCATGTTTTCAAGTCCTTTTTGTTTGGTTGTTGTTTCGGTCAACGAGAGTATCGATCGGAAGGCGATTAGAGGATTTCGTCGGAAGGGGCGGTTCGGGTAAGCGGCGAACGATCTGCTCGGCCTCGTCGGCGGCCACGCCGAGCCCACGCAAGACCCCGGAAACGGCGGCCGGTACGTCAGAGGGCGAGAGGCGCTTCTCACTGGCTGAACGCATCGCCTGAAGAACGCTGCCAACGGCGATATCGAATCCGACTTCCGCCGAAACCGGCGCTATACGTCCTTGCGCTATCGCGGCACGCAGGTCCTCGCTGAGTCGCTTGCGTGCGCCGGTGGCAACCGCCGGGAACGCCCAGACCCCCCGCGCGGCGAGTCCTCCCCAGGCCGGATCGTGCAGCGCTTGCCTGATGAACGCGGCGCAGCCCGTCGCTATCCGCTCGACGGGGTCGGCAATCGCGGTCCGATGAGGCTGGAGAAGGTCGTCGAGTTCGCGCGCCAGCTCATCCGCCACGGCCGCGCGCAAATCGTCGAGATGCTGAAAGTGAACGTAAAAAGTCCCTTTCGCCAGTTTCGCTTCCCTCGTCACGTCATCGACAGTGATGGAATCGACCGGCCGGATTGCAAACAACGAACGCGCCGCCCGTATCAACTGGGCATGGCTCTTTGCGCGGAGCCGCAGCCCGATTTGCGCCCGGCGCACGATGTCGACCCTGACCATATCCACTTACCTTTTTTGACTGTTGGAATATTTCATATTGACTTTTTAGTCATTCTGACCAAATGGTGCAATATGAATTTTCGGAGAACCGGACCCAACGTCAGAGGAGGCGCAAATGTCGAAGGAAATCGAACTCAATTCCGGACCATTGCAGGAGCGCGAGGTCGCGATCGTAGGCGCAGGCCCGGTGGGCCTGATGGTCGCAAACTTGCTTGGCTTGGCAGGCGTTCGAGTTGTCGTTTTCGAACGCAACAAGGGACTTCTAGGACTGCCGCGAGCAATTGCTTATGACGCCGAGACACTGCGTCTGTTCACCCAGGTCGGCTTGTTCAACGGGATCGCGCCAGGCCTCATTCAGAATCCGCATGTCCGCCATCTCAATGCGCGCAATGTCACATTGATGGCCGCGGATTTCCCTGTCCGAAGCCAATTTGGTCACTCGGCGTTGGGCACCTTCTATCAACCGGAATTCGAAAAAGTGCTGCTCAATGGCCTGTCGCGGTTCAACACTGTTTGCACGCAGTTCGAACATGCTGTCACCGGCTTTGAACAGGACGCAAGCGGGGTCGTTCTGACGATATCGACGCCAGACGGCACACGTCTGCAGCGCGCGAACTACGTGGTCGCCTGCGACGGAGGCACCAGTGGAATCCGCGAACTGCTTGGCGCGCAGCTCATAGGATCGACCTATGCGGAGCATTGGCTGGTGATCGACGCGATCGTCAGGAATCACGACGTAAAGCAGATCACTTTCCGCTGCGACCCGCGTCGTCCGCAGGTGGAATTACCGGCAGTCGGGGAGCGGGTGCGCTGGGAGTTCATGCAGTTACCCGGTGAGACCGGAAAAGACCTCTTGAGCGACGACAAGATCCGCTCTCTGGTCATGCGACACACCAAGTATCGTTCGTTCGAGATCGAGCGGAAGGCGATCTATACCTTCCATGCGCGGGTCGCGGATCGTTGGCGGCAGGGACGTGTATTTCTGGCTGGCGACGCAGCGCATCTGATGCCGCCCTTCGCGGGTCAGGGCATGAACGGCGGCATGAAAGATGCCGTCAACCTCTCGTGGAAGCTTGTTTCAGTTCTGAGAGGACAGGCCCCTGACTCCATCCTCGACACATACCAGGTCGAACGCGCACCGGTCGTGCGGAAGATGGTCGAGGTTTCGCGTCGTCTTGGCGCGTTGATCATGCCGACCAGCCGGATCACTGCATCGGCACGGGACTTCCTCTTTGCCTGCCTCAACCTGTCCGGCAAATTTCGGGCTTTCATCGGTCGCGGCGGAGTCTTGCCCCCGCCCGAGATCCATCAAAGCGCGCTGACAGACAAAGGGCGGGACGCGCTGATCGGTCGGATGATGCCCCAGCCGACTGTCAGTGCGGCGCAAGGGAACGAGCCGTTTGATGCGTTTCTCTTTGATGCGTTCCTTTCTTGTCATCAATGGCTGGCGCTCGGCATCGGAATCGATCCGGTCTCCGTGTTGTCCGCACGTGACTTGGCTGTTCTCGACGCCCTCCAAGCAAGATTTGTTTGTCTGAACGGTGGCACCAAGGACGCCAGGACGCTGTCTCTGCAATGTGTCGACAGCGGTTTTGCCGACTGGGCCAAGCGGCACCAAGTCCGGGCCATCCTCGTTCGCCCCGATCGGTTTATTGCCGCCCGGCTCGAACCGGAAAAGGACATTTCGGTCCTCACTCCCTTCGCGCTTCCCCAGACCGCGCGCTCATTGCGCGTCGCCGCCTAAGCAATCCAAGATCAGGAAACGACCATGTCGCAAATTGCAAAGCTCGACGGACCCGGCGGCATCAAGCTGGCGCGCAGCCGCGAACCAGTCGTCAAAGCCAACGAACTTCTGTTTGTTCATTTTGAGCGTCCGGATATCGGCAAAGCCGAGCGATATCTGCTTGACTTTGGCCTGACCGTTGTCGCGAAAAGCGAAGGCGAGCTGTTCATGCGAGGAACAGGGTCGCAACCCTACATCTATCGCATCTCGATCGGTCCGGAAGCTCGATTCCTCGGACTTGGATTGTCGGTTCCGACGAAGGAGGACCTCCAAAAGCTGTCGAAGGCCTCCGGTCGTCCAGTTGTCCCGGCGAATACTCCGGGTGGAGGCTCCGTCGTTCATCTGCACGATCCCGAAGGCGTGGCCGTCGACGTCTTGCATGGCTTCGTGCCGAACAAGCCGCTGCCGGTTCGCTCGGCAATCCCCCATAACGCTCCGAACCAAATCGTTCGAGTGAATGACACCCAGCGCCCGGCGCTGGTGCCGCCCCAGGTCACCAAACTTGGACATCTCGTGCTCGAGGCGCTCGACTTCGACGTGAGCGTGCGCTGGTACATAGACACGCTGGGGTTCATTCCCTCCGACGTGATGTGCCTGCCCGACGGTGCGCTGGTCGGCTCCTTCATGCGTCTTGATCGCGGCGACGAGCCGACGGACCATCATACCTTGTTCGTGGCGATGGGGCTGGAGTCCAAAGTTGATCACGTCGCCTTCGAAGTGGTCGATCTCGACGCCGTGGAAATGGGCCAGCAAGTGATGATGGCCAAACGATATCGCCACGCCTGGGGCGTCGGTCGGCACCTGCTTGGAAGCCAGATTTTCGATTACTGGCGCGACCCCTGGGGCCAAAAGCACGAACACTATGCCGACGGCGACCTGTTCGATGCCGCGCAGCCCGCCGGATATCATCTGATGAACCGCGAGGGGCTTTATCAGTGGGGGCCGGATCTTCCGGACGATTTTGTCGACGCGCGGCTGACCCCCGCCCGCCTTTGGCGCGTGCTGAAAATGGCCGTCAAGGACAAAGCGCATCTTAAGCGAATGATGGCTCTCAAGGAGAGCCTTTCGAAACCGGGTCGTCAGTGGCAGCGGTGAGAACTGTAGCCTCTCCGTATTTGAGCCGACACTTCACCTCGCACCAGAGTGGAACTGCGATGAAACACCGATTTCAGCCTTGCCAGGGCGGCGGCCAAAGGGACGGCCGGCCCATCATGAAGTTGCGAGGTGCGGCGCTTGCAGCCGCGCTGCTTGCGACGTCATTGAGCGCCTGCAATGACCGCTCCGCGGCTCCTGTCGAGCGTGCCGCATTGGTGCACACCGAGCTTGTGCAGCCGCGGGACGGACAGGCTGCCGTAACGCTGACCGGTGAGGTCCAGGCCCGCTTCAGTGCCGACCTGTCGTTCCGGGTCAGCGGACGCGTGATCGAACGATTCGTGGACGTCGGCGCCCACGTCAATGCTGGCGACGTCCTGGCACGACTCGATCCGGCCGAGCAGCAGGCCGATTTTGACGCCGCGACCGCGAGTGTGGCCGCGGCGGAGGCCCAGTTGCGCGTGGCGCAAGCGACCTTTGACCGGCAGAGCTATCTCCTGTCGAGCGGCTTCACCACCCGCACAGCCTATGACCAGGCGCAGGAGCAACTGCGAACCGCACAAAGCGCGCTTGAATCGGTAAAATCGCAGTTGGGAACGGCCCGCGAGGCACTGGGCGATACCGAACTGTACGCCCGCGCGGGGGGTGTGATTACCGCCCGAAACCTCGAAGTCGGGCAAGTCGTGCAGGCGACCCAATCAGTCTTCACGCTCGCGCAAGACGGGGAGCGGGATGCTGTCTTCGATGTCCCCGAATCGGTGTTCTTTGGCGATGTGGAGCACGGCCACGTGTCGCTGGCGCTGGTCTCGGGTTCTGACGTGACCGCCGTCGGCTACGTCAGGGAAATATCGCCTGCCGTCGATCCCAAGAGCTCCACAGTTCGCGTGAAAGTCGCAATCCAAAATCCGCCTCCGGCGATGACGCTCGGAAGCGCCATCGCAGGGACCGCCGGGACCAAACCGGCCACGGAGATCACCGTGCCGTGGACCGCCCTGATGGCAACGGGCTCAAAGCCCGCCGTCTGGATCGTCGATCCCAAGACAGGTACAGCGTCGCTGAAGCCGGTGACTGTCGGCGCTTACGAAGCCGAAGCGGTCGTGATCAAGGAAGGGCTGCAGGCTGGAGACCGCGTCGTCATCGACGGAGGCAAGCTGCTGAGCTCCGGCCAGCCCGTGACATTCGATGGAGATCGGTCATGAGAACGCGATTGTTTGTCGTTGCAAGCGCCATCGCTTCGGCATTGGCGATGGCCGGATGCAAGCAGGAGGCGAAGGCGCCGGAGCCCGTCCGGCCCGTGCTATCAACCGTCCTGCAACCGGCCGTATCGGGGAGCACGGTGGCGGTTGGAACCGTCCAACCCCGATACGAGACCAATCTCGGCTTCCGTGTGCTGGGGCGCCTGATCGCGCGTCCAGTCAACGTCGGAGATCTGGTAGCCGAGGGGCAGATGGTTGCCGCAATCGACCCGACTGCCCTGGCGCTCGCGGTGCGGTCAGCGAAAGCGGACCTTTCGAAAGCCCAGGCCCTGCTCGAAAACGCAATCGGGACCGAGGAGCGGAAGCGGATCCTGATCAAGACCGACGCCACGACGAAGCAGACGCTTGACGATGCAGAGCAGGTGCGCGCAGGCGCACAAGCATCGACCGCTCGCGCCCGCGCGAACCAGACCAAGGCGATCGAGCAGCTCGGTTATGCCAAGGTCAAGGCCGACTTCGCCGGTGTCGTCACGGCCGTGAGCGCCGAGGTGGGAGAAGTGGTCTCGCCGGGTCAGACCGTGGTGACCGTGGCGCGGCCGGATGTCCGGGAGGCTGTGATCGATATCGGCGCGGACTTCCCCGTGCCCTTGACCGTCGGTTTGCCGTTCACCGTTAGCTTGCAGTTGCTTCCTGCCGTTCAAGTGCAGGGTCAGGTTCGTGAAATCGCGCCGCAAGCCGACCAAGTGACGCGCATGCGCCGCGTCCGTATCGGCTTAATTGATCCGCCCGAAAGCTTCCGGCTCGGAAGCACCATCACCGCAAGGCTAAGCAGCACTCACGGCGCAGTTCTCCGAGTGCCCGCGTCCGCCGTGCTCAAAGAGGGCGCTGAGACCTTCGTCTGGGTCATCGACGCTCCCACGAGCACGGTTTCGCTTCGCAAGGTCGAGCTTTCCGAGGACGAGGGCGGCATTCGCCTAGCCGGCGGTCTTATCGCCGGAGCGCGCATCGTGACTGCCGGAATCCACAGCCTCAAACAAGGACAGCAAGTCCGCATCGAACAGGACGCCACGCCATGAAAACCTTTAACCTTTCCGACTGGGCACTCGGCCATCGTTCGCTCGTCTGGTATTTCATGATCGCCTTCATGGCGGCGGGTGTCTTCGCATACCTGCAGCTGGGGCGGCAGGAAGATCCTGATTTCACCATCAAGACCATGGTGATCGGGGCGCAGTGGCCGGGCGCTTCGCCCGAGGAAATGACGCGCCAGGTCGCCGACAGGATCGAGAAGAAGCTCGAAGAGCTAGAGTCGCTCGACTATACCAAGAGCGTCACCGTTGCGGGCCAAACCACCGTCTTCGTCTATTTGCGCGGCACCACGAAGGCTGCCGACGTCGCGCCGACCTGGGCACGCGTCCGCAACATGATTGCGGACATCAAGGGCGATTTCCCGCAAGGCGTGATCGGGCCGGGCTTCAACGACCGCTTCGGCGACGTCTTCGGCAACATCTACGCGTTCACCAGCGACGGCCTGTCCCAGCGCCAGTTGCGCGATCGCGTCGAAGACATTCGCGCGAAGGTTCTGACGGTCCCGGATGTCGGCAAGGTCGACATCCTTGGCGCGCAAAATGAAATGATCTTCCTGGAATTTTCGACCCGGAAGATCGCGGCGCTCGGCCTCGACACCCGTTCCATCGTTTCCTCGCTGCAGGCGCAAAATGCTGTCGCGCCCTCCGGCGTATTCCAGGAGGGACCGGAGCGCATCAGCGTGCGGGTGAACGGTCAATTCGCGTCTGAGGAAAGCCTGAAGGCGATCAATCTCAGGGTCAACGACCGGTTCTTCCCGCTGACAGATGTGGCAACCATCACGCGCGGCTACGCCGATCCGCCGACGACGCTGTTTCGCTTCAACGGTCAACCCGCCATCGCACTCGCGATCGGGATGAAGTCGGGCACAAACTTGCTGAAATTCGGCGAGGCGCTGAAAGAGGAAATGTCCAAGATTCTGGCCGAGCAGCCCATCGGCCTGGGAGTTCATCTCGTCGCTGACCAGCCGGTCGTCGTCGAGCACGCCGTGTCTGGCTTCACGGAAGCCCTGTTCGAAGCGGTGGTCATCGTGCTCGGGATCAGCTTCTTGAGCCTCGGCCTTCGCGCAGGTCTCGTCGTTGCGATTGCGATTCCCTTGGTTCTGGCGATCACGTTCGTGGTGATGGCGTATACAGGCATTTCGCTGCAGCGTATTTCGCTCGGCGCCCTGATCATCGCGCTCGGCCTTCTGGTCGACGACGCCATGATCGCCGTCGAGATGATGGTGGCACGGCTGGAAGTCGGCGATCCCCTGGAGAAGGCCGCAACCCACGTCTACACCTCAACCGCATTTCCAATGCTGACCGGTACGCTGGTCACCGTCGCCGGCTTCATCCCGATTGGCCTCAACACCAGCAACGCCGGTGAATTCACCTACACCTTGTTCGTGGTCATTGCTGTCTCGTTGCTCGTGTCATGGATTGTCGCGGTGCTGTTCACGCCCTTGCTCGGCGTCACCATCCTGCCGGCCAGGATGAAAGGTCATCATGAATCCAAAGGCCGGCTTGGGCAGACGTTCGCCGGTCTGCTTCTGGTTTGCATGCGTCACCGCTGGGTCACGGTTGGGGTGACGGTCGCGGCGTTTGCGCTCGCTCTGTTCGGGATGCAATTCGTGCAGCAGCAGTTCTTTCCTTCGTCGGACCGTGCCGAGTTGGTCATTGACTGGAACCTGCCTCAAAACGCCTCGATCACGGAGACCAATGCGCAGATCGCCCGCTTCGAGCGCGAACAGCTGCAGGGCAATCCCGGTGTCGAGCAGTGGTCGACTTATGTAGGAACCGGCGCTCCGCGATTTGTGCTGTCATTCGACGTGCAGACGGCGAACACCTGGTTTGGCCAGACGGTCGTCGTCACCAAGGGCGGCATTGCCGCGCGTGATCGCGTCAAGGCGCAATTCGAAACCTATCTGAGAAAGACCTTTCCGGGCACCGATACCTTCGTCAAACTGCTCGAGGTCGGACCTCCGGTCGGGCGTCCCGTGCAGTACCGGCTGAGCGGACCCGATATCGCCAAGGTGAGGGAGTTTTCCCAAAAGCTCGCCGGCATTGTGCGCGCCAATCCACACCTCGATCATGTCGTGTTCGACTGGATGGAGCCGGCGCGCGTCGTCAAGGTCGATGTCCTTCAGGACAAGGCGCGCCAGCTTGGCGTGAGTTCGGAGGACATCGCGACGACGTTGAACGGCGTCCTTGCCGGCTCCTCGATCACCCAGGTGCGCGACAGCATTTACCTGGTGAATGTGACGGGACGCGCGACCGCGCCGGAGCGCGCCTCGATCGATACGCTGCGCGACCTGCAATTAACCGGCCTGGGCGGCCAGTCGGTGCCGCTCGGAGCGGTCGCCACGCTGCGCTATGAAATCGAGCAGCCGACAATCTGGCGCCGATCGCGGATTCCCACGATCACGCTGAAGGCAAGCGTTCTCGACACCGTGCAGCCGAAGACCATCGTGGATCAACTCGCGCCGAAGGTGGATGAGTTCGCAAAAGGACTGCCGGCCGGATACTCAGTCGCGATCGGGGGCTCGGTCGAGGAAAGCGCGAAGAGCCAGGCCCCGATCGAAGCGGTCGTTCCGCTGATGCTTTTCATCATGGCGACGATCCTGATGGTTCAGCTGCAAAGCTTTCACCGGCTGTTCCTGGTGTTTGCGGTTGCGCCTCTCGCCCTGATCGGTGTTGTCATGGCCTTGTTGCCGAGCGGAGCGCCGCTCGGTTTCGTCGCGATACTCGGTGTGCTGGCGCTGATCGGTATCTTGATCCGCAACTCGGTGATCCTGATCGTGCAGATCGAAGACCTGAGTGAAGCGGGACGGCCCGCCTGGAACGCGGTTGTA
>Ga0185299_10007810_pt1 | contig 10791 bp, 10 predicted proteins | sample PaiPotPPA55metaG_FD_128002 | JGI IMG/M metagenome (GOLD analysis project Ga0185299, IMG submission 128002) | Iron sulfur acid spring bacterial and archeal communities from Banff, Canada, to study Microbial Dark Matter (Phase II) - Paint Pots PPA... ...
GAACGGCTCGCGCTGGCGGAGCAGCAACTCGCGGCGCTGGAGAAGACGCGCCAGGCGAGCGTGCCGGCACCCGCGCGCCAGCGAAGCGATGACCTGGCCCGCCTGAAGGGGATTGGCGAAGTGAGCGCGTCGCGCCTCGCGCTCGAGCTGTTCTGGCGGGAGTTCAGCAACCGCCGCCAGGTGGGTGCATGCGTCGGGCTGGTGCCGCAGCCCTATGACAGCGGCGAGAGCCAGGTCGACCAGGGGATCAGCAAACAGGGCAACCAGCGGGTGCGCGCGCTGCTGATCGAGATGGCGTGGACCTGGCTGCGCTATCAGCCCGACAGCGCACTGACACAGTGGTTCAACCAGCGCACGCAGGGCACCGGGCCGAACCGCCGCGCGCGGCGCATCGCCATCGTCGCGGTGGCACGGCGACTGGTGATTGCACTATGGCGCTACCTGAAAGACGGCGTTATTCCTGAGGGCGCACAGATGAAACCTGTCTAAGATCGTATGCGTAGCAATAGTGATGCCGCGACAATCGGATCACTTCCTGTTCCCATGGTTGAAGTGGACATGCCCGTCGACCCCCTGGGTTGCCGACGCAACCGATTTTTAGATGGGGCATGTCACCCGGACAAGATTCCGGCGCAGCGCGCATGCAGGATAGGGCTGGCGAACCGCCAGCGGATAGAAGGTTGTGCGACGTTGGATCGTCTCACGAGCGCCACGACGGCTTCACGCAGGGACGTGAATTCGATTGCAGCAATTACCGGGCGACGTGGAATGCGCCTGTAGGTTGGCGAGCGCAATACCGCGCGCTCACCAACTTATGCCAGCCTATCGCGCCTTCGCAGCGTCAAGGGTTCGCTACGCCAGGCTTCGCCTGCCCTTGACCCCGCCATACGCTCTAGCAAGGAGATGCGGAAGAAATTGATCGACGATTTGTAAGCGGCCTTGACAACTTCCTGCTAATAGAAGGGGGTCTGACGCGGAAGTACAGCATGGACTTAATTCGACGCAACTCGCGTATGTCAGAGGTTCTTATGAGCACGCTCGCCATCACTCCGCCGTCGCTTGGCGGCACGCGGTACAAGGAAGTCAAGGGCGCCATCCTGATGGCGCTTTCGGCGGGCGAATGGAAAGGCGGCGAATGCATTCCTTCCGAAAAGCGCCTGGCCGAACGATTCGGCGTGTCTATCGGCACGTTGCGCAAAGCGATTGACGAGCTCTGCGCCGAGAACATCCTGATCCGGCACCAGGGCTTGGGGACGTTCGTCTCCATGCATCAGCGCGACCGCCATTTTTTCCGATTTTTTCGCATTGTCCGGCGGGATGGAGAGAAGGCGTATCCCGTTGTTACGCTCATCGATTTCCGCAAGGCACGCGCCTCGCGCGAAGCCGCAGCGGCGCTCGGGATAGAAACCGGCGCACGCGTGTTTCAGTTTATCAACGGCCTCGCGTTGCACGGCGCGACGGTTCTTATCGAACACATCACGGTTCCCGAGGCGCGCTTTCCGGGGTTGACCGAGGCGAAGCTCCGCAATCGTCCGAACACGCTGTATAACTTCTACCAGGACGTGTTTGCCATTAATGTGGTCGAGACTGACGAGCGCGTAACGGTCGCAATGGCGAACGAGATGGAAAGCAGTCAGCTCTCGGTCGGTGCAGGCACGCCGCTACTGGAAATCCGGCGGATTGCATACTCGTACCATCGTTGCGCGGTCGAACTTCGGGTTTCCCGGCTGAATACCGAAAATTATGAATACATCGGGGCGCGCCCAGTACGCGAGAAAGAGGACCTGTAGGTTCATGACTGAGCGCCGCGTGTGTTCATCCATCACAAAGCGCGGCCCAGCATTGAGCAACGGTCGCCGTTTTAGTTGAAAGCTTCTCCTGCGGGCGCCGGCGAGAGTCTATGTTCAACGTCGATCCAGACCGCCGCGAGCTGGTCGCCTTGGGCTTGCGAGACGGAGTATCAACGCCGCCTTTTCGGGGCCGGTGCTAAGGAGCTCCGCACCCGGTTGGGCGTGACCGGTGAGACCTAAGGCCGCTTACCGCTTCTTCAATAACGATGAAGTCGACACCGATGATGTGCTGGTACCGCATATTGACCAGACACTTATGCGTATGAACCAAGTGCCGGTCGTGCTGGTCGCGCAGGACACGACTGAGTCAATCGCACTGTACCGCCATGCTGGACTCCGGCTCATGCAGCCATGCGCATCCAGGCTGCTGCACAACGGCCTGCGGCGCGCATTGGGGCGCCCTGTTCATGACTTTCCGCTTCGAAACTCGCGCACCGGATACATTGCCGCCGCGTGCTCTCGTCGAACCGCGGCACAACGGCGTTACTCAGGCGCCTCCTATGCGACCGCCGATAGGCTGATCGTTCCAGACGTCGCACGCGCACAACAACGTGCGCAGCACGCTCCTCCAGAAGAGATGCCCCGACCGGCTGATCCTACGGCTCGTGCATCGACCGATCACACGCGAACGGGCTGTACCCCCGTTTCGTTCGCAATAAGGAAGCAATCCATGATTCGCAGGGAATTTCTCACTCGCGCGCTGAGCGCCGCCGTCGCGTCGCTTTTTACGCCCGATGTTTTTGCACAAGGTATGCACGACATGCAAAGCATGCCGGACATGCCGTCGATGCCAGTTGGTCAGATGCGCATGTCCGCCCCGCTGGCCCCGGCCGACTCACTTTCGTCCGGGGCACCGTTGGCCACCTTGCGCAAGCTCGCTAACGAAAGCGGCCAACCCGGCGTATTCCGCGCAACCCTGGTCGCGAAACCGATACAACGCGAGGTGCTGCCGGGGAAGCCGACGACGTTCTGGCAATACGGCGCCATGCACGGCGACACGGCACAAGGCCCGGTCGTTGGCCCACTGATTGACGTGCGCGAAGGTGACACTGTCGAGATTCGCTTCGTGAATCGCCTACCGCAACCGTCGACTATTCACTGGCACGGCCTGCCGGTCCCGCCAGACCAGGACGGCAATCCGTCCGACCCGATAGCGCCGGGCGCGACGCGCGTCTATCGCTTCACATTGCCACCGGGCAGCGCCGGCACCTACTGGTATCACCCGCATCCGCACATGATGACGGCAGAGCAGGTGTTTCGCGGTCTCGCGGGGCCGATCGTGGTTCGCGCTGCCGAGGATCCGCTCGCTGCCTGGCCCGAGCGACATCTTTTCCTATCCGACCTGAGGCTCGCCAGCGATGGGTTCAATTCCGGCGAACGACATGATGGACTGGATGAATGGCCGCTAAGGGCAATTCGTGCTGGTCAACGGGACGCGTCGTCCGCGCATCATGATTGCCACGGACGAACGCTGGCGAGTGTGGAATGCTAGTAGCGCCCGCTATTTGAGACTGTCGCTTGGGGCCGAGCACCACTTCGCTCAGGTCGGCACCGATGGCGGTCTGCTTGAGCAACCGCGTGATGAACTTACCGAATTGCTGCTCGCACCCGGCGAGCGGACGGAGCTGGTGGTGCGCGCGGGCATGAGGCCGGCTCAGACGGTACTGACTGCGGGCGTCTACGACCGCAGCAAGATGGCGATGTCGCACGGCAGCCTGCCACCCGAACCGGCCCGCGCACTCGCAGACGTGCGCTTCGAGCCCTCAGTTGTGGCTGGCAATGCTCAGGCGTCGCGCGTCATCCCTGCATCGCTGCGTCTCGTGCCACCACTCGGCACACCTGCCACGCAAAAGTCAGTGGTGTTTTCCGAAGCAATGGACATGGTGGCGATGCAACGTCACGGCGCGTCCGCTCACGGGATACCGGCGGGCATGACGTTCATGGTCAACGGCGCGACCTTCGATCCGGGCCGCGTCTCGTTGACCAGTCGACGCGGCGAAATCGAACTGTGGTCGATCGAAAACCGGACCGACATGGACCATCCGTTCCACCTCCACGGCACACAGTTCCAAGTGATTGAGAGGGAGCGGGGTGCGGTCAAAACCCCTGAACCGTATCGTGCATGGCGCGACACGGTGAACGTGCAGCCGGGCGAGACGGTGCGGATCGCCACGGTCCAGCAGATGGCTGGCAATCGGATGTTCCACTGCCGTATCCTCGAGCACGAAGACCTCGGCATGATGGGTACGCTGAAAGTGATTTGAACGTCTAGCTGAAGAAACCCTGCACGCAGCCGGGTTTCCCGAATACGGAAATCTAACCGGATCAAGCAGTGCCCCCACGGACTCCGCTAAATTTGCACGGGGCGATCGTCGATGACCTGCTCGGCACACAATGTGCATTTCTGGTGAACACGGGCACGCTCGCCAAAGCGCTCGACCTCGGACACGAGAACATGACAGATGCGTGTCCTTGCAGGCGTGTGGGCAAGCTGATGTGGCTAATGGCGACACATCCGCGGCGGAACATCCCGCCTGGTCAGCGCGTATCAAGCCGAGCGAAGCTCATTTACTTAACTCTCAGGCTGCCCGCCAAGCTGGGGAAGACCCGGTCCACATATCGGGCAATCGGAAAATCGAACGTGCCGCGCAAGTTGATCCCCTCCAAATACGTCGGCGCGATTCGCCGCAGGTCCGTCGCCTGAAGGGAGCCCGCTTATTACCTCTATCTGGTCAACGGCACGTTGCATATGCATTGTGTTCCATGCCATCACGGCGTTGGTGAGCAGCGTTGGCAATGACGACTCGGCCGCAACGTAGCGTGCGTCAACTCCGACGGAATCTTGCCGATGTGAATCGCACGCTGCACGGAGTGCACGGCTTCGCCGCGGTTGAACACATGCTGAAGGTCGCTGCGAAACACCGAGTTGGTGAAATAGTCCATCAGGAAAACCGTACGGAACAGGCGGCCGATATGAACACCGCCGTCGTACACGGGCTGTCCGCGCGCCGCTGCGCCGACGCGGGTCAACGCCTCGACCGCTGTGCAGCGACCGCTTTTGAATCGACGCTGCCACCCGCACGAACTCGTCCAAGATGCTTTCGATGAGCTCCAGGCACACCTCACGGTCAATCACGGCGGCGAGCTCCGCCCGCACAGCGTGATGCTGCGGCACATGCAAACATCAGTCACGTTGTTCGAAGACCAGCCCAGGGCGTAACCAGTCGCATCTGCAAAGCTTCCTTGACGGCTCTAAAGTGACGGACGACTCCGTCTGCGAAGCCATCGGGCCCATGCCAAAGTAGAGAAGTCATTACTCCCACCTCAAGGCCGAGGACGATAACCCATTCGGGCCCTCCCGCCGCGCCCGAGCAGCCTCTTTGCGGGCGCTCCAGATAGATAGATTGCCCTTTACGGGTAATCGTCCTTGTCGCGCAATTGTCCCCATTGACTACCATACGATTAGACGGTCGAGCTAGTCCGCTACAGGAGATAGTCATGGAATTTCACATGCACACTCATCATTTTACGCACCGTATGCCCGATTGGCGCGCGGCCGCCATGGCAGGCCTCGCGTTCCTCGTCCTGGAACTGCTGTTGGTGGGACTGATTCCGGGAGAGCGTTTTTGGCTGCCACCGCGCATGATTGCCGCCATGGTCTTCGGTCACGACGCGTTGCAAGTCCCAGCTACCTTTGAAGCGGGCATCACGGTTGCGGCCCTAGTTGTGCACTTCGTTCTGGCGATCGTGGTTGCCCTGATATTGAGCCTGATCATTGCATCGTTCAGCTTCGACTCGAGCGCGGGGATGGCGTCTCTAGCGGGGGCTCTGTTCGGCCTGGCCGTTTACTGGATCAATTTCTATGTCATGACCCAATTTTTCCCGTGGCTCGCAGAGGCCCGCAACTGGGTCAGCGTTTTCACCTACCTCCTGTTCGGCGTGGTTGTGGCGGATTCCTACCTGAGACTGGAGCGGAAGGAGGGAGCACGCCAAAAGTGACCCGCGTTTATCTGGCCGTTCAGTCGGCGTAACGCCGCGAACCCGAGGTTCCGAAAAGCGGATCATCGCTTGGTAAACGTGTCCGCTTGCCCTCGTGTTGCCCAAAATTGCTAATAAAATTAAAGGGTCGCCATGTCGCGTACGATGCTCCGCTTAGTGCAGTCGCAAAACACGTTTACCGACATGACCACCCCGGCCCGCGACCGACAAGAATGACTTCTGGTAAACGTTTCCTCCACAAACGGTTGACCACCTGCTTACTGTCCTAGAACAAAGACAACATGAAAAAGGCTCGCCGACTAATTGCTCTTGGCCGTCGCGCTGCCCGTAACGACGACGCCTATCTTGCACTCCCGCTACGCGGTCGTTTGCAACGTCAATCAGCGGCAAGTCATGCTGAAAAAAATCCGGATGAGGTCGCGCCGCTCGCTTCGCTCGCGACAGCCTTCCATCGCCAGTTTTTAATTAATCGCTATTTAAATACGTATTCCCTTTCATTTCGCCTCTGCTCGGCTCGCCATTCTTACTGCGATGGAACCCTCGACGCCGCAACGCCGACGTGCGCAACGTTCAGGCTTAGCCGTCTAGGAGAAGGCAGGCATCGAGGTCAAGCGTTACGTTGAACACCGAGCGGCCACGCACACCTTCGCGACCTCTAAACTCGACTGTCCTGTCCGCACAGACTACGATGACTTCTTTCGCGCCACTGCGCAGGTAGGCGTGAATCCGATTGTCGAGACTGGTTGCGCAGACAGAATTGCGGGACAGGACCTCAACGCATAGGTCTGGGGCGAAAGCCAATGGGTTGGTCGCTTGCCCCCCTTCATCGTCGGGCCACTTTTCATCCGGCATCCAGACAACATCAGGAACTCGGACTCCGAACGACCCGGTGATAACAGGGAGACCTAACGCCACGCGAGGACCTAATTGGGTCGCGAGCTGACAAAACACGTCGGTTATGGCTATTTGATGCCACGGGTCTTCGTCTCGAACCAAAACCTCGCCGGCTGCGCTGAGTTCAAACGCGGAATCAGTGAACTCGCGCCGGGCGACTAACGCGCGCCAAATAGCAACCAGCGAATCTTGTTCTAGAAAGTGCATTTCCATAGCGCGCCTCCCCCGACGAAAATCAAGTCTAGTACGCGAGCGCACGGAGCGCGTGGAAAAATTAAGCCTCGTCGAGTTCGGTCCTCTTCGCATCGGCTGTCGAGCACGGTAGCTGCGTGTCCGGGCGGACCGCCTTGCCAATTCTGACAATCCTAATAGCCGCTCCGCGGGAACTTAAGGATCCCTTAAGCTTGTCGTCCTAGGCTGGAATGGCCGTGGTGCCGCATGTATGCGTGTCTCACACGCGACTGCTGCGGGACGGGGGTCTATGCCACGTCGTTTGGAGCAAGGCTATGCGAATCGGCAATCTGATGCGCGCGCACGTCGCGGCGTGTCTGATAGCGACTTTGTCAGTGGGATGCACGACCCGGTCGAGCTATCCCACGCCGGCGCCGAAAACGACGCTCACGGGTGCCACACCGACGACACCGCGCCTTCTGTCGACGGGGAGTGTCACGGACTTCGTAGAACTCGCACGGAACAATGGGCCCGCCGTGGTCAACATCAGTGCGGGCCGCGGAAGATCTGTCGCTAATTCGACGCCGCTTCGGCCACCCGCGTCGAACGACCATGACCCATTCGTCCAGTTCTTCAGACAATTCTCACCTAACCCATCCAGCGAGAGCATTTTGCCCCCGGGGAGTCTTGGCTCCGGCTTCATCATCAGCCAGGATGGATTCATCCTCACCGAAGCAAAAGTGGTCGCGGGTGAATCGCAAGTCACAGTCAAGCTAATCGACCGTCGCGAGTTCACTGCCTCGGTCGTCGGCATTGACCCGCCGAGCGATGTTGCGCTGTTGAAGATCGATGCACATGGCCTCCCGACTGTGAAAATCGGAACGCCGTCCAATGCGAAGGTTGGTCAATGGGTCGTCTCGATCGGTTCGCCTTACGGATTTGATAATACGGTCACTGCCGGCATCATCAGCAGCAAGGGGCGATTGGCTCCGGACGAAACGTATGTCCCACTGATTCAGACAGACATAACCCTCAATGTCGGCGATTCCGGTGGGCCGCTTTTCAATTTGAACGGCGAGGTCATCGGCATCGAAGCGGCCATTCACAACACCTTTCAGGGACTCTCATTTGCGGTTCCAATTGATGTCGCCATGAGAATCGAGCAGCAATTGCAGCTTCACGGGAAAGTCCAACACGGTCGCCTGGGCGTGACCATTCAAGAGCTCACCGCGCCTCTTGCGCATTCCTTTGGGATGGCCCAACCAGTCGGCGCGCTCATCAGTGCGGTCGACGAGAACGGTCCATCAGCCAAATCGGGCTTGCGTGCCGGAGACGTCATCATGCAAGTGAACGGCGTAACGATCACCGACTCAACGCAATTACCGATGACCGTGGCCGACTTGCGTCCGGGGTCCGCGGCGCGCGTTGCGTTTTGGCGCGACCACGGCACCCATGAAGCTTCGGTCGTGTTGGGCGTCATGCAGGGCTACGCGCTTGCAACCGCTACGCCAGCACGGACCGTCGCCCGTCAGATGGGCTTGACGGTCGGATGCCCGACATCCGAGGAGCTACGCCGGGCTGGTGTGACTGGTGAAGTCCGCGTCGAGCATGACGCAGCACCTGCAGCGCTACCTGGCGTTCAACCGGGAGACGTGATCTCGCGAGTCGGCAACACGCGGGTATCAAACCTGGCTCAACTGCCTGAGGAGCTCAACACCAGCAGCAGCGATGCCATGCTCCCAATTCAGCGGGACGGTTATCGCACTTTATTTCCATCGATTTGGGATGGGCATGTCCGCACCGCATGCGCCAGCTTATGAATGCATTCGACGGAGGTCAACATGAAACGATGTTCGATATTGCGATTGAGCGCCACGGCTCTCGTACTCGTCGGAGGCATGAAACTCGCGTTGGCTACGCCGGCGAGCCTTCCTCCCGTGCAGCAGGCCGGTGGCGTAAGCTACTTGTCCGGAGGCGTGGGAAGTGACCAGTCCGCGGCAATTAAAGACGAGATGCATAACTATCCGCTCGTTCTAGAATTCGTCGGCAAGACTAATTATGGGAACGACTATCTCGCAGATATACCTGTTCAAATATCCGACGCACACGGGACGGTATTGCTGGATACGAACGCTCGCGGTCCGTTCATGTTGGTTTCGTTGCCGCGCGGTCGGTACACGGTGACCGCCAGCTACAATGGAAAACAGGAACGCCGCACGGTAAACGTTGTGTCCGGTGCGCATGCGCATGAAATGTTCGTATGGCCTATGTAGACAACGGGGCCGACCATGCGCGGCGAGTGAACGATGGCTATCAGCCGGCCCCACTACTCGAGCTCGCGCATGCCGCGTCGGCTATCTACCCGATTGAGCTGTGCCTTGGTTCATTCTTGAAGTTGGTCAGCCCCTGTCGCGCGTGCGTCCACGCGGCGACTGGGAATGTCATTACGCGATGCAAAAACCATCAAGGGGTCAAGAAACGGGCGGCATCACCCTTCGCACGGCGAAGAATTCATGCTTCACGAACGTGACAATGACAAATGACTGCCGCTGCGGATGACTGCCCGAGGTGGCCGTGACCACGATGACTCATAGTTGGCGGTCGTTGTTGCGCTCGGCAAGGAGAGACGAAATGACGTCGAGAATTTTCAAACTGTTCGCGGTCCTCCTCCTCGGGGCACTGACCTCGTGTCACTCGGGCGTCAAGCTCGACCAGGGCGCTAACGGTAATGGCGTCGCCGGCGTGGTCGGCGCACAAACGAATCCAAACGCCGTCGCGCAAGTTGGTATCGACCCGCTCAACGACCCGAACAGCCCACTCGCAAAACGCAGTGTCTACTTTGACTTCGACGACTATACCGTCAAGCCTGAGTATCAGCCGCTCCTGAAGCTGCACGCGAAATATCTCGAGAGCCATCCACAACGCCACGTGCTCATCAAGGGAAACACAGACGAACGCGGCTCGAGCGAATACAACCTAGCGCTGGGCCAAAAGCGGTCCGAGGCAGTGCGCCGTGAGCTGGTTCTGTTTGGTGTTCAAGACACGCAACTCGAGGCGGTCAGTTTCGGAAAGGAGAAGCCCCTGGCAACCGGACACGATGAAGCATCGTGGGCGCAAAACCGCCGTGCGGATTTGGTTTACCGACAGTAATCGGGAACGCATTGTGGTTCGTTCCACTTCGCGCTTGAACCGCGTGATCGCTAAAACCCTGATTCGTTGGTCGCGCAGGCCCTCGGTCTGCGACCCAGTTCAGCAATTGCTTAGCTGCGCCGCGTCATAGAATCCCTGAGCTACGTTGCCGAAGGCTATTTAGGAGCGGGCAATCTGACGATGTGCTCTTCTCACAACCGATAGTGTGACAGTGGACAGACAGATGCGCCGCACTCAATGTGACGCCCGCGAGCGACACGCGGCCCTTTCAAAATTCCTACGTTTTTTTGATCGACTTTGCCCAATCATCGAATAAAGCTTAGAGTCAGCCAGACAAAAGCGGGTCCTAAACACGAGCACGCGGCTTAAGGGGGTTATCCGTCATGTTTTTCCGAATTATGGCCGCACTACCCTTCATCGGTATTCTCATCGGCGTCCCGTTCGCCAATCACGTTGAACCGCTCGTCCTCGGCATGCCGTTCGTGCTCGCGTGGATCGTAATCTGGATCGTGCTGAGCGCGATCATCATGGGCATCATCTATCGACTGGATCCGGCCAACCGCCACGCGGTCAACGAGGCCGGGGAGGCTCGCTCATGAGCAGCGCACTTCTCATCATCATCGCCGTGACCGTATTGGCGCTCTATCTGGGCGTGCGCGCGCGACATGGTCACGACATGAATCTCGAGCAATGGACGGTCGGCGGCCGCAGCTTCGGCACGGCGTTC
>Ga0185299_10007811_pt1 | contig 10790 bp, 10 predicted proteins | sample PaiPotPPA55metaG_FD_128002 | JGI IMG/M metagenome (GOLD analysis project Ga0185299, IMG submission 128002) | Iron sulfur acid spring bacterial and archeal communities from Banff, Canada, to study Microbial Dark Matter (Phase II) - Paint Pots PPA... ...
GCCGGCTGCAATACACGGAGGAACTCGTCACCGAATCCGGGCCGGCCCCGACGCCGGCCATCAAAATGTAGTCACGACTTTTCAGTCAAATCGGCAGCGCCGACCCGCCGGGCCACTTTCAACGGCGTAACGGCGTAACTTGGGCTAGAGGCCTCTCTATTCCAGGCCATGGCATATCGTCAGCTCGGGCAAAAGCAGCAGGCGCGGGCGATGCTCGCCAACGCCGCTTCATTGATGGACCGGAATCTGAGCAAGCCGGGCGAGAGTGTTCTGGGGGCCGATCCGTGCGACTGGGTCCTTTGCCAGGTCGTTCGTCGCGAAGCGGAGGCGATGATCGGGCCCCGCGCCGCGGCCACGCAGCCTACGACGCAGACCGCCGTCAAATGAATTCACCGGCCGCGGCACTTACCCTCCCAAAAAAATTCCGCCGCGTGCAGAACATTTCCCTTGCAGATACGTTAAGTATATGTTAGGATTCGCTCCATGGAAAGGAGGAGCCGGTCTCATCCCCTCGTTCTTGCTCCGCGCCTTTTGTTCTTGGCGTGAATTCGCGTTCATTGGCGGATGAATTCCTCCGGCGGGGCAGAGCGTTCGCGACGCGGCCAAGTCAGCACGTCGGGCGGGCCGGAGCCATCGGACGGCTGTTATAGCAATATTATGATAACACATCGCGAAAAGCATTCATTCCAGTTCATTTTTGTCCGCCGGCCGGGTCTCTCACCGTTATCCCGAACAGCGACTGGCGTTTATCCATCGAGGCAAGCGAGACGCCCAGTGAGACGCCCGGGCGGCGTCTCACGGCCTGCGGAGAAGCGCCGAGCCGTAAGACTCCATCGTCCGCAGAGTTAGAACGCGATTGTATGGGACGTCATGATACAAACGAGACGAGATTCGCGCGGGAAGCGGTCTCGGACCGCGAGATCGCTTCCCTTCGATCCGATTTCTGATAAGGTGCACCGATGATCCACGAGAACCTTTCCCAGTCGATTGAAAACCTTTCCGCCCGGATTATCGCGATCCGGGACTCTCTTTGACTTGCCCGCCAAAACCGAGCGCCGCAAAGAGCTCGAAGCCAGGATGGGCCAGAGCGGTTTCTGGGACAACCCCGAGGGAGCGAAGACGGTGGTGACCGAGCTCAAATCTCTCAAGGCCGCGACAGAGCCGGTGGAGTCGCTGCTGCGTGGCGTGGAGGACGCGCGAGCGCTCTACCAGCTCGGCGAGGAGGCCGGCGACGCCGACGCGCTGGCCGAGGCCGATCGCACCCTGGCCGATCTGGAAGCCCGGGCCGAGCAGGTCGAGTTGCAGGCGCTCCTGGACGGGCCCAACGACCCGAGAAGCTGTTTCTTTACCATCCAGGCTGGCGCCGGCGGCACCGAGGCCCAGGATTGGGTCGAGATGCTCCTTCGCATGTACCTGTATTACTTCGAGCGACGCGGATGGGACGTCAGCGAGATGGACCGGCAATGGGGCGAACAGGCGGGGATCAAGAACGTGACGCTGCACGTGAAAGGACCCTACGCCTTCGGATACCTGCGGGCCGAGGCCGGCGTCCATCGGCTGGTACGTCCCAGCCCGTTCAACGCCCAGAACAAGCGGCAGACGAGCTTCGCCGCCGTCAACGTGATCCCGGAGTTCGAAGAGGCCGAAGGTGAACTCGACATCCCGGAGAACGACCTGGACATCGTCGCCTTCGTCCGCGCCAGCGGACCCGGCGGCCAGAACGTCAACAAAGTCGCCACCGCCGTTCGCATTACCCACAAGCCGACGGGGCTGGCCGTGACGTGCTCGGTCGAGCGCAGCCAGCAGCAGAACAAGCGGTTGGCCCTCAGCATCCTGAGGAGCAAGCTGGAAGCACTCGATCAAGCCAAGCGGGACGAAGAACTGAGGCAGATCGTCGGCGACCCCAAGGCCAACACTTTCGGCAGCCAGATTCGCAATTACGTTCTGGACGACCGGCGAGTGAAAGACGTGCGGACAGGCGTGGAAACCGCCAACGTCGAGTCCGTTCTGGATCGTGGCGAGTTGGACCCGTTCATTGACGCGGAACTCCGCCGCCGCAAGCGGGAGAAGAAATAAGACCGGGGAGAAAGGGACCGAGCGACGAGCGAAGAATGGCGGCGGACGAGTTCGCTTTGTCCCTCAGTTCCTCGCGCCACAGCGATTAGTCATTGCATGACAAAGGTTTACCGTTTTTTCGCGAATACCGCCCCCAACGTCCGATAACAACGATGCCGCAGGAGCGGCGGAAGTTTTGACGCGAACGAGAAAATCCTTAGACTCGGTGTCGCTCTCGCGGGAGGCGGGAGCATCAGTGCCGGCCAACCGCGGCTTGGACGTCCAGTAATCGGCTCCGGCACGAAGACCACCTGTATGATCGTCGATTGTCATACCCACATCTGGCAGTCCCCTGATCAGTTGGGTCAGTTGGAACTTGGCAACCCGCCGCGCTCGCCGCGAAGTCGGCCAACGCGGGTGTCGGCGGTGCAATCCCTTTGGCGCCATGTTCCTGCCGCCGACCCCGAACATCATTGGGCCCAGAGCAGCACCGTCGATAAATCCATTGTCCTGGGCTTTAAAAGCCGTTATCTCCATGCGGAGATCCCCAACCAGTTTGTCTCGGACTACGTGCAGCGCTTCCCCCAGAAGCTGATCGGGTTTGCCGGCGTCGATCCTACCGAAGATACGGCGCTGGATGAGGTGCACACCGCCAAAGAAGACCTGCGTCTCCAAGGGCTGACGATTTCCCCGGCTAATCAGGACTTCCACCCCGCCGACTCACGAGCAATGGATTTGTACGCGCAAGCCGAGCTGCTGGGGATGCCCGTCCTGTTCCACCCTAGTGGCCAGTTCAGTGAAAAGAGTAAGCTCGAGTTCGGCCGGCCGTATCTCCTGGATGAGGTGGCGCGATCGTTTCCCAAGCTGCGGATCATCATCGCCCAACTGGGCCAGCCATGGATCGACGAAACCATCTGCCTGCTGGGCAAGCACGGAAACGTGTATGCCGACGTAAGTGGGTTGCTGAGCCGCACATGGCACGCGTACACCGCCCTGGTCAGCGCGTACCAGAATGGGGTCATCGACAAGCTGCTGTTCGGCAGCGATTTCCCATATACCAGCGCCATCGAATGCATCGAGGCCTTGTACAGCATCAACCAACTTGCCCAGGGAACCAATTTGCCGCTGGTGCCGCGCGAGGCGCTGCGGGGGATTGTCGAACGTGATGCCTTGTCGCTTCTGGGATTGGCGTAGGCCGCCACAAAGGGAAGGAAATTCCGTGAGCCGCTTGCCCGTCTGGTTCCCGGCCTTACTTGGCCCTGTTGGCGTTCTGGTCCTCCCGATCGTCCTATTGACGGTCGTTGGGTGCGCCAGCCAGGGCGGCGAGCAGTTGACGCTTAAATCGCAGCGGCGGGGGCAGACGCTCAGCCAGCCGGTTGCCGGGGCTTTCCTGGCCCGCGGTGCGGGCGGGGATACCGATCTGGTTCTTCTGGATACAGCGGCGCGACAGGCGCTGGAGGGCGGCCGGACCGATGCTCCGGTCCGGGAGGTCATGCACATCCGGGTGCTTTGGAACCCGGCCCGCGACCTGAAGGCCGACCACTCCTCCGCCTCTAATGCCACAATTCACTGGTACGTGATCGGCAACAGGCGTGAGTCGGCGGCAGACGTGCTCGAATATGCCGGCACGGGCTTCGTCCTCCTGGACGAGGCTCAGAGCGGGACGGAGCTGACTATCCGTGACGCCGCCGTCCGACCCGTCGCGTGCCATGGAAAATTGTGCGACCCGCTCGGCCCCTGCAACCTTCAAGGGACCCTCCGCGTCGTCGCCGACCAGCAGCGAGTCCGTCAGGCCCTTTGGGGCGTTCGCGCCGCGGTCGCCGCCGCCAACACCATTCCCAACAAGGTCGCCTACCGGCCAAAGCCCGAGCGACCTTCCTCGCTGGCGCGCTAAGCGGCCTTTTTCTTGACCGCCGCGCCCCTGTCCCGGTAGATTAGCGGTTGAAAATCGGCGGAAGTCCCCCTTCCGATCGTGCTACTCACCAGTGCCTCGCGCTTGTGTGCCGGACGAGACTCCGGGCGAGACGACGAGGCCAGTCGCCGCAGCATTTGGAGGTTCGCATGCCCCCCGCCGCTACCCCCGTACAAGGGTCCCGTGCCGGTCTGGTCAGCGCGCTGATCGTGTCGCTTGTCGTCGCGGTCGCGATGATCGTCGTCGCCGTATATGAAAGTCAGGTGTCGAGCAACTGGCAACGACAGTACGAGCAACAGCTCGCCACCGACAAGCCCCTGCTTCCTGACAACGCGGCCAGCGACCCGCGGGTCCAGGCGTTGCTGGCGGCGCGCGAGCAGTTTCCCAGCGCTCCCGACGCATTGAGCGTCTCGCTGGCGGAGTCCGAGCAATTGGCCAAGCTGTCGACCGGCGACATGCCCGCCGACAAAGCCGCCGATGCCGTCCGGACCCAACTGAAGGCGGCGGTCGATCAGGTCAACGCTCTGAAAGGGCAGCAGTTGGTTGACTTCACCATCCCTCCGAACGTCACGCTGGCCTCCGCCCTGGCGTTAGTCACCGACCAGGTCGTGACGCTCGCCCATGCGAACAAAGACAAGCAGGACCAGCTTGCCGCTGCCCAGCAGAAGATCCAGGATGAGATCAAGGCCCGTGAGGCCCTGTCGGCACAGAAGGACCAGACGATCGCCCAGGCTAACGCCCGCGCCGAGGCAGCCGAAGCCGATGCCAAACGGGCGCACGAAGAAGCGACTGCCGCCACTCAGGGTGTCCAGGCGAGCGCCACCAGCAATCTCAAACAGGAGCAGCAGGTCGTTGCGAGCCTGACCGGCCAGCTCCAGTCCCGCGATAAGCAGATCACCGACCTCAACAGCCAGATCCGCAGCATCAAGCAGAAGCTGCACCTCTTCCGCGTGAATACGAATGAGCCGATCGTCCAGCACGCGGACGGGAACATTATCAACATTACCGAGCAGAAGACCGTCTTCATCAACATCGGCAGCCGCCAGCAGGTCACCAAGGGTCTCACGTTCGAAGTTTATGACAAGAACAAAGGTATTCCGCCTTTGGGCGACGGGCGGGCCGAGGAAGAAATGCCGATCGGCAAGGCCTCGATCGAGGTATACAACGTCGGCCCCGATTCCAGCGAATGCCGGGTCGTCAAGTTGCAGCCGGGCGAGCAGCTTGTCGTGGGTGACCTGATCATGAACCTGGTCTATGACCCGAACGTGCATTACAACTTCGTGGTCTTCGGCGATTTCGACCTGAGCAATACCAACGCCGCCTCCCCGACGGATGCGGAAATCATCAAGCGGCTCATTACCCAATGGGGCGGGCGAATACAGAACCAAGTCGACGTGGACACCGACTTCGTCGTCATGGGCAAAGACCCGGAGCTGCCGTCCAAGGATGAGACTGACCCGCAGAGCGTGCTGCGTTACAATCAGGCAAAGCAGCGGCTGGATGGCTATCAAGCCGTGATTGCCAAGGCCGCGCAGCTCAGCGTGCCGATCATGAACCAGAACCGCTTCCTCTACTTCGTGGGATACTACGACCAGGCAACGCGGTAAGCGGTCCACTGAATTCGACGTGCTGACTGCTGGACGAAGACCGGCGTGGCTCTGCTCTGTGTGAGCCACGTTACTTGATTTATTTGACAAGAATGGTATTTCCTGCCGAAACATTAGAGAGGCAAGTCAGTTGTATCTCCGGGAACGGCCGGGATTTGCCTTTCACATTTGCCGCCCGGCTCGACGAATGTGCCGGTGAGGCAAGGGAATGGCGATGAACGCACCAGTGACCGATGCCGGCCGATCCGTGCGGCGGCAGTCGGGGCTGAGCTACAAATTCCAGCGTTTACGCGAGAAGATCCGCCGGGCGGTCGAAACCGGCGAGTTGAGCGGGAAACTCCCGGGCGAGCGCTCGCTCGCCCGGCGCTTTCGCGTCAATGCCAAGACGTTGAGCAAGGCCTTGACCGACTTGGCCGCCGAGGGTGTCCTCGACCGCAGTATCGGCCGGGGAACATTCGTCAAGGGCAGCATCCCGGCTCAGGCCCCGCCCCTTGAGTGTTGGCTTGCCCTCTCTTCTCCCGGTGACCACGACGACTGCCTCTTAGCTCACCTGCGCGAGGTCTGTCCCGGAATTCAGGTCGAAACGTCGGTCAAGACGATGCGGCCCAGCTTCCTGAACCAATTCACCGCCGTGCTTAGCCTGTCGGCGTCGACCCCCGCGGACGTGCTCCGCGACCTGCTGGTTCGGAACATGGCGGTGGTCGCCATCAATCATGAGCCCAAAGCCTATTCGACGCCTGCGGTCCTGCCCGATCTGACGCTCGGCATCTCGAGGCTAGGTCGCGACCTGGTCCTGGCCGGTCACCGCCGGCTCGGCGCGCTCGAGCCGCGCGACAGCACCACGGTCGCCCGGACGCTCCGACAGACGGCTGGCCGCTATGTCGCCGACGCTACCGTGGACTCGGCCGAGCCGGCCCAAGCCGCCACACTGGTGGACAGCGGGATCACGGCACTGGTCTGTTCGTCCGCAAGCGACGCCCGGCAAGCCCGGGCCGCCCTCGCCGCCCGCGGAATCAACGTGCCGAGCGAGGTTTCCCTCGCCTCCGTCGGATGCATGTGTGCCCAATCGTCCTGCAGCGGCTACCTGGTCGAGTGCCGGCAGATCGCCGATGCCGCCATCGGGTTGCTTCGCGAGGCCCACTCCCGGCCGGTCACTCTCTGGCTGGCGGGATCATGGATCGAGCGCGGCACGCTCGCCCCCACCGCCGCCGGCCTCCCGCTCGAACAACCCGCCCCCTTGCGCGTCTCCGGCGTGGTGGTCTGATCGTCGTGCCTTCCGGATTGACTCTCGTTAGACTCTGGCCCGAGCCGAGGAGAATCATGACCCGCGTTGGCATTATTGGCCTGGGTTTCATGGGGAGGATGCACTACGGGGTATACGAGCAGTTGGCGGACGCGCGCGTCGCGGCGGTCTCCGATGCCAGCCCCAAACGGGCCGCGGGAGACCTGTCCGAAGGATGGGGAAACGTCCCGGGCGCCGATATTCAGCGGCTTCCAATGGACCGTATCCGCGGCACCACCGATTGGCGGGAGTTGATCCGCTGGGACGAGGTGGACGTGATCGACATTTGCCTGCCGACGCCGATGCACGTCGAGGTCGCGACCGCGGCGCTAGCGACCGGCAAGCACGTGTTGTGCGAGAAGCCGCTGGCCCGCGGCGTCGAGGATGCCCGCAAAATCGCCGCCGCCGCGGCGTCCGCCGCCGGCCTGTTCATGCCCGCCATGTGCATGCGGTTCTGGGGAGAGTGGGAGTGGCTCAAGCGCGTCGTTGCCGAGCGGCGCTACGGCAGGGTCCTGTCGGCCGCGTTTCGCCGAGTCGGCACCACACCCGCCGGATGGTTCCGCGACGGCAAGCTCTCCGGCGGCGCCATCCTCGATCTGCACGTTCACGACGTCGATTTTATCTACCACCTGTTCGGCAAGCCCCGCGCCGTCTTTAGCCAAGGATACTCCAGGGACACGGGCCAGATTGACCACATCGTAAGCCAGTACGTGTTCGACGAGCCGGTCCTGGTGAGTGCCGAGGGCGCTTGGGGCATGTCGCCGGGATTCGGCTTCCGGATGCAATTCACCGTGAACTTCGAGCGGGCCACCGCCGAATACGTATTCGGCCGCGAGCAGCCCCTGCTGCTGTACGCCGACGGCAAGGCCGAGCCGGTGGGCCATCCAAAGCACAACGGGTACGTCGGGGAACTGAGCTATTTTCTCCAATGCGTGCGGACCCACCAGCGGCCCGACCGCGTTACCGCCGAAGACGCCGTCACAGGCTTGCAGATCATAGAAGCCGAGAAGACCAGCATTGCGACAGGACGGGTGGTGACGTTGTAGCCCATCATCGGTTCGCCGCAGTAGCAGCAAACCGAGGGACGAACTCCTCGGCAACGAAGGTCTCGTACGACGTCGGCGTCGTGTTTCTGGCGGACCGTTTCTCCAGCGCCGCCATGTGCCCGGAGTTCAACGCGACGGCCATTTCAAGAATGAGGTTGGCTATGTTGGTCGAAAAACCGAGCTGCGTGAGGGCCGAGCGGAACTGCTCGTCCGGGACCTGTTTGTAAGTCAGGCCGGGCCGGCCGATCGCCTTGCCGATCACGGCGGCCGCGTCCGACATGGTGATGTCCCGTTGTCCGAGCAGCTCGCGCGTCTGGCGGCCATGAAAGTCAAGCCCCAGCAGCGCATCGGCGGCGACCTCGCCGATGTCACGGGTCGCGATCATCGGCAGCTTGAGGTCCGCGCGCAGCGGCCCGGCCGCGGCGCCCATCGCCTTGATCGCGCCGATTTGTCCCAGCGTGTTCTCCATGAAGTAGCCGGCCCTCAGGTGCAGGACGTTGAGGCCGTCGATGGCATTGAGCTGCTGCTCGAGGTGATGGAGCCCCACCACCGGGCCGGTCCCCGCCGATTTGTCCGCCCCGAAGCTGCTCAAAGAGACGGCGTACCGTACGCCCGCCCCGCGGATCGCCGCCGCGATCGCACTCACAACCCGATCCTGGTAAGCGCGATACTCCGAACTCTTGTTGTTAGGCGGAACCATCGCGTACACCGCCTGCGCGCCCGCGAACGCCTTCCGCAGCGTCGCCTCATCGGCAACGTCGCCAACGAACGGCTCGGCACCTCCGTCCACGAATGGACGCAGCCGCTCGGCAGTCCTGCCGATCGCGCGTACCCGCTTCCCCGCGGCCAGCAGCCGACGGACGATCACGTTTCCCGTATTCCCCGTCGCGCCTGTAATCGCGTACATGTCGATCTCCTTCACTGAAAGAAGTCCCCGCCCCTGAACAACCGGAAAGGTCATCTTTCCGCTGTCGCGCGACACCCTCAAGCGGACGCGACTGTGGGAACCAACATTCCGGCCGATCCGGCCGGCCGGTTTCGCCGCGCCCCGCGGGGGAGCGCTCCCCCGCGGGTCGCGGCGAAACGGGATGCCGGTGAGTCGATGATCCAACCCCGACACGATCAGCGCCGGGTAACCCCAAGCTCCCGCCCCACTTTTGCGAATGCCGCCGTCGCCCGGTCGATGTCCTGGTCGGAATGAGCCGCGGAGATCTGCACGCGAATGCGCGCCTTGCCTTCCGGAACGACCGGGTAGCTGAATCCGATAACGTAAATCCCTTCGTGCAGTAACTTGCGGGCAAACTCCCCAGCCAGTCGCGCCTCGCCCAGCATGATCGGCACGATCGGGTGCGTGCCGGGACGGAGATTGAAGCCGGCTTCGGCCATCGCCGCGCGGAAGCGGGCCGTGTTCCGGTCCAGCTTCAGCCGTAGATCGCTGGTGGAGGAGAGCAGCTCGAGCACGGCGAGGCTGGCCGCGACGATCGGGGGCGCCAATGTGTTGCTGAACAGGTAGGGCCGCGAACGGTTGCGGAGCAGTTCGACGATGGGCTTGCGCGCGCTGGTGAACCCGCCCGAGGCGCCGCCCAGCGCCTTGCCCAGCGTCGAGATGATGATGTCGACGCGGCCCATGACCCCGCGATACTCATGGGTCCCGCGGCCTGTGGCGCCGACGAAGCCGGTGGCGTGGCTGTCGTCGACCATGACCATTGCCTGGTACTTTTCGGCCAGGTCGGAGATGCGGTCGAGGCGGGCGATGTCGCCGTCCATGCTGAACACGCCGTCGGTGGCGATCATCCGCAGCCGCACATCGTGCGATTCCCTGAGTTTTCGCTCCAGGTCCTCGAGGTCATCGTGCTCGTAGCGCAGTCGGCGGGCCTTGCACAGACGAATGCCGTCGATGATGGATGCATGATTCAGGGCATCGGAGATGACCGCGTCCTCGGCTCCCAGAAGCGTCTCAAAGAGTCCGCCGTTGGCGTCGAAGCAGGAGCTGTAGAGGATCGTGTCATCGGCGCCGAGGAATTGGCTGATGCTGCGTTCGAGTTGTTTGTGCAGGTCCTGGGTACCGCAGATGAACCGGACGCTCGACAGGCCGTAGCCGCGCTCGTCGAGCGCTTTGTGAGCGGCTTCGATCACCTTGGGGTGGCTGGAGAGGCCGAGATAATTGTTAGCGCAGAAGTTGAGCGCCTCCCTGCCGCCGACGCGGACATGCGCTCCCTGCGGCGACTCGATGATCCGCTCGTCCTTGCCAAGCCCGGCCGAACGGATGTCGGTCAGGACATGCTCGTAGTAATCTCTGGCTTGGTCGAACATCAGGCCGCAGTATACCGTGGTATCGACCGGCCAGTCGACCCGGGGACTTTGCTCCGTTCACATCTGTTAGACACCCGATGTACTGTATGGTGATGCAGGTCCGCTACTACGACGAGTGCAAATGGCAGGACGTGGGGGATGGGTTGATTTACCAGTTCGTGGACGCCGACGGCAAGCCGCTGGCGGAGATTGCGCTGAAGGACGCCGACGCCCATCTGTGGAAGTGGCAGGTCATGCTCCCCAGCCGTTACCGTCTAGACGCCAGTGTCTCCGGCGGTATCGTCGTCACCGACGCGTCGGCGAGGAAAGTCTGCGAGCTTATCCTGCTGTGCACGATCGTCACGCGGTGACAGGGACAGGCCCGTGCCGTCCGTTCCGTCGTAACCGTTACATTCGGTTCCGGTGCAACTATTTCCCGGACCTTCAGTGGGTTCAGGCCGAGGCGGTTAGCTGGGTCGGGGCCGGAACGACGACTACAATAGAGATATGCCGTCTGCGCTCTCGCGCAAGATCACGCTCGTCGACCTGAGGAACGCACGGAGCGGCGGGCCGAAGGTCGCGGTGCTGACGTGTTA
>Ga0185299_10007812_pt1 | contig 10788 bp, 8 predicted proteins | sample PaiPotPPA55metaG_FD_128002 | JGI IMG/M metagenome (GOLD analysis project Ga0185299, IMG submission 128002) | Iron sulfur acid spring bacterial and archeal communities from Banff, Canada, to study Microbial Dark Matter (Phase II) - Paint Pots PPA... ...
AGCCTGAAGCGTGTCGAATCGGGCCAGGTTCCGGAGTTCTGAGATGCCCAGGGCCTTGGCGATCTTCCATGCCTGCCAGTTGGAGCAGCCGACGTAGCGGACCTTTCCCTGCTGCACGAGGGTGTCGAGCACGCGAAGCGTCTCCTCGACAGGGGTCACGGAATCGTTGCTATGGACTTGGTACAGGTCGATGTGGTCGGTCTGCAGACGGCGGAGACTGGTCTCCACCGCGTCCATAATGTGCCCGCGAGAAGCGCCGATGTCATTCCGCCCCGGACCGACGCGGCTATAGACCTTGGTCGCGATCACGACATCCTTTCGCGCGATATTAAGGTTTTTCAGTGATTGCCCGAGAATCTTTTCGCTCTGACCCTCCGTGTAATTGTCCGCCGTGTCAAAGAAATTGATGCCAGCGCCAATCGACGTCTTGATGAGTTCATCGGCGTCGGCTTGGCCAACGCTGCCGATGGCCTTGAAGATCCCTCTGCCGTCGCCGAATGTCATGGTTCCGAAGCAGAGTTTCGAAACCAGCAGACCTGTGTTACCGAGTGTTGCGTATTCCATGATGCCCTCTAATCGTTGAGTACCTATGAGCGCTTATGCGCATGAGGCTATGGCCCTTCATGCCGGGGACCGCCGGCTGAGGTCTGTGCGGGCGGGTGGTGGCTGCGTCGCAACCACTCGTTTGCAGCCCGGAAGAAATGGCAACACCAATGCGAGAAGCGCCGTCACCCCACGGAGTGGCGCAACGGAATGTGATTCATACAAACTACCTGTGATCACTTATGACCGTGAATTTAGTTCCTTGATGCCCGCCGCCGGCTGCCGCTGCGAAATAGAGCGCCTCCGCTCCCTCGCTGTCGGTCTTGGTTGAGTTTGGCCGGCCCACCGACTTCCGTTGTGTGAGGGGGGGAGGCTCATCGAAACGGTCATCGACAGGTTGTGAGCCGACCAAAGATTTGTCGCTCTGTGTGGATGCTTAATTGTATTAAGCAATTACTTAATCACGCAAGAGCCGTACCCGAATCCGTGCGCCGCGTGCGCTTGTAAATCCTCCTGACGAATGGCCCGTCGCGTTCGCGAAAGGCAAAATCGATCGCGAAATGCGATTGCAGACTTTCCCGCCGAGGCCATGGCGTTCGCACGCAAGCCTCGCGAGTCGGCGGATAGCCACCGTTCCAATTACGAATAGATTCATCGTGAATGGACGCGTGAATCCCGCTTAGCGGCGGCCGAACATTCCTCCCGAAAACCGCATCGGTCCGCGCGGGAACATTGGACTGGTTGGCAAAATAGCGGAATTCATCCCGCCCGCGACTGGCCGCGGGACCAGCGGCACGAAACCAGGCACAAACCGTGGCCCAAAACTTCGGTTCAGCGGCGCCTGAATCGACCGAAAAGCGTTCACTCCAAAAGGATTTATCCTCGCAGGCCCAAGCAGTACGGGAACGCCATAGACACCCATAACGGCGCTATCCTCCTCGTCCTGATAATCCTCGATACTCCCCACTTGATCCGGCGTCTGACTTCCGTCTTCCTGCGCGGTCTGTTCCGCATCATCAGACGGCTGCGAATCGGCCGGTGGTAGCACCTGCGGAACCTCAAGGACCTCGTCGGCTCGATCCTCACTATTGGTGTCTGTGTAAACATCTCCGACGCGATCCCATCCGGAATGCGCCGCGGCGCTGACGTCGGAACCATCGTCGCCAGCCGTGTCCGGTTTGACGGCCGCGGCCGGCTTGGTTCGCATTGCTGCGCTCGAGGTCGCGGATGTCTCTGCGCTCGGCGTGGCGTCTTCCAAGGTCCCGTCGTCCCGCGGCGCAGGCTCGATCAGCGAACCTCCGGGCGGCGGCAGCGCGTAGTCGGTAGCCGGTGCGGATGACGAATCGAAGGAGGATTGCGCGAAGACCGGTGCGGCTACTGTGAGCGCCGCGAATGCAACTATAATCGGCGCAATCGCGATGAAACCGCGCGCTATCAGGCGTCGATGCATATTTGGCAACAAATTATGGCAATTCACCGAGGGTATCTCCAATTGTCCTGCGCCATGGCCGGTCATAATCATCCGCAGTCTTCTTAGGGGCACCCGCGCAAGCGGCGTACCTGCCAACGGATCTCCCCTCGCTGTAGATGCTTAAATTCCATTAAGTAGTCACTTAATCAGTGCGCAAGAGGCGTGCCCGAGAATCCCCTCAGCGCAGGCGTGGAAGGTCCCACAGATTAAACGCCCGCGGCGTCGCGAAAGGCGAAATGCCTCGCGATATATGGATCGAATGCACCGGGGACCCACCGGCGGTGTCAGACCCCTCTCTCTTTCCCGACTCAGAGAATCGACCTTCGGCCATCATGAAATCGTTCTGATAACTGAAGCTCGAAGCGTGAAAAATGACTGCACAGAACACGAAACCTGCTGCGTCATCTGAATACTCCACCGATCACCTCGTGATCGCCGAGATTGAGGTAAATTTCCAGCACTTCACGCAGATCGGAAAGTGCCGCGTCCCATCGTTCAAGACCTCCCTCAGCGATCGCAAGGCGCGTCAACAAGTCGGCCCTTTCTGTTACGTCAGCGGCGCCTAGATGCGAGAGCCCGGACTGGAAACTACGCCGCGCTTCCCCAAATGCTGCAACCTCGAGTGCGCTCTTGCCGGCCAGTGTCAGCCAACGAACTAGCCGATGCCGGTCAGCGAACGATCCTGCTTTGAGGAGATGGCCCGCGATCTCTCCGGCGCGTTCGCTGACTGCACCCGGATAGGCCAGCTCGATCGCGTCGGCGACGCTCGCATGCAGTTGCTGTTGACGTGGGGCCGAAATGCCCACAAGCAGCGCCTGACGTACAAGCTCGTGGGCGAAGGTAAACGGCTTCTCCGGTCCCTGAGAGCTCGGGACGATTATTCCCATCTGCTGCGCCTTTTCGATGACGGTAAAAAGATCGTCAACGTCGATCAGGCTCACGCCGGCCAGAAGTTGAAAGCTGAAACTGCGCCCGATGACTGCGGCGGCTGCCAGCACGCGCTTTTCATTGTACTCGAAGCGCTCCAGACGGCGGCCGATGATCAACCGCACGTTTTCGGGAACGTCGCTCTCGTCGATTTCGATGTCAGTGCGGAATTGGCCGGCGGCGTCAAAGACTTTTCCATCCTCGATCAGATGCCGGTATAGCTCCTCGACGAAAAATGGATTGCCCTGGCTGCGCTCAAAGATGCGGCTCACTAGACTGCCCGGAGCCTGACGCCGGCTTAGCCCATTTATCATCTGCCCGACGGCGTCCCTGGATAGGTCGCTCAATTTTAACGGACGGATACCAATCCGAATCAGCTCTTCCAGAGTTCTGCCCAACGCAGGATTGTCCTCAGAGTATTCGCCCCGATAGGTCCCGATGATTACGACTGGGATGCCAGCGACGCGATTGGCCAGATGAATCAAAAGCGCCAACATTGAATCGTCGGCCCAATGAAGGTCCTCAAATACGTACAAGTACGGATGTTTCAAAGCCGAGCGGGACAGCGCCTCTGAAACGCTCTGAAAGAGATAGCGTCGCTGCTGCGCCGGCGGCAGCTCGATCGGTTCCGGAATCTCCGGAAAACTCCGCCGAAGGCTTGGAGCGATCTGGGCCAGTAGCGCCGCATCGCCCCCCCACTGCCGAAGGTAATCATCCAGGCTGGTCGACTTAGACAGATTGCTCTCAATAATCTCGACGCATGGACCGTAAGGAAGAGGTTCATCTCCTTCGGAGCAGCGCCCGACGGCGCATCGGAAACCAATGCGCGACGCGTACGCTGCCATTTCCATCGCCAGACGGGTCTTACCCACGCCGGGCGCGCCCCACAACATGATCAGCGACCCTTGGCCCGTCAGTGCACGATCGATGACCGCGCGAATCGCGCTAGCTTCAGATTCCCGCCCCACGAAAGCGGTTCGTTCCGCCAATGCGAACGGAAAAGCTTCCAGCACCACCGGCGGAGCCTGCGGAGGATCGACACTCGTTGGAGCGAGATCGCTATTTGCGGTCGCTGGCACTACAGGCTCGATAGTCGAACTTGCGTCTGTCGAAGCGAATTCCCACACGATCGGAAAATCGGGATCAGGCTGGTAGGAGCAAAAGATGCCGGTCCTGATGCATCGCGAAAACAGGTCTCCCAGTTGGGCATCGCTTTGCGCGATTCTTTCCAGTACCGACTTAATCGACTTGGTGATACTTTGCCGGGCTCGTTCAGAGGCTGACGCCGCCCGCCGATTACGACCACCGAGCCCTACGGCGCGAGAGAGTTCTTTGGTCAGCGCTTCGATCTCAACTTCTAACTGCTCGGCGCGATCGACGTTTCCCACGCCCTTGTCTGCTTTCAATTCTTCGCGCAGGTCGGAGAGCCGCCGTTGATAAGCAATCTTGGCCTGCTCGTCGATCATCTCGCCCGCATCACCCAGCCTCGTGATATGGATCCCGGCCCTTTCGAGATCCTCGGCGTTCCGGGGCAAACTCTCCACCGAATGACCGCCATCGTCCTCGTCGCCTTGGCTTGCAATCGCTCCCGCCAAATCGAGCACGTGGAACTCGGCCGCGGGATGACGCAGCAGATGGGCGAGGTACCCGAGTCCCCTCGTGTCCCTTAGACGAACGGCTTTCCCGTTGTAGCGGACGGTCCAATACTCGCCCTCTTTGCGAAACACCCCCTGTAGCGCAGTAAGGACGCGCGGCCGCGCGTCGCCGGCGTCAGCCGAACCAAATCGAGCGCTCGGTGTCTCATGTATCATCTGAATCTCTCTGGCGGGCCGTTGCGACCCAACTTCTAGTGAATCGCGTCCTCATGGATCGCACTACGCCAACCCCCATCCCGGCAAGTCCAGCACATCCACCATTTTGCGCAGTGATTTTTCACGGGTCGGAATCAAATCAATGAACCGCAATCGCTTTCTTTCCACGCGGGTCGTTACGCTTCAGCAGCATCAACAAGGGCAGCAAGCATAGGCAGATCACGCTGAGAATCTTGAGCGTATCGAGATACGCTTCGGTACTGGCCTGCGTCTGCACGACCTTGTATATGTTGCCAACCGCCTGCCGAGTCGCGTCCGGCGTGCTCATACCAGCATGCATTAGTTGATTCGTTAACCCTGAGAGCCTGTCGCGATAGGCGGGATCGAATTGGCTGATATGTATGCTGAAGGTGTCCTGATGGATTTGCGCGCGCCGTTGCGTCAGCGTCGCCACCATCGAGATGCCGACGCTGGCGCCGATGTTACGGAACATGTTGACCATGCTTGAGACCTGATTGTTCTTTCCGGGTGGCACGTCGAGATACGCCAGCGTGTTTATCGGGATGAACATAAAGGCAACACCCAAACGCTGGAAGATGTAGTCGCGCACATAGGTGTTGAAATTGGCCTGCAAGTCGAGCCGGGTCATGTGAAGCAGCGCGAGTCCGGTGATCAAGAACCCAGCGGCAGCGAGCCAGCGCGCCTGCACCCGCGAGGACAGTCGTCCGACAATTGGCATCGTCACTATCAGTATTAGGCCGCCGGGCGACAGCACGAGACCGGCTAACTCGGCGGTGTACCCTGCCAGGTTTTGTAGGAACAGCGGCAACAGCGCGGTGGTCGCATAGAGCACCACGCCCAGTACGAACATCATCAGGCTGGCGGCTGCGAAGTTGGAATTCTTCAACAGGCGCAATTCGATGACCGGCTTCTTTTGTCTGAGCTCCCAGATGACGAGTGCTACTAACGCGGTGACCGAAATCACGCTGAGCGCTGTTATAAAGTGGGAGGCGAACCAGTCATCCTCCTGGCCTTTGTCGAGCACCACCTGCATGCAGCCTATGCCGAGAGTGATCAGGCCGATGCCGACGTAATCTACATAAGGCCTGAGATGGCTCTGCTTCTGGCTGGCGATCTGTTCGCTTATATAGCTCGGATCTTTAACGAAGTGGTTGGTAAGCAGTAGGGAAATAATTCCGATTGGAACATTGATATAAAAAATCCAGCGCCAACTGTAGTTATCGGTGATCCAACCGCCGAGTGTAGGTCCGATTGACGGCGCGAGCACCACCGCCATCCCATAGATGGCGAACGCCATGCCCAGGCGTTCGGGCGGAAAGGTATCGGCCAGAATGGCCTGCTCGCTCGGTTGAAGTCCGCCCCCGCCAGCTCCCTGCAAGACGCGACACAAGATCAGCATGCCAAGCGACGGGGCGATTCCGCAGAGCAATGAACTGACCGTGAAAAGTGCTACGCAGGTCATATAGAAGCGCTTGCGTCCCATAATCTCCGACAGCCACGCGCCTAGAGGAAGAATGATGCCGTTGGACACCAGGTACGAGGTTAGTACCCAGGTAGCCTGGTCGGCGGTAGCAGACATGGTGCCGGCGATATGCGGCAGCGCGACATTGGCGATGCTCGAGTCGAGCGCCTCCATGAAAGTAGCGATCGTTACGGTCAAGGCGATCGGCCAAGGGTTGAATGGATACTTACGGACCGGCGCCGCGTGGCTAGCCGAACCCGCCGTTGGTGCAGCGCTCATTTGAGCCACACCGTCGGTTCGACTGACATACCAGGCGTCAGGCGATGGTCGTCGTTTTGTCCCGGAACGAAGGCGATACGAACTGGAATCCGCTGCACCACTTTGACGTAGTTGCCGGTCGCGTTCTCGGGTGGGAGCAGGCTGAAGCGTTCACCCGATGCAGAGCCCAAGCCTTCCACATACCCTTTGAACGTGCGGTCAAGCGCGTCGACATGGATATCGACGGGTTGGCCCGGCCGCATCCGGCGCAGCTGGTCCTCCTTGAAATTGGCGGTAACCCAGACATCGTCGAGCCGCACAACCGCCAGCAAGGATTCGCCCGGCTGTACGCGCTGCCCCGGTTCGACGCTTTTCTTGCCAATTACGCCGTCCATCGGCGCGGTGATTTTCGTATAGCTGAGGTTGAGCAAGGCCTGATCGAGCTCGGCCTGCGCCTCATTAACCGCCGCTTCCCGAAATGCGATATTCTTCATTGCGGCGTTAGCGGCGGCTCGATCAGCGTCGACAGTCGCCCGAGCTACTTTTGCGATACGCAAGCTCTCTTGGTAGTCCTCGCGTCGAGCAGCGCCCTTCGCCGCGAGGACTGCCAGCCGAGGCACGTCATATTCGGCCTTTGCTCTGGTCGCTTCCTCCTGACTGACTTTGTTGAGCGCCGTCTGGTAGTCCGCTTTAGCCGATTCCACCTGTGCTTTGGTCTGAGCTAACCTCGCGCGAGCACCCTCGACCGCGACCATGTAGTCGGCAGGTGCGATGTCCGCTAAGAGCTGTCCTTTGCGAACCGGCTGAGTATCGATCACATAGACGTGTGCGATGGTGCCATTGATCCTGGAACTGACCGCGCTGATATGTCCATCGACCTGCGCATCATCGAGGTCCGCATAAGAAGACAGATAGCTCCACCCTGGTATCGCAACCGCGGCGGCAATGAGAAGCAAGACCACTAGAACGAGATTACGGTGGCGACCATCTCGTGACGACGATGACCTCCCCGACTCTGGCGGCACTGAGCCATCAGCGCTCTCGCTGACGGGATCCATACTCCTTGACGGGCGGTTGTGCCCGCCGCGATCAAGGCCGATCTTGTGGTCGTCATTCCGGTTACGAGTGGGCGCCTCGGTGGGCGCGGTAGGAAATTCGCTGCTCACGTTACAGCCCTCCGGTGTTGCACTTTGGCCGGTAAGGCCGTGGTCTTAATGGATCGACTGTTATGCTGCCAGAGGATGATGTGCTCTGCGACGCCTGCCCGCCCGATTTCAGCGGCCGTGACGTTCAACGATAAAGGTCTCGTGCGGGAGCCGGGCACGACCACGATGGTAGAAACGGCTGGTCCATGCACCGTAACTCGTGCGCTCAGCCAGGAGTCCTCGTATAAGCGCTCGAAGCGCTCGAAGGTTGTACCGCTCGCCGATCTTTCCCAGTCGAAAGGTTCGAGAACGCAACGCGCAAATACGCTAAAGGGCAGACCGCTCGCAACGCGCGACCAGCGCAACAGCCGAAACCCTAACCCGATACAGGCATGGCTCGCAACGATCAAAGCGACTGTGGCGTACAGCCCCGCATAGTCCACCACCCTCGTCCAGCTCCGGCTCAATGAAAACGATCCAAAGCTCATCTGTTATTCCTTTCTAGTGTTCGGCGAAAATCGCTCCTAACTTGCAGGCATTCCTATTCGCGATGAGGTGCTCGGCGATGCCTCGCCGCCCGCCTTTGCAACCGGTTCTGAAACCGCGCGGATTTGCTCGCCGATTCCCCAACCGCCGCCCAGTGCCTTGTAGATCGAGATCAAATCGTCGATTAGTTGCTGATCGCTCTGTGCCAGCGAGTCCTGCGCCGCGTATAGCGATCGCTGCGCGTCAACCACGTCGAGATAGCTGTCATAGCCCTCCTCGTAACGTTCCCGCGCGAGCGCCTCGGAAAGCTTGAAGTCCTGCGCGGAAGCCGCCAGCGCCTGATGCCTGGTTCGCTCCTTGGCATAGGCGACCAACGCGTCTTCGACGTCAGCGAGCGCAGTGAGCACGGTCTTGCGATAGGCATAGAGTGCCTGTTCCTCACGGGCGTTTTGCGCTGCGATGTTGGCGCGAATTCGGCCGGCCGCGAAGATTGGCCACGTCATCGAAGGACCAACCGACCACATCCGGCTCGACCCGAAGAGGAAATCGCTGGTGCTTATCGATTCGAGCCCGGCATTGCCAGTGATGGAGAATTTGGGAAACAGATCCGCGGTCGCCACACCGACGCGCGCGGTGGCCGCGGCGATTTCACGCTCGGCGCCGCGAATATCAGGTCGCCGCCGCAGCAGATCTGAAGGCAGGCCGGCGGGAATCCGCACCGCGATCGCATCGGGATCCGCGATACCCGGAATTGGCGCCATGTCGGAGAGCTGCGCGCTGAGCGCATCGGGTTCGCGACCGAGCAGAACGCCAATTCGATGGGTGGTCTGCGCAAGCTCGCTCTCCAGTTCCGGCACCTGCGCCCGCGTCGTCTCCAACAGAGACCGCGCCTGATAGACCTCGAGCTCGGGCGCATAGCCCTGCTCGAATCGAGCTTGGGTCAGCTCCAGCGAATCATTCTGATCGCGCAAGTTTTCTCTGGCGATCTGCAGGCGGCGCTCGAGCGCGCGCACGGCGACATAGTCGCGCGCGGCCTCCGCGAGGAGCGTTACACGTATGTCGCGTGCGTTCTCAATCGACGCGTCGAGCTCAGCCTGCGAGGCTTCCACTCCACGCCGGATACCGCCAAAGACATCCAGTTCCCAGCTCGCATCGAACCCGGCCTCGTACATGTCTTGCTCTCGTGGAATCACATTGGGGAACTCTCCGAAGGGAGTGTTTGCGCTGTATCGCTGGCGAGTGTACGAGCCATCAAGGTTGAGCGTTGGAAACAGTCCTGACTGACTGATCACGAGATAAGCGCGCTCTTCGTGGATACGGCTCAACGCGATCTTCTCATCGAGATTGGAGGACAGCGCCTGTGCAATCAGCTCGTTAAGTAGAGGATCGTTGAACGAGCGCCACCATTGCGCGAGATCGGTTTTGGGCGCTTCGCCACTCGTCGGTTTCGCAATCTCATCAACGCCGTTCCAACGTCCCGGGAGCCGCAAGAAGGGTTGCCGGTAGTTGGGCCCGACCAGGCATCCGGTTGCCGTAGCGCTGGTCACCGCCGCAACCAGGAGAATCGCAGCGCTCACGCATTTCCGCGGCGACCGGGGTACGTTGGCTTCGGTTCGCTCAGGAAGCTCGAGCATCGTCGGACTCCTGGACGCCCGGCGAGGCCCGCGAAGGCCTCGCACAAGCAACCGAGGGAGATCGGTTGGGGCGTAGCTTTTTAGTCCGACCGCGCCCGGTGGTCCTGGTCGTCGCTTGGAAATCATCGCGGACGTTATTTTCCTGTCCTCTGATTCGCGTCGACATCTCGTTGGCGCGTCTTGATCCGAGCATTATCCTGTCCGGCGGCCGCGTCTGCTTTTTTGCTTTCGCTCACGGCGCCGCTTGTGGGTTTTGGCGCGAGCAGCCGCTGCCATACCCACTCCAGACAAGCACTCCATTTCCGGCGGAATTCAGGATCAAGCGGATCCATGCCGGTAACCAGCGAGGTGACCTGAGGCAGCGTTAGGGGAAACGTGCGCAACGCCGCTCCGACGAGCAGTAACATCTCTTCATCGGCGTCGGCAGGTAGGGTTCCGTTAGCCTTCGCTCGCCGCCAGCGGGCAACCTCAGTCTGGAAGTAGGCTCGCCGCCCGTCTTCCGCGACCAGTTTGCGCTTGCTTCTGTCGAGCGCCTCCCACTGCCACATTCGAAGTGAGTCGGTATCGGCGCAAATTGCCTCGAAACCGTTGACCATGCTGCCGATGAGGTCCTCGTCCGGCATCAATTCGATCATGCCAGCTCTGGCGGACAGCTTGCACTTGAGTACGGCCCGGTAGAGTCCCTCTTTGGAGTCGAAGCAATAGAAGATCATCCGCTCGTTGACGCGCGCCCGGCGCGCGATCGCGTCCGTGCGCGCGCCAGCAAATCCGCTGGCCGCGAATTCCTTTTGCGCCGCTGCCATGATCCGTTCGCGCGTGCGACTCAAATCGCGCTGTTGTGCCATCGCGGTTTCTCATCGGTCTCGGTTGTGTTTGACCGGCTCACCGACTTCCGCGGTGGGAGGGGGGACCCGAGACGGTCGTCAATACTGTGAGCCGGCCAAAGTCTTTGATCCTTATGTGCATGCTTAATTGTATTAAGCAGCCACTTAATCTCACGCAAGAGTTATACCCTGAAAATCCTTCGCTG
>Ga0185299_10007813_pt1 | contig 10788 bp, 8 predicted proteins | sample PaiPotPPA55metaG_FD_128002 | JGI IMG/M metagenome (GOLD analysis project Ga0185299, IMG submission 128002) | Iron sulfur acid spring bacterial and archeal communities from Banff, Canada, to study Microbial Dark Matter (Phase II) - Paint Pots PPA... ...
TCTTCGACAACCTGCCCGTTGTCGGTGGCATCTTTGGCCACCCAGCGCTTGAGTTCCACCAACAAACCAGCATCCAGCGCCAACACAGCTTTGATCTGGGCTGGGGATGCGGCTACTCGACTATTGTTTTCCTTCGCGAGCTCGGAAAGCTCCGGCGTGCGATTCGATTTGGGCTCACTCTGTTCGTAGGTCGGCCGCGGGTGCGCCTGACTATACAACGCCTGACAAAAAGTGAGCCCGACGAGTCCAACAGCGAACTTCCGGAAGAACGTTTGAGACATCGTTTTGTGGTTGATGATTGCCATTTCAGACTCCCACTGTCTCACTTGCAGCTCCGCCCTCTCACTTAGAGGGCTTGTGTGAGATAACCCATTTCAAATGCGGTACTTGCATCCAAAACTTGCTAACGCTGCGGTGACCCACCCATCAAACAGTCACCACTGGTAATCGACAGCAAGATGCAAACTGCTAAGGCACGACTGCTGGGGCCTTACCTCGGAGCGCGTTGAGAATGCCCTCTTCCGAACTCTCTACACGCGCCGAACGAATGTCGACAACTGTCCAGAAGAAGAGGCTGCTATTGCGCTCCGGTGCCAATGCAAGAATCTTTGTCGCCGGAGAGCGTGCGAGAAGCCCGTCACAAATAACCGGCCGCCGGTCTGCTTCGTCCAGAGCAATAATGACGAAATCCGGTTTCGATTCGGCAACCACGCGCTCGATGTCGGCGGTGTCTGTGACTTCGCCTACGATTTCTATGTCCGGTTGTCCCGAAATTGTCTCCAGTACCAACTCCCTCATAAGGCGCGGCCGATTTGCGACTAACACCCTGATTTTGTCCATGCGCACTCCCCAGACAGCCGACTGAGGGTTAAGTATCTGGTTAGGTGGGCAGAAAAGTAAGGATCAAAAGTGTTCCCAATTCGGGAGAGTGGATTGAGTACAGCATTTTGGTAAAAACTAAGCAGCTAATACCAAATCCGTACCAATCATTGCGACTGGTGCGAAGGGTGATTGTGATTTCGCGGAAGCTACTGACCACAAAAAAGCCTCCGCGGGGAGGCCTCTGAACGAATGTCTTAAACTGCCCTTGTCTACACGCGCAAACCCTGCATGCGGCAGAGTTCCACTACTTCGAGCCGGTCGGTGGCGCCTGCCTTGCGGAGCATGCGATGAACGTGGTTGCGCACCGTCTGTTCGGCAAGCTGAAGCTCAAATGCGATCTGCTTGTTGGTCATCCCGCGCGCAATCAGAAGCACAAGTTGCTGTTCGCGGCTGGAAAGACCTAAATTCAGTTTAACGTGGAAACTTGGGACGCCAGCCTGCTGGCGCGCGACGTAGCGAAAAAGCGCAGCACACAGTTGGGGAGGAACAGCGGCCTCGCCATTAGCCACCGCGCGTACCGCGTTTACCACCTCCGACGTGGGCGCGTCCCCAAGGACGTACCCCAACACGCCTTCCCGAACCACATGGACAAACAATTGCTCATCGGGGTTCATTCCAATCAGGACTACCTTGAGCGCCGGAGTCGCAAAATGAATCTTGCGCAGGATTTCGAACTGGCCAGTCCCCGGCCAATCCATCACCAGTACATCGGCACTCACCTGGGCAATCTCATCGACGGCCGTCGGAGAAAACCCAAACGAACCAACCAGCTCTATGTCACTTCTCCGGCCCAGAATTCGCGTAAGCGCTTCGCGCATAAGCCGGTTTTGGGCTAGTAGGGCTACTGCCACTCTTACCACTTCGGACATCTGACAATCTCCAATGCGGGCTACGCGCGAACAAATTCGCCTGTGCCTCCCGTCGCGCTCCCCCTACGGCACGCGACAGATCGCCCTGTCTTTCCGGAGGTGAGTCCGAAGAGAACAGCGCTTAAAGTGGCCGAGAAGCCAACTCTAGTGCATTTTGGAACGGTTGTCTATGCCGATGAACTACTGGCGTACTCTACTAGGCAATAAGTAGCAGCGACAATTCCAGGGTTGGCGTCGGCCATGAGGAAGCTCCAGATTTTCAAGAACCATCTTGCTGACGGGCATTCGGCTCCGTAATCTAGGCAATAGAAACAAGACACTTGCCCCCTGGTCAAGATTGCACTGGTCAAGAAGCTCTAGCGGAGATGGTCAGTACAAACTCGCTCGCGGGTTAGCTTTTTCATGAACAGATTTAGGAAAATTGGGGTTCATTGATTATCAGGCTGGCGACGAATTACAAGTTCACAGTTCACTTCTCAACGTCGTACTCCACGACTAGCGAGCCCCCTATCATCTCACTGGGCCAGGCTTCCCGGTCCGGGGGGCCTCGAGGGAAACGCCACGCGGGCAGGTTGCATGCGATTCGGCGTAGACACGGGAGACGTTATAAATAAGACCGTGTTATCGGAAATGCCATCGAGACCGCGCGGTGTGGCTCGATTCCGTGTCGCGCTTCAGGCGCTTTAAATTCGCTGCCTAGATCGGCGGCGCTCTGGTAGCGAAGGTCGCGATCTTTTTCCAGAAGGCGATGGATGATGTCTTCCTGCTTCGTCGAAATATCAGGGTTCAACCAGATCGCCGGGGCGGGCGCTCGATTCAGAATGGATTCGAAAAGAACATCGCAGGCGCGGACAATTGTGAAAAGTGAGCAATATTGAACAGTTCCGTCGTCGTTCTGAGAAGTACCCTCGTGTAACTGTCATCGTTGGTACTGTCTGGAGTAAAGCCATGTTCCGAGTAGGGTTCGGAGAGTGCCCGAATTGCCATCGGGCTGATATTTACATCTCCCGCCCAAAGAGTCTGTGGGAGGAGATTGCAATCCTGTTGCTGCTCCGACCAGTCAGATGCCACTATTGTATGCACCGCTTCCTTCGGCCGTTCTTCGTCCCTACCTCGCTTGCTCATAATCGAAACTTAGGTTCGCGAAGACCCGCGCAGCAGGCCGCCGCAAGTGAGAAGGTTGAGCAGCGTTCGGCTTGAGCGGCGATCCTCCCGTTCCACAAGCATACAGCTCCGATCTACATGGTTTACCCGAGTTCCTTGGCTCGGTGCAGCGCGTAGGTTTGCAAGTGACCCAGCCGGGTGGAGCGGCGCACCTTCGGCTCGGCTATCCCATATTCCTAGCGCCTTCCTATAGATCGAGGGCTAAAAAAAGACCGGTAATGAACAAAGTTGGCACCGCAGCGGCGGTTTGATGCGGACGATTCGGGAACCGCGATTTCTACTATTTGCTGGCTGCCGCCCCTGCTTTCTCATCCCGTTTATCCAAAAGGCGGTTGAGTTCTTCGGCAAGAGAACGCGCATTGACGGGCTTCGATAGGTAGCCATCAAACCCTGAATTCAGGATTTTTTCCCGATCGCCGTGCATGGCATACGCGGTGACCGCTACTACTGGCAGCCGCGCCAAGCGAGGATTCTCGCGGATTCTGCGTATGACCGCAAATCCGTCCATTACCGGCATGCCAATATCCAGCAGCAGTAGCTGTGGTTGAGCTTGTTCGATCACGTGAAGCGCCTCTTGACCATCGCATGCTTCAAGGACCGTGTATCCACGCAATTCCAGCAACTCGCGGAGCAGTTCTCGGTTAACAGCATTGTCTTCGGCAATGAGGACTCTAATCATGACTGCCCGCAGACTTGGCCAGCTTGTGGCCTCGGATCACTCTCGCCAGCTCGGCAATCAACTGGTTTTTCCAGGATCCGTCTTTCTGTAGGAGCCCCTGTGTTTCCCGGTTGAGAAGAGCAATTTCATCCGGGGTCAGATTCTTGGCGGTCATGACGAGAATGGGTAGTTCCTTTAGGGCTGGCTCCTCTCGGACATGGCGAATGACTTGAAAGCCATCCATACCCGGCATCAGGAGGTCGAGAAGGATTGCGCCTACAACTTTGTTGGCGAGCACCTCCAACGCTCGCGCACCGCTGCACACACCCTGAGTCTCGTAGCCGGCAGAGCGCAAAGCTTCCTCCAGCAGTTCCAGAGCTTTAGGGTCATCGTCCACCAGCAGGATTGCCGAATCGTCGTCCCCAGGAGACGGAACATGTCTGCGAATCGTATCCAGCAGCGCGGGTTTGCGGACTGGCTTGATGAGATAGTCGGCAGCACCCAAGGCGAAGCCCACCTGCTTTTGATCCACAATAGAGAGGATGATGACAGGGATGTTAGCGGTTTCTGGGTTTTTCCGGAGTGCCACTAACGTCTCGAAGCCATTGCTGCCAGGCATCATCACATCCAGAGTGATGGCGTTGGGCTGCAGTCGTTGAGCTTCTTCGAGAGCTTCGGTTCCTGACTCGGCCATCGCCACCCGGTATTCTGGTTCGAGATAGCTGGCAAGGAGTTCACGCGCTGGAACTTCGTCATCCACAATCAGCACCAACGGGGTGAGACGGTCCGACACCATAGTGACGGCAGCTCTCGTAGGCTCTTCGAGCGAGTAGGGCTCGGTCGGCTCCACGGCAAGAAGTGTGAAGGAAAATCGGCTACCCTTTCCCAACTCGCTTTCCAGCGAAATCCTGCCTCCTTGCTGCTCAACCAGCCGTTTCGTGATGGCAAGCCCTAACCCAGTGCCCTGATGGGCGCTGTCGGCGGTCCCCTCGACTTGTCGGAACTCCTCAAAGACCATCTTCTGGTCTTCAGGCCGGATGCCGATCCCAGTATCTGTCACTGACACGCAGACGAAGGCCCCGTCGTCGACGCACTCGATGCCGATCAGACCGCCCTTGGGAGTAAATTTGACCGCGTTACTCAGCAGGTTGTACAGGACCTGCTTAAAACGGACGCGATCCGCCTTCACCAGAGATTTGCTTTCCACCTTCTGCTCAACGCGGATGTTCTTGGCCATCGCCAAGGGAGAAATGGTAGAGAGAACTTCTGGCAGGGCATCCTTCACAAGGAACTCTTCGTTATGCAGCTCCAGTTGTCCCGCCTCGATCTTGGAAAGGTCCAGAATGTCGTTGATCAACTGCAGCAGGTGGGTCGAACCTTGTTTGATGTGATCGACGAATCGCTTCTGCTTCACGTTCAGCACACCTGGAGTTCCATCGGCCAGCAGATCTGAAAAACCCACAATCGCATTGAGTGGTGTACGTAGTTCATGGCTCATGCTGGCGAGAAACCTGCTCTTCATCTGGGTTGCGCGCTCGACTTCGCGGTTACGGAGATCCAATTCTTTATTGGCAACAGCCAGCTGGATAGTGCGTTCCCGAACCCGTTGTTCCAGTTCGCCGTGGGCCCGCTGCAGGGCACCATCACGCTGCTGAATCTGTTCCAACATCTCATTGACCGATTCAATCAACGTCGACACTTCGTCGCGATTTGGGTTGGTAGCGGCTCGGATCGAATAGTTCTTCTCATGAGACACGATGCGAACAGTCTGCGCCAACTGCATCACCGGCTCGGAGATAACACGCTGCGATATTCTTGAAATCAAAAGGGCAACCACCAGTGAAGCCAGGAATACGACGATGATGATCACCGCATAGCTCCTCAGCCGGTCGTTCATCGCTCCCAAGTCGGAGCGAATGTACAGAGTTCCTGTTGGTTTTTCCTGGAAGATGATCGCGCGCGTCAGCCCCAGATGTCCGTCTCGGTACCAGTAGGTCTGGGTTTGACCCGCGGGAATAGCCGGCACGGGCTGAGTGTCGCCCGGACGATCGCGCCAATATCCAGCGAATGGTTGACCGTCGCGCGTGTAAATCTGAGCGTACAAGAGATGCTGGTTGGCTTCCAGCGCCGAAAGTGTTTTCTCTGCGGAATGAGGATCGTTAAATAACAGCGCCGAGACAGTATTGTCTCCGATGATCTGGGCTTGGATGGAGACGTTTCGCACCAAGGCGTCACGAAAGCTGTACAGGTCGTAGGCACAAAAGCCGCTACACGCCAACAACAAGGCCACGCCGCTCACCAGCATGTTCATCCAGGTCAGTTTCTTAGAGATCGAGTAGTTTTGGATTTTAAGCATGAAATGTCAATCTCCATCCTTTCTGACGGCGGTCGCCACCTTTAGCAGTTCGGAGCTGAGCGTCAGGCCAGCACGCTGGGTTGCCGCCAGGTTGACCTCGAAGCGGATTCGATTCCCTTCCATCACAAGCTGGATCATGCCGCGGCGCTGCGAGAACCCGGGGATATCGCTGACGGTCAGGACTGCGCTGTTGCCCAATGCCTCGATGATTTTGTTGAGCCGCTTAGCCTCCGACGTGCTTATAAACAAAATCTGGCAGTCGACGTATTCCTGCGGACTCGATATTCGCCTCGCGGCAACTTTCTGGTTTCCTCTCGTTTCGCCGGTAAGCGTCGAATCCAGAGCTGGTCCAAATGGATCCTCACCGAGGACACAAATGGTAAAGGAGCCGGTGCTGGCGGTCGTGATGTTGGAGGGCCATTCGACGAATCGGCCAAAGTTGTAGAGGTAGGCTGCTTTCACTTGATACTCACCGGGCTTGGCTTGCCCGAGTACGCTCGACGCGACGAGAAGCAGCCACAAAACGGTCGCAATAATGCGCCGCGGCAGGACGCCGCGATCACGCCACAATCTGCGACGCCCGTGGAGAGCAGCCTTGTAATCTGCGCATTTCATTGTGTTGGTTCGCTAACGGCTTGGAGGTTACTTTTCACCGGAGCGCCAGACGAGCTTCGCGTAAACGCTTCTCTTAACTTCAACCGGCCCGCCGGAATCGCCTCCGTACTGAGCGTAATGTGGCTGTAACAGGTTTTGACCGCCGACCGACAACTCCACTTCCCGGGTGATGTGCCAGCCGAATCTCGTGTCCATGGTTTGGTAACTTCCAACTGTCTGGGCGGGCAAGGCGCTGACGTATCGATATGTCTGGTCAAAGTCCATTTTCTTTGGCAGATTCACGAGAGACTGAATCACTACTTGGTGGCGCGGGCTCGATCCCTCATAACCCGGGATACTCGTTGGATCATTGCTCCCCGGCTTGTTTTCCAGCTCCATCTCCAAGTAGGAATAGGAGGCTCGCAGTTCCCAACCTGTCACTGGCTTCCAATCCGGCGACAGTTCGATTCCTTTCGTAGTGCCTTCAATTCCGTTACTGGTAAGTACCGGAATGATGGCATGCACGGGCGAGGGGGACGTTTCGAGGAATGGCGCACCCACCTGAAAGCTATAAAGATCGTTGTAGTCGTTGTAAAACAGCGCCACATCCACATAGCAGTGTGGCGTCACAAGCCTTCGATAGCCGGTTTCGTAGGCGACCAATTCCTCCGACTGGAAGTGGCGGTTGCCGCTTACGCGTAAATAGATGGGCAGTGGCGTTACGGTCGCGAAGTCGGTGAGTTGGACGTCGGTGTCGAGACGGGACGGAGTTCGAACCGCCCGTGTGACGGAGCCCCACAGGGATTCTCGCGGTGTACGGCTCCACAGCAAACGTCCGCTCGGTTGTACCTCGAAACCGGTGTAGTTGTTATGTTCGAGTTTGGTCCCCACGGTCAGCGAGAGGCGGCGTTTGAAGAAGGAAATCTCATCCTGTACAAAACCGCTATAAACCAGATCTGTCAGATGGTGCGGCAGGAAGTCGATGGAGGGCACGAGTTGTATGACATTCCCCGGACTCACGCGCGCCCCCAGCCCCCAGAGAAAGTTTTGTTGCCCCGGCAAGGTCAAATGATCGAGAAAATCGACGTCAAAGGTGTCTCGAGTCTCTCCGAATTCAGGCTCGAAATGGTTGGTGCGGTCAACGTAAGCCTGAAGCTGGAAGTCCGATCCCTGGTTCAGCACGCGCTTCCAGCGGCCCAGCAAATTCCCCCCCATCAGGTACGCAGTGCCAAAAGCGCTGACTTGGGAGGGCGGCGAATACAGTGCGTACGTGGTCGCCTCGCCAGCGCCCTCACGGTAGATGTCGCCCTGAAACGTGAAGGTATCGCGAGTGTTTGGGCCCCAGTCTGTCCGGAATCCGGCCTGTCCCATTCGCCACTCATCGAAGTTTGTGCCGCCCGCATGAAACTCAGAACCACGCTCGAAGCCCATGCCGTAGATACGGTAGTTGAACCCGTGACCGTTCGCACCCCCGTAGCGGAAGCTGCCCGTACCCTGGTTGACATTGCCGCCGCCCAACGACACCAGCGCCCCGTGGGTGTCCGTAGAGCTTTTGGTGATGATGTTAATAATTCCGTCGACGGCATTCGCACCCCAAATTGTGCCGCCGGGCCCCCGGATCACCTCAATGCGCTCGATGTCTTCGAGTGGAGTAGCTTGAGCTTGCCAATAGACGCCCGCGAACAGTGGTGTGTAAACACTCCGTCCGTCGATCAGCACGAGCAGCTTGCTGGCTAATGCGGCTCCAAATCCACGAATGCCGATCGACCAGTGATCAGAGTCGACTTGGGCCACCTCAACTCCCGGCGCCAGGCGCAAAACTTCTGGAATGCTTGTGGCGCCGGACCGTCGGATATCGTCCTGAGTGATGACGAAGACCGCCGCAGCCGTCTTCCAAACCTCCTCCGGCTCTTTGGACGCTGTCGTAACTTCCACGTTGCCGAGTTCCGCCAAACTCAATTGTTTGAGCGGCTCGCGATTCGCTCCATCTTCCTGCGGAGCGGCGAAACTCTGACTGACCAGTCCTGTGAACACGAACAAGACAACGAGAACGGCGCCTTGCACAAGTGTCATCAAGCACCAAGCACTTGCTTCAGTTGCAGCACCGTCCCTCCTGGCGCCGGTAACAAGGCTTAGCCGCATGTTCATGACGTGTCTCATCCTTCGAAGATGTATGCCGCTCTAACGGTTCTGACCTGCCGCCGCGCTGCGCGATAAAAAATCCGCCGTTCCAGTCCTCACCAGCCGCTCGAATTGATCGAAGATCTTTGGATCCCACCATCCCTTTGCCACTTCCACCTTCATCGTTTGCAGCGCATCTGTAATCGAGAACGCCTTCTTATATGGCCTGTCCGTGGTCAAAGCGTCATAAACATCGACAATTTGCAGCACACGTGCGGCAACTGGGATCGCCTCTCCACGGAGCCCATCGGGATAGCCCGATCCATCGAGCTTTTCGTGGTGATGCCGGATAATCGGAAGCACAAAACGGAAGGACTTCAATGGCGCGCAAATGCGCTCCCCAACTACCGAATGCTCGCGGATAATTGTCCATTCGTCCGGCGTTAGTCGGCCAGGCTTCAGCAGAATTGCATCGGGCACGGCGATCTTTCCAACATCATGCACGATTCCAGCACGACGCAGCGCGGTAATTTGATCCTCCGGGAGCCCTAATTGTTCACCTAAGCGAGCCGAATACTCTGCCAGGCGTTCACAGTGACCATGAGTGTAGGGGTCCTTGCCTTCAATGCTTCGCGCGAGCGAGAACAGGACCGACTCCGCCCGCTCCAACTCATCTGTGCGCTGCTTAAGCCTTAGAAGGGAGCGTACGCGAGCGAGCAGTTCGGTTCTATCGACTGGGCGGCTCAGGAAATCATCCGCTCCCACCTTGATACCCTCGATCCGGTCCTGCCTGTCAGAAAGAGCCGTAATCAAAATCACGGGTATCAAATACGTATCTGGATTGTTTTTGATTTTCTCGCAGGCCTGAAAGCCGGTGAGGCGAGGCATCATCACATCCATTAACACCAGGTCGACTTGAGTTCTAATTAACTCTTCAATGACGTCTGCGCCATCGGAAACGGTGATGACCTTAAATCCCTGGGTTGTAAGGAGTTCCTCTAATAGCTCCCTGTTCGCGGCTTGGTCATCGGCGACCAGAATTATGCCGGTCACAGATTGTAATGACTTACATAACATACAGTTACTCCATAAACGATTCGTTACTAAGAGTGGCACAGGAGGATATGTAACTTCCAATTACCGAAGTCATAAGCTATGTGGCAGTTGTTCGGATTTCGTAAAAAGAGTGAGGGAGGCAACTAACTAGAGCGATGTTTCGCGGAAGATCAAACGTGTGATCGGAAGAGCACGCCGAGCCAGCGGAACCACGAACCCCGATTGTGTGCGGAAAGAGTCGCAATCCAGGAAAATTACCACGCTGTCAGGAATCGCGATCTGCGATCTGCCATCGAGCGACTGGCGATTAGCAAGAATCGACGATAGGGTTACGGGTTTTTCGAGAAGCCACCGTCACAACGTCACCACCGCGGCTTTGGATTCATAGAGGCATTGATCTGCGATCTTGAGCAGTTCGTCCGATGCTGAAGCGTGTTCCCTCGGTTTCAACAGAAACTTCGAGGCCATCCCCAGTCCGGTCTCGAGTTCGACCTCCGTGCCTGTGGTTCCTGGCTCAGTGTGCGTGCGGCAGACGATTGGATCAGCTTTCCTCAATCGAAGATTGGCAGAAAGAACTTCGCACTTTCACAATTTGGCCAATTCCCGGATAGTCTGCTGAGAGGGCCGATGCCGGGGGAAACGCGAGATTGTTCTGGCCGGAGGTCGGCATTGGGAAGCTCTCCGGGATCGGTCCTGATCAACGCGCTTATAAGAAGCGCCGCCCGCGGCCTTCCAACGAGCTCACAAAAGTAACCCGCGTTGGCCAACCCCCTGGCTTGTGATCGCATTGCATTCGCCTGATGCCCTCCGTCAAACCGGACTGCAATTGTGCCCGTCAGAGAAAAAGTCTGGCCAACCGCCCCTTTGCTGTCGGCAGTGCGTCACAAACCGGTCGACAAAAAACAGTCCATCTTTTCCTCAGCTCATTAAGGCGAACGGCATACGATGGTGTGGCTGAAAGTGGTCACCTTCGCGCTTTCGGCAGCGGGGTCTAAACTTGGTGGACAATGACTACGTGCTTGGGCGCGCAGTCGTGAAAGCAAAAGTTTCTCTAGCTGGAAGAGGTAGTCGCATTGGGAATTTGCTGC
>Ga0185299_10007814_pt1 | contig 10788 bp, 13 predicted proteins | sample PaiPotPPA55metaG_FD_128002 | JGI IMG/M metagenome (GOLD analysis project Ga0185299, IMG submission 128002) | Iron sulfur acid spring bacterial and archeal communities from Banff, Canada, to study Microbial Dark Matter (Phase II) - Paint Pots PPA... ...
TTGTATTGAAGCATTTTGCCAATGGTGTTTCGATTAATCCCAGTTTCACGTGCGGCTTGTCGTTGGGATATGCCCTCTTCCAGAACTCGCCGCCGAATCATCGACCATTGTTCGAGGTTGCGATACATGGGGAACTCCCCTTGGTAAAAAACTTTCGAAGCTCTTATGAAATGGCGTCAATAAATAAGAAGGCAAATACTGAAGGGGGCCCCAGTTGCGCCAGATTCGGAACGGGTGGGTGCCCTGACATCAGATCCACCGAGCGTCCGCAAAAGGGCAACCCCCGTCATCGAGAACTGTGAGCCGAACATCCGGTTTGGGTCGGAAGCAGAGATTCAAATTGAGACATTACCGCAAAGCACCGGCTAAGGCCATTGCGGCGGCACCTAAGCGTCGGGCGAGCGGAAATGCAATGTGAGCGGATCCACAAACTCATATCGCGCTGGCATCGCGATGAACTGGGAGCCGAGCGCAAAGCAGCGCGGCGGAAATGCTCGAAAGCGTTAGCACCGATTCTCGACATTATCCGCAAAGTACGCGGTGCACGCTTCGCTGAAGGCGGTGGACGCTTCACGGGAATGCCCCGCATGACGACCCGCCTTAGCTATCTCACCTGGAAGCTTCGCGCGCTCTGCTGGGTCTTGCGGAGGCTGCGCGCGGGCAGCGCGGCGGCTGGCTTGCGCGGCCGGGGCGGTGAGTATGTGCTGGCAATTGACGTACCTACTGACATGCAAGCAAGCTAGGAATATATTATTTGCTAGCATATAAACGGCGCATCTCAAGCAAGCAGGTGAAATATGAAGCGATTGATTGACGGCGTGACGTACAACACCGACACCGCAACTCTACTCGCACGAAGCGACTATGAAGGCGACTGGAACAATAACAAATACCCCGTCGAGGGTGAGCTTTTTCAAACCCGTGGGGGTGCCTTTTTTATCGTCGAGGAGATCGCCATCGGCGAACGACGGTCTCCTGACTGCGGCCCGTCAGTTACCAGTTCGACATTGTGCGCTGCCAAGCCCGTTGGAATGGAAGAACACCGGATCGCGGCAAGGTGGCTTCGTGGGCAGTCGTCCGCCGCGGATCCCCCAGGTTGGTATCGATCAGATCGCAATAAGAAATCGCAATAAGAAGATGTCGCGGTGGCCCGACATGCTTGGGCGACCTGAATCGCCGCCGCCGCAACTGCGGTACTAGGAACTCCTACGCTCTGCCCGGCTATCGTCAGAGCGCCACAGCGATCAAGGCGCCCCTCCTCGACGAGTTTCGAGAGCGCCGGGGTGAGCGGCCGCTCTGCCTCCTTCGGCGGCTCTGGCCACGCGACTTTGGGTTCTCGGAGGCCAGGGAAACCATGGATTCGGATATCGAAGGCTTCCGCCGTCGTCGCGCCCAAGCCCGCATCGATCACGAGGTCAAAACTCGCTTCGGAGCGCGCTGCCGATCGCCGCGTCGGCAGATTGTCGACCCCAACGAGGGCCGAGCCGGGTTCTTCCAACGATCGGCGTGTCGTATTCGTAAACGGCCGTTCCGTGATGACGGTACGGAAACCTCTCGCCTCTGCCCATTCTGCCGCCGCACGCGCTTTCTTTCGGCCAATCCACCCGAACTTGGTTAGGATTTGAACATCGAGATTCTCGGGGCCGCTGATGTCCATATCCTGAAGGACGAACTCAACTTCCGTTGGATCAGCATAGGGTAGCAACCCAAATATCCACAGTAATGCCTGCCCCAGATTTCCGAGACCGAGAATCCAGCACTTCGTCGGCAACAAACTTAGGTCGATACCTTCCGATCTCGGATCGTGGGGTGTAAGAGCCGATAGTCGCTGCGTCCGTCTGCCTGCTCGCAAATCGCCTAAAACAACCTTCCGGAATGCCTCGGACGTTGCTAACGCGCCTGCGAGAGCGCCGCTGATCTCGTTGCCATCTCGCGCGCCCTCACTGGAGTCGCGCGGCGATACAACCGAGAGCCATCCATCCGCCCAGCACCGCAGCGTGCTGGCGACCCTACTCTCGGCTCCAACATGCAAGGAAACCGCATGATCTGGCGCATTTTGGGCGCGGCATCCGGTGTCAAGAAGTTATCGCCGAAGCGGGATCGGCGGTGACGTGCCGACGATCCGGGCGCATTGAAATCGCTGGCAAGATACACGCCGCCACGGAACATCCGCACCGCGCATTCGGCAACCGTCAGCAGTGCCGCCTGACCCCATCCCACGCGAGCGGCGCCAGTTGCAGATATCACGAGCACGGCGCGCTCAAGCCGCACGCGCGCCTCGTCAAGACCGAGTGACAAGTGGCACAATAGCCAGAACATGGAGCACGTCCACGGCGCGCCTTATCATCCGATGACCCAAGGCAAGATCGAGCGCTGGCATCAGACGCTCAAGAACCGCATCCTGCTCGAAAACTATTACCTGCCGGGCGATCTCGAAGCCCAGATCGCGGCCTTCGTCGCCGACTACAATCACCTGCGATATCACGAGAGCATCAGCAACCTGACGCCAGCCGACGTCTACTTCGGGCGGGGCCAGACCATTCTGATCGAAAGGGAAAGGATCAAACGACAGACCATCGCCAACCGCCGCTTGCTGCACCGCCGGCAAGCCGCATAATATTACAAACCAGAGGAGCCAGAGACTCTCTTATTTTAAGCCACCGTCTGTCCCAAAAACTCTGACGACGGACAATTGCGAAACGTTGAACATCGTCGTGTGGGTCAAGCCGAATGCTGGTCAAGGTTCATTCTATCGCAGCCAGCACGAGTTCGTCGTTGTCTTCCGTGCCGGCGAGGCTGCGGCGCTCCGTGCTCCCGGGCTGTCGGCAATGGGAAGGCCGACACCGATGCTCGGAACATCACGATGGCGAGGATTTTCCTCGTCAAATCGCCCCCTTGACCCCCTTGACAACTTGCGCGGAAAGACCACAAGTTTCTCGTTTGTTACGCCAACGGGCGAGTGCGCTATAATGCGGGAAGGAAATCGCGTCATGACGCCTATTCCTTTCGCTCTGCGCCCGTCGCGACGAACCGTCATCCAGGGCATGGCCGGGGTCGCTGGAGCGGCAACTGTTGGCACCGCGCCTTTTGTGATTTTCGGACACGCAGCAAATCTTCCGACCCGCCAGGACGTGGTGGAATTCTCCAAGAACGCGGCCGCCATTGCCAAATTCGAGGCAGCCATCAAAGAGATGCAGGATCGGTCGGCGGCGAACCCAAATGATCCGAAAGGCTGGCTGATCAACGCAAAGGCGCATGCGGATTTTTGCACGTTCCCGGGGCCCAACCCGGCGGCGGACCCGAATCAGATCCACTTCTGCTGGTGGTTCTTGAGCTGGCATCGCGCCTATATCGTAGTGATCGAGCGGAAAATTCGCGAAATCGCCAGCGATCAGACGCTGTGCTACCCCTATTGGAACTGGAGCACCGACCGACATATCCCGATAGCTTACGCCAGGCCTGGCAGCGCGCTGTCGAACGCCAACCGTCTGGTTCCAAATCGTGCGGTCGATGACGGCGAAGTCGGCTACTTTCCCAATGACCCGGTGCTGAAGAATCTCGGCGTCGAAGCCTTGTCGGCGAAGATTTTCGAAGCAAAAACGCGCTCGGATATTCGCAATAGCTTCGGGGGAATCGCGCGACCCAATCCGAACAAGGTGTACGGCAACAACCGGCTCGAAAGCACGCCGCACGGACCGATCCACAACTATGTAGGCGGCGACATGAGCGACTTCGAGACCGCTGGCCGTGACCCGATCTTCTTTGCCCATCATGGCAATCTCGACCGTTTGTGGGAAATCTGGCGCAAGGATCCGGTCCGAAAGAAGACCGAGCCCGCGAGCGATACGTTCATGCAACACGAGTTCGTCTTCACATGGCTCGACGGCACACCTATGAAGATCTCCGCCGCGGACACGCTGGACACGGAAAAGCTCGGCTACGTTTACGACAATCTCGACGTTTTCCGTCCGGGAGTTCCACTCGCCATGGCAGCACAAGCCGCGGAAGACCGCCCGCCACCCATCGCCAGCGAAAAGCTGAAGATCCCGCTTCCCGCACAAGCGGCCGGCGAAAACGAGCGCAAGATGTTGGAGATTACCGATGTGGAGCAGCCCGATCGGCCGATGACCGTCGGTGTCTATTTGAAGCCGGCGAACGCGCCGGCCGGCGATCTGGGCGTCAACGTCGGGTCCTTCGCGGCGGTGAAGTCCGGCGGCCAAGTCGCGTGGCCGAGCCAGACCTTGTCGTTCGATATCACTGCGGCGGCGGCAAAATACGCGGGCCAGGAATTGACGGTAGACCTTATCCCCTACCGGATTCGCACTCAGGCCGCAGGACCGGAGACCTACCAACCACTCAAGTATGGCCAGATGCGTATCGTCACCGAAAAGTAGCGGCGACATCGCGAGGCGTCCGTGAGGATAGAATCGGTTCGCGACCTCAAGCTCGAAATCGCCGTCGAGGTATTTGCGCCGCTTATCGACGACCTGTTGGAGCGCGCGCTCAGGCCGACGTTGGGGACGGTTATCGCCTCATCGCCGATCCGCCGGATCGCGCTCGGTATCGGGCGAGGGCATGGACCCGGTGATTTCACGCTCGCTGTCCGTTTGCAGGCAAAATTGGCGTTACTGCAGAAATTTGTCGACTTGGTGCGTGCCAGGGCGGGAGATGAGGTCGACGTCCGCTTTATCGGGCGTGTGCGCGCCCATGATCAGGCAATCGACGCTGCCGACCTGCGCAAGATCTGTCGACCGATGGTGGTAGGTTGCTCGATCGCTCACATCGCCTCTACGGCCGGCACGCTGGGGCTGATCGCGCGACACCGAAAATCCGGACGCTCGATCGTGCTGAGCAATGCGCACGTGCTGGCGCAATCCGGCAACGCAAAGCTCGGCGATGCGATCAGCCAGCCGGGCCGACTGGACGGTGGTGGCAGCAATGATCACGTCGCTGCCCTCCTCGATTTCGTTCCGCTGAGATTCGTCGGATCGGGCTCCAATCAGATCGACGGAGCGATTGCGGTCGTGGACGACAGCATCGCACTCACTGGAAATACGGTGCCGGGCTTGGGTGCTTTCACGATTGCCGACGATGCCGTGACCTTGCCGGGATTGAAGGTGGCGAAGCTCGGGCGAACCACCGGGTTGACCCACGGCGAAATCCTTGCGACGGAACTCGACGATGTTCTGGTCGATTACGATTCTGGAAGTGCGGTGTTCGACCACCAGACCGAGATTGTCGGAGTGCCAAATATGCCGTTCAGCGACCGTGGCGACAGCGGTTCGCTGGTGGTTGACGAAAACATGCGGGCCGTCGGCTTGGTATTCTGCGGCAATCCGAGCGCGAATGACGGAAAAGGACTGAGTTATGCCAATCATCTGCCCCGGGTGATGACCGCACTGGACCTCGTATCACTATAACCACGATCGAGGATTGGATGGACGAACCCACCCTCGAGGACATCCGTCAGGCCAAGGCCGAACTGATTCGGCGGCTCAGTGGCCATGCCGATTTTGCGGGTGCCGGCATTGGACAAAATGACGGACGCTTTGTCGTCAGGGTAAACTGGCGGGCGTTGCCTCCTGAGGCCGATCGTCCAAGGCGGGTAGGAAACGTCGCGGTCACTCATCACGAAGTGGGGACTATCAGAGCGCAATCGGAGGATTGAGGAAGGTGAACTCCCCAACATCCGCGATTGGAAAAACTGCGACTCGAAAATGCCCTGCTTGGTGAAGAAGATTGGTGAAGAAGATAGACCTCATTGATTTCCGAGAATCGCTCGCCTCGAGTGTGAAATGGGGTCGTTGCAGACTTTCTTACCGTTCAAGCTGGCGGCGACGGACGAAGCACTGACCGCGCATGGCGGGTTGGCGCTGGTTGGCGAATATGTTCGAGCAATGGGCATTTGCAGCCTGATGATCATGAACTGCCCCGCCCCGGCAGTGCGGCGGGTTATAATCCTTCCGCTCATGTCTTGCCGCTGGTTCTGATGCTGGCCGGCGGCGGACGGACGCTGGAGGACCTGCGGGTGCCGCGTAACGACGAAGGGCTGCGAGGAAATGTCGAGCAGCGACGCCGCGGGCGATTGGCTGCGGCGCATGGGCGGGAAAGAAAGCGGCGGCTTGGCGGGTCTGCAAATGTAAACCGCGGCGTTTTTCGCCGCTTGTTGCCGAGCGAAGATCGCACCGCTCGACATCGACGCGACGCAGATCGTGGCCCAAAAGCGCGAGGCGCATTACACATGCAAAGACGGGAACCTCGAAGTTCGGTAGTGGGTCATTTTGAAATTTGAGGGTCTTGAGCTATCGCATTCGCCTTTCGCTTCCTATATGCTTAGCTTTGGCGCCAGCCGTCCGCGCCGCCTCCGTCCGCAACCGTGAAATACTCAAATCCTGGTAGGTAATCTCGATTACCGACATGCTGCCCGCTCCGCGAATCAACGACATGCTGCATCGAGTCATGTTTGCGATGCTTTGGGAATCCCCCCAGGAGTCAGGTTCTCGGGCGATTGGTATAATTTGTGCGTTCTTCGACTGTGAAGTCTGCAAGGGCCTGAGCGATGGCCTTTACGAGGGTGTCAAATGTTCGTGCGGCAGCCTTGCGAAGGGCTGCTTTGAGTTTTGCGAACGCTTGCTCGATTGGATTAAGGTCAGGGCCGTAAGCGGGCAGGTAGCGCAGCGTCGCCCCGGCCCGCTCGATCGCTTGCCTGACGCCAGCGACTTTGTGACTGGCGAGATTGTCCATGACGACGACATCACCCTGGCGCAAGGCCAGGGCGAGAAAGTGTTCGACATAGGTCAAGAAACTCGCTCCGTCCATCGGCCCATCGAACACGCAGGGCGCGGTGATCTCATCGTGACGCAAGGCGGCAACGAGTGTTGTCAACCGTCCAGCTTTTGATGATGTGGTCGATGAAGGCGACGGCATTGGCTTGAGTATGTCAGTCAAAAACCTTGAGAGCGCGGATGCGGGTTGCATCATCCCAGGCTGTGTACAGGTAGCGGCTGATTAGTTTCCGTCGTCTCATTGGAAATTCAGGAACTTCACATCGCCTTGGTTGTGATGGCAAAAAAGCTGTTCTTGGGGACCTGCTATTGAATCGCGGAGTTTAGGTATATCATTGAGGTGACTTTGCGCCGAGGTCCGAGGTCGGCGGCCGCTCTCCCCCGACGACGTGCTGCACCGCTTGAAAGCATGTCGCCGTCGAGTATGGAAAGGACCCTTGCGCCCGCGGAGCTCGTCTTGTTTCAACACACTCGATATAATAATTTAGTCGGCGTTGCACGGGCGGGCAAGCAGCCTTTGTTCCTTTGAGATCGTTGAATGAATGCGTCGTGGATTGTCAAGTGGCGCGGGCTCAGTGTCTTCATTCTTGGCGACGTTATGCTCGACAAGTACGTCGATGGCCATGTCGAGCGGATATCGCCGGAAGCGCCGATCCCTATCCTTCATTATCAGACTGAGAAACGTATGCTCGGCGGGGCAGCTAATGTCGCGCGCAATATCACTGCGCTTGGCGGCGAAGCCGTATTGGTCGGCGCGCTTGGTGATGATCCTGAGGGTGACCTAATTGCTGACACTCTGATCGTAGAAGACCGGATCCAGGGTCGTTTCGTCCGCGTGGCCGGCCACCCGACGACTACGAAGGTCCGCTACCTCTCGGGAGGCCAGCAGATAATGCGTCTCGACATCGAGCGGAAGCTTGAGCTTCGGGCAGGGGACATTGAGGCGATTTGCGGCTGGCTTCTCGAAGCTGCACACAGTGTAGCGGCGATTGTTCTGTCCGATTACGCGAAGGGGGTCCTCAATCCCGAGGTCATCCGCCGCGTGCTTGAAATCGCGCGACCGCGGCACATCCCAGTGGTGGTCGATCCGAAAACGCGTGACGTGGCGCGCTTTGCGGGTGCCACGGTGCTGATGCCCAATGCTCGTGAGGCCGCGATAATAGCGGGTGTCAATTGTGAGGACGACGCCGACGCGGAGACCGCGGCAAAAATCCTGCACGAGCAAGCCAAGGTCGATGCGATTGTGCTGACACGCGGTGCGCACGGCATGACGGTATTCGATCCTCTCGAATCCGAGGGGACGGTGACGCATATACCGACTCACGCCGCGGAGGTGTTCGATGTTTCCGGCGCCGGTGATACAGTAATCGCGACCCTGGCCTTGGCGCTGGCGTGCAGCGCTTCTGTCACAACTGCGGCACGGATCGGCAACGCCGCTGCGGGCATCGCAGTCGGCAAACGCGGCACCGCAGTAGTGCGTGCCCGTGAGCTATCAGCCACCCTCGGCGGCGCCAAAGTCTATGACGACCCAAAGATCGCCGACAATGAGGCCGCAGCTGCCATTGTCGCCGATTGGAAGGCGCACGGGCTAAAGGTTGGGTTTACGAATGGCTGCTTCGATCTTCTCCATCCCGGTCATGTCGAACTCTTGAAGCGGGCTCGCGCCGCCTGCGACCGCCTCGTTGTCGCGCTGAACACCGACACTTCGGTCCATCGGCTCAAGGGCGAAACGAGGCCGTTGCAAAACGAACATGCGCGATCGCTCGTCGTGGCGGCGATCGAAAGCGTCGATTTAGTGACGCGGTTTGGCGAAGACACGCCGATGCGACTCATCAACTTGCTAAAACCCGATTATCTCATAAAGGGTGCAGACTACACACTGAGCACCGTGGTCGGAGCCGACTTGGTCCGCTCGTACGGAGGCAAAGTCATCTTGATTCCGCTCGAGCGCGACCACAGTACGACATCGATCATTGCCCGCGCTAACGCCGCTGCAACCCAATGAACGAAAGGGCTCCGTCGAAACGATTTGCGCTTCTTGATCGCGATGGAACGATTATTGTCGACAAGACCTACCTCAGTGATCCCGGCGAGATCGAGTTTGCGCCGGGCGCAATCGAAGGGTTGCGGTTGCTGCGTGACGCTGGGTTCTCGCTCGTGTTGATCACCAATCAATCGGGAATCGCCCGCGGTTTGCTTGATGCGGCGACGCTCCTGCAGATTCACGCGCGGCTTCAATGCTTGCTGGAGGCGGATGGCCTACGATTGGAGGCGATATACTATTGTCCGCATGGGCGCGACGATCTCTGCGATTGCCGAAAACCGGCGCCAGGCATGGTGAGAAACGCTATGCGCGATCTCGGCTTTGGCCCCGATGAGGCAGTTTTCATTGGCGACGGCGACGCGGACATGGAGGCCGCAGCGGCGGCGGGCGTCAGAGGGATTCGAATTGTGCCAGCGGGCAGTTTGGTTGTCGAGGGCGCGGCTGCGGATTTTCTTGAGGCCGCGAGGCGCGCGTGCGCGCCATTCTTGGAGCATAATAGTGGGGACTTTGCGTGTACATGATTACTGGCGGGGCCGGGTTCATAGGCTCGAATATTGCTGCGGCCCTTGATGCTACCGGCGCCGATATCGTTATCAGTGATTGGATCGGTGCGGACGATTTCAAGTGGCGCAATATTGCCAAGCGGCGCCTTTTCGACATCATCCCGCCAGAAGCGACGGAGGTGTTTCTTGAATCCAATCGTGGGAAAATCGCCGGGGTTGTGCATATGGGAGCGATATCCACCACTGCGGAGGCGGACGTCGACGCGATCGTGCGCCATAATATTCGCCTCTCAATCGATCTGTGGACCTATTGCTCCCGTGAAAATATCCCCCTGGTCTACGCGTCCTCAGCGGCGACCTATGGCAATGGCAGCCAGGGCTTCTTCGACCGATTTGACGCTGACTATTTATCACGTCTGCGACCGCTTAACGCCTATGGATGGAGCAAACACATGTTCGATCGCTGGGCCTTGCGCGCGATCGAGACTGGCGCTCCCTGCCCACCGCGGTGGGCGGGACTAAAATTCTTCAATGTCTACGGACCTAACGAATATCACAAGGGCGGGCAGCGATCGGTTGTGGTTCAATTGCATGCGCAGATCCGTGAGTGGGGTCGAGTGCGTCTGTTTCGTTCTGATAATCCCAATTACGCTGACGGCGGCCAAATTCGCGATTTCGTCTGGGTTGACGACTGCGTTCGGATCGCTCTTTGGGCACTCCAAGAACCGAGCGCCCCGCCCGGCCTCTATAATGTCGGCTCCGGAACTGCGAGGACCTTTTTGGATAAAGCCAAAATCATGTTCGCCGAGCTTGGCGTCGAGCCGAACGTGGAGTTCGTGGACCTTCCGGCCACTCTGCGCGGCAAGTACCAATATTTTACCTGTGCTAATATGGACAAACTGCGGGCGGCCGGTTTTGTACAACCGCTGACCAGCCTCGAGGACGGCCTTCGGATGTATATTCGAGATTACCTCGAGACCTCTGATGCGTACCGTTGAGCCTCTTAGACACGCGGCAACACACTCCTCTTCTGAATCGACAGCGATGCAGCATTTGTCTGATGCAATCGCCGGCGGCTCACGATGGTTGCGCGACTGCGCTTTGCCATTTTGGGCTACCCGCGGATTTGACGAACGGCATAACGCATTTGAAGAGCAACTCGACTTTTCCGGCTCGCCGGTGATGGGCGTCGCGCGCCGCCTTATGGTGCAGGCTCGTCAGGTCTCGGTTTATGCGGCCGCTGCTCTCTCTGGCGACTTTCCCGAAGGCGCGGCGCTTTCGTTGCGGGCGGTGCGCTCAATGATCGACACCTTTTTTGAGCGCGACGGAGCGCCGGGTTGGGCGTTCTCCTCGGATCGCTCCGGCCGCCTCGTCGACGCCAAGCGTGACCTTTACGCGCACGCCTTCGCGATCTTCGCTCTGGCCTGGGCGATGCGCCTGGATCGAGACTGGAGAT
>Ga0185299_10007815_pt1 | contig 10787 bp, 11 predicted proteins | sample PaiPotPPA55metaG_FD_128002 | JGI IMG/M metagenome (GOLD analysis project Ga0185299, IMG submission 128002) | Iron sulfur acid spring bacterial and archeal communities from Banff, Canada, to study Microbial Dark Matter (Phase II) - Paint Pots PPA... ...
GAACGGCATCTCGCTCGAATATTGCTGCATTGTCGGCGAACGTCCTCAGACCGGTGCGATTGTCGAGGGCGCCTTCACGATTCGCCGTGCCGCCTTGGATCTCGGCGACGCTCTCGCCGCCGATATCGCAAAGGCGAAACCTGCACATATGCGTCAACGCTGACGACGGGCACCCGGCTGCCGGGAACGGCGATCGCCGCTTCCCGGTTGGCCGAGCCATCCGCACAGCAAGAGCCGATGGAGCTTCCGATGACCGCACTGACACCCGACCAGCGAGCTATGCTTGCCGTCTGGCAGCAACACGCCCACGCCGAATTCGCGTTAAAGGATGCCGACGCGGCACTCGCGACGATGACCGACAGCCCCTACGTGCTGCTCGTTCCGTCCGGGACCGGGGCATCGGGCAAGGCCGGCGTACATGCGTTCTATGCCGAGAAATTCCTGCCGCAGCTGCCATTGGATTTCGAGCTAGTTCCGCTGTGGCAAACCTTCGGCGACAACCGGCTCGTCGATGAATTCGTGGTCCGCTTCACCCAGAACCTGATGATGGATTGGATGCTGCCGGGCGTGCCGGCGACGGGCCGGCCGGTCGAATTCGCGATGGTTGGCGTCATTCAGTTCGAGGGCGGCAAGGTGGCCGCCGAGCGCCTTTACTGGGACCAGGCGACGGTGCTGTCGCAACTGGGCCTGCCGGACCATCCAGCGGCGGCGGTCGGGCTCGGCAGCGCGGCGCGGTTACTGCAACTTCGAACGACCACCCGCTCTCCCCGCGCCACCGGAAAACCGCCAGCACTAGGCGCGTCGCGGGCAAGCGCCGGCGGCTCCGACGGCAGCGAGTGACCGCTCCGGGTCGGACCTCATGGTCAATCTGCATTCAGCGAACGGCCGGAACCGGCGCGTCCCTGGTGCCTAGGCGGTCGCGGGCCGAGGTCCGCTCAACACCCAACTCTGGCTGATTTCGGGTGCCGCCGTGGGGGTTGGCTTCGGGGCACGAAGGAGCCGAGTAAGCAAGGCCGTGCAATGACGGCTAATGGGATGGACCGGCTGCTTCCCCCACTGAGCTAGCCTCCGCCAGCAAGCGGCGGTCAGCAGGAGAAGCAGCCATGAAGCCGAAGACGGAATCAGACACAGCGTTGCCGATGGTTATCGGCGTCGACATCGGCAAGGAGGTCTTTCACCTGGTTGGATTTGGCGTCGACGGGAAGATTGTCTTCCGAAGGAAGATCAAGCGCTTGGGTTTCGCGGCGGCGTTCGAGAAGGTGCCGCCGTGCATCGTCGGTATGGAAGCTTGCTTGAGCGCGCACTTCGTTAGCAGGACACTCCGCACGCTGGGGCACGAGCCGCGGATCATCCCGGCGATCTACGTCAAACCGTTCGTGAAGGGACAGAAGAACGATTACAACGATGCCGAGGCCATCGCCGAGGCGGCGTTGCGACCGAACCTGCGCTTCGTCCAGGAGAAGAGCCAGGAGCAGCTCGACCTGCAGGCGTGTCACCGCGTCCGGGCCCGATTGGTCTCCCGCCGGACAGCGACGATCAACCAGATCCGCGCTTTTCTCATCGAGCAGGGCATTGCCGTCAGGTCCGGCCCGCGCGCCCTTCGCACGTCGCTCTTTGCGATACTGGAGAACCGCAAGGACGAGATATCGCCGCGCATGGCCAGGCTGATCCTCGATCTTTACAAAGATTGGTGTCACCTGGACGAGCGCATTGACACCGTCACCGGCGAGATCGAAGAACTCAGCCGCGTCGACGCTAAATGCCAGCGGCTGATGACCGTGCCTGGCATCGGGCCAGTGATCTCGACCGGTCTTGTCGCCGCGATCGGCAGCGGCGAGGCTTTTGAGCGCGGGCGCGATTTCGGTGCCTGGCTCGGCCTGCTGCCGCGACAATACAGCACCGGCGGCCGTTCGGTCCTCGGGCGCATCTCCAAGCGCGGCAGCAAGTACCTGCGCACGCTGTTGATCCAGGCGGCGAAGGTGCTCCTGATGCGCCCGCACAATTGGTCCCGATATAGCTTCGGCGCGTGGCTCAAGACGGCGTCGGAGCGATTGCACAGAAACAAGCTCGCGGTCGCCTTGGCCAACAAGCTGGCCCGCATCGCCTGGAGCGTCCTGCGCCACGACAAAGCCTTCGATACCCACCTCGAGACAGCAGCGATTTAGGCGGCCGTCTCACCAAGTTCGCGATTGAGGAAATGCATGGAACGGATCGATAGACGCACTCTGAATCTGGTGCCCCTAAGGGCCGCTCGGCGGTCTGTCCGCTAATGAGATCAAAGGTGCGTGCGTATTCCCATCAACGCCACGGCCCGCGAGCCGATCAACAGGCCGGATACATATCAGCGACTTCCCACAGCACCCCTCACTTGCGAAGGACAGCCGGTCCATACATTCGGGGCACGAAGGGCGGTTCCCGCCGGCTAAGCTGAACGGCCGTTATCGGTTTAGAAAGCGGTCAGTGGCGGTCAGCGATTTGTCGACCAGGACTTTTGGGACAGGCTCTTAGCCTGAGCAGTGCTGCTGGGGCAGCCGCTATAGTGACGCCGCGCAGCGATACGCAACCAATGATCGCGCTGTTTCAGTTTCTCGATATCGGCCCAGGACCGGCCGCCCTTGGGCGGAATTAGGCGGAGAATTTCGTCAAGGCGGTTGAAGCCGTGCCGGACACTGCCTTCGTATTCGTTGATGCGGGACGCCCACCAGTTTGCCGTCTCGGCGTCGCCATGTTCGACGATGATGGCAACACCGCGGCGCAAGTGGCGGATCGCGGTGACGGAACCGTTATCGCGGTCGCCGGCCGGGATCGGGGCGGGGCCGGTCATGACGAAAGTGACTTTGCTGTGCACGAACGGCAACGCCGCAATCGCCGCTCGATCCCGTCGCTTTGCGTCGACGCTCTCGTCATTCATGGTCGCGAGAAGAATATCGAGCGGCAGGTCGCGAGTTCTCCGGCCGGTGCGCTTGACGGTCTTAGGCGCGCCGGCGACGCCTTTCTTCCGACCTGCTCCGGGTCGAGCGCCACCCCAACTGCTTCGGCTCATATGCGGACTCCTCTCAAGCAATGTTTCTTTTCAAGTGAATTCCGCTCACATGAATGGCCTAGAATCTGGCTGATTTGCGCCATTTTTTCGTTTCCAACTTGAAAAAAATGGCCGATTCCAACCAAAAAAATTCTCGCCGTGGAACCCAAGGCGGTAACTGGCCGATCCTCGAAAATGTTTGGATACCCCATCCGGTCCCCAGGTCGGCCATCCCGTCGACGTCGACGGCAGCGGCGGTACGGGCGCGCTGGGCAGCGTCGAGACGCTGGGCCGGCGTAGGTAGCGGCCGGGTTGGAGACGGAGCGCATAGGCGCCACGCCCTGGCGACTCACGGCCGAGCCGTAGCGCCGGCCGTAGCCGCCGGTTTCTGACGAAGGCGCACAAACGGCTCCGGCGCCGGTTCCGGCACCTCGACGCCGAGCGCCCGCAATTCCGCGCGCATCGCATCGAGCCGGCTGATCAGCGCGGCGGCGACAAATCTGCGAATTTCATCCTGATCCAGCGGCGGCTCAATTTTTCGGCGGTCATCGGTGTCGATGGCGAGCGTTATCCTGCCGCCGCCGCCAAACGCTTCCGCGTGGCTCTGCAGACGTTCGATTTCGCCAGCTAGCCATGCGGCGCGCTGCACGTCCTTGATGTTCATTCCGTCCTCCTGTGTTGCCGGTCCCGCACCGATCGCGGTGACCGGCAGTTACTGCGACACCCACGGCGGTAAAGCCGCGGACCGGTATTTGGTCACTTGCTCCGGATACATCAGGTCGAAGGCAGCGCGCTTCGCGGCGTCAGTGTTGCCGTACCATCCGCCCCATGCGTCGCCAGCCTTGCATCCCCAGCCGTTGCCCTTCGGAAACAGCACCACTAGCCGCTGAGCGACCTTTATGTACGGGTTGCCGTTTCGCGACGTCTTCCACTCGCGCTTCATCCACCGCTGAAGCCGACTATTGCGATTCGTCGCGGCCCGCTCGCGCTCGCGCGGCGCAACGTAATCGTTCTCCAAGTGGCCGGCGCAGATACAGCCAACTCCGATCATGCCAGGCCACGCCGGGTGCTCCAAATGGTGCACATAGCGGATGGTCGTTCCGCACATTTCGCAGGCGCCGGTCGCCTCGCGCAAATCCTCAAGGTCGACGAACCGCCAACCCTTGCGCGGCTTCCCAGGCTGTCCCCAGACCATTGTTCCGGTCATCGGCTTAGACTCCCGTCCTACCTACGTCCAACCTTCGTCCTACCCTTGGATGGTAGGTGGGACGGAAAAACTCTAAGGTTTCCGCCATTGACACTGACTCGTCCCACCTCGTCCTACCTTTTTGATGATTTCACGTGTAGCGGAACACTCTCGCGACTGTGTCTCGCTGTTTGTGAAATTTGCAAAACCCGGTAGGACGGCCGAGGTAGGACGGACGGCATAGCTCACCCCTCCGCCTCCTTCGGCTCATAGTCCGGCCTCCAGTAGCGCCACTCCCGATCGCCCGTCTTATCGCGCAGCCGCGTCCAGCCGATTTGTTTCATCGCCACACCGACGCGAGTCTGCGCGCTGCGGTCCCATTTCGCCGTGTCGTAAATCTTGAGAGCGCCCTCAAGGATTTCGGAAACCGTAAAGCTGTTTTTGCCAGTGGTTTCCTTCAGGTGCTTTGCGATAACGGTTTCCCAGGCGTCGCTGATGTAGCGGTCAGACTGCTCGGCTTTGGCGAGTTCGATAACGTCCGGGTCGTCGAGATACCAAGCCTTGCCGGCTTGATAGAGATAGAGCGCCTCGGTCCATAGCTGGTCGACGCGTTCGCTCAGTTTCTTCAGGTCGAACTTTGTGCATTTCAGCGGCCACCAGCGACGGCCGCCGGTTGGGTCGCGGAGGTATTCCTCGTCATTCACCGAGCCGGCGAATACGACCTGCCGCTTGACGTTAATCGGCATCTTGCCATAAGGCGGCCTGAAGCGGTCCTCGGTGCGTGACAGGAACGCTTTAGTGGCGCTGATGTCAGAACGGTTCATCGAATCCAATTCGGCCATTTCGAGAATCCAAATTCCCCGAATTTGCATCGCGGCGTCCTTGGAGCCTAAATCGGGAATTTGGTCGGTGAACCATTCGTCGCGCACCGCCAAAGCACGAAGCGCCGTCGATTTACCTATACCCTGTGGCCCTTCGAGGATTATGGCGCTATCGGATTTGCAGCCTGGCTGCATGACTCGCGCGACCGCGCCGATTGCCCAGCGCTTGAACACCTCGCGGGTGTAGGGCGTGCCTTCGCGGCCGAAACACACCTCCGGCACGCGCGCGAGCCGTTCAACGCCGTCCCATTCCTTTAAGCCGCCGAAATACTCGCGAACCGGGTGAAACTTATTGCGTTCGGCCACTATCGCGATGGCCTCGAACACGACGTCGGTTTTCGCGAAGATTTGGTCGACGTCCTGCACCCACAGCATCGCGAGTCGCGTATCCTCGTCTGTCCATGGTCGCGGCTTAAAGTTCGGTTCTGTCCACGGCGGTTTTGCGCGCAAGGTGATAAGACCGCTGAATTCGTTGAGCGCAATAACACCAGCCCAAAATGGGTTATCATAGATAGCGCGGAAAACGTTCGCAGCGATTGGTCGGACTTCACCTTTATCGGTGAGGTGCAAGTTTTCTCTCCAACTCCGAACGGCAGTTCCTGTCGCCGCCTGCGCCGATGTCTTCTGCAGGAGCCGCCGCGCCGTCTTTAATGCTGCCTTGAGTTCCGGCATGTCGGAGTCGGAATGCCGCTTAATGTCCTTGAGGAACTTTTTGTCATGTAGCGGATCAAGCCGCGCCTCGGCGATTAGCCTCAAGACGGCAAGGACGTCCTGCGGCTCGTTTTGCACGGCTAACGCCGCGATTGCCGCCTTCACGTCTTCCGCGCTCGGCAGAACATCGCCTTCGATTGGTTCTAGCGACGTCGGCTCGTCCTTCATCGGCTCAGCCGCCGGCCGTCCATTCATCAGGTCGTCATTGAAGTCGTCATCGCCGCGCGGCAGGTAGATATCGGCGTCCACACCGACGCTGCGCGCAGCTTTGAGTAGCTCTTGTGCCGCGGTTACACCGGCGTTGCCACGATCCGCCCAAATCGAGAGCGTCTTCAGCCCGATTTGTTCGGCTCGGCCCGGCTCCGCGGTCAACCACTCGCCGAATTTTTTGATGTTGCCGTCCGATCCGGCGGCCCAGCCGGGTATGCCGTAAAGCTGCATAGCGGAAAGCGTCGTCTCGACGCCTTCGGCGACACCGAGCCGGCCTTCGGCGTCGATCGGCGCCAACATGATGACGCCGCCGTCGCACGGCCCGACCATCTTGCGCTGGTCTTTGGTGCCGTCGGGATTGAGGTAAATTCGATGTGCGCCGCCGGTCGGCGTGCCGTCGGGAAACCGGAACCTGGCGACTAGAGCATCCTGGCCGCGCCGAGTCTTGAAATTGGTGACGTCGTCGCTGAAACCCAGGTCGTCGGTTTGCGGGATGCGGGTAATGCCGCGCACTCCTACCAGGTACTTTTCGCCCAGCGTGCCGGCGATCGAGCGTATTTTGCTGAGCGCAAACGCGGCGTCTGATTTAGCTGTGTCTGAGTCGCTGTAGCGCGGCGCAGCTTGTGCGCGCGGACGCGGCTTGTGGCGATCAAGCGAAACGCCGGTATCAGTCAGGACGCGCTGCGCTTCCTTTATTAGATCGCCGCCGGTGAGGCCAAGGCGTTCCTTGATCGTGCTGAGCGGGCCGCCGCCCTTGCCGAGCGAATGGTCGAACCACGAGCCGGCATGATCACCGCGCAACTGGATGTGGCAACTGCCTTCCTTGCGCGGTGCCGCGCCGCTGATGTCGGCGCACCGCATTACACCGTCGACGATGCGGCCGTGCGGGAATAGCTCGGGCACCCACCGATCGGCGATAGCGGCAAGCGCGTCGGATAGGGCGCCCATGTCGACGCTGCTGGTTGGTTCGCGGCGCCGCTTGTAAATGTCGTCGTTTAAATCAGGAATCGCCCGTCCCTCCCGTCTGTTCCGCGGGCGCCTGTACTGCGCTGGGCGTTAAGGAAGGACGAAGGGATAGCGGTCGCGTCCTGCGCGGCCATGCCGGTGATGGACGGACCGGCGGGTCGACCCAAGCTTCCGGGAGGGGAGTCCGCTTCGCGGGCATCGTTATTAGGACTGGAACGGCGCCGCTGGTGGAGCTATATTCCGGATCGGCACGCATTACTTTACCTCCTTGAACGCGGTCACCGATCCAACCCGGTGACCGCGTTTTCTTTTGGGATTAGGCTGTAACCGTCGCTTCGGCTTCGCCGTCGACCGCGGCCTTGCGGAGCTTGTGATAGGCGCCTGGGTTGGGGCTGCCGAGGCCGAGTTCGCCGGCCGCCTCGCGGTGCCGCTGCTGCTCGACGTATCTCAAATACGAGTGCACGAGGATATGCCGTCGGCCGCGCGGTTCGCCGAGCAGAAAGCTTTCGACCTTGCCGTCCTGGATCAAGCGGCGCTGCATCGGCGGCTTGACGCCGAAATGCCGCTCGAAATCGGGGCCGATCGCAAGGCTATAAGGAAAAGACGGTGCTAGGTCCATTGGGCTGGCCTCCACGACTAGACGCGGGTCTGCCCATTACTGTAATGATGCGAAAAGTACTATGCAAGTCCGCTATAATTATTTGCAAATGGGTTTAGTTTTTGACAATCGGCCGGTTTGACCAGGCGATACTTCGGTTTTAGCTAGGATTCCCGCGGGGTTTCGTCGGACGCAACTCGACGACCGAATTTTTGACAGTTTCTGACAATCCGGGGTCACCAACGATTTTTTTTACGGCGTCGAGTGCCTTTTGCACCGTGGCGCGGCTTGTTCCGTATCGATCGACAAGCTGTTCCTGGCGCATGGCTCGCAACCCGTCGAGTGTCACCGTCTCATTCCGTAGGTCGTCCATCATGCTGGTGAAAACGGCCAGAAAGCTTGGTGGTCGGCCGGGCTTCGGTTTAGTCGGTTTGGCGGCGCGACGGCGAGCCGCTTCCCGCGTTCGGCGGAACTCAAGCTCGGACTCGACGGCTTCGTCCCAATCTTTCGCTTCGACCAACGCTTGAAGGATGGCGATGATATCGGCGCGATCCTCCTTGGCCCGTTGAATGTGGCCAACGAAAGCGGCAGCGATGCCCTTCGGGGCCGCGTCCGAGTTACTGATAAGCAGATCAATGTTGTCGAGACGCTCCTTTATGCGATCAAGCAGCGCACCGATAAACCGCTGCCTTGTCGGCCGATCGCTCGCGAGAAAATCTTCCAGAAACTTGGTTCTCATGGCTTCACTATCGCGGCGCGCATCGGAACAACGTTGCCGGCGATCGGCTCGCTGATATCGAGCAGCGCGACGCGGGCCAGCGCGTCGGCGTGGTCGCCAATATGGCGGCTGTACGTCCGCTCGATCATGGTGACGCTGGTGTCATGGTTCACCGCAACGACGCGGATCGGAACGCTCGCTATGATCTGTCGGACGATGCTGGAATGTCGCAGTGCGTAAAGCGTAACCTCGTCCGGATCAAGCCCGGCGGCCTTAACGGCGCGGGCGAACGGCTGCCCGTGGTTCGATTTCCGCCATGGCGACCCGCTGGCCTTAGCTAGCAGCAAAGCGTTCGGCGCTCGACCCTTCGCGACATTGGTCAGCTTGGCGGCTAGGCGGGCCGGGATCGGCACCGCATTGCGCGTTTTCTTTTTGCTGCTTTTGCCTTTCCGGCTCGGCGGCACCATCAAGCGGGGATCGGGACGGTCGGCCTGCAGGTCTTGCACCTCTAGCCGGGCCAGTTGCCCGTATCGCGCGCCGGTGACGGCCGCGACTTCGACCAGCAATCCTAACGCGGCGTTTTGCGTCTGCGCCTCGGCGATGATCCGGCGAACCTCCGGCTCATTCAGGATGACGTTGCGCGACTCCTCGGCATCGCCGATCGCGGCAAGGCCAACCTGCCAGGCGCGGCGACTCGTGATGCGTTCGTCGTGGTCGGCGCAATGGTTCAGCGCGGCCTTCAGAATTCGGGTGATCCGGTTGACGGTCGCCGGGGCGGCATCCGTTTTGATCAGGCTGTCGCGCCATCGCTTCAACTCTCGCGAGGTAAGCAAAGCGACGGTCTTACTGCGCAGGCCTGGGGTAAGATGGCGGCGGACCCGCGCGACGTTCGCCACATCGCCTTGGCGGTTGCGCAGGTCGGCCTCGTAACCGTCGAGCGCCTCGGCAACCGTGGCTGGTTTGTCCGCGTCCGCGTCGACGCCCTTGTCTTTACGGGCCAGGGCGCGGGCCTGGTCCTGCGCTTGCCAGTAAGAAAGGACGCTATTGCCGTCGGCCTCATCGAAATCATCGGCCAGGCCGATCGCCTTCGTCCAGTTGCGCCCGTCACCGTCGGCAACGCGCACGACCCAGGTGCCGGCCGTTTTATTGCGCCGGTAGCCAAGGCCGAGGCCGGGGCCGATCCGGGCAAACATCGGCTTCTTAGCCATCGGCAGTTTTAGCCGGTTTGAACGATCTTCGAGGGGTGACCTGATGCTTCGCGCCATTGGTGTCCCGGCAGTGTCCCGGCCATGGAGGAATATGACCATATATGCCGGTATCGCCGAAAACCTAGCTTTTCTCCCGTTAACAAGGGCTTAACCGCATGTCGGTATACGGCTGTAGCAGCCAAATGCCGCCCTATGGCGGCGACACGCTGTTCGCGAACATGTGTCTGGCGTATGAGAGCCTGTCGCCGGGGCTGCGGCGGCTGCTCGACGGGCTCATCGCGGTCAATTCCTCGGCCAAGGCCGATACGACGAAGACCCGCGAGGACCGCATGCGCGACGGCGCCAACCCCGATGCGCGCAAGGAATACGTCGCCGAGCATCCGGCCGTGCGCACCCATCCCGAGACCGGCTCCAAGGCGCTCTACGTCAATAGCGGCCATACCGTGCGCTTCAAGGACATGACCGAGGAAGAGAGCGCGCCGCTTCTGAACTTTCTGTTCGCGCATCAGGCTCGGCCCGAATTCACCTGCCGCTTCCGCTGGGAGGCCGGGTCATTGGCATTCTGGGATAACCGCTGCGCGCAGCACAATCCGATCAACGATTATCACGGTTTCCGCCGCGCCATGCACCGCGTGACCTTGGCCGGCGACACGCCGCGCTGAATTTCATAGAGCCGGACGGGGATTGCTTCGTCGCTCCGCTCCTCGCAATGACAACCAAAAAAGGCGTCATTGCGAGCGAAGCGAAGCAATCTCCCAGCTCATCTAGCCGATAACCGCGATGCCTTGCACCTCGACGAGAAATTCCGGGCGCGCGAGACCCGCGACCGTGATCAAGGCGCTCGCCGGAAAATCGTCGCCGAAGATCTCGCAGCGCAATTGCGTAAAGCGGTCGCCGAGCCGCGCATCGGTGATGAAGACGGTCATCGTAACGATGTCGGACAAGCGCCCACCGGCCTCTTCCAAGGTGCGGCCGAGCCGGGTGAACACTTCGCGCACCTGGCCGTCGAAATCGGCGGCGAGCGACCGCCCCGTGCCGTCCTCGCCTGCGACCTGCCCGGCCAGCCACACGATGCGGCCGCCTTCGGTGACGACCGCCTGCGAATAGCCGCGCGCCTGTGCCCGCGGGTTTTTCAGATTGCTGCGTTTGCGTGCTTCCGCCATCGCGCCCTCCCTTGAACCTTTGTCTATACTGCCGCAATGCAGACGGCACCGCTTCCGGATTTTGCCGAGGCGCAGGCGCGCGCGGCGGCGTGGCTCGCGGCGTGGGATCGGCAGGGTATCCACC
>Ga0185299_10007820_pt1 | contig 10779 bp, 11 predicted proteins | sample PaiPotPPA55metaG_FD_128002 | JGI IMG/M metagenome (GOLD analysis project Ga0185299, IMG submission 128002) | Iron sulfur acid spring bacterial and archeal communities from Banff, Canada, to study Microbial Dark Matter (Phase II) - Paint Pots PPA... ...
ACGTCGCAAGCCTTGCAGCTTGAAGCCGACGATGTGTTGGTCATGTACACGGACGGAATGACGGAGGCGGAGAGCCCAGGAGGCGAATCGTGGGGACAGGAGCGGCTCAAAACCGTGCTGCGAGATTGCCGTCACTGCTCGCCCGCTCAAATACTCACCAGCGTCGTAGATGGGGTTTTAGCTTTTACTGAAGGCACTGCGCAACGCGACGATATGACGTTGGTGGTCGTTGGCGTGAAACATGAAGCCGGAATCTGAGTGCGGGGTAGGTCGCAAAGCGGAACTCTTGCAAAAGCCGGAAAAGTTTCTATAGCGGTTGCGCCGACAGGAATCCGCGAGTTTCGGCAATCAAGACCTGGATGGTCTCAGCTTACGAGGGCCCACGGCGACGTTGCAATTCAGGTGCATTCCTTGGACGACATAGCAGCGTCACCAGCAGCGGTGTAAGCGGCTCTGAATCAGTACGGTAAACGTTAGGGCCCTATCGGGGCTGCCCTGAAAGAAGAAGTGTGGGGGTGCACAGGTCGCGTGGTCGGGGCAGTTTCGATAGGGTCGTTTGAACTGAGCCGCTGGCGTTTGCGGCGGACGCGGTGGGCTATGGGATTTCAATCCGTCGGTGCTGGTTGCAGGGCGTCTGTAAAACAAGCAACCGAGACGAAGAGAGACGGCGTTGTTTTTGAACATCGCATTGGAGTCTGAACCTGTGACAGAAAGGGTGGTGTTTGCAGTTGTGCCTACCGAAAACTCCGTCCGAACTGAAAACGCAGAGGTTCCGAGCATTCATGAGATCCTGCTGCGATCACGATGAGCTCTCTTTTCGTCGCCCTTTTCGCTTTTGTCACCTCCAGTTTTCGAACCCGTACCGCCCTGCAGGCGGAGATCCTCGCGCTTCGTCACCAACTCGCGGTTTTCCAAAAGAACGCTCCGCTGCGCTTGCGCCTCCAGCGCTCCGACCGGCTCTTGTGGGTCTTGCTCTCGCGATGGTGGCCCGGTTGGCGCTGTAGTCTGCACATCGTTCGCCCCGATACAGTGATCGCTTGGCACCGCCGAGCGTTCGCTTGGTACTGGACTCGGAAATCACGCCGGCGTCCGGGAAGACCGAACGTGGCCGCAGAGATTCGCCACTTGATTCGGGACATGAGCCAAGCGAACCCGTTGTGGGGAGCACCGCGCATTCACGGGGAACTGCTCAAGCTAGGAATCGACCTCGCACAGTCGACCGTGGCTAAATATCTTCGCCGCCCGCGAAAGCCACCATCCCAAACTTGGCGAACCTTCTTGACCAATCACATGGAACAGATGACCTCCGTCGATTTCTTCCTGGTGCCGACGGCGACCTTCCGACTTCTGTTTGTGTTCGTGGTGTTGTCGCATGCGCGGCGCCGCGTACTGCACTTTCAGGTGACCGAACACCCCAGCCAGGAATGGACCATGCAGCAGATCCGAGAGGCTTTTCCCTGGGACCACGGGTGCAGATATCTTCTGCGCGACCGCGATGCGATCTACGGTGGTGACTGGGTAGCCATGACGAAAGCCCTGGGGATGGAGGAAGTGATTTCCGCGCCGCGATCGCCATGGCAAAACCCGTACGTCGAGCGGCTGATCGGATCCATTCGGCGGGAATGTCTGGACCACATCATCGTATGGAATCAAAGATCTTTACGCCGCACTCTGCAAAGCTATTTTGCCTATCACCAGCGTTCCCGAACTCATCTGGCGCTGGCCAAAGATGCTCCGGAATCGAGAGCCGTGGAGAAGCCAGAACGCGGGCGCATCGTGGCGATTCCTCAGGTCGGAGGACTTCACCATCGCTACCAGCGCCAGGCGGCTTAGTCCGTTGGGGTCGACGATCATGGCTTCCGGCATTGTGCCTTGGTCTTGCGAACCAAAGAGTTCGCGAGCCTAGGCCGGATCTCATCCCGGCTACGAACCTACGAACTCCTCTTTGCACTCGCCGCTTTGCGATTTAGAACACCTTGCTCGCTGCTTCGAAGTTCCCTCGATCAGCTATTCTGGCAGACGGTGATCGCATTCGGACGAGGTTTTCGGTAATGACACGCCAAGACCAATTTTTGCTGATTCACGCAAGTTCCTTAACGCGGCGATTGAAAAAACCCTCCTACTCGGCATCAAAACCCTCCAAACCGATCCATAACTGTGCCAGGAGTCGCAGATTCTTCTTGTAAGTGCGAGTGACTGTGAACTCTCTGCCCCCCCGCACGCGAAGCACATACTCGCCCGAGGGCCGGGCATGAATCTCCTCAACCAATGCCGCATTCACGAGCACAGATCGGTGAATCCTAACAAACCCGTGCAGATTGAGTTTTTCCTCAATGTTCGAGATTGCGCCTCGTAGAATGTGCGAGCTTGAAGTATGTACTAACAGGATATGGTTTCCTTTAGCTTCGACTGCGATAAGGTCCGCTGCATCAATGAAAAGAATTTTCGTTTTGGCTTTGATCGCAATCCGCGCAGACTTGCTCGCCGCAGGCGGTGTCTGGCATGAATGTTTGCGCGGGCTTGTTGATCGCGCTGCTACCTCTTGTCGGAACCCAGCGCTCAGAGGCGCGCGAACGCATTCCTCCGAGGGTTCGAGAGCCATATCAATCTCTTGTCCGGTCAAAATTGCAGTCGCATGCTCATGCTGGGTCGGTTCGGGAACGGAAACATGCTTTGGCAGCGCTAGTTGTTCGTGCGTAGCCTTTAGAACCCTCTCGAATATGGGGATGGCCATTGTGCAAAAGCCCTCCACTACAGCCCGTTCGAAGTTGCTGACCTCCGTGTACAAGGCAGCTTATTGAGTTCATACCATCGTTAACCAGCTTTATCCTGCCTCTTCTTAGTCGAGCCGCGCCTCCCACGCAACGACTCCAAAAAACGGATAATGCTTTTTTGTCCTGCTTGGTGCATTCGTAAGTCTTGAGAATTCTTTACTAAAGAAATGAACCCCTCATAGGCGGCGATCAGGAATATAGCCGTTTCACTGGCGTCTACGTCACTCCGCACGAGCCCGAGCTTTTGTCCCCGCCTCAATGCTAGCGCGATTGCGTCGTGCCAGTTTTTGAAAAGGCTTCCCGTCCTTCTCCGGAAGCCCTCATCAAGGGGGGACATTTCTTGCGACAAGTTATTTAGTATGCAACCGTACTCAAGATCTTCTCGCCTACACGACGTGCTCTGAACGATCGCAACCAAGGCATCGATGGGATTCTTCGCGTTCTGCAAAGGCCATACCCACTTTTCGCGGGAGATACTCGCAAGGACTTCGTCCACGACCGCATAGCCTAGGGCTTCCTTGTTATCGAAGTGATGGTACAAGGCGCCTTTCGTAACGCGAGCTGCCGCAAGAATTGCATTCATGTCAGCGCTCCGAAATCCTGAGCGGTGCATTTCCTGGAAAGCGGCTCTCAACAAACGCTGTCGTGTGCGCGCCGGATCGCGCAACTTGGACGTGCGATCATTCGGCCATAAATCAGTTGGTAACATTCCTACCAGTATGCATCTTGGAGACCACTCGAGTCAATGATGGTCCGAAATAGCGCTCTGGTAGCCACTTTCGTCTTTGAAGCTGGTATCAACATACCGACTAGTAGGTATTAGTAACGCCAAGATCGAAAGAAGTTGATGGAAATCTGGATCTTGGAAAATTAGCCTTCCGTTTGATGTAGTTCTACATCACACGACCACAGTCCTACAGAAACGCAATGTCGCCCGCAGAGCGGGCGCTGTGGCCTCGTGCAGTTCGCATCCAGCATTTCACAATCGCGGATACCGTTATCGATGTAATCGACTGAAAACTCAACCTCCACGCTTTGGTTCCTTAATTGCCTAAACCAACGTCGTACCGATTCTGTTCTCAATTGCACACTGAGTGTCAGAGCGCCGAGTGGCATGTGACGTAAATACCCCGTCATTCCGCACGGCGACTTGCAGCAGAGCAAAAACACAAAAGAGGAGAGATATGAGCACACTATGGCGGTTGCGGGGTTCTTGGATACTGCGGGTCGCGACGATTGTTTTGGTTTGTTTCGGCAATTCCTTCTCACAAGTGAGCTACAAAGTTGCCGATTTAGGCGCTCTGGGGAATGACAATTTGGCTTGTGCCATGTCCATCAATAATGAAGGTTGGGTAGTGATCCAGGATGCGAGCATGGTACCGGGGCAGCAGGATAACGCGGGTGGGAAAATTCTAAAGGCACGTGATGCGATAGAGATCAACGGATCCCAGTTCGACCTCGGCACGCTCGGAGGACAGAACAGTTGGATGAACTGGGGCGAGATCAACGACTTCGGGCAAATAGTCGGTTATTCCGAAACGGCTGCCCTAGACCCGAACGGCGAAGACGTTTGCACCTTCGGCACACACCTTACTTGTCGCCCGTTTATTTGGCAATTTTTCCACCTGCGCGCTCTCCCGACACTCGGCGGAAATAACGGACAGGCGAGCGCCATCAACAACCGTGGGAAAATCGTAGGATTTGCAGAAGACGGTACCGTGGACTCCTCATGCCCTGCTGGCACAACTAATAATCGGACTCAGCTGCCGGTGTTGTGGGAAAACAGCAAAGCCAAGGCCAAAGCTCTTCCTACAGGTAACGATCCAAGCGGGAATGCGCTTTGGATCAATGATCGAGGCCAAATCGTGGGCTTCACGGGAGCTTGCGCTGCGACGAATCACGCCGTTGCGTGGGACCACGACAAAGTAAGCACCCTTGCTGACAACCAAACTGGCGCTGAGGCTTTCGGCAATAACAACCTGGGCCAAATTGTTGGATTCGTCGGCGCCCCCGACAGCGGAATCCCGAATGCCACGCTTTGGCAGAATGACATGCTCATCAACCTCGGTCTTCTGCCGGGAGATTCTGGCGGCATAGCCAGCGGCATTAACGACAAGGGCCAAGTCGTGGGAAGCAACTTCGACTCGCAGGGCAACTGGAACCATGCTTTCATCTGGCAGAACAACGTTATGACCGACCTCAACTCGCTGTTTCCTCGCAGTTCCAACCTCCTCGCCACGATGGCGAACAAGATCAACGAAAGCGGACAAATCTCGGGCATGGCAATCGTTCAGAGCGGGCCAGATGCGGGCAACATCCACGCCTTTATCGCAACGCCTGTAAACCAAAGCATAGACGGGTCAATGGCAGACGTCGCACGCACACTGCCGAAAGTCACTTTGCCCGCGAAGGTCGGCAGACAGATTCTCCAAAGATTTGGGGTCAGCGGAGTCGAATAAAGTATTTTTCCTAATTTCCGCACCACCCATTCCAGCGCAAAGGGAGCGAGCACAAAGCTTCTGCGGGACAACCTGGGTTACGCAAATGTATCGCCGTGACCCAGATTGTTTCCCCGGGGGAGAAGTGCTTGTAGCCGCGGCCTCTTCGGTGTCTCGTTGTTTGGCATCACCGGGCATATCGCCCTAGCACCCAGATGCACGGCGACAGTTGAAAACTCGAGTTATTACTTAGTCTCGAGCCTGCTGCGTACTGCTCCGCCATTCAAGTACAATTCGACGCTGCACGTAGCGAGGAGCTTGTATGAGGAAATTGTTGCTGTTACTGGTTTGTCTCATTTCACCAGCAATTGCCCAGACCCTTCCAGGGGGAATTGGACAGGGCTACGATGGCGAGCTAAAGCATGTAACCACCCAGCTGATGGACTTGGCGGAAGCTACGCCCACAGATAAGTTTGCGTGGCGGCCATCGCCTGGTGTGCGCTCTACGAGTGAGGTGTACATGCACATCGCCGTCGCCAATCTTTATTATGTGAGCGTTGTCGGAAAACAGATAATGCCAGCTGAGATCAAACTGGGATTTGAGAAATCGGTAACCGCTAAGGCAGACGTTATCTCCTGGCTGAAACGTTCGTTAGATGCTGCGCGCGACGCGCGGGCCAAGGAAACCCCCAAAGAGTTGGAGCGAAGGGTTGAGTTTTTCCAGCGAAGCACTACAGCCGATGCCGTCTATCTCCGCCTGATCATTCACTGCAACGAGCACATGGGGCAGCTTGTCGCTTATGCCCGCATGACAGGCGTAACCCCGCCGTGGTCGAAAGACTAGGCACCTTAGCCAGCAGTTGGCGAAAGATCGCCATTACACTCATTACCGTCACCAGTGCCCGTCCGGACTCGGGAGGATTTTCAGGGAAGTTAGAGTGGGACCCTCCTTAACCGGTCAAATTTCCGCTGCCGAGACGAAAAACAATAATGGCGTCGGACGGGTCTCGGAATTCTCCGCGGCGTGCCCCTCGGCGATTCTCAGTGAGTGGTTATCGCCTGCTAACAACAGGTAGCTAGTAGGACCGTTGCGCCTGACCATCCGATATCAGGAATCGAGCTGAGGTTTCGTGAGATTCACGACCGCCATCTAGGATGACGACATTGCCCTTGCCCTCTAGCAGGCCGCCATTGGGAACGGGAGTATAGGTTATTTGATCAGCGTACATGGTTAGCAAGTTGTACGTACCGAATTGGCGCTCGCAGGCAGCGCGATTTTCGGTTGCAACTGAGCACAGCTGTGGAAATATTCCGCCGATGGCGACCTCGAAGGGCACGCCGTCCTTGGAGGGCAAGGGGGAAAAGTCCCGACCCTGACAATGCTCATCCTTGTTTTTCTTCCTCTTGAAGCGTTGGCGGTCTGCCATCTGGGGTGACAATGAGAACGCCCCCGCACCCGACGGCATTCACATAAAGATCTACAACCACGTCCATCGGCTTCGTTACGCGAAGCACGCGAGGACGAGAAAGACGCCATCCTGGCGGCATCTCCGAAGTAGATGAACCTGTGACCGCCACCTTCCACACACCCAGTAAAAGATCGGCTTCGTAACGACCAGCCGCGTCAACTCTCGCTGATGCCTTTGAAGGTCCCTCGAACACCACCCAGTTCCCACCTATAGGACTACCTAACCGAGTGACCGTTCCTGAGATGTGAAATGTTGAGTCCCGATTCGATTGGGCTGGGAGTGCCGCGCATAAGAACAGAAACGTTACAGAAAGGACGTAAGGTGAGATATGCCGCTGCATTGCACTGCAATCATATCCCTAACAGGTCAGTTGGTGTTAAATCGCCATAGCACGTTTTTGACCCCGACAAAGGCGAAGAGAAGGCGCAAAGTTGTGACAACGTCTGTTGAACGAAGTCGCTGGCGCGACGGACGCTTCGCGTGAGGCGGGGGGTAGCAGTTGTAAAGGGTATTGAGAAATTGAGATAAGTGGGTCACAGAACTTAAAGGAGGTCACTGTGACCCAACTACGAAAACGGATGCTGGAGGAACTCCAGCGTCGTGATTATTCACAGTCTACAGCAAGAATCTACCTTCACGTCATCAGCGATTTCGCCAAGCATTTTCGGCGATCACCGGATACGCTCGGTCCGGAACACATCCGACAATATCAGCTTCACTTGTTTCACAGAAAGTTGTCCCCGTACACCATCCGCCAACACACCGCCGCGCTACGTTTCTTCTACTTCAAGACTCTCCACCGGAACTTCCGCGCTGAATATATCCCATTCCCGAAGTTCCGCAAACGACTTCCCACCATTCTCAGCCCGGAGGAGGTAGGTCGAGTGATCGACTCAGCTCGCAACCTTTTTCACCGCACCTTGATCATGACTCTGTATTCCACCGCCATGCGACGGACGGAACTGTGCCGGCTCAAGGCCAGCGACATCGACAGTCAGCGCATGATGGTTCGCATTAATCAAGGCAAGGGCGGCCGGGACCGAGAGGTACCGCTCAGTCCCACGTTGCTCAAGACCCTGCGCGTCTACTGGCGCTGGATGAAGCCGCAAACCTATCTGTTCCCGGGAACCGTCAACGGCTGGCGTGCCGACGTGCCCATCAGTCCCAACACCGTCTGGTTAGCCTGTCGCCAGGCGGCCACAGCAGCAGGCATCACCAAACGCTTTTCTCCGCACTGCTTGAGGCACAGCTGCGCCACTCACTGGCTCGAAGCCGGAACCGACCTCCGTACCATCCAGCTTTTACTCGGTCATTCCACCCTCGAACACACCCTCGTCTATCTGCATCTGTCGCACAAGCATCTGCAGACCGTTCCCAATCCACTCGACCAACTGCAGATCTCGAACCTGGATGACGTTCAACTGTCTCGGAGACTACAGAAAAAATGAATCGGCCACACCTGGAGGTGGCCGACATTGTACGGGCACAAGGCGAACCATTCATCGCCAACAATCGGAGCTGGATCCACTGGGTGCACCAGAAGGTGCTCCGCGCCATCGCCCACTGCCGAACCGCAGTCCTGGGTGGACATCTCCATCAATGCCCCAGTTGTGGCCATCGGGTCATCGTTTTCCACTCCTGTCGCAATCGGCACTGCCCCAAGTGTCAGGTCGCGGCTCGTCGGCGCTGGCTCGCGGCTCGCCAAAAAGAACTGCTCTCCGTCGGCTACTTCCACGTGGTTTTTACCTTGCCTCACCAACTCTCTCCACTCATGCTGCAGAACAAGAAGCTCCTCTACGATCTGTTGTTCCGGGCCAGCGCCGAAACACTTCTGGAGATTGCCCTCGACCCCAAGCATCTTGGAGCCGAGATCGGCTTTCTTTCTGTGCTCCATACTTGGGGTCAAAACTTACGACACCACCCGCACGTTCATTGCGTAATCCCAGCCGGAGGACTCTCTCCCGATCACCTCCGCTGGATTCACCCGCGCTACCACTTCCTCCTACCACGCCACGTACTCAGCCGCGTCTTCCGCGGCAAGTTCGTCGACGCTTTACAAAAAAGCCATTCCCGCCTCACTCTCTCGGGAGCGCTCCAGCCCCTCCGTCAGCCTCCAGCCTTCGCCTCCTTCTTGCGCACCTTGTTCCGGCAAAACTGGGTGGTCTACCTCAAACCACCCTTCGGTGGCCCCCAGCATGTCTTGCGCTACCTCGCCGGCTACACTCACCGGGTCGCCATTTCCAATCATCGCTTAGTCGCCTTCGAGCACGATAAGGTCACCTTTCGCTACAAAGACTACGCCCATGGCAACAAGAAACGCCTCATGACTCTGTCCTCGCAAGAGTTCCTCCGTCGTTTCTTGCTCCACGTTCTTCCCCGGGGATTCGTCCGCATTCGTTTCTACGGATTCCTCGCCAATCGACGTAGAGCCAACTTACTACCTCTCTGTCAACAGCTCCTGCTTCATCACCCCAAGCCGGTGTCATCCCCAGCAGCCGAATCCCCAGCCGTTCCTACTGGCTTCCGCTGCCCCCACTGCGCCACCCTCATGCAAATCGTAGAAACATTCTCCGCCTCGACATTCGCGCCCATCGCGCCCAGGAGCAAACCCCTTGATTCTTCCTAACCGAAAAACCTACCTGCCCTATCCAACGCGAACTTCGGCTCGCACCGCCATCGTGTCTCTACCCACCTCTACGGTCGCTCACCAGCCCCTTCTAACTCACAAAAACCTGCCACCCCGCGCCCAACTTCCTCCTCCATCTTCGCCATCCAGTCCGTTTTCTCAAACCCTCTCTCTACTCTCTCCCCTCAAGCATCGAACAATCTCAATCGAATACCCATAGCCCACCGCGTCCGTCGCAAACGCCAGCGACTTCGTTCAACAGACTTTATCGCAAGTCCCGCCACTGGCCTCGATTCGCGCGGAATTCCTGCATGGCGGGACCTGCGATAAAGTACTAACTGTTAACAGCAGTGACCGCAGCGAGGTACCCGGTGGGGGCGACGGATGGTGCTCAGATCATTCAGGGCTACGGCTGTCGCGACCTCACTGCTTTCTGCACTTTCTCGAACAGTAGTGAGTTGAGGGTGACAAAGACGAAGTGGTCACCATCCCCGATGTACGTGTCAGGCCGTACGCGCTCCATCTGGGCCCAGAACGAGGCCAGCAACTCTTGTTGCCTCTCCGCCGCCTGCTGAATCATCTTTACGTCCGCCTGCGCTCCTACTGAGGCTTGTGCTCGCGCAAACTCCTGCGACACTTGCGGCGGTTCGAGTGTGAACCCGCCACAGTTTGTGAATGTCTCAGGAATCTCGGGCATCGTCGGAGAAGTGAATAGATACCACTCGTCGTATAGGTCACTAGGGAGGTCGCGAACATCCACCACGTCAGGAACCACCGTCAGACGACCGTGCACCTGCCACCCTTTGTTCCGCTCCTCATCGGTCGGCACAAGGGGACCAGAGTCGAACAGGCTAATGGCTAGGCACTTGCCTAGCGCGACCTCGGGAAGGATTTTCAGCAGCCTGTGGATGTCCATCTGCTCGGATACCAACCACTGGTATTCCCCCCGGTGGCCCGACGATGCCATTACCAATGAACCCTCCGAACCTTTGCAATCATAACCGAGAGTCCAGTTGGCATCATTGTTGCCGAAAAATCGCCATTGCGCTCATCATCCCGGTCACTGAGTGAAATCGTCAATTGAACCTTTAACGCCGCCGTGTCAATGCCAATACGTATGTGTCATGCAGTTGTCGTTCGCCAAAACGAGATCGTGTCTAGTCATGAAGTGAAAAGTCGGGCCAATCTCTCCCGCCCGGTCGTCGTTGCAGCACAGTGGGTGAACCAACATGAAATCATGCTCGGATTCGAAGCAGTGCAGGAAAGATCCTTACCTGATCCTTGGAACCAGCTTGACTTATCCGTCGGTTCAGCCCGCTATCTCACCGCCAATGGAGCGAACGATTCGGTCTTCCCTTCCCTTGCCTTTTAGTTCTCAGGCCACGCGCCGTTCATAACGGTGGTGCAACCCGCCCACTTGCGGTATCCCGATGATCTCGCCTTGCCGCATGATCCCCCGTGGCTCTGGCGCA
>Ga0185299_10007821_pt1 | contig 10778 bp, 7 predicted proteins | sample PaiPotPPA55metaG_FD_128002 | JGI IMG/M metagenome (GOLD analysis project Ga0185299, IMG submission 128002) | Iron sulfur acid spring bacterial and archeal communities from Banff, Canada, to study Microbial Dark Matter (Phase II) - Paint Pots PPA... ...
GACGACCGCGGTGGACAGCAGTGGGAGACGCAGATGACCAAAGTCTTCGTTCATGGCAATCCGGAGACCACGGCCGTCTGGTCTGAGTTGGTTCCGGCGTTGCGTCGCCGCGGCGTTGAGGACATCGAGCTTCTCTCCCCGCCCGGTTTCGGCGCCGAGGTACCCGCAGGATTTGGATCAACCAGGATCGAATATCGGGACTGGCTCATCCGCGAACTGACAGCGATTGGCGGCGAGATCGACCTGGTTGGCCATGACTGGGGCGCGGGCCACACATACGCCATGGCGGCCCACCGCCCCGATCTATTGCGATCGTGGGCAGCCGACTGCGCGGGGCTGGTTCATCCCGCCTACGAATGGCATCCGGCCGCGCAGGTCTGGCAGCGGCTGGGCGACGGGGAAGCCTCGATCGCCCAGATCCTAGCACTCAGCGGCGACGAACTCGTCCGACTGTTCGGCGTGCCATCCAAGCTGGCACCGACCATGGCCAGGTATCTGGACGAGCGCATGGGCAAATCCATCCTCGCGTTGTATCGCTCGGCGGTGCAGCCGCGCATGCGCGAGCTCGGCGATCAGCTTGCTTCTGCTCCGAAGAAACCGGCACTCCTGCTTCACGCCACCGCCGACGCTTTCGTCCCGCCCGCGATGGTGTTCGACGTGGCCAATCGTATCCAGGCTCAAGTCCTGACGCTCGAGGGTCTCGCCCACTGGTGGATGTTCGATGATGCAGACCGCGCCGCCGAGGGGCTGGCGAGGTTCTGGTCGGAACTTGACTGAGCTGGAGAAGAAGCTTTCGACCTTTTGTCAGCCGCGGGCCTGCCACTCCTTCTCCTGCGTCGCGCCTCTCAGGACCGCCGAGTCGCGGCGCCAATGCGCGCGATCGCATAGGCCACGCCCAGAAAGCAATCATTGTTGGTGCCTGCACGACCGAACAACTGCATGGCCCAGTGACGGTCCATATGGGTATTGAGCGTTCGAGGAGAATGCGAGTGACGAATGTAGCGGTCAGACCACTTTTCACGATCGAATTCGAAACGGCTTCTCAGATCATCGGGAACGTACCGATGGGCTATTTCAGGCGCTCTGCGATCATTACTGCTGGGAGATTCGACGGTGACCGAGTAAGCGGCAAGGCGCTTGCAGGTGGCGGTGACTGGCTGATCAAACGCGCCGATGGAGTCATCCATCTGGATGTTCGCGCGATGCTTGAGACCGACGCTGGAGAAAGCATTTACATGACCTATACCGGGCGGCTCAAGATGCCGCCAGATGGGGAGGAGCGTCTGGCGCGCGGCGAGTCTCTCTCTCCCAATGAGCTGTATTTTCGCACGTCCGTCTTGTTTGAAACCGCGGCGCAGCGGTTAATCTGGCTGAATGACATCCTCGCGATCGGGATCGGCAGCCGGCGGCCGCAGGGACCCTGCTATGAGGTGTTCGAGCTTCTGTAAGCTTTGACAGATGGACATCGGGACGGTCATCTTTGAACGCTGGGGTAAGCTTCGTTCGGAAGCGTCTCGTGCGCCAGACGAGTACGTCATATTTGAAGACGAATAGCGGTCTCGGCCAGTACGGCAGTAAGAGCAGAGGCGCTGTCGATCGATTGATCAAGTAGCTGAAAAAACGCCGCATGCATCTCTTGATAGGCTAACCCTGCCGATGCCGCTTGAGATGGATCGTCGCTGCACCTAAGCGACGACGCCTCTCGGCCAAGGCCGGCGCTTCTCGCCTAGTTTTCTTTCGACGCGGACTCCAATCCCCTTCGCCGGTGAAAGCCGGGCGGTGTCGAGATCCACTTATCCCAAAGAGAAATCTGTCTTACTAGCGGAACCACCCTTTCGGGTGGGCGTGCAAGACAGCGCACTTCATTACACTTGCAAGCATTGGGACGCTGAATCGCGGATCGTCAAAGAATGTCGTATTACGCGCCGACAGATTGTATGACGAGATTGTTGCTAACATCGTAAGACCAAGATTGACAGCACCCACCATTGGCGCTAGTGTTACTTGGCGGCTCTGGATCTGTTATCTCGTCAGTGCCTTATGCATGAGCGGGGCGTAGCGAGGGGAGGGACGCAAGACGGGCAGGGCCGGCGCGGGACGAAACAAGAATGAGCGCGATGCGGGTTCAGGGGGGGCTGGCGCCAAGGTTTCTTGGCGAAGCCGTGCTAGCACTGCGGGGGCTGTAGGTGTTTGGCAATCACGCTTGTGCCAAGTATGAGCGCTCTGCGAACTGCCGATCGATATAAGCAATGCGGGCGAAAAAAAAAGGGGGGGGCCATGAAAATTGCAAGCGGACTTGTCCTGGGTGCATCTGCGGTCATGCTCGTGAACGGCGCGCTGGCCGCGAACGCGGATACATCAACTGGGGCGGCAAAGGAGCCTCAAGAGAGTGATGCCCTGCAAGAGATCATCGTCACGGCCAACAAGCGTGAGGAGAATATCGAGAAAGTCGGCGTGACCATCACGGCACTGTCTGCTGACGAACTGGAATCACGCCAGATCAGGAATCCGGCGGAACTCGCATCGATCGTTCCCGGTTTGCAATACGCTACGTCGACGCACGACACGCCGATCTACACGTTGCGCGGAATCGGGTATAACGCGGATGCTCTGGCGGTATACCCGGCGGTCAGCGTGTATCTGGATCAGGCACCCATGCCCTTCCCGGTACTAGCGAGTCATACGCTTTACGATCTTGAGAGGGTGGAAGTTCTCAAGGGGCCGCAGGGAACACTGTTTGGCCAGAACTCGACGGGCGGGGCGATCAATTATATCGCCGCCAAACCAACCGATACGTTCGCGGCAGGAGGTACCGTAACATATGGCAACTACAATCTACTCCAGTCAACTGGATACATCAGTGGCCCGTTGGCCGACGGACTGACCGCTCGCCTGTCAGTCGATGCATTGCACCGGGACGTTTGGCAGTACAGCTTCACGCGCAACGACACTATCGGACAGAAGAGTTATTTCGCGGGCCGATTGCAGCTCGATTGGCATGCGATAGACGGGCTGAAAGTAGCCCTCAATGTCAATGGCTCGACCGACCACTCGGATCCCCAGGCGGTGCAGATAATTGCCGTATTGCCGTCCGAGATAGTGGCGTCCCCAGCTGAGCTCGCTACACCTCTTGCGCCTACGAATAACAACCGGGTCGCTGACTGGTCCAATCCCCGACCGCGCGGTGATCGCAATTTGTTCCAGACTTCGCTGCGCGCCGATTATGACGTGAGTTCTGCCGCAACGATCACTTCGCTGACCACCTATAACTATATGCAGCAGGCGCCGGTGACGGACCTTGACGGGTCGGCATATAACCTGGTCGACGAACCGCAGGATTTGGGCCATATTTTCAACATCAATGAGGAATTGCGGATCTCGAATCAGAACCAGATCGGCACGCCGTATCGGTGGACGTTCGGTGGCAATTACGACAAGACGTCGGTTCACGAGGATCAATGGATCAGCTATGCAGACAATGGGCTGAGTGACGCCACCAATCTGTTCATCAATCTCAGTGGCATCAATGAGTATGCGCATATCAAAAACTACGCCGTATTCGCCAACGGCGAATACGATGTGCTGCCACGTCTCACGTTGCGTGGCGGCGCGCGCTATACGAAATCTAAAAACGACACAAGCATCTGCGGTTACAGCCCGGGGGATGGGCGTGTCGATACGTTGTTCACAATATTGGGTCAGCTAATCGGCAATCCGCCCCAAACGATTCCGCTCGGGCCGAGCAGTTGCTATACGCTCGATCCCAACAACCACCCGGGCAGCGTGTACGTTGCAAGCCTGAACGAAAGCAACGTCTCATGGAAGGTCGGTGCTGATTTCCGTGTCACTGACGCCACCTTGCTTTACGCGAACATATCGCGGGGATACAAAGCTGGAAGTTTTCCGACGATCACGGCGGCGGTTCAAAGTGTGTATACGCCTGCCAAACAGGAGTCGGTGACGTCTTACGAAGCGGGTGTCAAGTCCAGGATGCTGGATGGCCTGGTCCAGGCCAATGCCGCAGTCTTCTACGACAATTACCAGAACAAGCAGATTCAGGGCACGGTCAATTCAGGTCTCTTCGGCCTGCTGCAGGATCTGCAGAACGTGCCAAAGTCGCGCATCGTCGGTGCCGAGGCGGACATCAGTGCTCGGCCGTTCCGGGCGCTGACCGTGGATGTTGGCATAGACTATATAACGACGAAGGTGCAGGAGTTCACGAGCACCAGCGTCTACGGTGTGGTGACGAGTTTCGCCGGTGACTCGCTTCCTTTTGCGCCGAGGTGGACACTCACGTTGAATGGGGATTACGTCCTTCCGATGCACATGGGTGGTGACGGCGAGTGGTTCGTTGGCGCAACGGCGAATTACCGCGCGACGGAAGACGCCTATATTGGTGCGAGCTCAATCCCACTTCCCAGCAGCGTTAACGGCCATGCGGCTACGCGCTCGGAACATCAGTATCCCTTCATCATTCCCTCCTACACAACGGTGGATGTCCGGGCGGGGTATCGTGCGCCGGGTGGGCGATTCAACGTCACGCTGTGGGGAAAGAACGTGTTCAACCGGTATATCGTGGACAATGCCATCTCGTACAATGACATTATTGTAAGAGAGACCGGCCAGCCCGTTACTTATGGCGTTTCGGTCGGCTACAAGTTCAACTGACAAACTGAAGACTGCGGTCCCGGATTTGCGACCCGGGATTGCGCCACCACCGCCCTAGCGGAGTTGCAAGATCAGTTTTCCGTCGTGCGCGCCTGAAAACAGCCGCAGGAACACCGGAATCGCATTCTCTATGCCAATCTCGACCTGCTCATCCACTACGAGCAGACCCTGCTGCAGCCAACCTGCCAATTCTTCCTGAGCCTGCCCGAATCGGTCAAGAAAATCTCCTGTATATAGGCCGCGGATACTCGCTCGCTTGACGATGAGCTGCCAGAGATTGCGCGCACCAACGGGGCCGCTCGTTGAATTGTATTCGGAGATCAGTCCGGAAAGAGCCACACGCGCGTGTAGCTTGAGGTTCATCAATGCGGCGTCGAGCACTATTCCGCCGACATGCTCGAAAACGATGTCTACCCCGTCGGGCGCCACTGCCCTGATCGATTCGGACAGTTCCTCGAGCGTCTTGTCCTTGTAATCGATGGCAACGTCAAACCGATAGCGCTCGACCAGTCGTCGGCATTTGACTTGGCCGCCGGCGATACCAATCGTGCGACAACCCTTAATCTTGGCGATTTGCCCGACAATGGAACCCGACGCCCCCGCAGCAGCGCTGACCAGAACCGTGTCTCCCACTCGAGGACAAGCAACCTCCAACAGCCCACAGTACGCCGTCACTCCGACAGGGCCTAGCACAGACAGGTATCGCGTAATGCTTGCCACGCGACTCGGATCGATAATCCGCAGGAAGCCGTCTGGACGGACGATTGAGTAATCCTCGATCGCCATCACCCCGAACACCCAGTCGCCGACTTTGAAGTCTTCCTGGCGCGACGCAGCAACGCGCCCGATGCCGACGACGCGAATCGCATCATCCAGTGCGATGGGTGGCATGTAGGACGGGGCGTCCTTGAGCCAGCCCCGGATAGCGGGGTCGAGCGAGCAGTAATGATTCTGCACCAATAGCGCGCCGTCCGGCAGCTCCGGAACCGGTTCGCTGACCAGCTCGAAATCACTTTCGCTGGGCAACCCCACGGGCCGTCGCCGTATGAGCCACCTTCTATTGATATCGGCCATTAGAGGAAACTCCCGTCTGGCAGTTTCGTGACGAGCTGGAATCTGCCTGGTTAGACATCGCGTTCGCACGGCGCCAGCTTGTCAATGCAGTAGTGCTCGGTGTCGATTCATCGTGGCCCATGCGTTCTCCCGGCTAGCCTCGACTAATGTCGGTCAATATTGTCCTACGAGATAATGTCTCCCGCAATACTCAGACACCAAAACAGCATAGAATTGTGCTACGAAATCATCCTATACTACAGTGCTTCATCATCGAGACCCTATGTCCGAATCGAAGTCTTCGTGCGCCCGCCTGTTAATTGCCAATCGAGGCGAAATCGCGGTGCGCATTGTGCGCGCGGCGCACTCATTGGAGATCGAGACGGTGCTCGCCGCTTCGGCGGCAGATTGCGGCAGTTTGGCCGCACAGGAGTCGGACCGAACCGTCGTGCTCGGTGCCGCACCCGCCCGGGAGTCGTATTTGAACGCGCCTCGTATTATGCATGCGGCGTTGTCCACCGGTTGTTCTGCTTTGCATCCGGGTTACGGATTTCTATCGGAACGTCCGGAGCTCCCTACGCTCTGCGCCGAACATGGCATCACGTTCGTCGGTCCTACGGCGGAGGCCATGCGCCAGGTCGGCGATAAACTCTCAGCGCGGGCATTGGCACGCCGTGCCGGAGTGGCGATGACGAACGGCACTGAGAGCGTCGGGAGCGTTGATGCCGCACTCGCGCACGCCGCCGAGATCGGATATCCGGTCATCACAAAAGCTTCCGCCGGAGGGGGCGGCCGGGGCATGGTTATTGCCCGAAGCTCGGCAGATCTTATCGAGTCTTTCGAGAAGGCATCATTGGCAGCGAGGCAGGCGTTTGGCGATGGCACTCTCTATCTCGAGCGATTCGTCGATCGTGCGCGGCACGTGGAGGTTCAGGTGATGGGAGACGGCGCCGGCGGAGCCGTGCATTTTGGCGAGCGAGACTGTTCGATTCAACGCCGCTACCAGAAGATGATCGAAGAGGCGCCGGCCGCGGTCCTGCCGCAGGCGGTACGTACTCAATTGCATCGCGCAGCGGTGGATCTGCTTGCGTCGATTGGATACCGAAATGCTGGTACGGTCGAGTTTCTTTACGACGAGGAAAGCGGGAAGTTTTATTTCATGGAGGTTAACGCTCGGCTCCAGGTCGAGCATCCCGTATCGGAGATGACTACCGGCATCGATCTTGTGCGCCTCCAGTTGCTGCTGGCAACCGGCCGCGGGCAGCTTCCGGCGCAAGAGCGGATTCATCCGAACGGTCATGCTATCGAGGCACGAATCCTCGCCGAGGATCCCGCGCGCGATTTCATGCCTTGTCCGGGCCGCATCACTCGGTGGCGGTCTCCTGTGGGTGAGGGAGTGCGCGTCGATTCAGCCGTGACCGACGGCACCCTGATCCCGCCAAATTACGACAGCATGATCGCTAAACTCATTGTGTACGGCCGAACCCGTGACGAGGCCATCGACCGCCTCGCGCACGCGATCGCGCGTTTCGGCGTCGAGGGCATTCCGACCAACCTGCCGCTGTTGAAGTGCATCGTTGAACATCCGGATTTCCGGAAAAATCGCTTGGATACCCGCTGGATGGAACGCGTTCTGCTGCCTGCCTTTCGGGCAAAGTGAGCGATCCGACGCGCCGTGGTGGATACGCCGGTTAGCGGACGCGTTGTTCGCGCTTAACGACCGGCCTTCGGAGGCGCGAAAGCCGCGTCGGAAACGTGCTTGAGGTGGGCGCGGGTGCGGCGGAGGTGCTTGCGCATCGCTCGTTCCGCGAGTTTCGGATTCCCCGCCAGTACGGCTTCGGTAACTTCAGAATAGCTCAGCAGCTGCAGGCGCTTGTCTTCCTCGGTCTGGTACGGCAGCGTTTGCATGCGAAGCAAGTGGATCTGCATCGCGGGCATGATCCTATCGAGCTCCTGATTGCCGCCGATCTCGGCTAGCGTGTCGTAGAAATGCCGCCGCTTCTCTATCTGCTCGATTCCACTATCGCTACCGGCTTTGTAGATCGCAAGCCAGCGAAATGCCTCGCGCATCTTTGCCGCGTGGCCTCCGCGACGAACGGTCTCCGCTGCCAGCCGAGCCATTAGGCCGGTCAGTACCTCGAGCACCACCAGCGTTTGATCTACTTCGGCCCGCGTAAGTACGCGAATGTAGGCGCCGCGATGGCGCGTGAGGGAGACAATGCCCTCGGCGGCCAGACGCTTCAGCGCCTCACGAACCGGACCGCGGCTGACGCCGATGCTCTGAGTGAGGTCCGCCTCGACGAGTTTCTGACCCGGGACAAAGCGCCCCAACCGAATGCCCGAGACGATGGCATCGACCACCGTATCGGGAGAGCTTAGCCCGTGCGCACCGACTGTTTTATCTTCAATTTGGGCCGCACGTGCATTTACGGAACTTCTGCTGGTCGCCAAACTTTTCACTCTTTTCCCTACACGCGCTGACTAAAACGCAGCTAACTGTATGAATTTTCATTGGCATGGACAATATTGTCAAACATTCATGTAACTGCGGCCCCTCCTCTTAACAATGTTCGGGGAGCGCAACCAGACTTAAGAACAGGCGCAAAGCATCATCGACACATCGCGGATACAGCCGAGGGCGTCCCGCACCGCGTCATCGGAACCGTTGGTCCAATTGTTTGAGGAAGAGATGGGCGGTCATGTTGAGCTGGACGGGCGTGATCGACAGCGCCTTATCGCGGATCGCCTCGAGGTCCGTTCCCGGATCGTATCCGCCATCCTGATAGGCAAGTTTGATCCAATAATACGGTACATCCCGAGCATCGATCCTCCGTTCGGGCCGGAATGATCCCGGTGGTCGCTGGCCCTGGCTGGTCACGCGCGTTCCGGTCACTTCGCTCGGAAGCGCATCGGGAAAATTCACGTTGACAAAGCTGTTGGGCTCCCACTCGGCTTCCAGAAGCGCCGCTAGAACGATCGGGGTATATGTCTCCGCCGTCTCCCATGGGACTGTGGCGCGCGGCGTGAAAACTTGGCTCAGTGCAACGGAGGGAATGCCGATGAGCGCGCCTTCCATCGCCGCCGCCGCGGTACCCGAATAGGTAATATCCTCACCGAGATTTGCGCCTCTATTGATCCCTGAGAGCAACATCGTCGGCTTATCGCTCATGATCTCGTAGATTCCGAGAAGAACGCAGTCAGTCGGCGTGCCCTTGATGGCGAAATGGCGGTCATCACGCTTTCGAACTCGTACGGGCATATTCATGGAGATCGAATGCGACGCGCCTGACTTCTCCTCATCCGGGGCGACTACCCAGACCTCATCGGTATAGCGACGAACGATCTTTTCCAAAAGAATGATGCCCGGAGCGTCGATCCCGTCATCGTTGACAAGAAGCAGCCGGTGCTTTGAAAGCCTGTGCATAGTGTTCCTTGATTGCCGAGGGTGCGCCGTCGTCTTTTATATCGTACAATATTGTCCTATAATTTGACGGTTCAGCAATCGAAAATATCAGCCAGGAGCGCACCTTGCGCGAGGTGTTCGTAATCGGCATCGGGATGACGGCGTTCGGTCGCTTTCTCGACCGGCCCCTGTCGAACCTTGCGGAGGAGGCGGTTAGATTGGCTCTGAGCGATGCCGCAGCGGTGGAATCGCAGATCGAGGCGATCGCGTTCGCTAACGCGACGCAGGGCGCCATGGAGGGTCAGTACGGTATTCGAGGCCAGGTGGCACTGCGGGCGATGGCGTTCGACGCGGTGCCGATCATCAACGTGGAAAACGCCTGCGCCAGCGCATCGACCGCGTTCAATGTCGCCATGATGCAGATTCAATCCGGGTCGGTGGAGGTGGCGCTGGCCGTCGGGGCGGAGAAAATGGTGAGTGTCGACACGGCGCTGTCCATGGCTGCCTTCGAGGGCAGCTGGGATAGAGCCAAGAAAGCCGCCACGCTGGAGCGCCTGGCGGTTCTGGGGAAGGAGATGCCGACGCCACCCGAAGAGGCGGTGCGCGAGAGCCCGCATACGGTGTTCATGGACATCTATTCGGCATTCGCGAAGTACCATATGGCTCGCTTTGGTACGACGCAGCGCCATCTTGCCGAGGTCGCTGCCAAGAATCATCGCCATTCCATCCACAATCCTCTGTCGCAATATCGCAAGGCCTTCAGCGCGGACGAGGTGTTGGCGGCGAGGCTGATTGCGTGGCCGTTAACTCTGCCGATGTGCTCACCCATCAGCGACGGGGCGGCGGCGGTGGTCCTGTGCAGCGCCGAGGCGCTGTCAAATTTCGATCGCAACCGGGCCGTCAAGGTGCGTGCCTCGGTACTGATGAATGGAGGCCGGCGCAATCCAGAGGACATCGAAATGCACATTTCGCGCCGTGCGGCGAAAAAGGCCTATTCGATTGCCGGGGTCGGCCCCGAGGATATTGATGTCGTCGAGTGTCATGATGCGACGGCGTTCGGCGAGATCCAGCAGAGCGAGAATCTTGGCTTCTTTGATTTCGGCGATGGCGGCCCCATGGCGGCGCGCGGGGCAACCACCGTGGGCGGGCGAGTGCCGTTCAACCCGTCCGGGGGGCTGGAATCGAAGGGGCATCCCATTGGTGCCACGGGTCTCGGCCAGATACATGAACTGGTGACGCAGTTGCGCGGCGAGGCGGGCGCCCGCCAGGTGGAGCAGCCGCGCCTTGCATTGCAAGAGAACGGCGGCGGGCTGATGGGCATTGAGGAGGCGGCCGTGGCCATCACGATCTTGGAAGCACCCGCGTGAGTCTCGCCCATTTGCTGATCTCGGCCGCACGGAGCTTCCACGATCGGCCCGCACTCTCCATTGGAGACAAGACGCTATTCGACTACGGCACACTGGGGCGCCGCGCAGCCGGATTGGCGGCATCGCTCAAGGACAGGCTGGCGCTCGGTAGCGGGGACCGTGTCGCGCTCGCCATGAGCAACTGCCCGGAGTACCTGGAAATTTTATTCGCATGTTGGCACGCCGGACTGGCGGTGGTTCCCATGAACGCGCGCCTGCACGCCAGCGAACTGGAGTTCATGGTCGAG
>Ga0185299_10007824_pt1 | contig 10777 bp, 8 predicted proteins | sample PaiPotPPA55metaG_FD_128002 | JGI IMG/M metagenome (GOLD analysis project Ga0185299, IMG submission 128002) | Iron sulfur acid spring bacterial and archeal communities from Banff, Canada, to study Microbial Dark Matter (Phase II) - Paint Pots PPA... ...
AAATCAAACACAAATACCATGTGCCTGCAGAACACCCTTGGAGAAGACCCTGGAAGCGGACATTTCTACCTGGCGGAAAACCGGACATTTCTACTTTGCGTTGACACGAACTGTAGCGACGCACTGTAGTAGGTGTAGTAGGTCCTAGGGGAGGCGGGTGCGTTGCGTTGCGGGGGAGCCTTCCCCCTCCGTACAGCTACTATGGCTACTGAAGGGCTGCGACAGCCAGATTCAAGATTTGAGGGCCGCCGGCTTCGAGGAAGGCGGCGTGAACATGGTTGTGGCGTGATTCGGCGAGTCGGATGAGTTCCAAAAAGGCGGGAAACGAGCGCAATGAAGCGAACGAAGAATCTCGTGTGAGGGCCGACCCGCACAGAAAGCCACCCTCAATCACGCCGGAAATCGCCTTGATGGCATGTTCCGCCTCTCCAATCAGTGCCAGATGACGTCCCGTGTAGTACTGGCTTTCCAGATCCCTTTGGGCGAGCAATTCTCCGGATTCGATGGCGTGGAGACACTCCGCAAAGTTTCCTTCGAGATAGGCTCGAAGAGATTGCATGAGCGCGCGCATGTGACTAGGAGCGCCGCCCGATTGTTCGCGTTGGCGAAGTTTTGCAATTGCGATCTGGGTATCCCCGAGGGCGGCCAAGGCAGCGCAGTCGAGGTAGTAACCGGCTTTTTCGCCATAGCAATCGAGCGACTTTTGATATTCGCCAAGCATGAAGTAGGTGTGCGTAACGCTGGTGATAGCGTGGGGATCGAGGAGGCGAGAACGAAAATGCGCAGCGAGCGAAGCGTCCAGTTCGTCACAATAGCGGCAAGCCTGGACGAGACCGGCAAAGAGTTCGGGATCGTTCCGCCGGGAGCGCGCACGCTGTAGCAGGCGATGCATGGCCTGTTGCGCCCGGCCCTGATCGCATTCGATAAGCGTGTAAAGATTGTGGGCGATGGTGAGATCCGGATTCAGAACGAAGGCTTTGGCAAACGCCTCATTCGCCCGCTCAAAGCCCTGATCAACGTCTTCCGCGAACTTGTCAACAAAACGATTGACCCTCCCCAAGCAAGCCCACGCCGGTGCGTATTCGGGATCCACTTCGAGACACTGGAGGTAGAGGCCGCGCGCCAGCTGCATGTTTTCCGGCGTGCGAACGGCAACAAGCTGATTGGCGCGAAGATAATACTCATAGGCCTTGGCGCTGGCGGGCACATCGTGGCGGAGACTGCGCCGCTCGCGTTCACTGAGTGGCAACATAAGTGATTGCACGATCCCCTGAGACAACTCATCCTGCAGATGAAATAGATCCCGCAGCGTGGAACGGACCGTTTGTGACCACAGGACTGTGCCGCTGGGGGCCTCCACCAACTGGCAGGTTACGCGAATTTGATCGCCGGCGCGCAATAGCGAACCCGTCAAGATCGCATCCACTCCGGCTTCGGTTGCTATTTGCTTGGGATCTGTTGCGCCCGCCAAGCTGGCGGCCAGTATGCTCGAACGCACGATGATGTTGTCAATGCCGGAGAGTGAATGGCACACGGCGTCGGGCAAGCTGTGAGCCAGAAAATCCGTATCGTCGTCCTTTTTGAGCAGGCGAAACGGAAGAGCGATGAGGCGGGTAACAGTCTGGGGCCGGATGAGGGCGGCGGTGCTGGAAGTAATGGTGATGGCATTCAGCGCGTCGAGCATCTTGCGTGCCGAGGGGTAGCGATCTTCGGGGCGCTTGGCGACGGCCATGCGCACAATCTGATCGAGGAGCTCGATTTCGCGCGAGCCGGTGAGGGGGGCTGGGTCGTGGTGCATTACAGCGTATAGAACGTCGACACTCGATGCACCCTCGAAAGGGCGCTTGCCACAGAGCAATTCGTAGAGGACGCAACCGGCGGCGAAAACGTCCACGAGTGGGCCGGCAAGTTCTCCACGAGCTTGTTCCGGCGCCATATAGTGTGGAGTACCCATAATCATCCCCGACGCGGTTAGGAGAGTGGCCGTTTGAAGAGGGTCGCCCTCAGCGTGGAGATCTTCACGCGAGGAACGCGCCAGACCAAAATCAAGAAGCTTAACTCCGTGCCGGGTGAGAAAAACATTGGAGGGTTTGAGATCCCGGTGGACGATGCCTTGACGGTGGAGAGCTGTGAGGGCTTCGAGGATTTGGCGCTCGATGTCGGCAACCTCGGGCGTAGGGATTGCGTCCCCGGCAATGCGATTCGCCAGCGATTGGCCGTCGAGAAGCTCAAGGACTAGGAAAAGGTCACTGCCCGCTTCGTGGACATCGAAGACCTGGCAGACTCCGGGATGGCTAACGCGCGCGGGGGAACGAGCTTCACGCCATAAGCGGCTACGCGCTTCCGGACTCGCGGAAGACTGGTGAAGCGTCTTGATCGCCACCGCACGACCGAGACGTTCATCCCAGCCCTCGTAGACCACACCCATCCCGCCCGCGCCGATCTTTCGGCAGATTTGGTAGTGGCCGATTTTTTCTAACATGAGAGTCTCTCGCGGCCATGCTATGCCTGCCTCGAACAACCTGCAATAACCACAACATGGGGGGCCGGCTGGGCTGAACGATCATCAGTGGGCAAATCGGGACCGCTTGCGGTAACAGAAGATTTCTGACCATTGTCCGCCCGTGTAGATGACGGATGGCATGGTGAGCGATCGTCCCCTTTGGAGGTCTGCGTTATGTACACCGCCGCGCCTAAGATAAGCATCCCAAGCTCTGGTACAGTGGGTTCAACGGCCTGATGGGTTGTAGATGTCGAGTACCACTTCCCGCGAATTGTCGAAAAGGAGTGGCAGTCGGATGGGAGATGATGTCCATAGCCCCATTGCCAGCAGCGCCAAAAAAGCTGGAGAAAAGAATCTGGTAGGAAATGATTGCGATAGACCCGCCTCGCCTTTTGAATCGCAGGTGGGACGGTTGCTCGCGATAGGTTGGCGTTTGGAAACGGCTTCGGGAAAAGATCTGCCATCTCCCGAGTCTCCAACTTGCCCTGAATATGCTTCTTAGGACACCCCGATGAAGGCACTGGCTATAGATCTCGGAGGTACCCACGCCACCTGCGGTCTGGTAGAGAACCAGACCATTCTGGCGCACGAGACCATTGATACAGATCGTGCGAAGAGTCTGGGCGCAGTGCTCCCGCAGGTCGTGGATGTTTTCCAGCGATTGGTAAATACCAAGGGACTGTCGCTCACGGAGTGTTCTGCGGTTGCCGTTGGCTTTGCCGGGCTCGTAGATTCGCGTGCGGGGCGCGTGTTGTCAACCAATGGGAAGTACGAGGACGCGAAAGAGATTGACCTTGCAGCATGGAGCAAGCAGACTCTTGGCTTGCCGTTGCGGATCGAGAACGATGCGCGGATGGCTCTTCTAGGCGAATCCTACGCAGGTGCCGCCAGAGGTTTCACGGAAGTTGTGATGATGACTCTTGGCACCGGGATCGGCGGAGTCGCCATGATCGATGGCAAGTTGCTTCGTGGAAAACATTTTCAGGCCGGTTGCCTTGGAGGTCATTTTCCGATCTTGTTCAATGGCCGTAAATGTACTTGCGGTGCGATCGGATGTGCTGAAGCGGAGGCCGCCGGGTGGTCTCTTCCGCTCGTGGTTAAGGATTGGCCCGGAGTTTCGCAAAGCGCACTCTCAAAATACCCGCATGTCGGATTCAAAGAGCTTTTCCAGGAGGCGGGTCGCGGCGACAGCGTGGCCGTAACCATTCGAGACAGGTGTCTCAATATATGGGCAGCCGATGCGGTGGGATTGGTTCACGCCTATGATCCGGAAATCATCGTCATGGGAGGAGGCGTGATGCAAAGTGCGAGTCTGATCATCCCGTATGTGGAATCGTATCTGCGCCAATATTCCTGGACGCCCTGGGGCGAGGTGCACGTGCGCGTAGCCGAGCTGGGCAACAACGCTGCTTTGCTGGGAGCCATTCCATTGCTTTCAGAAAGCTAGCTCGTTGGGATCGGGCTTCGATTCAGCGGCATCGCATTATCGATGTTTACTCGGCCGAATTCGCAGAATCGTGACGCGGCACAACCGAACAAGCTCAAATTCTGAAAAGCAGATCGCCCATCAATGCATTCGACTCGATAGACCTAAAAGAAAAATCGCCACGATAAGTACGCCCACACCCGTGGCCATGATACGAAAAGGCTGTGGCCCTGCGTCTTTCCACTCCCCGGTTACGGCGCCGCAAATGGCAGCGGTGATCACGATCAAAGACATGAACAGAGGCCAGGCAAGAACCGTTCCCAACTGACCGAGGGTCGTGGTGGAGGCACCGTACAAAATCGTGCTGCCAAACCATGAGATGGCCATCAGTCCGGCGAGAAACCAATGGTTCCCGCTACCCGCCTCGCGGAACCGATTCCCGGTGTTGTTTTTTCTCATGAGGTAAATGCAATACGCCAGATTGGGCACACCCCCCGCCAACATCAAAGGCAAGAACACTGCATTCGGGCTCCACAGCTTTGGCGCACCATTTTTCTGCGCTGCTTCCAAAATCGGCCCCCCGAAAGCCAAACCGAAGTTCATCAGAGCTGCGGTCACTCCACTGAGAGCGCAAAATACAAGTCCCTTGGCAACCGAAGTTCGCGCCTTGGTCGCACCTAGTGCAGCTTCTCGTCTTCGGCCGGCAACGGCACAAACGCTTACACCGACAAGCACAAGCGCTACACCTGAGATGGCTGCCAGTCCAGCCGGGCTGACGACTTCTTCAGGGTGCAGTCGGACGAGCGGAATTAGACTGCCCACCGCGGCTGACAGACCCAAAACAACAGAGAAAGTGAGAGCGATGCCGATTGCTTCCACCGCCAAACCAAACAGAACCTGAGCGATTCCCCAACCTGCTCCGCATGCTGCCACAGTGAACACGACCCCAGCTCCGGCCTGGGTGTAGGCACTGTTAATCTGTGGCACGGTGGTGTATGCCAGCAATAAGGGAAAGACAAATAGTGCGAATAACGTCCAAATCGCCCAGGTGTTTTCCCACGCCCACTTGCGCGTAAACTTCATCGGGAGGGCGAAGCTCCCGTTCATCGCTCCTGCTAAGAACAACAGAGAAAATCCCAAAGCCGACCCATTCACTTCTCGCACTCTCTCCGCTCCTTTAGTTCCGAGTCAAAGTCACGGGCCGACATCGAACGGCAGAGGTGTTCAGGGCTCAAACGTCTGCCAGGTACTGGCTACCTTCGTCGGGTCTGAAATCCACTGAAGGCTCTCCGGATTTCTTGAGAACTGCTCATAAATGGGCATTTCCCGCCAGACTTTCAGTTCTGGGTACTCACGCGAGTGTCTTTTGACAATGCAATCTACCTTGTAAGTAGGATTGCGTTCCCATTTGACGCCTCGGCTTTCATCCGACAGCGGAAACCAGGCGAGGCCGCCGTGCGCTCGGACTGCGAGGTAATCAAAACCATAGTCACGCACACACCAAGCCCCGAATACCATCACTTCCCCCGGATCGACATTGACCACGCAGTGCGCCCACCCGGGGGGAATCACAACCTTGTCTCCGGGTTCAGCCTCCACGGCAAAGCAACGCCCGGGGTCGTCAGCGGCCGATTCCTGCATATAGACAACTGCTCTCCCCTGCCAAATCTCGAGCAATTCTGGAGTCGAACACTGGCAATGGCGTGAAATCGCGTGCACATGCCCCTGGGAGCGCACGAACTCTTTGCCAAGCTTCCCGCTTGCGTAGGCAACTACGCCGAACAGCAACTTTCTCTTGCTCAGTTCATCGCGATGTGAAATTTTGCCTACATCCATCGCGATTGCATAAACGGGGTCCGGGCCACTGCAGTGCGGTTCGCGTAAGCTGGAGCGAATATCATCAATCCGCCGAAATTCGCACTTCGGGCCGAATACACCAGATCCGTAGTCGAAACTAAGCGATGCACCATTCAACCGAACGTCAATCATTGGATGAAAGTTCATACAATCGCCTTCGTTAGTTACCCCATACGAGGGTGCAGCTCGCTACTTCGAACAAATGCCTTGATGGTTCCACACCGCTGGCCCAACGAGTCTCCACTGGGCCGGATTGTATATTTACCGACTGAGGCAGGCACAATGAACGTTTCAGCATAGTGGACAATGAACGGGTCGAAACTTCCGTTTGGGCTTTCTGCCGTTGCTTCCATTCCCTCGACGAGGTTTATCACATTGACGGTTCCACTTGTATCGTGGGGCGTTGGACCCGTGAACCAGTGCCTGCGGGTTTCGATGAACTGAAGTTCGTGCAGTCCCGTGCGCTCTTCGCGCCAAGCCGGGCCGTCGCCAATCGGCTCAATGCGGTTGATCAAATTCCGTCGAACCCAATTCGTGTCACGGCTCCAAACGATATTTGCTTGGCCATGATCAATGTGAATCGGCCGCGGCAGTCCGTCCAACCCTAGACGTCCCCAGTCCCACAGCTTAAAGGTGAAGATGTAGGGGGTGGCACTGATCTCGAGTACCATGCTGTTTTTGCCGGAACAATGGACTGTCCCAGCAGGGATAAGGAAATGATCATGCTTCCGAGCAGGAAATTGGTTCACGTACTCTGCTGCCCTAAACTGCGGTCCACCGTTCTGTGCTAAGCGCAAGTCGCGGATCATTGCTTCGGCGTCGACACTCGGCTTCAGACCGAGATATACGCTTCCGTCTGCGCCCGCATCCAGCAGATAGTAACTTTCATCCTGCGTGTAGTTCATTCCGAATTCACGGCGAATGTACTCTGTCTTTGGGTGCACTTGCAGAGAGAGGTTGCCTCCACCCATCGTGTCGAGGAGGTCGAAGCGGATTGGAAACTCCGCTCCGAATCGAGAATAGATTTCCTGGCCGAGCAATTCACGCGGGTGCAGAAATGTAAGATCGATGGCGGGGATCTCAACACAAGCGTTTCCGAACCCGAGAAGCAGACTATTCTCTTCAGGAACACAATCAAAACACCATGCATGATTCGGTACATCTTTTGGAAGATTGCATACTTCTTCCATCCAATGTCCTCCCCAAGGGCCGGGATCAAAGTACGGAACTACGCGAAAAGGGTGGTGAGCGATTTTGTGCAATCCTTCGCGCAGAATGCGCCCGGCTATCAGCTTGGGTACGTCACCGTTCGTATCGATCAGAAAATCGATCTTCGGTAGAAGTTCTTTCTTCAGCTGATCGGCAGCACGCCAATCGACGAAGAAGGCGCGCTTGTATTTTGCGCTGGCGCTCTCCTCTAAGTTGTCCGCTCCGAGATTCCCGATCGCATTCTGGCGTTGCCGAGACTGAATCTCCCAACGAGCCATGTCCGCATACACAAGAAGTTCTGGCTGCGGCGACACGAGCGCGGCGCCAGTGCCCACAATGAGCAACAGTCCCTGTTTCCAACTCCGTACGGTCTCGCGGGCTTTTGCGAGGTTCCGCTCATCGAAGAAATCCTCAAGCCCAATGGTGCTCATACGGCCAAACACCGGGTCGTCGCCCAGCATACCTTTTAACATTGCGTCAATTTCAACCGCGGGCTTCAGAAGATCCGCGGTGAAGATCTGCGCTGTGGGACGTAATCCCTCCCCTAAAATTTTATTGATCATTCGCTCGAACGCGCCGGGATAGCATTCCACGCAAGCCACACACTTCTTCTGACTTGAGAACCCCTTAAGCCGCTGTAGAATCTGCGGCCAACCCGTCGAACATTCTGACCCTGACGTACTGACGGCAATGCATGGATATTTGTCGTAGTTTGAGTTTCGAGGCATTTAACTCGGTTTCGCCGGGGCAACGACTCGAATTCGGTTAGGGACATCGCCCCGAAAGCGCTCATTGGTAAAAAAACTTCGTTTGTGCCCCAATAGCAAGCAAAAAGTATCTATATTTCGGATATCTGTCAAGGACATGACCCGGATTACGCACGTCGCTGCCTGTTTCTCCATTGTTCAGCGACGTGAAATTTCCGGACAGCAGGTTTCGAAGGACAAAATAACTATTGTGCTGGTACCAAGACGGCTTCTCCATTGCGTGCCAATAAGCGCGCCCCGAAGCCCTCGTGCCTGATCGCAGCGTAGTCGTGACCGGCATCGCTGGGCCAGCAGGCCGTCAATTTGAGCTGCCTTTCCCCGGCATTAGCCACGCGGTGAGCTACGTTTCCAGGAACATAGTGAATGCTTCCCGGCGCCATCCACTCCGCCCAGGTGCGCCGCGCCGTGTCCATCATAATGAGCATCCCTTTTCCTTCGATGCAACCGTAGTACTCTGCGCGATCGCGCTTCGCATGGAAATGACCGTGCGTCATGAAATATTCGTCTCCGACTCTACCCGGCTCGATCACCGTTGTGCCCCAAAACAGCCCGCCTTCAGTTCCGTCCGGAACAGGCGTGAGCCACCGGACTCGGTAAATAATTGCGTTCAAATCCATGCGTTCGAAATCGTCCTGATTCTGAAAGAGCCCTTGCATTTGCCCAAGCGTTTTCACGCTCTCGCGCACATTGGGCCCGACGAGGCTGCCGGTAGACCAGTCAACGCAGGCAATTCCCCAAATTTTAGGCATCATCAGGAGAATGGTAATTCGGCCAGATGTGAAAAATCAACCGACCACGTTTCTGGTCCGCCGGTGGAATTTCTCTCCTAGTCGAGGTATAACGTTGCCGCCCTGGGAGCGAAGACTGCAATTCGAATTTTCGTTTTGGCAGCTCGAGAAAGATGTAGGAGGTTGAATTGAGCAAGCGAGACCGTTTCAGGGATGACTCGGCTGGCGGTCACGTCTCATCGTCGGATGACGCCCAAGGTTTTGACAAGCAAGTGGTCCGGATGAACAAGATTCTGACCGCTTTGCAACAAACGGGTTCGGTGTCCGTGGAAGAGCTCAGCAAGCAACTGCGTGTCACCGTAGTAACGGTTCGTAAAGACCTGGACGCTCTGGAAGGTCAAGGTCGGCTGCGACGAACGCACGGCGGTGCGGTTTCCATGGCACCTTTGTTTTACGAACCTTTCCGGAATGACCGTTCTTTTCAGGCTCAAGTCGAGAAATTTGCTGATGAAAAGCGAAGGATTGGAAGAGCGGCCGCCGCTCTGATTAACGAAGGGGAAACGATTGCGTTGACCCCCGGGACTACCACTACCCAGGTGATTCGCGGGTTGCCGCTGAATCAGAAGATCACCGTCGTGACAAGCACCGTGAATGTCGCGATGGAACTTTCTAAGCGCAAAGACCTGAATGTTTTCGTTACTGGCGGCCATCTACACGGGGAATGGTTCTCGTTGGTCGGACCCACGGCTGTTCATAGTCTCTCTCAGGTAGTAATCCATACTCTCTTCATCGGAGCAGATGGCATCGATGCAAAATCGGGTCCGACGTGTTACAGCCCCGAAGAAGCGTCCGTGAATTCGGCTATGGTCCGGCATGCCCGCAGGAGAATTGCAGTTGTCGATCACACGAAATTCGGGAATATCGCCGGCTGGCGCATTTGCCAGACATCTGACCTGGATCTTGTAATCACGGATTCGGGCGCTACAGACGCGATGTTGGTCCCGTTTGAGAAGATGAACTTACAAGTCACACGCGTCTAGAAGCGTCCGCCCGAGTCCTGTCTTGTCTTAAATACCCGCGTTTGCTGAAGATAGCGCCACCTTCGACCCGACGGGTCCGTGCTGGCGCGTTACTTCTGCTTGTTCATCAGATAGCATGAGTGATCAGGAACTCATGGGTCTGGTACCAAAGCAACCTTTCTTGCTTTCGTTTAAAGTCCAAAAGAAACAAAAAAGTATTGACTTAGCATATTTCTTGTACTAGTGTCCCGCTCAAGAAGCTAGGCTGGGGCACGCGGGAAGCAAATCATGGGGGCGCTGTCCGTCACAAATGAGTACACCGGTCCCACATTCGAATCTATCAAGTGCGTGCCTGTGGCTTGGTTTGCCTCGCGGCGGCATAGACAGGGACGTGTCAACGAACCGCACTCTCATTCGTATTTGTCTAACTCGGTTGGAAAATTCCTGCGAATTCCAAGCGGTGGGGGCGGCCACCGCAGCCTCATACGACGCTGGACAATGCGGTGCAAAACTTTGGTGAACGGCTCTCGAAGGGGATGATCAAAAGGAGGGGACCTATGTTAGCGAAGCGGGGTGTGGCAGTCGGGGTCCTTATTTTGGCGTTTGTAGGCACCGTCGTTCTCGGGATGGGAAGTGTTGCGCTGGCCCAGACGGTGAATGGCACGATCCACGGTACGGTGACCGACGCTACCGGTGCGGCCATCCCAGACGCGTCGATACAGGTCACTAATTTGGGTAACGGTCTAATTCGTACAGGCGTCGCGAATAGCTCAGGCTTTTACACCATTACGGAATTGCCTCCTGGTCAGTACTCGATAAAGGTGTCGAAAGCTTCCTTTGCAACCGTGGTGCAAGAGCATCTGGAACTTCTCGTGAATCAGGATTTGCAAGCGGACTACACGCTAAAAGTAGGCGAAGTATCTGAGCGCGTGGAGGTAGGCGCAGCTCCCCTGGCTCTGGAGACAGCCAGTGCCACATTGGGTCAGGTGATTGGTTCCGAGCAAGTGGTCGATCTTCCGTTGAATGGGCGCCAGTTCACCCAACTTGTCTTGCTGACTCCCGGAGCTGCTCCTAAAGAGAGTGGCCAGCAGTCAGGGTTCGTGATTCCCATTGGGGGCGGCGGGATCAGTGCGTCGGTCAACGGCCAGCGTGGTCAACAAAACAACTTCACCTTGGACGGAGTTCTTAACAACAACATCTACACAAACACTTGGGCCATCAGCCCACCTCCCGACGCCATTCAGGAATTTAATGTGCAATCCCAGATT